>Ga0302320_10011258_pt1 | contig 18970 bp, 12 predicted proteins | sample Bog_T0_3_FD_202130 | JGI IMG/M metagenome (GOLD analysis project Ga0302320, IMG submission 202130) | Peat permafrost microbial communities from Stordalen Mire near Abisko, Sweden - Bog_T0_3 | ecosystem: Environmental > Terrestrial > Soil > Wetlands > Peat | place: Sweden: Abisko, Stordalen Mire...
CTGATTGCCCTGATGTGCACTGGGCGGCTCCGCAGGCAGAGGTTTGTGAGGCTAGGCGCCATGATGGATGGGCGAACTGAAACCGGCGGGCGGAAAGAGTTGCCTGCGTCCGCCGGTTGATTGCAACAGGGTGGATCAGCGTTAGAAGATCACTTTCAGCGACAGTTGGATCTGGCGCGCCGTGCCCGAACCCACCAGGCTATTGTCCGAGTCAGCGATGGTCTGACCAACCGCTGCGAATTCCTGATTGTAGCCTGGATCAGTTGGAGTCGCCCCACCGCAGGCCGACGTGGGAACGGCGATCGAGTTACAGATTCCCATGTTGCCGGGGTTGCCGAAGTTGGGGTGGTTGAGGATGTTGAACAGATCGCCGCGGAACTGCACCTTGATCTTTTCCGTCACAGGAAAATTCTTCATCCCCGAAAAATCCCACTGGAAGAATGCGGGGCCGGGAAGGCTGTTGCGCGGGACGTTTCCGAGCGTCGATGCGTCGCCAGGATTGCCGTTATAGCCTGGCTCAACCTCATAAGCAGCCACATTGTAGATGCCGGTGGGCCACGTGCCGTGGGGTAGGTGCACTGACGCCCCGGTGAAGTTGGGCCGTGAGGGAAGGCCGAAGAATGTTCCGGTGAGCGTTGGGTTAAGCGCAGCACCGGAGCGCGTCTGGACGATACTCGAAGCCTGCCATCCGCCGAGAACTGCGCGTTCCAGCGGGTTGGCTCCCTTCAATTCCGTGAGGTTATAGGTGACGCTGCCGGTCAGGTTATGCCGAATATCCCAGTCGGCGTTGCCCATATCCTTTCTCGGGTTGTAGGGATCGGAGTAATTGTTGAGGAAGTTCACCATGTCGTTGATGGTGTGCGACCAGGTGTAGTTGGATTCAAAATTCAGCTTGCCGACATTGTGGCGTACCCCAACCTGCAAGGAGTTGTAGGCTCCGCTCAGCTCGCAGGCCTCGAGATCTTCATTGGCGAAGTTGGGGTAGGGACGATTGTTGTCGTTGACCAGGTTAGCCGGATTGAGATTGATGCCGGCAAAATTCTGACCTGCCTGCATACGCTGGGTTTCATTGCCGACGTAGTTGACCGTCAAGACCGTATTGCCCGCCACCTCCTGCTGGACACCAAAGAGCCAGTTCTCTGAATAAGCGTCATGCACGTTCTGGGGCATGATGCTGACATTTTGAGTGCCGGCGGGCAGGGTGGGATTGGCCATGGGATATGCGATGGGCGCCTGGAAGACGTTGACGCTGTAACTTTGATACGCTGGATTATTGGCGACAAAGTTGGCGCCGAATTGGAGTGGCAGGTAGAACAACCCGTAGTATCCGTGAATGACCGTCTTCCCGCGGCCATACGGGTCGTAGTTGATGCCGATGCGAGGCGCTGCATCCACAGTGGCGCTGTACAAGGGTGCGGTGGGCGAGAGAAACGCCTGCGTCTGAAAGTCGAAGTTTTGCTGCAGATTGTTTCTCTCGCTCCAGGCCGAGTTGACGTCGAGGCGCAGTCCGAGGTTGACGGTGAGTTTGCTGTTGACGCGCCAGTCCTGCTCGCCGTACACATCCCAGTTGGAGTTGCGGACGCCGTAGAAATTGGGAAATCCAATCTTGGACAGGACAAATGGCTGATCATGCTCCAGGCTGGGGAAGTCGCCAAATTCAAATTCCTGCTGGGGGCGCAGCCAACCATCCAGCCGATTGAACTGAATTTGCGCGCCAAACTTATACGTCCGGCTTCCCGCAGTCTTGGTGGCGTTGTCCAAAATGTCGAAGGTGGCCTGATCATTGATTTGATTGAAGGTCGCCGGACCGGGGAGGGCGCCCAGATTGGTGAAGAAACCTTCAAACCCGACAAACGGCTGCGGGGTGTTGGAGTTGGTGTCGGAGTGAAACTTCTGGGCGGCGACGCTGACTTCATTCACAAGTGTCGGGGTAAATGTGTGTGTTTCATCGATCACGCCGTATTGATTGACCAGGTCAAGCGGCGACACCTGACCTTGGTTGAGCCCGAATGTCTGGACGGTCAATCCATCGTCGATGGTATAGCGAGCGAATATCCGATCCTTGCTTGTGGGTGTGTAGTCGACGCGAACCGCGCCGCTGTTTTCACTTACCGTGGTCGGCAGGGCCGCGGCATCGTAGACGAGGTCGGAACCGGCTGAGGGGCCTGCTGCATCCTGGTAGCCGGGAACGGCGCAGGATGCGGGAGCAGGAATCGTGGTACAACCAGCGGGCAGCGGCGCCATCTGCGCAAGAACGGGCTGCATGGCCGCATTGAACTGCGAGCGGACATAGGCGCTGGGAATGGAGTAGAGCTTGTTGATCTGGGTGGTCTGCTGTTGAAGGCCTTCGTAGTTGGCAAAGAAGAAGAGCTTGTTCTTTGCAAGGGGACCGCCGAAGTTGCCGCCGTACTGATTCATGCGCAACGGCACCTTGGGCGCGGTAAGCGAATTGGCAAAGTAATCCAATGCGTCGAGAGCGTCGTTGCGGAAGAAATCGAACAACTCGCCGTGATACTGATTGGTGCCGCCCTTGGTGATGATATTCATTTGCGGACCGAGCGAATGTCCCACATCGGCGCTATAGCCGCTGTTGGCGAAATCGATTTCCTCGATGCTGTCGATACTGGCGCGCGTCATCCGGTTGGCTTCGTTGCCTTCAGTCTCGTCGAAGCCGCTGATGTCGGGGCGCGATGCATTCTGACCGTCCAACGTTACTTCGATGCCAGACATGAAATTTTCCTGGCCGTTGACACTGCCCTGGAAGTAGCCGGTCGAATTCACCGAGCCGGGAGCGATGTTGAGAAAGTCCATTACATCACGCCCATTGGTAGGCAGATTCTCAATCTGATTTGCATTGAGCGTGGTTCCCGCGGTGGCGCTGCTCAAGTTGACGGTCGCCATTGTGCCGGTTACTTCAACGTCCTCTGACACCGCGGCCACCGACAGTTTGAGATCAACGCGCGCGGTGGCGCCGACATTGAGCACGAATGACTTCGAGCTCGCCTTTCCGAAGCGATCCGCCGCTGCGCTGACAAGGTAGTTGCCGAAAGGCAACGCTGGAGCTGTGAAGAGCCCGTTGTCACCGGTCTTTGCAACCGTCACGATGCCGGTACCGGTGTTGGTAATGGTCACCGCCGCGTGTGGAATCACGGCGCCGGTTGGATCTGTGACGCTGCCCATGATCGTGCCGGTATCAAAGGTGCTGGCGCTCTGGCCCAAGGCTGCAAGGGCGAATGCCAGAAACACACACAACAGAGCCCCCGCGAAGCGCAGGCCTGTGCGGACTGCTGTCAAATTGCACACGTACCTTCGAGATAAATTCAACTGGCTTACTCCCAACATGATTGCCTCCACCAAGGATTTCTCTTCTTCATGTTCTGCTTCAGAACGCGCAGATGCATGTTCTCTTTGCCGCAATAAAGACTATGTGCACTTTCTATTTGCTGTCAATAGTGGTTTTGATTATTTCTTTTTTGAAGAGTTGGCGAAGTGGCCGGGGGGACAAACGCGCTGCCGGCAGGTTTCAGCGGCTGTTGGAGATTGAAGACTAACGCTTTATCTTTGTTATACATGGAAATTTATCGAATCTGACTTCGCGGGGGTTTGGCGCGATGAGGCGGCTGTGCAGCACTGCCCGGCGTGACGAGCAACACGGATGAATGTTCAGCCGGAAACAGGTTTCGTTTGGCGGGGAAACGATCTGACAGACGGACGGTTCTACGTTTGCCAGAACGCCGTCCACTCCCTGGCGGCAGGATCGATGACGGCGACCCCGGAGGTGCCGGGACGGAAGCCGGCACCGTTTACCCGGCTTAAGGTCAGGCCGGGAAGCAGGTCTCTACGAATCTCGACCGATTCCGGAACATTGCCCTCTTTGCGGAGGAAATGCGCTTTCCAGGCACGGCCTGCTGCGGGCTCCAGGGTCAGAGAGACCCGGCCGAATCTGGTGGGCGTGTCGGTAAGCGCGAATGGCTGGCGAGGCCTCAGGTCCGGCGCCAGAATGCCCTCCAGCAGCCTCAGCGTCTGACCATCCTCGAGGACCAGCATGTGGCGCAGGTAGCGAATGCATTCGGCGCTGGCCCAGTTGTGCGGCATGTCTCCCCACGCCATGCCCAGCAGCGCTTTCTGCAGCGGCTGCTCCTCGCGCCAGGCGTGCAATGGAGAAGCATGGTTGAGATATCCGCGGAACGTGCGGTCGGCCCAATCGCGCAATCCGGCCCACAGATACACCTCGGCTACAAAGGGAGCGTTGTAATTCCAAACGCCCTGGTGATGAAGCCAGCCGGTCTCGGCGGGGATCTCCTCCTGGGTGCAGGCCTGCATCAAGGCAATGTGGCCGCGCACAACGGGGTCGTCTTTGCTGAAGACCTGTCCGGGAAAAATGGCGTGGGAACAGGCCCACTGCGAGGTCTGCGGGCGGGGGCGGTCCCAAGCATCGAGCTGCATGGATGGATCCTGGTGCATCAACATGGGCAGGTAACGAAAACCGTGCGGATCGGCAACCATCTCCTGGGTTGCCGCGCGGCTGAAGGCGCTGAGCAGCTCCTGATAAAAACTCTCGACGCGGCCCAGCTCCGCGAGTTGGAGTTTCTGGTTGGCACGTGCAACCGCGCGCAGTCCGGCAAGCGCCCACAGGGTATTGGTGAATTCAAAACAAATGCCGCCCATGCCGCCATCCGGAAATCCCGGCGCAAGGATTTGGTATTTCCCATTGGGCGAATCGCCTTTGCGTGCTTCGTCGCGGAGGCCGATGAGAAAATCGATGGCATGGCCGACTTGCGGAGCAAGCTTCTCAAGCGGGCTCCAATCCTGCTTGAGTTCGCAGGCGCGTACCAGCGTGAACATGGCGATCGCCGTGTCTTTCCAGTGCTCTTTGCCGGCCGAAGCGATGATCTGCCCGCTCTGTGCCTGATGGTTCCACTCCGCCAGCAGCCCCTTGTCCGCCGCATCGTCGTAGCCCAGATAGCGGGCCGATTCGAGCAGAAAATTTCCATCCACGATCCACATACCGCGATAGACGGTTGGCCCCACTTCAAAGACAAGCATGCTGTCTTTGACTTCGCGCGCCTGCTGGATATTGCGCGCGCAGGCGACCAGGAACTCTCCGTTTGCCCCGGGGAGAGACCAATCGACGGTGCCGGCGAAGGCATGCCAGCTGCGCCACCACGCACGAACCTCCGTGAGCAGATCTTCAGCACAGATGCTGCTGTCCAAGGGGCCGGTGCCGCTTTTCTGCGCGATGCGGAACAAATAACGGAGCGGCTGGTCGGCTGTGGCGACGCCGTGCTCGAGGTAGAGTTCGTAACCGCCTTCCACCCGGTGCCACCCAAGATCGCTGGTTCCGTGATAGGCATTCAACGGAATGCAGATCATCCACGGCGTCTTTTCCCCTTCCCGATAGACATTGGAAACGGCACCGCTGTTGTCCCCCAGGCGATAGCTCAGGGCAGAGCGAATTTTGACCAGAGGGGCGGCCGCTGCCTCGCCGGATTTCGCCCTGATCTCGATGAGCATGTTGTCTGCGCGGCCTTCGCCTGCGCGCCTGGTGGCGAATGCGGTCAGCTCAATGCTGGCTGCCGCTCTGTCAAGCCGGGTGTGCACGATGGGAGTTTCCGGACCCTCCATGGTCTGCTCGCGCCAGACATCCTCGCCCATGCCGGCTGCGGCGAATTCCACAATGGTCCCAAATTGATCGATACTGGCAAAGATATCGGCGGGGAAATCGTAGCGCAGGTCGCCGCGCTTGCCAATCACCGTCTTGTCCGGATCGTCGGGGAAGCAGATGGTGGACTGAAAGTCCGCTGGGGCAAATCTAAAATCGATTGCCGTGTCTTCCGGTTGACCGGCCGCAGGTGTTGGCGCTTCGCTGCCGTGGAGCGTTGCGGACAGATCAAGACCTGCAAGAACGCCGGCGACAGTTCCACCGGTGAGAAACGTACGTCGGTTGATTGGCTTCATGTTGACTCTTCAAGGCTCCAGGGTCTTCCAAAGTGACGCTGCGCGGGCCGGCTCCGAGATCCATTGCACAGCCTCAGGGTCTTGTCGATATTGGCGGTAGATGGGAATCTTCGCGTCCAGGCCGAGTTCCGGATAGTTTCTGGGACCCCGGACGACGAGCAACGACGCGCGGTACCTCGGATTGGCCAGCCACTCCACACGGCCATCGCGCAGCACGGGAAACCAGGCAAGCCCACCATGAGCACGCACTCCGTCGTAGAGGAATCCATACTGGCGCTCACACCAAGCTCCGAACACCATGCGTGCACCTTCATCGGCGTTGATGACGCAATGGGCCCAGCCGGGCGGCACCACAACCTGATCGCCCGGGCCCGCTTCCACTGCAATGCACCGGCCCGGATCATCCTCAGCAAATTCCTGCGCGTACACAATGGCGCGCCCCTCCCAGATTTCAAACAATTCGGGCGTTGACCATCCACTGTGGGGCGCCCGGGCGTGAATATGTCCCTGGCTGCGCACAGGCTCATCGCCAAGCCGGCCAGCTGCGTAGGCCACAACGCCGAAGAGCAGGAAGCGCCGCTCGAGGTCGGCAGCATCCGCGTGGCGGCAAACGTCCATTGCGATGCCGTAGACGGGGTCAGGACCGTCGCATCCGGGGTCGCGGAGGCTGGCGCGTATGGCATCGAGCCGCCGCATTTCAGCGACCGGTCCCTTCACGTCCGGCCCGTAGGCAAAACTCAATTCGGCGGGATGCAGGGTCACATCCAGGCCAGGGTCGAAGCGCCACGGCGACTGGTTATTCATAGGGAATGATCGCGGGCTGGCCCTGGCGCTCCATCACGCGTACGCCGAATCCGTGCTCCCTGATGCTGCCGTAATCGTAGCCGGCATCGCTGCCCCAGCAGGCCCAGAAGATGAGCGGCTCGTGGCCAGTATTGACAACGCGGTGGGCATGCTCCCCGCTGAGGTAATGGAGCGTGCCGGGCGCCATCTTCTCTGCCCAGGTGGAGCGCTGCCGGTCCATGCGTATCAACAGTCCGCTGCCGCTGACCGGCGTGTAATACTCTGCCCGGCTTCGATTGGCATGGGAGTGTCCGTGGGTCATGAAGTACTCGTCGCCTACCTTGCCGGCATGCAGGATGGTGACACCCCAGAACAAACCGCCCTCGTCGCCGGGCGAGACCGGAGCCCACCAGCGCACCCTGTAGACCTCATGATCGGGGTCCATTCCGGCCTGTGCAGCCTCGTCGAGGAATATCTGTTGCAGATCGGAAAGCTTTTTGACAGTCTCCTGAATGGGAAGTCCGTCCATCGAGCCGGTGAGCCATTGAAGCGTGACTTTGGCGATTTCTGGACCCGCGGTGTGAGGCCCGTTTTTACGGTCAGGCAGTGAGGATTTCATGACAGGACGGATATTAGCAGAACCATGTTTCGTTTTCAACGATAACGAATATAAAATTTGATCGTTTTGGCTATAAAATGATCTCCTGTGCCCGCAAGGGCCTTGCGGCCGGCCGAATGCTTCCGTCGACGGCAACCTCTCGAGCAGGTTTGTTTTGAGCTTGGCATCGGGTGGGGATGCTTGATTGAGCGGGTTTCGCAATGGGCTTGCTTTCGTATATAAACGATACGTTCACAGTTCGCTGAAAAGGTTCAAATGATGCAGCTGTCCGCCATAGGCGATCGATCCCAGGACGGAGCGAAGGCCAAATCTCCGCTCTACGTTCTGTTTCTTGCCGCCGTTGCCGCCATCTCCGGCTTTCTTTTCGGCTTTGATACCGCGGTCATCAACGCTGTGCTGCTCTTTCTGCGGCGTCAACTTTCTCTGTCCAACCTGGAGACCGAAGTAGCGGCGAGCGCTCTGCTGCTGGGCTGTCTGTTGGGCGCGGCGGGCGCCAGCCTGATCGGCGATCAGATTGGCCGCCGCAAATCGCTTTTGCTGGCCGCAATGCTGTTCGCAGTATCGACAGTGGGGGCAGCCCTCGCGAACTCGGTTCTGATTTTCTCGATCGGGCGTCTGGCGGGAGGACTGGCCATTGGCCTGGCCTCCGTGCTGACCCCGGTTTATATCGCCGAAGTGGCGCCTGCGGGTTCGCGGGGGCGGCTGGTCTCATTGAACCAGCTGGCCATCACCGTTGGAATCCTTGCCGCCTATATTGTCGGCTGGGGGATGGCTGGACTGGGCGACAACAGCTGGCGCTGGATGCTGGGCGTGGCCGCCCTTCCGGCTGTGGCCTTTTTTCTGGGACTGCTGGCGATTCCGGAAAGTCCGCGATGGCTGATCGGCAATGGGCAGAAAGAACAAGGAACGGTGGTGCTGGAGCGCATCTATGGCGCCGAACAGGCCGCTATCGAGGTCGCTGCCGTGGAACAAGCCGCCCGCTCGGAGCGGGGTACCTGGGGCGAAGTGTTTGCCCGCCCCATGCGGCGGCCGCTCATCGTGGCGCTGGGCCTGGCGATCCTGTGCCAGATCACGGGAATCAATACCGTTCTCTACTACGGATCGATTTTGATCAGCGAGCACTTCAAGGGGGCCAGCTCAAGCACTGCGCTGATGGCCAACGTCGTGATCGGCTCCTCCAACTTCGTGTGCACTCTGATCGCGATGCGCTGCCTGGACCGGTGGGGCCGGCGGTCCATGTTGCTGACCGGTTCGGCGGGCATGGCGATCTCATTGGCGCTCTTTGTGATCGCCTATCGCATTCCCGGAACCCCACCGCTGCTTGTGCTGGCTTGCGTGTTGGGCTACACCGGATTTTTTGCCTTCGCATTGGGCCCCATTCCGTGGATTGTGATCGCCGAGATTTTTCCCAACAAGATTCGCGGCCGCGCCGCCGCGCTCGCCACTTCGACACTTTGGACGACGGTGCTGGTGGTCACCTTCACGTTCCTTTCCTTGGTCCATGCGCTTGGCGTCTCGGGAATCTTCGGCATCTACGCGATCCTGTGCGTGGTAAGCTTCGTGTTTATATTGAAGATGGTTCCGGAGACACGAGGGAAGACCCTCGAGCAGATTCAACGGGAATGGGAGGCGTAACGGGTGATCAAGCGAATCAAGCGCAAGAAGGTCGCGAGGAGCACCGACGTCTCCGCGGAGACATCGCAGAGCGGGCAGCAGCAGCGCTTTCACGCCATCCTGACCGGGCTTCAAGAGAGCGGCGCCGTGGCAGTGGATGAACTGAGCGACAAGCTTGACGTATCGGTTGTGACCATCCGGCGCGATCTTGACCTGCTTGAACAGCAGGGCCTGCTTCGCCGCTCGCATGGAGGGGCTGTTTCCATTGAGCCGCTTTTTTATGAGCCATTCAAGAAGGACCGTTCGTTCCAGGCTCAGCTCGAGCGGCAGGCCAATGAGAAAAGAAGAATTGGTCGCGCCGCCGCCGCTCTGATCAATCCGGGCGAGACCATTGCCATTACACCGGGTACGACGACAGCCGAGATCATTCGCGGCATTCCCCTGAACAGCAAAATCACGGTGGTGACGAACACGGCGAATATTGCGATGGAGCTGTCCAAACGGAAGGACGTGAATGTATTCGTGACCGGCGGGCACCTGCACGGGGAGTGGTTTTCTCTTGTCGGTCCGACCGCGATCCGCAGCCTGGATAATATGCTGATCCACACGATGTTCATTGGGGTGGATGGTATCGATGCGCAGTGGGGATTGAGCTGTTTCAGTTCCGATGAGGCCGAACTCAACGGAGCCATGGCACGCCACGCGCGCCGCCACATTGCCGTGGTGGATCACACCAAATTTGGAGTGGTGGGCAACTGGAGAATCTGCGATACGGCCACGCTGAAAACACTCATAACGGATTCCGGCGCCAGCGACGAGATGATCGCTCCATTCCAGAAGCTGGGGATTGAAGTGATCCGGGTGTGAACGCGGTTGCGTCCTGCAATCGGATATGGAAGCTGGCCGGACCAGGTCCGAGCCCTGCTGCGCACGCCCGAGCGTAAGGCAGGGCGTCAAAATGTTCGAATTTAGCTAAAACGACAGTTTTAAATGACGCTATTAGCCTTAAAGATTCTCCTTGCGTTATGATTCTGGTGCGAAGTCGTACTTGATTTCCGGCCACCTGAGGATCCAGTCCATGAATCGTCGCAAGTTCCTGAAGGTTTCAGGCGCCGCCGCTCTTGCCGGCGGGGCCAATTCCCTTCCCGCTGCCGCGCGCAGCCTGCCCGCCGTACCATCGCTCAACGACCTGGCCAGCGTGCGCATGCGGCACACCTTCATGGAGCTGTTCAACCTGCCCATTGCAATGAACGACTGGGGCTATGCGCAAACCACCAAGTCGGTCTCAGCCGTGACGGCTATCGCGTTTCCACCTTTTGTGAGCTGCGGCGTCCCGGACACCCCGTGGAGTCCTGGACTGCTGACGACCTGTGAGCTCATCGTGAACGACCGCCTGGCCGCCATTTCAAACAATCCAGTCGAGGCGGTCACCTATCAGTGGTTTCCTCATTGCGTGGTGCGCGAGCAGAAGGTGGACGGCATCCGCATCAGCACCAAAATGTGGTTGCCCCCGGAGCAGCGCGCGGTCCTCGAAAAGATTGAAATACGCAACACCACGGGCCGATCCGCGGCGCTGACCCTCGGTTTCGACATGCGGTCAGCGGTAACTCAAAAGAAAACAGGATGGTTCGCCGGGCTGCCCGGCGAAGCCGACAATCTGGTTTCGTATGATGGCTCGCAGGGCCGCCTCACCTGGACCGCTCAGCATTCTCAGGCAGCGTGCGCGCAGGGCATTCACCCGCCGCCGGACTCGCTGGTGGGCGGCACTGTTCTGGAGTACCGGGTCACACTTTCGCCCGGCGAGAAGCGCGAACTGCATTTTGTGGCGGCTATCGCCACAGAAGCCGGGGAAGCAAACGCGATGCACGACCGGCTGCAATCGAATTTCAGCGCGCTTGAAGAGCGCAGCGAGCGGCGCTTCGATCAATTGGTCCAGTCTGCATTCAGCGCCGGCAACAGCGACTTTTCCGGCCACCTGCCGCGCCTGGAGACGGAGAGCGAGACGCTGTGGAACCTGTATCAGAATGGCCTCAGGAACCTGCTCACAGCGCGACGCCGCTCGCCCGACTCCGCCTATGGCCCCGCTCTGCTCACCCTGAGCGGGCACGTGCTGCCCACGCTCAGCTTTCCCTGGGATACGGCGCTCAGCAGCGTGGGCCTTTCGCTGCTCGATCCGGAGCCGCTGCGTAGCCTGGTTGAAACATGGCTGCAACGCGACATGCACAAGCATCTGGCAACGGATTACATCAGCGGCGAAGCCGTTGGCCCGTGGTATGCGGTCAATGACATGGCCATTGTCCGCTGCGCACGGGACTACCTGCGCTTCTCAGGAAATTTTGCATGGCTCGACAAACAGATCGACGGGAAAGCTGTTCTGGACCACCTGATCGATCACGCCACCTACTGGAAGAAGCTATCCGGAAAAAACGGCCTCGGCGACTACGGCGGCATTGAAAATCTGCTTGAGGTGGTGAGCACTTACATTCACGAAGTGGCAGGAATGAATGCCGGCAACGTGTCAAGCATGCGATTTGTGGCCGAACTTCTGGACAAACGGGGCCGTGGCCAACAAGCAGCGCAGCTTCGCGCCGAGGCCGCAGGTCTTGCGCAGCGCATCAATCAGGTCCTGTATGTAAAGGGCAAGGGATGGTGGCGATGCGGACAGCCCGACGGCTCTTTCAACGAGGTGCGCCACTGCTACGATTTCATCGCCGTACTTGACAACATGAGCGAGGACCTTTCAGCGGCTCAGAAGCGCGAAATGGCCCACTTCTTCTGGTCCCAGCTTGCCTCAAAGAAGTGGATGCGGGCCCTCTCGAGCGGCGACCCCGATGCCACCTGGAACGTCCGCCCCGATCACAGCTGCCTGGGCGCCTACGCCGCGTGGCCGCCTTCATCCGCGAAGGGTCTGTTCAAGGTGGATGACGCGGGACGCATTGCAACGTGGCTGGCAGAAGTTGCCAAAGCGGGCAATCAAGGCCCCATCGGTCAGGCGCATTTCGTTGAAGACGTGGTTGCGCCACTGATGGGCGCAGCCTGCAAAGCGTCAGAGGACGCGCCCTACATTGAGGACTGGTGCTGCATCTCGGGCGGCGCCTTTATCGATTTGGTCATCGAGTCGATCTTCGGCGTGGAAGCGACGCTCTTTGGGGGTCTCAAAGCCAGTCCACAGCTCGCAGCGTTTGACGTGAATGCGCGGCTGCAAGGCGTGCAGTACCAGGGCGGCGAGTATTCGGTGTCTGCCGCAGGGGTCAAACGCCTGCGCTGACTCCGCCGCGGCCTTCCTCGATGGCGGAAAAGAATCGCAGCGTGCTGCGCAGATGGGTTTGCCAGTAGTCCCATGTGTGTCCACCATCGTTCTCTTCGTACGTGTGCGCGATTCTATGGGTCAGCAGCATCGCGTGCAGCTTGCGGTTGGAGTCCAGCAGCGAGTCTTCCCGTCCGCAGTCGAATCGAATGGGAGGCAACATTGCGCTGTTCGTCTTCGCCCAATGCTCGATCTGAGTGTTTTCCCGGCCGGAGTTTAGATATTCCTCGAGCGGCTGGTCCACAAACAGCGCAAGGTCTTCGACGCTGGTTACCGCCGAGTGTGCCGAAATGCCTCTTACCTTGTGAGCGTACTTCATCCCCAGGCGCAGGGCTCCGTATCCGCCCATGGATAAGCCTGCTAGATAAAACCGATCCGTTCGCACCGTGGGCAGCAACTCGCCCAGACATGCCGGCACTTCTTCGGCAATCCACGCTTCGGCGTCAAAGGCTCGATGCGGCAGGTAGCCTGTTCCGTCGCCCGAAAGCCCATCGGCCGGCATGGCAATCGCGAAAGGCCGAATCTGGCCTGCTTGCAGCATCGCCTGCGCGGTCTGAGGAGCACGACCCAGCGCCCACCAGTTCCAGTGGCTGCCGTACACCCCGTGCAACAAGATGAGTAGAGGAAGCGGCTGGTGATGGCGCCCTTCAGGCAGATACAACGTCAGGTCTGCCCGGCTCTTCAGCGCCGGCGAATAGACGGTGAGCATGCGCACGCCATCCCCGCTGAGCGGTGCAGAAAGCACGGGGTTGCGAAAACGGCTCATTGCGCGGCAGCCCCGCCGGGTAACTGCGGCATTGGCATGCGCACGGTCTTCGGGAAATAGATATTGAGCTGGGTTGCGAGTTTTGACACGGCAAACGTGTTGCAGACATAGGTGAAGACCAGGTCGCCGCGCTCAAACTCCGGATGCTCTTTGCCGGCATAGCAGAACGTGTCCTTGTCGTTGGCGGGCGCGGCGGGGTCCATCTCGGGGACCTTGAAGACCACCTGGCCCGCACTCCACGGTCCGGTGGCCGATGAAGCGCTGCGCAGCAGGATGCTCCTGGAGAAGGCGGACGGGTCAAACTGGACGGCCAGCCATCGACCGAGATCGGGGTGGTAGCGAATTGAAAGCTCCGAGATCCCCGGCGTCATGATTGCCTGGGCATGGGCGGGGTCAAAGCCCTTCACCCACTTTGTGCCGGAGGCAAGGTATTCGAGGTTGGCCTGGGGTGCTGCTAAGCCGCTCAGTGGAATGCGTGCGGCGATAAGCGGCTTTGCACCCTGTTCATCCAGGGCAAACAGATCCACATGATCGCCGTCGATCACCGTGGTTGCAGACGGATAGGCGTGGGCACCGTCGGCGACCAGCGGAAAGTAGTCGATCTGCCAACGTTGCGGATCGGGCCCGATGGACGAGAGCCGCGCCAGGTCAGATCCGCAGGTCTCGAAGCCCATGGCCGACTTGGCCTCGGTGGCGCGTACGCAGAGGAGCGTGACCCAGACATCGGCGCCTGCGCGAAAACCATCCAGAGCCCAATACCAGGTGTGCGGATGCTGAGCGTGAAAAAAGTCCACCGGCTTGTGCCGCTCGTCGAGACGAATCGAATAGCTGATCTTCCAGCGCCCTGCCTTGCAGGTGGAGATGCCAATGCTGTTGCGCACCATGACTGGATCGTTGCCGTGCACGATCCGGCGTGGGCCATTGAGCGTGTCTCCGAATATCCAGAGATCGCGTCCATCCTGAAGAGGGATCGAGTAAGCCGCATCGGCTCCCAGCCATCCGTGCTGAAGCCCGGTCTGAAGCGGGAAGTTCGGTGTGCACGCCGCATCCGGAGCGGCTGCCCGGGCGCCGGCGCTGGGCAAAGCAGCCAGCAGCAACGCAAACAGAGATAAACGGCCAAACGGTTTCAGTTTCATTGCCTCCAGCACCTCGCAGCACGACAGATGAGCCGATTGTTTAGGCTCGATACGAACATGGATAAATTGCTTTTTAGAGCATATCAATCGTATCGCATTCGCTTTACTCTGCGCCCGATCGCAATGAGTTCATTTTTCAAGGAGGGCGCGCGGCTGCAAGCAGTGCGAGATTGGAAACCGGGAGGATCTCCCACGGATGCTGGAGTCTTGGACAGGAGCGACAGGGCGTCGCGAACCCGGAAGGCCATGACTCTGCAATTCGGTTGGTTGGATGAGCGAGATTGGGAAGTACAAGGAAGTTCGGCTTTGGCTGCCCCCCAGGGATTCGAACCCCGATAGGCTGCTCCAGAGGCAGCTGTCCTACCATTGAACGAGGGGGCAACAATCGAAAGCCAGGCGTTTGCGCTGGCTCGCCTTGCGGCACGATGGCGCGCGCGACGGCGGAGCCGTGCGGCACAGGCCAACAGGACCATCATAAAGCGGATTCCCGCTCAGGGTCAAACCCTTTGCCGCGCTGTTGACCAGGTGCTGCGAGGGCTCGATACCGGCTCCCGACCGCCCGGCAACTGCGTCCGCAAGTGAAGGTTTATCAAAAATTTAGAAAACACCCACCCCGCGCTCATTGACTCCCGTGCATGATGGAACACAGAGTGCCCTTCTCATTGACATCCTTCGCTCATGTAGAATCAGCTCTGAGAATGGAGCTGGTCCTCAATCTCGCCTGGGTCCTGCTGGCTGCCTGCATGTTCGGTGTTTGGCTGCAGCACTCCCCGCGCACCCGCGGCAATCGGCGCATGCAGTTGCTTGCCCTGGCGGTGATGCTGCTGATTCTGTTTCCGGTCATCTCGGTCACGGACGACCTGCAGGCCATCCAGAACGCGGCAGAAACCGATTGTTGCCAGCGTCGCGGCCATGCTGGCTCCAGCTCGCATCCGCTCTGCGCGTCTCCGGCGGCCATGCCGCTGGCGGTCTTAGCCGGCGTTTCTCTTGCGGTGGTTGGATCAGCGATCCCGGCCGGCCCCACTGATCCGCACCCGGACGACCCTGCCTTGCATCCGGTCCAGAGCCGGCCCCCTCCCGCTGCCTGATCCCTCGCCGTCTGCCTTCCTACATCTTCGGCCTCCTCCATTCCTGTGTTCGCCGTGCAGACCACGGCGCGAAGGATGCGTATGAAGTTCATTTTCCCAATGTTTTCCGCTCTTGCTGCGGTCCTTCTGGCATCGGCGAGCGTGCCCTGCCGGGCGCAGCAAGCCCTCACCTGGGACCAGGTCAGGGCAAAATTTGAGGTCTCTAACCCCGCATTAAAGGCGGACGCACTGAGCGTCGACGAGATGCGGGCCCAGGAGATCACTGCGTTTTTGCGCCCCAACCCGCAGTTCACCATGCTGGCGGATGGTACGCAGATCGTACCGCACGATGGGGTCTGGACCCCGTTCAGAGGCACCTACGAACAGCCGACCTTCAGTTACCTGCATGAGCGCGATCACAAGCGTGAACTCCGGCTCAAAAGTGCTCAGGAAGGAACTCAAGTTGCCCAGTCGCAACACGAGGACCTGGATCGCACGCTCCTGTTCACCCTGCGCTCCGCCTTTGTCCAGACTCTGCAATCAAAGTTCGTGCTCGATTTGGCCAAGAAGGACCTCGAGTACTACGACCACATCATCCAGATCAGCCGCGACCGGTATAACGCCGGAGACATTGCGCAAATCGACCTGGACCGCATTGAGCTGCTCCGCGTGCAGTACGAGTCGGAGATTCAGAATGCGATCGTCAACCTGCGCACCTCCAAGATTCAACTGCTGCAACTGCTCAACGACCGCACGCCCGTTGATCAGTTCGATGTCGATGGCACGTTTGACTTCGCTGAAGACCTGGCGCCTCTTGAAGATTTCCGCAAGAGCGCTCTGGATGCGCGGCCTGACCTGCGCGCCGCGTTGCAGGCGCTTCAGCAGGCCGACACCAACCACAAGCTGGCTGAAGCCAATGGCTCTACCGATCCGACGTACAGCGCATGGTATACGCATAACTCGTCGAACAATAACCCGAACGGCATCCAGACTGTTGGCGTCAGCGTCAACATTCCCCTCCGCATCTTCGACCACAACCAGGGCGAGAAGAAGCGCACGCAGATCGACATCGGCAAGAATCAGGAGTTGACCGAGGGCGCACGCGCCCAGGTGTTCAGCGACGTCGACTCCTCGTATGAGCAGGTGCGCAGCAACATCGCGCTGCTCAAGCCCTACAAGGCGCAATACAACGCCCAGGCCCTCCGGGTGCGCGACACCATCACGTATTCCTACCAACACGGCGGCGCCTCGCTGACCGAATTTCTCAATGCGCAGAGCGACTATCGTACTGTGCAACTGGCCTATGCGCAGCTGATCGGCGCCTATCTCACCGCCGCGGGACAACTGAATCTTGCTGTAGGACGCGAGGTAATTCAATGACCACGAAATCCATTGTCATCACAGCTGTTTGCCTTTCTTCCCTGGTTGCCCTGACTGCGTGCAAGAAGGAGTTCAATCCGGCCGATGGCGCGCCCCCTTCGCCGCAGGTGGTGCAGACCGGCGACATGAGCCTGGTCTCGATCGACAAGCCGGATCAGTTTCCGCTGGTGGCCGCCGAGCAGCGCGAGGCCTCGGCGGAGTTGGATGTGACCGGTGCGGTCTTCCCCGACGTCTCTCGTGAAGTTCCCGTCATCACGCTGGCCAATGGCCGTGTGATCAATCTCAAAACCCGCCTCGACGACAACGTAAAGAAAGGGCAGCTGCTGTTCAGCGTGCAGAGCCCGGACATCAGCAACGCATTCGACGCGTACCTGAAGGCAGTCAACGACGAGGCACTGACCAACAAGGCGTACCTCCGCGCCGAAGACCTCTTCAAGCACGGCGCCATCTCGCAGGCCATGGTGGAGCAGGCCGAGGATGCGGAGAAGGACGCAAAAACCGATCTCAACGCCGCCGAAGAACAGTTGAAGATCTACGGCGTGGACAAGGACCATCCCCGCCCGGTGGTTGACGTGTATGCGCCGATCTCCGGCGTCATCATTGGCCAGAATGTGACCAACGCGGCCGCCGCCGGCGTAACCCTGTCCGGATCGGCAACGGCATTCACCATTGCCGACCTTTCGACCGTCTGGATTCTCTGCGACGTGTACGAGAACGATATCCCCAAGCTCACCCTTGGACAGGAAGCCAGGATCAAGCTGCTCGCTTATCCCGACCGGCCGCTGACCGGACACATCAGCGATATCGGACCGGTGCTCGATCCCGCTCTGCGCACCGCCAAGGTGCGCATTGAGATTCCCAACCCCGGCATTCTGAAGCTGGGCATGTTTGTCACGGCAACGTTCGAGAGCAGGCAGAAGCAGAACCATGCCGTGGTGCCGGCCGATGCGGTGCTGCATCTGCACGACCGCGACTGGGTGTTTATCCCTGAGGGTGGAAAACAGTTCAAGCGCGTTGAAGTGCATGCCGGCAACATGCTGCCGGGCGGAAAGCAGGAGCTGCTTCCGAGCGCCAAGCCGGAGCAAGACATCAAGCCAGGCCAGCAAGTAGTTTCCAACGTTCTTCAGTTGGAAGCCACGCTGGAGGCACAATGATTGAGAAGCTGGTAGATTTTGCGCTCAAAAACCGCTTCCTGGTCCTTGCCACCGTCGTCATGCTGTTCATCTGGGGCGGAATCTCGTTCCACAATCTCCCTGTCGACGCGTATCCCGACGTGGCCGACAACTACGTGAACATCATTACCCAGTGGCCGGGCCACTCGGCAGAAGATATTGAGAAGCAGATCACGGTTCCTTGCGAGATTGCCATGGGCGGCATTCCCGACATGAAGAATCTGCGCTCCTTCTCGCTGGCTGGGATTTCCAGCATCATGATGACGTTTGACGATGCCTCAAGCAACAGTTGGAATCGCGAGCGGGTGCTGGAGCGGCTGAACGGCATCACGCTGCCGGCGGGGCTGACGCCGCAACTGCAAACCGACTGGAGCCCCGCCGGGCAGATCTACTGGTACACGATCGAAAGCAAAAATCCAAACATCGATGTGATGGAGCAGAAGTCGCTCCAGGACTGGACGCTGGGCAAGCAGTTCAAAAACGTTCCCGGCGTGGTGGACGTGGCCAGCTTTGGCGGCATCACCAAGGAGTATCAGATTCGCCTCGATCCGGATAAGCTCATTGCCTATGGGCTGAGCATCTCCCAGGTCGAGCAACAGTTGCAGAGCAACAACACCAACGCCGGCGGCAGCTTTATTGTGGCCGGCGCGCAGCAGATCAATGTGCAGGCGCAGGGTCTGTATGAGAACGTGCAGCAGATTGAAAACACGTTGATCAAAACGACCGGCGGCGCAGCGATCCGCGTCAAGGACATTGCCGAGGTAGACCAGGGAGCCAAGATCCGGCTCGGTCAGATCTCGAAGACATACAAACCATTCACGGTCGACGACAGAGGCAACAAACACTACGACGACAGCAAGCTCATCGACAACCCCGACGTGGTGGAAGGCTCGGTGCTTCTGCGCAAGGGTGCGGACGCCGATCCCGTGCTCAAGGGCATTGAAGCCAAGGTCAAGGAGATCAACGACCACATACTGCCCAAGGGGGTCACGGTGGTTCCCTTCCTTGACCGCAGCGACCTGGTGCACTTGACCACGCACACGGTTCTGCACAATCTGCTTGAAGGCATCATTCTTGTTTCGATTATTCTGTTTTTCTTTCTCGGCAATGTGCGCGGCGCCGTCATTGTTGCCATCACCATCCCATTCGCGTTGCTGTTTGCCTCCAT
>Ga0302320_10011259_pt1 | contig 18968 bp, 16 predicted proteins | sample Bog_T0_3_FD_202130 | JGI IMG/M metagenome (GOLD analysis project Ga0302320, IMG submission 202130) | Peat permafrost microbial communities from Stordalen Mire near Abisko, Sweden - Bog_T0_3 | ecosystem: Environmental > Terrestrial > Soil > Wetlands > Peat | place: Sweden: Abisko, Stordalen Mire...
ACTCGGAACTAGCTGAGGTTCGCCAATTCAGCACCGGCTTGCTTGCCCACCTTGGTGGTGGGTGCAAGGGCCGCGGCCTTCTTGAGATGCAGCTGGGCGTTGGCTTTGTCTTTCAGCTTAGCGTAGGTCATGCCGAGGTGGAGATGGATGGAGGCATCGTTGGGGTAGGTTTGAAGCGCTGACTCCAGCAGGTCGCGTGCCTCCTCGTACTCGTCCTTGTGGTAGTAGACCCAGGCCAAGGTGTCGGCCGTCTCCGCCGCTTCGGGATAAATCCGCCGCGCGGTCTGGGCCAATGACAGCGCGAGGTCGATGTCTCGGGCGTTGTCTCCAGCGTTGTCTCCGGCGTTCTCCACCGTCAGATAGGCAAGATTGTTGGCGGCTATCCCATTATTCGGATCGAGCTGGAGGGCCTTCTTGTAGAGGTCCATCGCCTTGAAATCGTCGCCCTTGGCCTCTTCAAGGGTGCCGAGGACCTGGATCGCTCTGCCATCGTTGGGATGCGAGTTGGTCCAGCCCTGCCAGGTAGAGATTGCACCGTCGAGGTTCCCGGAGGCGACTTGGGACTGAGTGTAGACCGACGCCGCGTCGGCGCTGGTGGGGCTCAACTGCATCGCCTTCTGCGCGCTCTCCAATGCGCCCTTGGAGTCTTTGGTTTGCAACTGGAGGGAGGCAAGCTGGGCGTAGAATTCGCCATTGCCCGGCGCCTTCGCGATCTGCGCCTGGACCCGCGCGATGGCCTTCGCCGGCTGCTTCGCTTGCAGGTCGTAGGCTACGAGCATTCCCAGGGAGCGGACGGAGTTGGGGTCCTTTTCAAGCGCTTTCTCCATCATCGCGTTGCCTTCAGGAATCTGCTTCTGGGCGTAGCGAATCTGACCCAGTTCCAGATATGCGATGGCGTTGTCGGGATTGCCCTTCAGCACTGCCTGGTAGTCGGCTTCCGCCTTGTCGAACTCCTTGCGTGTGGCCTCGGCTGTGCCTCGCCACATGTACGCGTCGCCGAAATCCGGGTGCAGTTTGATCGTCTTGTCAGCGACGTCGGAGAGCATTCCTGGGTCATTATGAAAGAGCGCGATCCCAGCCAGGCCTCTGGCGGCCTCCAGGTTGCCCGGGTTGATTCGGTCCACCTCACGGAAGCTGGCCTCGGCGCCGGGCATGTCGCCCTTGACCCCTTCGACCTGGGCCAGAAGAAGTTGGGTGTCGGCATTGTTCGGGTTGTCCTTGACCGCCTTCTTGAGCAGTGCGAGCGCATCGTCAGTCTTGCCGGTGCTCAATAGCAAGCGGGCATTGAGGATCTGGACCTGCCAATTACCGGGGTCGGTCTTGGTCAACTGAGCTGCCACCGTTGTAGCCTTGGCGTAGTCCTTCTTATCAAACAGGATCCGGGCGTAGGTGATCTTGATGGCGAAGCTCTTGGGGTACTTGGAAGTCAGGTCTGCAAATGCCGTCTGGGCTTGGTCCAACTGTCCCGTTCTGCCGTAGAACTGAAGCAGCATTGCGGATGCGGTCTCGTTATCTGGGTTGTCGTTGACCCCCTGCTGCAGCGCCTGCTCCGCCTTGGCCTTGTCTCCAGCACGAAAATAGAGGTTGGCCAGAGCTGCCCGAGCCTGTAGATTGGTCGGCGCAAGGCTGATTGCCACGATCAACTGCTGCTCTGTCCCCTGGAGGTCACCTTTCCTGTCGAGCAGGGACGCGAGCAAAAGATGAGGTGTAGCGCTCTTCGGGTCGAGCGATATGGACTTTTGCAACTCCTGTTCTGCATTAGGCTCGTCGGAGGGTGTGCCGGCCTCAAGCATCGCCATATCGCTGTGGAAGGCCGGCCGGTTGGGTTCGATTGCAAGCGCCTTCTGGACGTCCTTGCGTGCCTCGGCGTTGTCTCCACCCCTCTGTGCGATTGCGCCGAGCAGCGCGTAAGCATCAGCATAGTTCGGATTGACGGCGAGCACTGCCTTGGCCTGGGCTTCAGCCCGGTCCGTAGACCGCCCGGCAAGGAAAATGTTCCCGAGGTCGATGCGCGCCTCCAGGTTATTGGGTGCCAGATCCACAGTGCGCAGCAATTCTTGGTAAGCGGGCATTGGGCTGCCCATCTTCATGTAGGTCTTTGCCATTTCGAAGTGCGCATCGGCAAAGTTCTTGTCCAGCTTGATGGCGTTGGAGAACTGAATGCCGGCTTCCTTGTATTTCCCCGTGGCCTCGTACCGCTTTCCGCTTTCCAGGTACTTCTGTTTGCGAACATTTGGATCGCGGTTGCAGCCGGCGGTGAAGACAAGCGCAAGCGATACCACCAGCAGGGCCGAAACCCGGGCTACCTTCACTTGGGGATGTTCGAACATGGGCGATTTCCTCATCTATATCTCGATCTTTGCTTCAAGTTAATGCGACCAGCCTGATTGCGCCGGAAATCACGGTTCCGATCAATTCGGGACGTATGCCGGCAGCAAAGGGACGATCTGCTCGGCGAAGCCTACCGCGCGGTTGTGCGCCTCCAGCCTGTCCTCGCCGGAATTGACCGGGGTAATGATGCGGACCAGCGCCTCATCGGTACGGCCGAGGCGAATTGAATCTGCCAAAGTATATAACTTCGCCTTATAGTCGCTGGCGATGCTGCGCCCATGGAGCTGGTACCAGTAAAGAACCTCCTGGGTACTCTGCCCGTCTGTGATCAGATACTCCCCGACCGTCTCTTTCATGCCGCCGGCGCCGGTCAGCTCGGTGACCCCGGACGAGAGAAAGGTCCATCCTGCACCGGGCAGGCAATGTTGCGGAGAGTGGATCGACTGCCCGGTTCGTTGGGTGGGGAAGTAGGCGATAAAAAGTCCGATCGGTGCGCGATCGGTTGGCGACCGCATGTATTCGCGATTGAGGAAGTCGCCCTTGCCGAGCGTCTGCAAAGTCTCTGGATCGAGTGGGAAGTCGGTCGCGAGCCTGGAGCTCAGGGTGGTGGGCAACTCCTCGAGCGGCCGACTCGGGGGGACCCGATCCTGGTCCCCGCGCACGTGCAGCACCAGCAGTGTGAATGACATCAGCAGGATGACGAACCAAAATCGTGGGGACCTCATGCCGGGCTCCTCTCTTTTCCCGCCACCAGACCCATCACCATATGTACAAGATAAAGGCATCCGAGCGAGACCAGGAACATCAGCCATCCTTGAAACTCATGGAAGAAGCCCAATGCCTTATCCGGGTCCCAGTACTGAACGCAAAGCCCGGTGCCGACGATCCGGGCCACGTTCGCCGTGATTGCTATCGGGACGCTGGAGAGTGCGAGCACGACACGCCGCCAGGTAGCCCGCTCAAGAAAGTAGCCGTAGATGACGGCCACGGTGAAGAGGCTCATCAAGGAGCGGATTCCGCTGCATGCTTCAGCGACCTCAAGCGGCATTGCCGGCAGGCGGATGATGTTGCCATCCTGCAGCACCGGAACATTGAACCACGGCAGTATCTGGCTTGCCAATTCGGAGGCCCGCAACTGCAAGGGGAAGGTGATCTGATTGAAGAGAATGGTGGGCAAGGGGATTGCGAGCAGGAGCACAAAGAGGACAAAGCCCACCCGGCGCAGCATCGTTCTGCCCAGCAGAGTCCACACCAGGCCAGCTACCAGCAGGACAAACGAAGTGCGCTGCAGGAAGAGGTCGGCGCCAAGCATGCCCACGAGCAGCTCGAATAGTCCCAGCACAACCAGGGAAATGCCGGCCCAACTGGGCGCGATCGGGGTGGTGCCGAGCTCGTGCCGTTTATCCCAAAGCAGAAAGGCAGCGAAGAAGGGGATCAAAAAGCCGTGCGAAAAGTCGGGCAGCTCGTACCAGTCCCTGACCAACTTGACGGCGATGCCGTGGTAGAGCGCCACCAGCAGGGTGCAGAGGATGAGTGGCGGGACCCATGCCATCTGGCGGAGCCTGCCAGACTTCTCCGTGCCGGCCCCGGGTCCGTCGAAGCTTGTGTCTTGGAGCTGTTCGCCGGTCTGTTCGGTCGCGGTCAAGACGGCACACTCGGTCTGCCCGCCCTGTGGCAGGTTGGGGTGCAGCGGAGTTGCGACGGTCGTCTCCATCGGATTCACGGACATATTGCGGTGCAATTCAAAGGCCTATCGGATTATCGCATGCAGCGTGGGCCGGCAAACGTCCATCGCCCCCCGCTTCCGGTGGATTTAGACGATGCGCCCTCGTATCTATGGGAAGATGTTTGCATATCTGTGGGTAAAATTGTTCCTTTTGGTTCTACGTCTTTCGATGTAGTGGGGCTTCCAAAGCCAAGATCGCGCGCTTTGAGAGTGTAAAATCTGCGAAGTGGCTGTTACTGGAGCCCACAGGACCAGGCAACGGACCCGCGGGCCGGCAGAGCCTCATCGATGTTTGGCATCGGAGGTGCAGTCTTCCCAAGATGAGCCCCGGGGCCTGCGTCTCGACGTTTTTGGGAACTTCTTGCCGCTGAATGACGAATGGTAGGAATATGAACTTTATTCGTTGCACCTTTATTTCGATCTTGTTGCTGCCGGCCCTCGTGCCTGGGTGCGCCCAACAGACGGCTGGCAAACCTGTGCTTAGCGCCGATCCCACCGCGACCGCTCCGGCCCCGCCACCCGTTCCTCCGTCGGGAGGGCCAACGTCCGCAGGTGCGGACTACATCATCGGCGCGGACGATTCGATCCAGGTCACGGTCTGGAAGGAGCCGCAGCTATCGGTCAGCGGCATCCCGGTCCGGCCAGACGGAAAGATATCCTTGCCATTGATCAATGACATCCAGGCAGCCGGCTTTACGCCGACACAGTTGGGCGCGAACATCACGGAACGGCTCAAGACTGGCAAGTTTGTCACCGATCCGGTGGTTGATGTCAGCGTGCTTGCGGTCAATAGCAAGCGGGTCTTTCTGATTGGTGAGGTCAGCCGGGTCGGTCCACTTGCGATCACCCCGGGCATGACGATCCTACAGGCGATCTCCTCCGCCGGAGGACTGACCCCGTACGCCAACAAGAAGAAGATCTATATTTGGCGGGGCGATCCGGGCAAGCAGCAGAAGATTTACTTCGATTACACCAAGGCGGTGAAGAAGGGGGACATGCAGGGTGTTTCGCTGCTCCCTGGCGACACCATTGTGGTCCCATGACGAAGCCAACTCAGTCCGTCGCCCTGCGCTTGATTGGTAGAGCTGTCGTCAGATTCTTTGTTTTTCTGGTTCTGTCTATGCAGATAGCACCGTCCATCTCCGCGCAGGCTCTCCCGGCCGCGGAGGCCGCGCCCATCTCGACTGGCTTTGCCCTACCGCGGACCGCGGGCACGCTGCAGTATGCGGTGAGCGCCTCGGAGAGCCTGTCGTGGGGCTACTACGGCAACCAGGGTAGCGCCAAGTCGACCAATTTGACTGGCGACGTCGGCTACATTTCGAACAGCAAGCGAGATCCTTTCAGCATGGTGTTCTCCGGAGGCCATTCCTTGAGCACATCCGGACAGCCCTCCTACAGCTATTTTAATCTTGCTTTGTCTCAGGTGGTCGCCGCAGGCAGGTGGAGCTTCGTGCTCTCCGACAGTGTCAGTTATCTCCCGGGTACGCCCACAACCGGCCTCTCTGGCGTCCCAGGTGTCGGCGATCTGGGCGTCGCTCCGGTCCAGTTAGGTGGCGACGTCAGTCAGGGGGTGCTCACGAACTATTCAAACCGCGTGAACAACACGGCTATGGGCAGCCTTGGGCGTCAACTCACCGGCAAAACCTCGATTAGCGCTTCAGGCGCATATACCTGGACTGGTTTTCTTGATAGCTCTGGGGACGCCGCCAATCAAGGCCTGGACAACAATTCGAAGACGGGCTCGGCCGGCTTGAGTCATCAGTTTGACGCCCGCAACACGCTGGGTGGTAATTTTGCCTACTCGAACTACGACTACTCTGGCAACGGAAACAGCATTGAACTCCCGGGCGTAGTCAGCGAGACTGCCAGTGCGCAGTTCAGTCGCAGCTTCACGCGCAAGCTGCAGGTGAGCGCGGCCGGTGGCCCGCAGTGGACCAGCATTGGTTCTTATCAGTCGGCAAGCCTGTTCGCTGATGTTTCAGCCACTTATTCCGGACAGTTCTCTCATGTATCGGTCACCTATGTCCGCAGCGCCAACGCCGGCTTTGGCGTAGTAGGAGGAGCTATATCGAGTGGCGTAACATTTACAGCGGGCCGCACCTTCGCCCGAGTTTGGAATTGCGCGGTCACCTCGGCCTACACCCAGACCGCGAACCTGCCGTCGCCGGCCGCCACTCCCTATTCTTTCCAGACCACCGTCGCGAGCGGCCAGATTTCGCGGGCCCTCGCACGCAGTCTGTCCGGCTTCGCCAGCTACACTTTAGAGAATCAGTCGAGTGCGGGCGCCAACAACGCGGTGGACGTCTTCAGCGGTCTTTCGCAGGTGGCCAGCTTCGGGCTGACCTTCTCGCCCAGTTCGATACACTTTGGACGCCAATAAGGAGGATCTATGCTTGGTCATCGCGCATTGACCGCAGAAGACTATCTCGCCATCTTGAAGCGGCGCTGGTGGATTATTGCTGCTCCGGCGCTTATCTTCCCCATCCTTGCGATTAGCGCCACATTCTTCATTCCTCCAAAGTACGTGTCCCAGACGCTTGTCCTGATCGACCAGCAGAAGGTGCCGGATGACTTCGTCAGGTCTGTTGTAACCGAGGATCTCGACAGCCGTCTGGCTTCGATGAGAGAGCAGATTCTGAGCCGATCCCAACTTCAACCCATCATCGAGAAGTTCAATTTGTATGCCTCCCAGCACCTGGCCATGGACGATCGTATAGACTTGGCGCGCAAGAGTATCGACATTAAGCCCATTCAGTCCAGCATTGCCCGCTCCAACGGACTTCCCGGGTTCACCATCTATTTCACGGCCAGCGATCCGCACACTGCGCAACAAGTATGCGCGGAGATTACGTCGCTGTTCACCACTGCGAACCTGCACACACGGGAGGACGCCGCGCGCAACACGACCGAGTTTCTCCAGAGCCAACTTGACGAAGCCCAACGCAACCTGAACGACCAGGATGCAAAACTGGCTGCGTTCCAGCGGCAAAACTACGGCAGGCTCCCCAGCGATGAAGAGAACAACGTCAACATTATGAATGAGTTGAACTCGCAGCTCGATGCGGCCAATCAAGCTGTTCAGCGATTGGGGCAGGATAAGACGATGGATGAAGCGGTGTTGGCGTCGCAGCCTTCCTCTGTTCCGGCGGGCACACCTGAAGCGGAGACTCCACAGGCCCAACAGAAGCTGTTGGAGGACCTGCAGAAGCAGGAGACCGACCTGACGTTGCGCTACTCGGACCAGTATCCCGATGTCAAAGCGATTCGCCGCCAGATCCAGGACCTGAAAAAACAGATGGCCGCAGCCCCCTCGCCGACGAAGGCAACGGCTTCATCTGCGCCCGCTGTCAGTCCCGCGGATTCTTCCCGGGTCCAGGGCATCAAGCTTGCCCTTCAATCCATTGACTTGCAACTCCAGGCCAAGCAAAAGTTGCAGGAGCAGATCGAGGCGCAGATCCGTTCTTACCAGGGACGAATCGAGTCAACTCCCGAAGTCGAAGAGCAGTTTAAACAGTTGACCCGCGACTATGAGAGCTCGCAGGCTTTGTATGACGGTCTGGTTAAGGACATGCAGCAGGCGAAGGCGGCCACTGCCCTGGAACACCGTCAGGAAGGAGAGACCTTCCGAGTTTTGGATGAATCCAATCTTCCTGATGGTCCTACCTTCCCCGTGCGCAGCGTATTTGCCATGGGTGGGTTAGCGTCGGGTCTGGTGATGGGACTGCTTATCGTGGCGTTTCTGGAATACAAAGACACGGCGCTGCGTACGGAGCGCGATGTGTGGGCATTCACCCAACTGCCTACCCTGGCTGTCATCGCCTGGTCTGGCGGCGTGGCGGACTCCAAGCCTGGAAAACTGGCCCGCCTGAAGCGGCTCTTCAGTCGCAAACCACCCAAAGAACTGCTCGCCGATACTCCCGGATAACCATGTATAAGAGCTTCTTCCATCTCCAGACGAATCCTTTTGCCGGCAGTCCGGATCCTCGGTTTCTGTACATGATGCCGCATACTCGCGAGGCCCTGGCCACGCTGGAGTACGGCATCTCCGCGCATAAAGGGTTCATCGTCCTGACGGGCGAGGTTGGCACGGGCAAGACCACGCTGCTGCGTCGTGCGCTCGCATCGCTCGATCAGAGCCGGGTATTCAGTTCGTTTGTGTTCAATCCCCGGTTGGATGTGATCGATTTTCTGGAGTTTATCCTTTCGGATTTCGGTATCTCGCCGCAGAACCGCACCAAATCGGGGATGCTGATCCAACTCAATCGTTGGCTCATCGAACGCTTCCGCCGCGAAGAGACCTGCGTGATCGTAGTGGATGAGGCGCAGAACCTGGAGTGGGAACTATTGGAAGAGATACGTCTGCTGACCAATCTGGAGACTTCTTCGGAGAAACTGGTCCAAATTGTGTTGTCGGGACAGCCCGAGCTGGAGGAAAAGCTGCGCGCTCCGGATGTGCGGCAACTGCGCCAGCGAATTGCGCTTTGGGCCCGGACTCACGCGATCACGGCGGAACAAACGGCCAACTATATCGCCCAGCGGCTTCTGATTGCGGGTACCTCGGAACGCATCTTCGAAGAGGGCGCGGTCGCGGCCATCCACCGCGCCAGCCGGGGCATACCCCGCATCATCAATCTGATCTGTGAGCATGCGCTCATTCTGGCTTATGTTGAACAACTGCGACAGATTCCTGAGGCGATGATCCAGGCGGTTGCGAGCGATCTTGATCTGGATCCGCAGCCGTTCATGGTGTCGGCGGCTCACGGCGGATTTTCTGCAAACTCCACGCTTCCATCGCAGAAGCACCCAGGAAGGGAAGAGAGATGAGCAAGATTTACGAAGCGTTGCGCCAGGCGGAGATGGATCGGGCTAACAGTAGCGTTGCCGAGTCCGAGGTGGACCAAGCGGCTGCCGGCCAGGATACGTCCGACCCCGCGCCGGTTCCGGTGTATTCCAGCGGCGTGAGAACTTTGACGACGGTTCCTCCCGTTGCGAGGGCGATTGGCGACAAGGCCCCCCCGACGCCAGTCACTAGTACGAAGATATCCGCTAACGGTGTCGCCGACGCTGGTCTCGATACTGCGGCGATCGACCTTTCCAGTGTCCCCCAGATTGAGTGGACCCCCTCGATCCACCAGCTTCCGGCGCTGGAAGAGCGAGGTAGTTCGGTGGAGCAGTTTCGCAGCCTGCGATCGCGCATGCAGGAGTTTCGCGACCTTAACACGCTCAAGTCTATCCTTATCTCCAGCGGTCTTCCACAAGAGGGCAAGAGCTTCGTCGCCGCTAACCTGGCCATTTCATTTGCTCGTCATAAGGCCGGGCGGGTGCTGCTGATCGATGGAGACATGCGCCGGGCCACACTGCACAAGTTGTTGGGCTGCCCCCAGGGCCCAGGCCTAACCGAATATCTCTCTGGCGATGCCTCGATCGTCGAGATCATGCAGCGCCCCAGTTCCGGCGAGGCAGACCGTCCCCTGCCCCACGGCCTTTCGTCGCTGACCTTTATCCCGGCCGGCACCGAGCACGACAAGGCCGCCGACCTCTCCGGCAATCGCCGTTTTGAGCGACTGATCGTAGCCGCCGCACCCCACTTCGACTGGATTGTCGTTGACTCTTCGCCTGTGAATCTGGTCTCCGACGGGGTTAATCTGGCGCGTGCGTGCGATGCGGTCCTGCTGGTTGCCCGCGGAGGTGTCACCAAGTTTGAGTCGGCGCAGCGTGCCCTGGGTGAACTCAAGGCTTCAAAGGTTCTTGGATTTGTTCTCAATGCAGTCCAGAACCCGCCCGTCGCTGGAGGCTACTATGGCTATGACGGATACGACAAGATAGAAGAGTGAATCAGGGCGGTCCCAAGCGATGATCCGGTTCTTGAACGTTTACTACCCCACGCGGACGGTCGTTCTCCTACTCTGCGAGGCGTGTATCGTCAGCGGCTGTTTTCTGGCTGCGACCTGGTTGATGCTTGGGGATCAGGCTGTTTTTGTGCTCCAACTTAACTACGGGGCGCTCAAGATCGCGATCATCACCATCGTCAGCCTGATTCTTTCCTACTACTTCGACCTCTACGAACCGACGATTGTCTCTGGACGGCTGCAGATCTACTTTCGCATTCTGCTGGTGCTGGGCTTCGACTGCTTCCTGCTCTCGGCGTTTCTCCTGTTCGACCCGGATGTCGCCATCGGTCCCTATGTTTATGTGCTCGGATTTGGCTTGCTTGCGCCGGCCCTCATCCTGATGCGCCGCTCCTATGAGTGGGTGATCTCCTGGAAGGTCTTCCGCGAGCGCATCTATGTTCTTGGAGCGGGGGACTATGCGCGTTCGATCGTCGAGACCATCCGCTCCCGGCCCGACCTTGGAATGGAGGTAGTCGGCTGGGAGGACGTTCAGTTGGAACCCTCCGAGCGAAAGAAATACTGGATTGAAGCCCTCGACAATATCGGCAAGGCCAATCCTCCGGTCCACCGCATCGTCGTCGCGATGGAGGCCCGGCGCGGAGAACTTCCAGTCCAGGAGTTGCTCGTGCTCCGCTTTCAGGGCATTGAAGTGGAAGAGGACGGCACTTTGCGGGAGCGGCTCTACGGCAAAATCCAGCTCGACGGGCTTCGCCCTTCCAGCTTTCTTTACAGCGAAGGCTTCCACATCCGCGCGTCCCAGCAACTGACCCGCCAGATCGTCTCCATCTGCGTCTCGGCGCTGGGGTTGTTGATTTTCCTGCCCTTCTTCCCCTTGGTTGTCCTGGCGGTGAAGCTCTCTTCCAAAGGACCGATCTTCTTTCGCCAGACCCGGGTCGGTCTGGGTGGGCGCAACTTCGATGTGATCAAGTTCAGGACGATGTTCACCGATGCGGAAGCTAGCGGCGCCAAATGGGCCACCAAGAACGATCCACGGGTCACCAAGGTGGGCATGTTCCTGCGCAAGACGCGTATCGACGAGGTCCCGCAGCTTTGGAATGTCCTGCGCGGCGACATGGGTTTCGTCGGCCCGCGCCCGGAGCGGCCTGAGTTCATCGCATGGTTGAACGAAGAGCTTCCGTTCTATTACCTGCGGACGCTTATCCGTCCCGGCCTGACTGGATGGGCCCAGGTGCGCTATGGGTATGGCGCCACCCTGGCCGAAACCAAGGAGAAGCTTGAGTACGACCTCTACTACATCAAGCACATGTCTCTGGGGTTGGACCTGCTGATCATGTTCGAGACGATCAAGACCATTCTGCGGCGCCGCGGAGCACAATAGAGAGCTTAGGGCGGCAGGAGATTGGCTGAATCGGCAGGCGTAGAGTCAGCCGGGAGCTATTCTTCACGCAGCACTTCAAGCGGCTTCTGGCCCAGGATGCGATGGCTGGCGATCCAGCCGGTGGCGACGGTGAGCGCGGCTGTGGCGAGCAGCGCGGTCAGGTTGAGCGGCAATTGCGATTTGTAGGCGACGTTGAAGACGCGATGCTCCAGCGTGCGCACGATGAGGTTGGCGAAGACGATGCCGACGGTGCCCGCAACCAGTCCGAGCACGGCGAACTCGATGGAGAAGATGGTGGCGATGCGCGCGCGGGTCGCGCCCAGCGTCTTCAGCACAACCACCTCGCGGATGCGGCGATACTTTGTGCCTGCGATGGAGGACGCAAGGATGATGACGCCGGCGAAGATGGAGAACGCAGCGAGAAACTGGATGACGTAGGTGATCTGGATGACGACCGCGCGCACGGTTTCGAGCGCCTGGGCAACGTTGATCACGGTGACCGTGGGATACGCAAGATAGAGCGCGCGCTGGAACTGGCTGACCTGGGCTGGGTCGACGTGTACGCCGCCGTACCACACCACGGGAAGGCCGTTGAGTGCCGCTCTTGGCAGCGTGAACTGCACCCGCCCGAAGACATGGCGTCCATCGTCCTTGGTGAGTGCGACCACAGTCGCCGGGACCTGCCGGTCCTCCGCGGTAAACGCGATCGTCGATCCTAGCTTCACACCCAGCCAGGTCGCCTCCTGCTGCGAGATGGCAAGCTGCGGCCTGCGTTCACCGGGTTGCCACCACTCGCCTTCGACGACCATCGTCCCTACCGGCGCGGCCTCGGCCCAGGTAAGGTTGACCGAGCGCGGCATGCGCCGCCGTCTATTCCGCTGCATCCCGTCCGCATCGCCTTTTGGCTCTGCGTCGGCTTTTGCGCGGGCCTCCGCCTGGGTCACGCCGTCGATGGAATCCACTCGCGCGGTCACCATGGGCAGAAGCTCGGGCTGGGTCGAGACCCCCGGCTGCGTCTTCAGCACCGCGCGGACCCCGTCGATCTCGGAGTTGGCGATGTCGACGAGAAAGACGTTGGGCATGTCGGGCCGGGAGGTCATGTGCAACTCGGTGACGACCGCGCGCTGAATCAGGTACACGGTCATGATCTGCATCACGCCCATGCCCAGCGCGGCCAGCAGCGCGGCCGAAGGATTGCCGGGGCGATACAGGTTGGCGAGGCCGTGGCGCAACGCGGAGGGAAGATGCAGCCGGGTGCGGTTGAGGAAGAACTTCAGGCCCCAGAGCAGCGCCGCCGATGCGGCGAGCAGGGCGAGGAGCACCACCACCAGCCCAATCGAAAACACGGTGCCGACGATGGGCGAGTCGGAGAGGGTCATGGCGATTGCCGCCAGGCCGCCGAGGATCAACGCGGTGGCGAGGATCTGCGCGGAGTTGTGGCTGATCTTCTTCAGGAGCGCGGTGACGAATGGGTCGTCGTTTTCCTCGACCGCGCGGCGTAGGATCAGGATGGGCCGGACGCTGCGGATGTCGAGCAATGGTGGAAGTGTGAACAGCAGCGTGGTGAGCACGCCCGCGCCCAGACCAACCAGAATTGCGCGCGGCTGGATATGCAGATCGGTGGGCACGTTAATCAGCTTGCCCAGCACTGCGGGAAATGCGAGCTGCACCCCCACGCCGAGCAGCACACCGAGCACGCCGCCCGCGAGGCCGAGCAGGAGCGTCTGCAGCAGGTAGATCTTCATGATCTGCGAGCTGCGCGCGCCCAGCGACTTCATGATGGCGATGGTGTCCAGCCGCTGCTGGAGGTGAGCGCGCATGGCCATGGCCACGCCGACCGCGCCCAGAACAAGCGCCACCAGGCTCATCAGCGAGAGCAGGCCGGTGGCGCGGTCGAGGCCTTCGGTGAGCGAGGGATTGGTCTCGCGATAGTCGGTGAGTTGGGCCTCGGGCAGCAGCGCTACGAGCTTCGCCTTCAGGTCCGCGACGGCGGTGTCCGAGACGGGCCGGCCGTCAGTGGGCGGCGGAAGCTTGAAGAGGAAGCGCTCGGTGGCATGGCTGCCAGGAGCGAGCAGGCCGGTGGATTGGAGCGCGTCACGCGAGATCAGTACACGCGGGCCTGCGGCGAAGGTGCCGGAGAGCCGGTCCGGCTCATTGACCACCGAAGCGGCGATACGGAACATCTGACCGCCGACCTTCAGGTCGTCGCCGACGTGCAGGCCGAGACGCAGCAGCAGATCGTCGCCGACAGCAACCGAGGTTGGCGTGAGCGCGGCCTTGAGGCCCATCGCCGGCGACAGCTCGACTTGGCCATAGAAGGGATAGAGCGCGGGGTCGACCGCCTTCAGCGAGATCAGCAGCGGGTCCGGCGATTTGGGCGACGAGGCCATCGAGAGCATCTCGGTGACGTTGGTCATTTCGACGCCTGTGGCGCGAATATCGTCGAGGCCCTTCTGCTCGTCCTGCGTGGCCTGTTGGCCCATGCGCGCGGCCAGGTCGGCGGCCATGATGGAACGGGCGCGGGTCAGCAGGGTCGTGCGGAAGGAGGCGGAGAAGCCACGCACGCCGGTGAGGGCGGCGACGCCAATTGCAACCGAAAGCAGCACAAACATGAACTTGCCGCGCGAGGAGCGCATCTCGCGGGCAGCGATCTTGGCGGCAGAGCGGTAGGAGAGGCCGGCCATGGTCTAACTGCCCACGGCTACAGGGATAGGGGGCGGTGGGGTTGGCATATGGCGGGCCGTGTTGATCTCGTCGGAGATGATCAGGCCGTCGCGCAGCACAATGCGGCGGCCCGCGCAATCGGCAAGCACGGGATCGTGAGTGACCAGCACCAGCGTGGTCCCTTCGATGCGGTTAAGCTGCAGCAGAAGCTCGAGGACGTGCGCGCCGTTGGTGGTGTCGAGGTTGCCTGTCGGCTCGTCCGCAAGCACGATGGGAGGGTGCAGAACGAAGGCACGCGCAAGGGCCACGCGCTGCTGCTCGCCACCGGAGAGCTGCACCGGGTAGTGGTCCATGCGGTCGCCGAGGCCGACGCTGGTCAACAGTTGGCGCGCGCGCGGCAGGCCGTCGCCGTCCGCGTTCAGCTCGTGCGGCAGGAGCACATTCTCCAGTGCGGTAAGGGTGGGGATGAGCTGGTAGGACTGAAAGACGAAGCCGACCGTCTTGCCGCGCACCTGGGCAAGTTGGTCTTCAGGCAGATAACTGATGGCGGTGCCGTTGAGGCGAACATAGCCGGAACTGGGCGTGTCCAACCCGGCGAGCAGACCGAGCAAAGTGGATTTGCCGCTGCCGGAGGCCCCCATGATGGCGACGAACTCGCCCTTGGGCACGGTGAAGTCGAGGCCCTTCAGGATGTCCACAGTCCGCGTGCCGTTGCGAATCGACTTGCGCAGCTCATGGACTTCAATCATCGGTTGCGTCTTGCCTGGGTCGTCGATCACGAAGCCGGTGTCTCCCTCTGCGTCGTCCGCATTACCGCAGGAATCTATAGACTTGATACGTTGGGACTATGGGTAAAGTTCACTATCTCTCGATTCTAGCGGGTTTTCTGCTGGCGCTGTCGGGATGCCACGCAAGCAGCGGCGCGTCCGATTCTGCCGCAGGGCCTCACTCCGACTCTGCGGTGTCGCACGCAACTGCCCCTGCGGATGCCGCAGGCCAGTCGAAGGATACGGTTCAGGCCCCAGCGCGGAGCAGTGAGAAGCACAACGACACGCGTCCGCTGCTGGTTTGCTTTGGCGATAGCCTGACCGCGGGCCTGGGCACCGATCCGGGCCAGAGCTACCCCGACTATCTACAGGCAGACCTCGACAAGCTGCATTACAGCTACCGGGTGGACAACGAGGGGATCAGCGGCAACACCACCAAGGACGGCGTGCAGCGGTTGCCGGATATTCTGGCGCTGCGTCCGGCGGTGGTGGTAGTGGAGTTTGGCGGCAACGACGGGCTTCGCGGTTTGCGGATTGAGGATTCGCGGGCGAATCTCGACCGGATCGTGGGCACGCTGAAGGGCGCGGGCATCAAGGTCGCGCTGGCCGGGATCACGCTGCCGCCGGACTATGGGCAGGACTACATTCGCCAGTTCGACGAGACCTACAGGCTACTGGCTAAGAAGTACCGGGTTCCGCTGCTGCCGTTCCTGCTGAAGAATGTGTATGGGGTCCCGGGGATGATGCAGAGAGACAACACCCATGCGACTGCGAAGGGCAATGCAATTGTGGCGCACAATGTGGTGCCGCTGGTGGAGCCGCTGCTGAAGAAGTAGGGCGCGAGCTCTTATCCAAGGACGACGATAGGCTGCATCAGCGTGCCGGCGATGCGCTTGACGATGGCGAGCAACTCCGTGGGGCTGGTGAAGACCTTGACCAGCGGCGCGTTGGAGAAGTCGGGAAGGTTGACCTGCATGCCGTTGCGCAGACGGCCTGCGTCCTGGTCATCGACGGTGACGGAGGGCATCTCGGGAAGCAGGGTGCGCGGGTGGGGAAGGCGGCGCTCGATCTCTTCAGGCGCGCCGGCGAGCGCTTTGAGATCGTTGAGTGCAATGGCCTGCACCAGGGTGAATGCGCCCGCCTGAGTGCGGCGAAGCGCGGCCAGGTGCGCGCCACATCCGGCAAGCTGGCCCAGCTCGTGGGCCACGGAGCGCACGTAGCCTCCCGCTGAGACCTGCATCTCGAAGCGTGCCTCCATCTCCGATGGGGATGTGCCTTCCAGCGAGAGCAGTTCAAAGCGGCGAATCATAATGCGCGCAGGCTTGACGTCGACGGGTTTGCCGGCGCGGGCCAGTTTATGCGCCGGTACGCCTGCGATCTTCTTCGCGGAGAAGATGGGTGGGACCTGCTGCATCTCGCCGTGGAATCGGGCAGCCAGATTGCGAAGCTCGGCGAGGGATAAGGCCAGGGGCTGCGGTTCGGTGGCTGGCGCGCCCTCGGCGTCGAAGGTGTCGGTGGCGAAGCCGAAGCGGATCGTTCCCTCGTAGCTCTTGTCCGCGGTGCCGAAGAACTGGGCGAGCCGGGTATACCGGCCCAGCAGCAGCGGGAGCACTCCGGTCGCCATGGGATCGAGCGTGCCCAGGTGGCCGACGGAGCGCTCGCCGGTGGCACGGCGCACAATCTCGACCACATCGTGGGAGGTCATTCCCGCCGGCTTATCGAGGACCAGTAGACCGTTCATCCCCTACCAGACTACGTGGTATTGAACAGAGGCGTTTAAGCGCCGTTCCCGCCGCGTCGGACCAGCGAGAGAAATTCGTTGCGCGTCTGGAGCTGGGTCTTGAAGACGCCGCGCATGGCCGAGGTGACGGTGGCGGAGTGCTGCTTTTCCACGCCGCGCATCATCATGCACAGATGCTGGGCCTCGAGAATGACGGCCACACCCTGGGGATCGATGGCGTCCGCGATAGCGTCGGCGATCTGGGTGGTCAGGCGCTCCTGCACCTGCAGGCGACGGGCGAAGACGTCGACTACGCGGGGGATTTTGGATAGGCCGATGACCTTGCCGTTGGGCACATAGGCGATGTGCGCCTTGCCGAAGAAGGGCAGAAGATGGTGTTCGCACAGGGAGAAGAACTCGACATCCTTGACGATGACCATCTCGTCGTAGGCCACATCGAAGAGCGCCTCGTGCAGGACAGCATTGACGTCTATGGCATAACCGCGGGTGAGGAAGGCCATGGACTTCTCCATGCGCTCGGGAGTGTCGAGCAAGCCATCGCGCGTGGGGTCCTCGCCGATGCGCAGCAGCAGCTCGCGGTAGATCTCCTGGGTGGTCAGCGAGGCGGCTGTCAGTGGTTCTGAAGCATTGAGTGTTCTCATGTCGGTTCAGCCTTTCCGATAGTCGATCTAAGCCGGGTATTCGGCCGGATACTCGAAGGAGTTGTTTGCGGTCTCCTCGATGCGTACCCGGACCAGCTTCGCGCCGGGGAACTGCTCGAAGATCCGGGACACCTCTATGGTAAAGTTCTCCGTTGTTGGCACAAGCGCGGCAAACGGCTCCAGCGTGTTCAAGTTCATGTGATCGAAACGGTCGAGCAGATTTGTTTGCGCGAATGCATCGAGTTCCGCCAGGTTGCAGACCATGCCGGTCGCATCGTCCACCAGTCCGCCGACGGTCACCTCGACGACGTAGTTATGGCCGTGCCCGTGCGGGTTGTTGCACTTGCCGTAGGCGGCGCGGTTCTGCTTCGGAGTGTACGCCTCGACGTGCAGGCGGTGGGACGCACTGACGCGATAGCGCCGGGAGAGGTAGGCCTTGGGCGCGTCCGTCATCGCTCACCATAGTAGTCCGCGAAGAGGTCGGGCATCTCGTAGACGCGGACGCGGTGCAGCTTCGCGCTGGGAATTTTTCCGTCGAGACGATTCCAGATGGCGATCGCGATGTTCTCCGTAGTTGGGATGCGCGTTGCGAACTCGGGGACCTCAAGATTGAGATGGCGATGATCGTAGACGCTGACCACCTCGCGCTCCAGGATATCTTTGAGTTCCTTGAGATCGACGACGAAGCCGGAGATGGGATCGACCTCGCCGGCCACGGTGACTTCGAGGGTGTAGTTGTGCCCGTGACCGTTGCGGTTGGCGCATTTGCCGAAGACGCGCTGGTTCTCCTGCTGCGACCAGGCGTCGTTCCAGTAGTAGTGTGCGGAGGAGAATTCGGCTTTTCGAGTGAGAAGAATCATAAGGAAAGTTGTTAGTTGCCGGTTGTTAGTTGTCAGTTGAAAAGCAAGTGCGGATACAAATCCTAGACAAAGGTTAGATGGTTCGGCGAGGAGATCGATGCGTAACGGCTGCTACGGTTCCAGCTTAACGAGCGGTCTTGTAGCTGCGGCCCTTCCAGCCGACGGACTTTGTGAGGCGATGGCAAAGAGAGCTGCGGACCAGAAGGAAGACGAAGAACGGAACTCCGAGAATTGAGATTGCCAAGTCGGTTGCGGGGAAGTGCGAGCGGGCGACGCGATGGTAGAAGCCCCACGTGGTGCGCAGCCAGACCAGCAGGATCGCCCAACGCTGTAGCGGGACCAGCGTCGGAAGGCACAGCGCAAGCACTGGAAGACCGAAGAAGAGGAGAAACAGCAGGGTCTGCATCGCGGCCAGCAACAGCGGCCTGGGGAAGAGCAGTGCGAGGTTTTTGGTCCATCCCTCGACCATCTCGGGTAGGGTCCGGTACATGCGTGCAGCCAGCGCCTCCGGGGCGTAGCGGAAGCGGATTCCATACCTCGCTCGTTTGATACGGCGCGTGAGCGCCACATCTTCCAGTATCTCGCGGCCGACCATGCGATGGCCGCCAACAGCGAAGTAGGCATCGCGCTCGACCAGCAGGAATTGGCCGTTGGCCGCCGCCACCCGCGAGTTGGGGTCGCTGATCTGTTTCGGAGGGTATACGCTGGCGAGTTCGGAGAAGACCAGCGGCATCACGGCACGCTGCCAGAAGCCGGTGACGATCTGGCGGGGTGAGTAGGAGAGCAGCGCCGCGTGGTACTTCTCCGCCTCGTGGATGGCACGGGAGAGGTCTCCAGGTTCATGCACGGTGTCCGCGTCGGTGAAGAGCAGCCAGGCGCCTTGGGCCCGTTGCGCGGCCGCCCAGCAGGCGTTGGTCTTGCCGTTGAATCCGCCGCGGTCGCTGAGGTCGAGCAGCGGAGCTTCCATGACCAGCACGCCATCGCGCCCGGAAGCCGCAGCCTGGGCAA
>Ga0302320_10011261_pt1 | contig 18966 bp, 25 predicted proteins | sample Bog_T0_3_FD_202130 | JGI IMG/M metagenome (GOLD analysis project Ga0302320, IMG submission 202130) | Peat permafrost microbial communities from Stordalen Mire near Abisko, Sweden - Bog_T0_3 | ecosystem: Environmental > Terrestrial > Soil > Wetlands > Peat | place: Sweden: Abisko, Stordalen Mire...
AGAAATCTGTAAAGACGCCGCAGCCGTCACGGCTGTAACCGCGCGTAACGTCTGGCTTGACGCCACAAGTGGGTTCTCGTTTGAAGATCCCTTTCAAGAGGGCCCGGTCAAGGTATATCGGGAATCCCACCCTGAGGCCGATGCTTGTTTGAAGCCACAGGTTGCCATGGAAGGACTCCTCGTCCGGAAACTCGAAGGATTGCGCCGTATCCACCTTTTGAACACCTTGGTTCGACGGCAACATGCAACGCAAGCCGACCGGAGGCCCACGCTAATGGTTGCGGCAATGCCTCTACTGTCGATAAAGCCCCGGAAAGAAGAGAGAGGCGCCGTGGTGACACCGATATTAGACCAAAAGGGTTGGTCGCCTGAGTACTGGGCAAAAGAGGCGGGAAGCGACACGAAGACTGTATATAACTACCTGAACGGAAGAACAAAGAAGCTAAACGTTAGCACTCGGCAGAAACTGGCCGCGCCTCTCGGCCTCCAACCAGGCGATCTACCCCGCTGAGCGGCCATAACTCCTTAACATTCCAGAAGATTCCGAAAGATTCCTAGTCGGCCTCCCTAAACTTTCCAACGGTCTTCCCTTTATCGTTGTTCTGTGCGATACAGACCAACACAGAGCCAATCAGGCGCAACCGAGATACCGGCAGAGTTGCTGGACGGCACTCTGCACGATGAACACTTCGCGGCGAGCTTCCTCGGTATATCACCAATAACGCTTCGCAAATGGCGCCGGCAGGGGCGCGGCCCGCGGTGTCGCAAGCTCCACGGCGACGCTGTGCGGTACCAATTGTCCGACCTTCGCGCCTACATTGAATCTCAGCCTGCATCGGGAGCGACGGCGTGAAGATTCGAGTGGCACGGACTCGGGTCGGAAAGATGCCGGTTCACCTGACAAGGCCAGGCAGCCGTGTCCTGCGCACACCGCAGCCGATACGCCCTGTTCCATCGAGCCCAGGCCGCACCCGAGGAGGTGGCTTGACTTGACCGATGGACTTCATCGTCCGATTGATCCTGACTCAGGCCCTGGAGGCATGTTGTTGGAACGGCCGGAGGCGCAATCGTGATTTCGTCCTACCCGTTTTACGTTCCAGACTGGCTCCAGAGTGAAGCTGTCGCAGGCATGACGGCGGAACAGCGGGGCGTTTATCGCGAGTTGCTTGACCACTGTTGGATGGCGGGTGATCTGCCGACAGATGAGCGGCTGCTCCGTAAGCTAGCGAGATGCGAGGAAGATGAATGGCAGCGCGCCTGGCCAGTTGTCAGGCATCAGTTTGCTGAACGTGATGGACGCCTCCACAACTCGAAAGTGGATGCATGCCGGCCGAAAATCTTGCAGTCGAAGGACGACCGCAAGCGCGGCGCTCAGCGGACAAACGAAATCCGTAGGTCTCAACGCTCGGGCAACGCTGAGCGTAGCGCTGAGCGTAACGCTGAGCGTAGCGCTGAGCGTAACGCTGAGCGTAGCGCTGAGCGTGACGCTGAACAGCAAACACAGGCCAACGCTCAGCGCACGCCCCCTACGTCTACGTCTACGTCTACGTCTACGAACACAGCTACGCTGTGTATTCCGACGCCGGCGGATGACACAGAGCCACCCGACTTGACGCACTTCTCGGTCGAACTCCGGGATCGATTCCCGGTTAACAGGCGCGGCACGCTGATCCAGGTTCAGCAGGCGATTGCGGTGGAGTTCTCGCCCCTGCTCAACGGCCAGCTCGAGAACGCAATGGGGCGAGCACGGAGAAATCTCACCGCGTACCTGGCCAGTGCCGAAGTCAAAAAAGGGATCTGTTACAACGCTGCCCGTTGGGTGTCTGAAGGTCATTGGCAGGACGACGTGACGCTGCCAGTTGATGATGATCCGTTCGCCGCATTGGGAGGGAAAGTATGACATCCGTTGAGACAGCAACGCGACTACTCATACCCATGGTCCAACGGCTTCGGGGTGTACCTGAGGCGCGGGCTGCTCGGGTCGAAACCGCAAGAGACATAGCCGCTTCGGCTGACAATGACGCGCATGCCGCGCGCATCACGAAACGCTTGTATATTTCTTGTGAATTTTGGCCAACGCCAAAGCAGATTGAGGAAGCGGCGATTGTCGAGCGCATGCCGGTTGCATCCAGTCGGACGAACTGCAGTCTCTGCGGTGGAACGGGCATCCGCATGACCTACGCCCTCTCGCCGCGGCGACGGCTGCCCACCGGCGAACTTGCGATCGCGAAGCAGGAGCTGCTGACCCGGCAAGAATACGACTTACTGACCAAGACTTTACCCACCTCCCCGCTCGACTGGCGGCCGACTGACCGCGGGCTGCTGCTGGCCTATGGCGTGCCGTGCAGTTGTCGAGCGGTCCAGTCAGCGAAAGACGAGGAGAAACAGTCCACGGATCCGAGCGGGGACAGTGAGCGCGATGAACCTTGGGAAGATCTGGGGCGGCACCGATGAGACTTCAGAGTGCCGGCGAAGTCCTGATGAACCTCGCAGAGCGCAAGGGCGATAACAGGCCGCTCGCTCAGTGGGCGCGCAGTGTCGTCTCTCGCAAGTGCCAGCCGGTTGCCGGCGGGGAGACGTGTAGCGGGTGCGGCCTTCAAGCCCATCCTACAGGCCACCGGCCGGAGGCAGCGGGCGAAGTCTATTGCAGCGCCTGCTGTCCTGCCTGTCGGCGGTCACAGCCCGAATGCGGCGAAGCGCAAGGGGTAGGGCTGTGATCACAGCGCTATACGCCAGGGGGCAAAAAGGTACTGGGATCGACTTGGCTGTTAGCCGGTACCGGAGGGTTCAGGTTGCAGCTAGCTTCAGAACCGTAAAAGTGGTCAATAAAACGACTGGTGACAGGCTGAATGGTGAAAAATGACTGGTGAACAGCCCGAAATGGTCACAAAATCCGAAGCCGCAAGGCGCTGGGGAGTCTCCCCGAGCATCCTGGTGCGATACGCCACCAAGGGGATGCCTGTTGAGGGCAACGGGCGTCTGGATTGGGCCAAAGTGAAGACTTGGCGCGCGAAGTGGATCAATCCCGCGCGCTCCGGCTCATTCGCGGCGCGGCAAAGGGTAGCCAAGGCCCGCCAGGGCGCGGCGGCTACCGTCGCGGCCGTGCCGTCCGGAGACGCCGTGGCGCTCAGACGGGCTGGGCGCCTGGAGATGCTACAGGAGCTGACTGCGGCCCCCGCGATCGAGCGCTTTGCCCGCCTGGCGCAACGCCTCGGGGTTAGTGCCAACGAAGCCTATCTGCTCAGCGTGGGGCGACTTGTCGTGCCAGTGCTGCTTGTCACCAGTGACTTCAACGACGCGGAGTTGGGAGGCCCTGAACCCGATTGGCCGCGGCTTTTGGGGAACATTGATTTCGACGCGCTGAACCGACAGTTCGACGCGGCGATCATGACAGAGTTCCCAGATCTTGGCGAGGAAACGCGATGACGGCTGAGATGATGCCATTGCTGCGCGAAGAAGCGCGGAAGCGACAGGCAACCCATACCGCTGAGGGGTATGGATCGAAACAGCTTCAGGTGAATTCACCTGAAGCTGTTCTGAAGGGCCAAACTCGCGAGATCGCAGCTAAGGCCGTGGGTGTCGGTGAAGCGATCGTGCAGATCGCGGCGAACATCCGCGACGTGGCGCCGCTGCGCACCGCGACCGGCCCGTGCAGTTGCGCCCGGTGTGACGAGGGCGAACCGGCCTCAGAGCCAGTCCCGATCGAGGCCGCGGCCCGGGCGGCCTCCCAGATTCTGCGAAAAGAGCCCGGCACGTCGTGGGGCCTGGTCATTCAATTCGCGAAACGCCTCGGCATCTCACCATCGCTCGAGCTGGTCGAAGCGCTCGCCGCCGGCGGCTGGAGCGATGCTCTCAACCCTGAGGCCTGGCTACGGGCGAAGCTTGCGCACAATGCGCGGCGCGCGCGGATTTGTGAAGCCAGGCGCGCCCGTCGGTTGGTGATGATCAGTGACTGATTATGCCACAGCCACCGTGACAACACCCGGCGCCGCCCGGGGGCTTGATTGCATAATCGACGTCCGGCAGGCCCTGAAGTCGGCGCGGGCATCGCGGGATCAGTCCCGGTTGGTTTTGACGCTTCTCGCGGATCCACTCCAGAACTGCGCAGACGCTGGCCGGTGCTTGGGGTGGAGTCTCAGCTTCACGCAACGCGTCACCCGTTCCTTGAAGTCAGATCGCCCTGTTGGGCGAAAGCTGCGGTCACGGCTCGTTTCGTACAAGAAACAAAAAAAATCACCGGCGCCCAAGAAAAACGCCTAAATCCACCAAAGCGAAAGCCCTACTAAGACATGACCGAAACAATTCTCACCCTCAGCGTTGTCGCCTCCGATGGCCAGGCCATTCCCGTGGCCCGTGTCCAGAGCCGTCAATTGGCGCGCAAGGTGGCGCAGCAGGCGGTCGTAGAAGCCGAGCTGCGCGCGCAGGCACTTCGGAGAATGAGCCCCGTCCTCGGGCGCTTGGGCGCTTCAGAAGCGCGCCGACTCGGGCGGGCAATGCAAACGATTTTAGGTCAAGCCAGCTAGTGGGCTGCTCACTCGCTACTGGCTTTTGGGTACGCGGCGCGAATCGCGTATGGGCGGGCTCCTCGAGTGGCTTTCGACTCTTTCCCACTCGCACGCCCGCGAAATTTTCGAAAGGAGTACACAAAATTATGAATCTCGAACAGGACGTCCATAACGCTTTGGGCTATGCCCAAGATGCGCTCGATGAACGTAAAAGAATACGCCAGGCGATCGCCGCGGCGGAGGCCGAATTGGCCGCGGCAAGAGCCGAGCTTCCCACGTTGCGCCTCGAGTTCGCCCGTGAACGGGTCACGGCCATCGTTGATTCGAAGGCGAAGCGAGGCTCCAAGGGAGCTGCAGCCGTAGCCGCGGCCAGGCAGCGCGTTCTAGAACTGGAGGATGAGATCGACGGTCTCAAAGTGGCGCTATTGGATAACGAGGATCTCGTACTCGCGGCGCAAGGGAAGCTGTCGGGGCGAGTGGAGGCTCTCCGGTCAGATGCGGCTGAAAAGTATTGCGAGACGTATCGCAAGGCCTTCAGCGCGTTCTATGACGTCCTCCGGGAAGGCTTTGCACTCATGGGAGCACTCGATATCCAGATGCCAGCGCTGCGCGCGATGCAGATCTACGAAGATCCAATGGGGCTTCGGATGGCAAATCTCGGCGGCGTCAGTGCACAAGGCGACTATCACGGACCTCGCGCTTTGCCGGAAATCGTGGCCGCCTTCTCTTCATTGCGGCAGACCCTGAGTGCCGCGACGATGGAGGCGCGAAGAATTCAAGAGCGAAGACAGATCGCGGAGATGCGTGAGCAGCGCGAGTCCGATGAGGGCAGACGATCCACTCTCCACAATCTACCCGCCGATGCGGAGGTGGCCTGATATGCGAACCGTTGCAGACTTAATTTTCAATAGGCCTCTTGCCATCGTCCGGAGCAAGCTGCAGATCATCGTCCGACAGGTCGTGATTCCGCGCCTCAATGGCAGCGCGCCACAGGCCTTGGTGGTCGATGCAGACAAGAGCGACCGGAAGCCGTATAGCGTCACGCCAGGGGGCGTCGCCATGATCGACGTTGACGGCACTTTGGTTCGGAAGGCCTCGGGTATGAACGCGCTCAGCGGCCTGACCGCGTACGAGGAATTGAGCGCCGAACTGGATCAGGCTGCGACGGACAATGACGTCCGCGGAATTCTTCTCATCTGCGATTCGCCCGGCGGAGAAGTGGCCGGCCTGTTTGATTTCGTTGACCAGGTCTACGCGATCCGGGATCAAAAGCCGATTTACGCCGCGGTATCCGATTCGGCATGCTCGGCAGCCTACGCGATCGCGAGCGCGGCGCAGCGGATCTTCGTGACGCGCACGGCCTGCTGTGGCTCCATCGGAGTCGTTGTCTGTCACGTCGATCAGTCCGGGCTTGACGAGATGTCCGGGCTCAAATACACCTTCATCCACGCCGGTGCCCGCAAGATCGACGGTAACCCGCATGAGCCGCTCTCCGACGATGCGAGGGACGTTCTTCAGGACGAGGTTGATCGTGTCGATGCGCTCTTGGCTCAAACCGTGGCGCGCAATCGCGGCATGACCATCAAAGCTGTGAAAGCGACCGAAGCCGCGCTGTACTTTGCCGACGACGCGATTGATGCCGGCCTGGCAGACGAACTCGGCACGGAGGACGATGCTTGTGCCGCCCTGGTCGCGGCGATTCAGGGCACGCCGTTTCAAGGTGGATCGATCTCGTTAGGAGGTAATGCAAAAATGAACAGCCGGACGCTTTCAAGCGCTCAGCCGGTAGGACGTCGCGCGGATCGAACGCGCTCGCCGGGAATCGTCTTCGCAGCGAAGAAACTGCGGGCGCGCACGCTCGGCAATGCTGAAGCTCCGGTGGACACGGGGCGACGGATGAGCGGCATAGAGAGACGCTGCCTCGCAATGTTTTCGAAGACGATTTCAACCGACATCGAATCGCTTCTAGGGAAGGTGCGGAACAGAGGGGTGATTTCGAAGTGCCTCAAAATCCGCGAACGCCAACTGGCCGAAGCTGGCCAGGCGCCGGCGGAAGCGCAAGTCAATGGCGTTCTTGAGAAGTGCAAGGCCATGGCCGCGCGGATGGGCGTTTCGCCACGGACCTCCGCACGCCTGGAGGAAGAGACGTTCAATGCCTGACTCACCAACGCCAGGCTGTGGATCAACGGACAGTCCCCGCCCATCGACTGTCAAGGATGACTTGGTCGCTGCAGGGTCCGTCTCGGGCTCTGTAGCGGATGAATTACGGCGTGAAATGAGGCTGGTTGGCGCACTCACTGGGATGTCGCTGATTGATATCGAGTGCCTCGACTCAGCGCACTACCAGCGCCTGAAGTCGCGGTTAATCAGGTAGAGAGCCGCGGCTCCGACGAATGGAGTCAGACGGATAGAAAAGGAGACTTTTACAATGCCACTTACTTTGCCAGCATTACAGACCTTACAGGGCCAGATCCTGGCCCTCCAGACCGAAGTCAGCGCAGTGCTCGACGGCGTCAAGCTCGATATGGGCCTGCGTTACGTGCGGACCTGGCGGCCAGCCACCCTCAACTCATTTATCGCTCTGTTGGCGCGCGCCGCGGAACGCCATACTGGCCTGCTTCAAGGCCTCACAAACACGTTCGCTGAAAATCCCGACGCGCCGATCGTTTATCTCGTAATCCCAACTCAGCAGGCCGGAGAAGACACCTACCAGGGCCTCGAGCGCGTACTCACAGGAATGCAAACTCTTCTTGGTAACATCGCCGCACTCGCGAGTGAGGTTGCCGCTCAAATAGTTGTGCTGGGTGGCTGATGTCCGAACAAGAAAGGCAATTATGAATACAAATGAAACGAAGATTAAACTCGAATTCCCAATCACCAGCGGCGGTGTTCTCGTACAGGAGATCACAATGCGCCGCGTCAAGGTCAAGGATCAATTGGCCGTGCAAAAGACCGGCGGCAGTGGGGCTGAGCAGGAGGTCCGCCTGATCGCGAACCTCGCCAACCTTGCGCCGACCGATATCGAAGAGCTGGACTGTGCCGATTACAAGCGCGTCCAAGAGACGCTCCAGAGTTTCATGTCTCCGAAGCGCGAAGATTCCGCGGAACTCCAGTGATCAAAGGCGGTTGACCGGGCCGCGCGGTCTTTGAATCTCGCGCGCCCGGCCGGCCACAGCAAAGGAATTCAATTCATGAGCCCCACTATTACATCCACCGAACTGGAGTCCCTCACGCGTGATCATGGGCAGCTCGTCTCCTTCAGGCGCAAGCTGCAAGTGACGCTTATCCAGGCTGACCAGGACACACATCGATATCTGTCGAGAGGCCTGTCCGACGACGTGCTGCGCGGAGTCGTCGCGCTTTTGGAAATCCAAACCAGAGAGTCAAGGCCCCTCTTTCTCGCCTGTAAGCGCGTCCGGGAAGGCCGCGAGAGTGAACCGTTGCCCAAGTATATTTGCCATCCGCGAGCGATGGATGAAGAGCCTCGCCGGGCAATCGAGCGCATCTTTGCCGAGTGGCGCCAGATGATCGCTGACCTCGATGCGCTGGTCACCATGAGTAAGCAACAACTCATGGCCGCCTTGGAGCAGACCGCCCAATAGGAGAATTTATGCCAGCGACTGCAGCAGTGAGCGTCAAAATTGGTGCCGTAATGGATTCGACGATTGGCACTGTGTTCGGCGGGGTCAAAAATCAACTCCGCCAGGTCGGGGAAGTGATGAAGGACTTGACCGCTCGGTCTCAGGGGCTAAAACAGCTCGATACCACCACTGCTCGATTCGGTCAGAGCGTGGAGTCGCTGTCTGAGCGTTTCGCGAAACAGCAGGCCGCGGTCAAAAACTCAGAAGCGGCTCTTGAAAAGCTGAAGACTCAAATCACAGCGACCGGCGATGCCGATGGCAAGCTCACGGCGAGACTCGCGACGAACAGCGAGGCCCTCGCACGATCGAAGGCTCGCCTGGCTGACACGAACACAAGCCTGGAGCGAGCCAAGACCGATTTCACGCAAGCATCCGCCGCGGCAGAGCAATTCCGATCTGCAAACCAGCATGTTGCGACGTCTCTCCTGACTGTGGGCTCGGCCATGCGGCGCTATGAGGCCGCGAGCGCTGCAGTGTCTTCGAATCAGGCAGCGCGAGCACAGGCGCGCGGCAACATGCTCGAGGTGCTGGCCATCGGCGCTGTCCTGAAAAAGCTAGTTGAAAAGGCCGGCGAGACCGAGGAAGCCCGGATCCGGCTCGGCTTTGTTTTCGACGAGAACAGCCTCGGCAGTATCGTCCAACAGACCAAGGAATTCACGCGGCGGAGCATGGCGACGTTGCCAGAAATGCTCAAAATGGAGTCGGTCCTCGGCCGCCAGGGGTTCGATGCTGAAACGGCGCGCTTCGCGGCGGAGACGGCACACAAGGTCTCTGTCGTGACAGAACAGGAGGCCGGCGCGACAGCCGAGGCAATTGGGGTCGTTTACAACCTGGCACAGACTCATCTTGCAGGCTCGACACTGCAAAAATTTAACGCCGTCGGGGACGTTATGGCCGCCATGCAGCATCAGTTCGAAATCAGAGACATTGGCGAGCTGAAGAGTTCGTTCGCGGCGTTGCTTCCGTTGACGCAAGCGCTCAATGTTCCGCTCGCCGGGACGGCGGCTCTCATCGGCGTTCTTGCGCGCGGTGGACAGGACCCCGCCGGCGCCGCGCTGATCCTTCGCAACCTCACGAAAGCTCAACATGAACTTGGCTTTAAGGTCAAACTCGACAGCGCCGGTAATACAGACCTTGCGGGAACCTTGCGCAATATGATTGGCCAGGTGGCCGCTACGCATGGCGGCGATTTCGCCAACGGCGTCGCCGACGTTCAGAAGGCCTTTGGCGGGCGGGCCTGGAGAGTCATCTCGTACCTGAAGGACAATACCGATCTACTCCAAGAGAGCCAGAAGAAACTCGCGAACTCCACTGGCCAACTGAACGGCGAATACAAGAAGGTCGAAGACAGCGCGACTGGAATGCTGAAGAAGATCAGCAAGAATCTGGAATCCGTTTTGAAGCCGTTGGGAACCGCACTTCTCCCGGGTTTCAAGACGATCCTCCAGCCTATCGGCGAGCTGTCCGAGAAGCTCGCGGGTTTCCTCGAACGTCACAAGAGCTTCACCCTCTTCATCGGCTCTGCTGTGGCCGGGATGTTCACCCTGGCATTTGCCACGGTCGTGACGCGCTATGCGTGGACTTCGATCAAGGCACCCTGGGTGATGGGAATCGAATTGCTCAGCCGGATCCGGCTACGGGCGGCGGCCGCAGCTGCAGCGGAGTTGGGACTGGCGGATGCTACCGGAGCCGAGGCCGCGGCGAATGTGACCGCTAACGCGTCGCGCATCGGTCTGCTTGGTCGTCTGGCGTCCATGCTTGGCTTGACTGCCGGCGCTGAGGCCGCGGCCGCCGGCGCGACATCGGCGGCAGCCGGAGCCTCTACGTCCGCAACAACCGGCCTCGCCGCCCTCGGTACGGCGATCTGGCCAGTCGTCGTCGGTGCTGCGCTGGTGGCCGCGGCCGGGGCCGCAATTTTTAAGTGGTGGACGCCGATTTCGGCCTTTTTCAGTGGCATTGGGGAGGGTTTTAGCCAGGGCATGCAGCCTATAATGCCAGTCCTGGGTCAGGTCTGGGACGGAATAAGGGGGTTCTTCTCATGGCTAACTGAAGACGACACGACCCGCGATGGCTTCAAGAACGCCTTCAGTGCCGGAATACTGTGGGGCCAAAAGCTCGGCGCCACGCTCGGGGCTGTCTTTACCACGGTCGTCCAATCCATCGGGATAGCGATCAATAGCGTCGCCACGCTGGGGAAGGTGCTCGAGGCCCTTGCACATAGCCAGTTCTCAGAAATCGGCGCGATCGTTAAACAGTACTGGAAAGACACGTCTGCCGCGGGACTCGCCATCGGTAAGTCTTGGGCCGCGATCGGCAAGGCTCCGGACTACACGCCGGCCGACAAGGCAGCCGACGACTTTCAAATCCAGAAAGACAAGAAGATAGCCAACCGGCTCGGCTCGAAGTCGGGGGCGGTCACAGACGCTGCGCATGCTGGTATGGCATCGGCCGGCGAAGCCGCGGGCGGCACTACTTTCAACGCGACGTTCAACATCAATGCGGGCTCTGCGAAGGATGGCCAGTCTGTAGCATCGCAGGTTGAACAAGCGATGGAGCGATGGGTACGCAGGACTGAAGCCCGCCAGCGGGGCGGACTGCATAACTGAGGAACGAAGGAACAGAACACAGTATGACTCCCAGGTTTCAAATCACGGCGAACGATCAGGATCTCACGAACCTCTTCTCCCAGCGACTCATCCGCATGTCGATAAGCGATGAGGTTGGTACGACTTCAGATCAGATCCAGATCGACATCGACAAGCGAATCGATCCCCTCGGGAACCGCTATGCCTCCGCCGCGTTGCCGGATTTCGGCGCGATTCTCGCTGTCTCGCTCGGGTACGTGGAGACCGGACTCAGTAAGATGGGCGACTGGATTGTCGACGAGATCGAAATCGAGGGCCCGGAACGAATGATGGTGATCCGGGCTCGCAGCGCGAACACGCCGGCGGCCGGCGCCGGAAATTCGACGGTGATCTCACAGCTCCAAGAGAAGCGCAGCGATACGTACGACGGGCTCACAATCCTCCAAATCGTCTCCAAGATCGCCGCGCGCAACAATCTCGGAACCGCAGTCGACTCGGAGATCGGAAACACCGTGGTTCCGCATGCCGCGCAATCGAATGAACAGGACAGCTTCTTTCTCTATAATCTTCTCGCGCGCTACAACGCGGGCCTGAAGATTCAGGGCAAGGCTCTCAACGTGTTTCGGCATGGCTCTGGAGAGGCCCCGCGCGGCACTGGCACGGTTCAGATGGCCTCGATTACGCTGCTGCCCAAAGACTGCCTCAGATGGCACGCTACGTTGACCAGGCGCAGCTCACACAAACGCGCCAAGGCTCGCTATCACGACCCACAAACCGGCCAGGACACTTATGTGCAGGCCGCCACCAGCGACGCGACCGAGGAGGACTCCGTGACTACGGATCCGGAGGAGCATCCCGATGAACCGCAGGCCCTGGCGGCGGCGACGTCCTTGGTGCAGCGGCTCGATCGGGACTCGGAAATGCTGGATCTGACGCTGGTTGGCAATCCCATTGTGTGTTGCCAGTCCGCTCTGGTGCTGAGCGGCTTCGATCCGGCGATCGACCGGGCGTGGATTGCGGTGCGGGTGACGCACACGCTGGATCGCAGCGGCTACGTTACGCATGTGGAATGCCAGAAAAGCCTCGATCAGGCCGCGGGCTACGCCATACGTAAGGGCCTCAAGGCTAAGAGGCCGGGCAGGTAACACCTTTTGGAGTGAAGCGGCTGGGACACAGCCAAGGAGAAAAACCGATGGAAGTGAGTATTGGCAGCATCGTCCTTTACACGTTGACTCGCCGGGACGCAGAAGCAATCAATCGGAGCCGCGCCGCGGACTCGGAGATCGCAGAGCGAAACAAGGAGAGCACCACTCATGCGAACTTCGGGCTGATCGGCCTACAGGGTCGCGTTGGCAACAAGGTTCAGGAAGGAGACGCATTCCCAATGGTGGTAACCCGTGTCTGGCCACCGTCTCGCGTGAACGGGCAGGTAATGCTCGATGGCACTGACTCCCTGTGGGCGGTTGGTGTACAGGAAGGCACCGAACCAGACACCTGGCGCTGGCCTGAACGCGGCTAGCCCCGCTTGCCCTTCATTGTTACTATGGGTAACAATGAACCATGTACTCGGTCGTCACGACGAGAGACTTTGATCGGGCGATCGCCAGGCTGCCGCCGAATTGGCAGAAGCGGATCATAGCGAAAGTCCGTGAAGTTGCGTTCGACCCCTACGCGCCAAACAACAACCTGACCAAACTGCAGGGGCGCGACGGGTATCGCCTAAGAGTGGGAGATTGGCGGGTCATCTACGAGCTTCATGATGACAGGCTTGTGATGCTGGTTTTGGAGGTTGGCCCAAGGGGAGGCGTCTACTAATGGACATCGAAAAGATCACCAGAAACGGAAAGAGCTTTGCCGTGATCCCGATGACGCGCTTTCGTAAGCTGATCGGCGATGCAGAGATGCTTGCCGACGTGAAGACCTTTGATTCCGCCAAGGCACGCATCGCCCGCGGCGAGGACGAAATCATACCGTTTGAGATCGTCGAACGACGGGTCGCTGGAGAGAGCCCTGTGAAGATCTGGCGCGAATATCGCGGTTTCACACAGGAGCGCCTCGCAACGGCCGCGAGCGTGTCCCGCGTCATGATCGCCGCAATTGAAGCCGGTCACAAACGGGGCGGTGTCGCGACGTTGAAGAAATTGGCCGGGGCTTTGAAAGTGAATCTCGATAACTTGGCCTGACGCAGACCCTGCTGCAGAGCCTGGGACCGCATCCGGCCGCGTGCGCTGAGCCGACACGTCGCGGGATTTCCCTTCTTATTTCAACGCTCAGGGCCCTTTGCTAAAAGGAACGCGAGCCTCCGGTCCAAGGCGCTCCGATCCCAGTTGTCGGCTCTCCGCTCCTGTTGAACACCAACGCGCTCGCTTCGCGCCTTGGGGTCACGCAGGTAGGGCAAGATGCGCTCAAACTGGGCTCGGAGCTGATCCTCTAATGGCTCCGCGGGGGTTTCCTCGAAATGCGAAGCGCCCAATACCAGGAGAACCTGTGTTCTTTCTCGAGGGTGCATGATGTGGCGGATTCGGGCTTGACGCCGGTGGTGCATTGGAAAATACGCCTGGATGCCGGGCGTTGCGTCGGGGAGGACCTTGACCTGCAGCAGCTCGCCCAGCAGGAGCCCGCACGCTTGGTCCGGAAGCTCGCTCAGGACCTTGCGCAAGCAAGCTTGCATGCCGCTGGATTGCTTGCCCATGCGCCATTGGGCCATCACCGCGTTAACGAAGAGCGACACCGCTGGTTCCCCCTTGCTCATGCCAACGCCTGGCGCCACTCCTGAGAATGACGCCTTGGTGCGAGCACGCGCCGGCGCGGAGCGCCCGTGGTCAGACGTTGCCTCCGTCCGGCCATTGGTTGCGGAGCACCTCATACTCCTCCCACTCCGCCTCGGCCCGGGCGTCTAGCCCGGGCACTGGATCCTCGTCTTGCTCTACCAGCTCGCGATGGGTGCGCCAAAATTTGCGCGCTATTTCGAGAGCGATCGCGAATTGCTCGGTTTCGTTGGAAGCCTCCACGGCCCCCTCAGGCTGAGCAAGGAGTTCGGGAGAAGGCTCCGCTGGCTTGCGACGGACAAGCGTTAGTGTTGCTGCCATGATTCATACCTCCGGATTGGAAGGGCCGCGATCGCCCTACAGGCCGAGATTTCCACGTATGGCGGCGACGATGTCGTTTTCTTGGGGGAACCTCTCACTGTGGCATTGGCTGGTCCAATCCATCAGAATCTCTCTCAGGATCAGCGCGTCGGCAAGAAGACCGTTGAATTCTGCGGGATACTGCTCATACGATGCTGGCAAATCGCTCTGCTTGCTCTTGATCCTCGATATGCATTCGTCGAAGAGTTCCAGCGCCAAATGAAGCGTCGCCGATTCGGGTTGTTGGTCTGACGAGGTTTCGGTATCCGCCGCCGCGATCTGTCCGTCGGAAACCGGCTCACACAACTTCGCGAGGATGCGATGCTTCAGGGAGTCGTGTTCGCCCGTGCTCAGTGCGGCCGCCTGGTGCTCCGGCTCATCTCCCTTGGTTGCCGTGCTCTCCGCGGTCTCAGCCTCGCGGCCGTCCGCGCCGGCATCGGCTGCCCCGGCCGCCCCATCTGACACGACGGCGGAGAACAGGTGCGGATATCGCTGAGCCATCCCCTCCGCGTCTCCCCTTGCGCCCTCCCAGTTGTGGCGGAATGCCTCCGCCTCTTCCTCGACATCTTTCGGTGTTACGCAGCCGCCGAAGCAGCCATAGGTTTGCAACAGGTTGCTGATCAGTTCCTCTGCGGGGCTACTGGAGCCTCTGTCGTTCTTCAGTACGTAGGTCAGCGCGAGCATGTCCTGCAGGCAACTCTTGTCGAGGCCTTCCACGGCCTGGGTGACCTGCTCGATGGTGACCTCATCGTCAATGTTGATAGGCGTGAACAGGCTGCCCACGGGACGTGGACGGGGCGCGGTTTTATTCATGATCGGTTGCATGATTTGTCTCCTTGTGAAAACTGGAGACACCGCAAGTGATGCGATTCAGGGTAGGATTTTCGGACGCGGAATGTCAGAATAATGGAAGCCTGCATTGCGTTCACCCGCGATGTCGGTCAGAGGCTCGCGCGGGTTGCCACCCGTTCGGGCCTCGATTCGATAGTACGCCCATAGTTTGGCGCCTGCAAGAGCCAACCGAAACCAGCAACCGACAATTTGACGTAGGTACGCGGCGTATGTACGATGTAAGTGCAGATGGGCGGCAAAGCCGAGTTTGATTGGGATGCGGCCAACACCGGGCACGTCGGCCGGCATGGCATCAGGCCATCGGAAGCTGAGGAAGCCGTTTCGCGCCGCCTGGTCATCCTGGCAACCGTTCTCTCAGATGGCGAAGAGCGTACCGTGTGCGCCGGGCGGACCGCATCCGGCCGCATGTTGAAGGTCATTTACACGCTTCGCCGCGGCAGAATCCGGGTGATCACCGCCCATGAAGATCGCAAGCTCCGGAGGCTCCTATGACCACAAGTAAGCCCCTTAAAACGAAGCCGCCCAAAGGCACTCCCGCCAATCCTGTTCGGCTCGAGACACCAGCCTTCAAGAGCGAAGCGGAGGAAGCTGCCTGGTGGGACAAGCATGGTGAACAGGTCACCGATCTGCTGATCAAGTACAGCCAGCACCGGGTGCAGACGCAAAGCGTCACTATGCGCCTGCCGGTTCAGGACCTCGATCGCGCCCGCCAGCTCGCCGGCAAGAGGGGCGTCGGTTACCAGACGCTCATCAAAGCGTTGCTCCACGACAGCCTGAAGCGCGAAACGGAGAAGGCCTCATAGGTCTCTTATATGGCGATCTACAAGCGCGGCGGAGTCTACTGGTTCGAGTTCGTGTTCAAGGGTAAGCGGTACCAGCAGAGCACGAAACTAGGTAACCAAAACGATGCCCGGACGGCAGAGGCCGCCTACCGCATCAAGCTGGCCAAGGGCGAATTCGGGATCGAAGAGCCGGAGCCAGTCCCAACGCTGCTCAAATTTTCCGTCGACTTCATGAAGCAGATCCGGATGGACTGCGCGAGCAAACCGCGTACCATCGCGTTCTACGAAGAAAAGCTCAGGCGTCTCCTGCTGTACCCAAAGCTGGCAGGAGCAACGCTGGACCGGATTGACGAAGACCTCATCGAAACGTACAAGCGAGTTCGTAGTACCTCCCTGAGTCGGCGGAAAAAGTTCGTCTCGCCGGCGTCCATTAACCGCGAGCTGGCAACTCTCCGGCGCCTGCTTCGCATGGCGTGCGCCTGGAAGCGGATCCCGTCAATTCCGAAGATTAAATTGCTCCGCGGCGAAACCGCGCGGGAATTCGTGCTGAGCCGGGACGACGAGCCGCGGTACCTCGATGCCCTGCCGGCCGGCATGCGCGCGTTCTGCACCTTCCTGATCGAAACCGGCCTGCGCGTCGGGGAAGCGCTCAAACTCGAATGGCCTCAGGTCAACGTGCGCGAGGAGCCGGGCTATGTGACGGTGCGCGCCGGCCACGCAAAAAGCAGCAAACGCCGTACCGTGCCCCTGACGCCGCGGGCACGCCAGGTCTTGGAGGAGATCGGCGGGCGGAAGGGCATCGTCTTCCGGAGCGCGGCCGGCGAGCCGCTGTACCACACCTGGCTTGACCAGCAGCACGCAGAGGTGCGGAAGAACCTGGGTTTCGCGGCCGACTTCGTCCTGCATTCCCTCCGCCACACCTTCGGAACACGTCTCGGTGAGACAGGAGCCGACGCATTCGTGATAATGAAGCTGATGGGTCACAGCACCATTACGGTCTCTCAGAAGTACGTGCATCCGTCGACGGAAGCCATGCGGCTTGCCATTGAGCGGATGACAGGAAGCCCCGGGGTCCCTACAAAAGTCCCTACAGGCATGAAGCTCGTAAAGTCCAAAAAACGCGTAAGTAGTAAATAAATCAACGATGCCCGGGTGGCGAAACCGGCAGACGCAACGGACTTAAAATCCGTTTTCCCGTAAGGGAAGTGAGGGTTCAAGTCCCTCTCCGGGCACCATGAAAACAAAGCACTTATACGATTCAGCGGCCCCCTCGAAACGCCCCATTACTGAACCGCCGTTGTGACTATGTTGTGACAAGCCAGTCCACTCTCTTGCCAAGTGCCAATCCGCGCGAGGAGACAAAATACCGGAATTGCGTGCTTCGCAAAAACACGGCGGGAGGTGATGCTGCTACGACTCAGGAACTTCCATTCTTTTCAATACGTTGGGCAATCCCTCGCATGATAGAATTACGCGGTGACCACGGACGCCCTTCTTGTGATCGTTCTAAATGTCGTCATACCGGCGTTTCTTGCGCTCCTCGGCGGTATCTTGGCAACTAAGGCGCTTCCAGATGACAAACGGCGCGAACGATCTCGGTGGATAGCTTTATTTGTCGTCCTAGTGCTAATAGCCATTATACTGGCATTCATTCAGCAAGTTAAGGTGACGAGAGAAAAACAGGAAGCTGAGGCTAAGGCAGCATCTAACGAAAAGGCTTTGTTCGGAGAGAATAAATTCACCCAAGGACAATTAGACTCTATCAACAAAGTCCTCAGTTCACTTGTCTCTGGTACCACCCATGATTCCACCTTCACGAAAGACGTTATAAAGGCGCTTGCAAGCACGTCTAAAATAGCATCGGCGAGCGCAGAACACGCGTTTAGCAATTCGCAGCTCAGAGATAGCGCAATTGACCTTGCAAGAAGGCTGCGTGCACTTCAGACTTCTTTTGATGACGCAAGTGAGAAGATTATGATGGAGCGGCCCGGAAAACTCACAACTCGAGATGAATGGGCTAAGTTCAATGCGGCCAGAGATGAAAAAGAAACGCTTCTGAGGGGGAAATTCGAAGAAGATTTTGTTCCTCTTCGGGCAGAAGCAATCAATATGCGGTCTCAACTCTTAAATCGGTTGCCGGCACAAGAAGAAAACGCGGACGTGAACAGGATGTTGAAGTACGGCGCTTTGGCTGGACCACATCCTTTATACGAGTTAGCAACATATTATGAAAAGCTGGCCAGACTACTTGCTCAGTGAATCTGCCGTACTCGATCTATTTTGGGCCGACTCCATATCTCAAAGATGCTTATTTGGTTTGCACGTGGTGCGCTGATGGTTCCACGCCCCCATTGCGTCTTCCGTTGGCTTCGCCCGGACGAGTGCTCATGGTTGGTCCGGTGAGTCTCAGCCTGATTCGCTCGCACTTGTCGGCGAGGGCCTGGCGCTCCTCATAGCGATACGCCGCCGCATAGTGCCACGATAGCGCTGACGGCGTTAGAAGGTGCCATGCGTGGCCGACTCGCCACCAGAAACCGGTCAGGGGCGCAACCGGAGCGCCATTAGGATGCGTCGGAGCGTGGGGTGTAGCCCCCCCTTCCCCCACCTATTCGTCCTGAGCCATTCTGGGATGGTAGGGTATCCTCCGTCGCCGGTCCGATTCACAGTCCCGGCGTGGGGGAGGGTTTGCGGCTATGGCCTTCCCTACTGGAGCCGGGGGAGCGGTGGCGTTTCTGTCATGGACGGCGCCCCGCCTTTTCGTTGTGACCCCGTTGTGACAACTCCCCGAATTTAGCCCGATTCGGGAAAACCTCAGCATTCGCCAAAGCCCAGCCTTAGTTACGCCGGAAAGGCCTTAAGCTCCTTAGACCTTCCTTGGGTTCTTGGTCCGGATGGACTTGAAGACCCGTCTTCCCAAAAGGGGAGTGTGGGTTCAAGTCCCACCCCGGGCACCAGTAACATAAACGATATCAGTCGTTTACAGAGAGTACGGGCGATGCTCCGGCTCCAGCGGGCGCAGCACGCTGGCATTTGTGGAGTTTGCTGACCGGTTATTAACCATGGCTTTCGCCCAGCATCAACGCGCATTGGACGGAAGAATGATCCCATGCCTGACGGACCCTATCATCGAGCGTCGCAATCAGCCGTGTTCGATCCGCACAATGGCCTGCGTCTGCAATTCGCGCGAACAGCTCAGTGTGTGAATAGAACTTCGTCGCGCCACGACGAACCCGGAACTGTGCATCATCACCGGAAGATTCGCGGCCGCTTTACTTCACTGGCCGCCCAAACCAGCGCCAGCCCCACGCTTCGAGTTCCACGGTCCAGGTCTTGAGTTGCAGGCCGTTATTGTCCGCCTTAGTCTTTTTCACCAGGTCTACGAAGTCCTGGTTTGAGTCCAAGGTCACACGCACCTTACAAGGCCGGTTGGAGAGATTGACCAGCGAGACAACCTCTTCCGCTTCGTTACGGCG
>Ga0302320_10011265_pt1 | contig 18956 bp, 8 predicted proteins | sample Bog_T0_3_FD_202130 | JGI IMG/M metagenome (GOLD analysis project Ga0302320, IMG submission 202130) | Peat permafrost microbial communities from Stordalen Mire near Abisko, Sweden - Bog_T0_3 | ecosystem: Environmental > Terrestrial > Soil > Wetlands > Peat | place: Sweden: Abisko, Stordalen Mire...
CGGCGATTGCATGCATGCCTAGCACCCGCGTTATATAGGTTATAACCTTTTCAGTTTCGGTAACCGTTCTTAAAGACATTAATCTACACTGTAAAAAATTTCAAGTTCACCCTACTTGATCGAAATATGTGAGCGGTGCTGCCTTGATTCAATCGAGTTAAACTAACAAAGTTATTCAAGTAGCATTGACTAAGGTGGATCAAGTTGACTGGACTACCCATTAAGTTGGCTGAACTTAATGAATGTGAATTACATCTACTTTAATTGATCAAGTAGGTTTCACTAAGGCGAATCAAGTTGACCCTACTGCACTCATCAAATTGACTGAAATCGTTTTAATCAAGTTCACGGTACTGTACTCATCAAATTGACTGAACTTGTCTGAATCAAGTTCACCGTACTGCACTCATCAAATTGACTGAACTTGTCTGAATCAAGTTCACCGTACTGCACTCATCAAATTGACTGAACTTGTCTGAATCAAGTTCACCGTACTGCAGTCATAAAATTGACTGAACTTGTTTGAAACTATTTCACCGTACTGCACTCATCAAATTGACTGAACTTGTTTGAAACTAGTTCACCGTACTGCACTCATCAAATTTACTTAACTAGTTTGAATCTAGTTCACATTACTTGGATTGTTTAAGTGACCGGAAAGCTGGCAAATCAAGTCGAGTGAACTCTATTATCAAATTTATTCTACTTGATCAAAATTAGTTCTCCGCACTTGATGATGTTAAATTAATCCTACTTACTTCTGTTTAGTCCGTTAAGTATAACGGCATCCAGTGCTATAAACTCGCTTTGATTAGTTGTTAGTAACTAGCCTGCATTAATCTAGTCTCACAGTCTCACTTAATTAATGTAAGTTCTTTTTACTTGGTGACATTAAATGCACCATAATCAGTACCGTTTAGTCAGTCAAATTTAACTTTAACAAGTAGTATATTAACTCGATATGATTAGTTGTAATCAACTAGCCTACAATATGCATGTACATATAATGATAATCAATGCACTTTAATATTGTCGAGGTGCGCTATGCACCTCGACAATATAGCTATATAGCTATATATATATATATAACTATATACTATACTACACTGTATAGTATACAATAGTGTTACACTGAAATCTAACCATAAACAAATATATGTTAAATAAACTTCAAAACAATAAACAACTATTGAACAGCAGAGCGTATATTCTGGTAATTCAAAATGTTGACATCTATGAATGCATTACAGAATGTGCATCCATAGAATTATAACCGCGTCACTTATGAATTAGTGTTGCTTTAAAATAGCTATGAATTAGCCTTGCTTTAAAAAACTAATCACCAAAAATGTTGAAATTTCTGATAGGCTATAGGCTGTATGCCTCAATAATTTAAGAATAATTATACTTTAACAAAGCATCAATCAGTATGACATAACATTTTCAGGTGCATACAAATTATTTGGTGAATATAGCGAATAGGTCATATGCATGAAAATTGCAACACTTAACACATTACACAAAAGAAACCATAAATTGAAAAAATAAGATGCTGAAAAAGTGTGTCAATTACAGATTTTAGCAAATTACCACATGAAATTTTGTGACTTTAATCTAAACTAATGAAAATGACATTTTTTCAACATGATGATGTTGAAAAAATCACAATGACCATACAGCATATCCTCCGCATAATTGTCAAAAATAAAAAATGCCCTATACATTAGAACAGTCATGTGTCTGAAACACCGCAATTTTAAGTCATGGCTACAGGTTGCATGCACCAAGTAAGCCTGTAAGCCACAAAGACTTAAGCAATTTATTGGTTGTTATTTAAATGAATAATTATTCATCGATTACTTCAGAATTGTTCGTGCGTTCGGAAGAACAAATATGAACCCGAAAAATGATAGTTAAAGACATATAAAACATTATAATAAATGTAGCCAATACATAATACCTAATTGAAACCAAATCATTAACATTTGACACGACACACACAATTTCAAAACGTGGCATAATACGCCTAATTACGAGGGATATGACACTGTATGCAGATTGCAACTCAATAAGTAGGCTTGCATACATACATATAATTATTATAGCAACCACTCACATTTATGCAGCACTAACGCTTTATCATTTATATTAAGGTTTCTTGGCCTTGACACCTTGTGGGTGGCAAAATACACCTGAACAGTGTGCTTTGGTTTTGTCTGGTTTTCTCTGGCATCGAAGGAATTCATACCAAAGCGTAACACTAAGCTACATGTATAGTATAGAATGCAGTATCTCACGCTAAAGATTGCCAATTGATGCATCATCTTTCAACTAAAGGCACATCCTTTAATTGTATGCTACTACTTAAATTTACATTCTATACATCTATAAAAGCAGCCACTTAACACGAAATCAGCCGGAAGTGGAACGGCAATAACATTGAACTTACTTTTTTTAACACCTTAGCCTGCACAATATAATAGGATTTATTAACCATTTCAATGCTAAAGTCATTAATGAAAGTCTAATAGCGACGTAAACATGCCTAGAGCTCCGATCTCAGAATTCAATGAAGCTGTCAACTACACTGACCTGTGTAGTGTGCGGCATAATTTCTATGTTAATTAGGCCATAGCCGAGAGACGAAACGAAACGAAATAAGGTTTTCTAAACTCGAAAAGTAGACAAAGCGTGAACACTTATGCTTGAAAACGAAACGAAACGAAAACATTTTTCTCAACACGAAAAATAGGCAACTCGTTAATACACTACAGTTGAGACCTCAGAATTCAATGAAACTGTCAAATACACTGGCCTGTGTAGTTTGCGGCTCAATCTTTCTGCTAATTAGGCAATGGGAATTCTGACATTTCAAAGTTAAATATGTAATGGATCATGTTTACACATGCCAGAAGCAACACTCGGATGCATCACTAACAAATTACAAGACTTAGGGGTCGTCCATTTATTACATCACAACTAGGGCGGGGGGGTCCGAGTTCTGGTGACGTTTGGTGACCGAGGGGGGTTCAAGGCAGTGATGACGTGACCACTTTGGTTTTTTAAAGTGTATATTCCGTATATTTTTAGTAAAATTTCAGCGCATAATTAAGCATGAAAAAATGCGAAAATAAGAATTTTTTTCAAAAATTTCAAATCTCCCGCAAACCGCAAAATCGCAAAATGTCGCTTTTTTGGTTTTTATATTTAATATTCAATCACAAAATACGAAAGCAATAAAAAATCAGCAATTGTCCAGTTCATGAGACAAGGTTCCCCTGCACGCGATGGCATTCCCTCTCTGCACAGCGATGGAGAGGCGCTGCCTGGTTTTTATTAAAAAAATCTAATCCAAATCAACAGTCACTATCCAAACATTTTGTGAAAATTAGATGCCTGCAAAGATAATGAATTAGAACATACAAATCGACAATGCGACAGTAATTGCGAAAATTCTACGCATGTGAAAATTTAAGAATCAATGAATCAATAATGAATGTTTTTTATCTTTTTGTTTCTGTATTTTGGGATTTTTATGTCGCTGCAGGAAATACGCGCAGTTTTTGTGTCTTTTTTTACATCTTGCCGCAATGCATATGAGGCTTTCACAAAATTGACCGGGGGGGGGGGGGTCAGAGGTCTGGTGACGTTTGCTGTCAAAGGGGCGGGGTCCAAAATGGCCCCAAAATTGGTGACGTAATAAATGGATGATCCCTTATCAATCATGGGACTGCACTACAAAATGAAGCATCGCAGACTTTTGAGTACTAACTTATAATATTAATAACCTACAGCAAGACACAACACCATGCCCTGCACCACCACACTCCTAAAAAAACAAAATTGTCATTTTGTATACTTCAAATTGTCTTGAATATAGTATCAACAGGGACACCACATTAAAGACATGGGACCACGCTGTTGCAAACCATATCCATGCACGATAAAGTTCTTAAAGTCAGTTATAATAACCAAAAGTGTCATTTTCTACTTCAAATTGTCTTGAATATTGTGTCAACAGGGACACAACATTATAAACCTGTGACCACACGTTGGCAAACAATGTCCAGCACCCATAGATCCCTTAAATGAAAGGACTGTACATGTAGGTACACATACTCGGGTCCCGGGTCGTTGGTCAATTGTATATTATACTCTTTTAATGATATTTAAAGAAAGGAGTGGCCAATTTTAAACAAATTTGTTTAGTTTTGTTTGTTTTTTGAAAGGGCTATATTCTAGCAAAAAAAGTTAGAAAAACGTTTTTGACACCGGCCAGATTTTAGCTCCACATGCAAAAAATTAATCGTTTCAATTATATTACAGGAATGAAGTAGCCGTTTTGATCACATTCGTTTTATTTTGTTTGCCTTTCATAGCGCTACCGTCTAAACAAAGAAATATTAGAGCAGTGGTTACAAAATGTTATTGGCTGCGGGCATTATTTCTGTTCGAAATGCGTACTATTGTATGTACTATTTCAATAATATATCAAGAAAGAAGTGATAGTGATCCATAATCAGTTCTGCATGCAAATAATATATCGTGAAAGAAGTGATGAAATTAGCTTTTTTGCCATTGAAAGAGCTACATTCCAGAGGATATAGCGAGTGCAACGATGTCAACGATGTTTCACCGGAGGCCATATTTCCAGCGGAAACGAAGTGTTATGTTCCATTTCAATGACATTACAAGAAAAAAGTGATCGCTTTCGTCTAAATTTGTCACATTTTGATTGTTTTTGAAAGTGTTACATTGCAGAAGAAATTTTTAGGCACAGGACTGGTGTCAGGCCACATTTCTGATGGAAATGCAATGTTATGCATTTCCACCAGAAATGTGGCTCGCTGCCAAAAAAGTTTCGACACCACTGCGCCAACAATTTTTCTCTCGAATCTAACCCTTTCAAAAACAATGAAAATAAAAGGAATTTTATTCAAAATAGGCCACTTCGTTCCTGAAATATTATTAAAAGTGTATAAAAGACATTAAACTCAGGTTCCGGGACCTATGAGCGCCTACTGTCCTTTCATTTAAGGGATCTATGCCTGTACCGCATGGACGTCGGAGTTCTTAAAGTCAGGTAAAATAACCAAAATTGTCATTTCCTACACGTCTACACTAAACATTGCCTTTAATGTTGTGTCTACGGGGACACTACATTAAAGGCACGGGATCACACTATGCAAGCCATAATCAGTTCTGCATGCACGACCGAGCCCTTTTAAAGTCACACTATTGCTCTATCATGCAGGCTATCACTGAACTATGATTGTAACAAAAGACCTGAAAGATATCCAAGTTTATTTAAGCTTTTCTAGCAAGTTGTACACTTTGCTGCTTATTTTTTTTGTTTCTTTGATTCCAATTAGACCCCGTTGTATGAACTCATAGAAATGGGCAACCGTGCTTCCGTAGCTGAGATTCAGAATGTAGTGTGTTGCAAAGAGGCAGCAGATGGCTGAGCTAAACGTCGGCACGCGCGACACCATGACAGCCGATTCGACGACGATGTCGTGCAATGTGGACACATACGGATCTCCATGTACCGAGACGTAGAGCGGTGTACGGGTGGCATCGTCCTGTGGCACAAGTTCTTCCAAATAATAATATTCAAATACAAACAATCATAGCATTTCTCAATCGGCGTGGCGCCACCAATAGTAGATGCAAGGCAACTTGCCTTGCAAGTGCGGTGATAGCACAGCGGTAAGACGCTCACATACATGTAGGCCACTTGGGTTCAAATCGCGTTGCTGCTGAGTGAAAACTAATTTCAGGGACTGCAGTCTCCCGGCTGTAGTGAGACTATAAATGGACTCGGGTAGCACTGATTGAAACCCTGATTGTCCCTGATTATCTTACTTATGAAAGTCGTACTTCGAAATGTTCTTTTGGCTCGACCATACTGATCGTCATTCTGAACTGGAGTTACATAAAAAAACAGCATTTCGGAGGTTCTTGTTAGAGCAATTATTTTTGTGTACAACCATTTTTGTTCATAACGGTGTCGAAAGATATGAACTCTGTACAGATCCACAGATGCTTTGTAGAAAAATGTTGATAAAGCACATTTACTGTTTCAATGAAACGCTGAGGCGCTGTCATGGTTTAATGGCTAGGTGGCTGGGCTATGAATACCAGAATAATAAATTAACATGTACCGTAATTTAGTTTTCAGCCAACGACACTTGTGTGTCTAACTGCCCTGATGAAGGGCCTGGCCTGTAAGTAATTGGTTTCAAATCTTTCATGCCCACATCGGGTGTATAATTCCCAGCGAGGTTTATGCGGCGCAAGGATACCGCTCCGTCGGCCCCGTAGCTGGGTTTTCAACCTGAGGGGTCCACCGCGAGGGGGGGGGGGGGAGGGGGGGCGCAAAACTGCAAATTGAAAAATGTTATCGGCTCAAAATACCTGTTTTCTCCTACACCACTGAACATGACCGCAGCGATGCGGCAGGCACGTAACACAGACGTTGTTTTTTGCATTATTAATATGTGCAAGTCCCGTCCCAAGCCCCTCTCTGAAAAAAGTTGCCACATTTACACGATTTGGAAAAGTCACCCATAAAGGCTCAGAGGGTTCCAGACCCCCCGGGCCAGCTACGTGTCTGCCCTCCATATTAAGGTGAGGCTGTCTCTCAGCCGCTCATTTTAGTGCTGGCACTGCTGGGTGCTAGTCTTTCGACAGAGAAACAGGCTTTAAAATCATTATTATTATCATCATTAAGTTATGTGCTGAACATGCACAACGTTCTTCTTTCAAAAATGGAAAAGAGGTTGAAAAACAAAGTAAAAAAACACTATTTCTCTATTTCTCTATATGGAATAACAAAAAAGCTGGCCTAAAAATAGGTCAAAAAACAAATGCTAGAAAACGGTCAGTAACTACACCTACCAATGACACCAGTGCTTGATATGGCTTGTACACATGAGAAGGCTGCTCCACGAGGTAGGTTGGCAAGTTGCGCAGAACAAACGTCCTATCCAACTCGATGACGGATCGTCCAGCAGTCAACTAGCAGCCAAAAATTTCATAAATATATCGTTGTCTCCATAAATTTGAACAACTACCTTTGTAAGTATGCAAAACAATCTAGCTAAGGGACCATTCATAAAGGATGTCCGTAAGGGGAGGAGCGTTTGCAACATGCGGACAAAAGCTAACAAGGGGGGGGGGAGCAAAGGGCCTTGTGATGTTGTAAACGTCCTAAAGCAAACAGCCTATTTTTAAGCAACTAATTTTTAGCAAGTGATTAAGCTATTTAATTTACATATTTCAGCATCCCATAGATTCAGCAAGTTTCCCTTGTTCTGGGCGGTAGCCTTTTTAGACTTCTCATGTACGCGTCGCTCTCGCGTTTTCTTCCGCATTATTGAACGGTGTTTTATATTAATTTTATGTGAAATTGAAATTGTATTTAGCTACCTTGTTGCGAAAAGTTTTTGCGCGTGTCTAAATTTTCTGGATTTTTGCAATAACATTTTTAAACTTACGTATTAATCGCGTTTGTCAACTTGTCGCTGCAGAACGCTTTATTTTCGCTGCATTTATTTTTGTGCATTTTAATATTATGTGATAATTGTGCTGGATATACATGCACGAATAAAATACATGTTTATTTACAAAAAATGCATATCTTTTTCCTACAAACTTCTCTCAAGTCGCTGCAATATAGGCCTACTACAAGAAATTAAAAAACTCAGAACAACCAAAATCTGCAAGAACTGGCTAAGAAGTCTAATATGGAACCACCTCAGGGGCCATCTGCTTATGCAATGGGGCATCACTCGAGGTGTTTCACAAGAAAAATTTCTTCTTTGAAAGGAGCCATTAGGAAAAAAATGCAACTTTTAAGACACAAAATAGAGCACGCACAGAAAGACATAGCCGTTAATGAATGATTTCACGATTAATTATCCTAAGCAAGTGAATTATGTAATTTTTCAAAGTAAATATTACAGTTAAGCATCTGAAGAACCAACCAGACCTTTGCATTTTCATACATCTGAATCTCAGCCTCCATCTTCTTTTGCCAGTTGCCAGAGCGTTTCAGCAGCAGTTGGATGAAGTTTGGCAAGAACCCATCTAACGCCGCGAAGAAGGATTTCTCGACGTCGACGTTAACCAAGCGCAGGAACTCCTGGTACACCTACAAAACATGAATATGCCTTTTTGCTCTTCAAATGACTCGTGTACAGCTGCTACAAAACAACAAAATTGTCGTCCCACCCCCGCCTCAAAGAGAGCCTTGTAAGCGTTGAAATGTCATAAACATTCTACACTTAAAAGGATGTACACTTGCGCCCTATGTTTAATGAATTGCATTTTTCTATAGTAACCTGCAACAAATGTGCATAAGCACATTTGTTGCAGGTTACTATAGAAAAATGCTGAAATGATTTATGGTTTTCATTAGGATTTCGACAAGTGGGAGAGGGCATTGAAGGAGCCGCAGTGCAGAATACGCCAGTAATTCTTCACGGGTGATCGCTACTATACATTTAAAATGGCTATGCATTGTAATTTTAGCTAGCATCTCTTACTAACATTTAACAAGCTTTTAGGCGAGAATATTTCCCTCACACCAACTCCTCTAAATTTAAGGAGTTGTTAGTGTTTCAGGCGTTTTCAGTGTTCAGACAAGCTTGTAAAATGCTGATCTTGGATTATATTTAATGGTGCTTGCCAAATTGCCAAAAAGATTGTATTTTTTACTAATAAGTATTTACACTATATTTAATTAGAGGGTGACACGGAATACCGCGGTGCGGAGTACCGCGGAGTACCGCGGTAAAACAGCGGTACGCGGTTCCGAAATCGCTTCGTGCGGTTCTGAACCGCGGTTCTGGATTTTGATTTGACGGTACCCCGCGGTATGGTTCCTAAATATTGCGGTTCTTACCGCGGTTTTGAATTAGTAAATTTGTTGACTGACTGTCGGCTATGCATTCAGTACCTACATGTATTTATTTTCATCCGCGGAGCATGAACACAAGAGCACGCATCAGCCAATCAATGAAAACGTTTACTTATGATAAAATATGAATGGTTATAAAAATATGAATGGTTATTTGCAACTTGTCACCATTCACTTTATTTATGATATTAATAAAATAATAAATTTTTCTGCTCAAATTTGACGGGACGGGAATTTTTACGGAACGGTACGGAGTACGGTTTAGGTGGAGCGGTACGGTACGGAGTACGGTTTCAGCTTTACGGGACGGGACGGAGTGCGATTCAGGTTTTTTTATGCGGTACGGTTCCGGATCCAAATTTTCCGTCCCGTGCCACTCTCTATATTTAATAACCTTTAACTGTCAATTATGCCTTTAAAATATGAATTTTTATTGCTATCAACCTGGCAGGCTATTCTTTTTATCACTACATATTAATAAAATGCAGCGAAAATAAAGTGACCTACAGTGTCAAGTTAACAATGACGGTAGGCCTACAGCTACATTTGCATAATTAAATGCTATTAAAATTAAACGTTCTGCAGTATCTAGTTCAAATTTGGGATCGGTAGATTAAACATTTCAAGATATACTTATTGTGCAATCAGTTTCACAGTTTGTCACAATAAATGTAATAAATATGTCAAAAAAGCCTGTCACTTAGAAATTGAATGTTACAAAAAATTTAACCAAAATGTTAATCAAAACGGCAGCCAATCTTTCCATCAACCTACATGTCATAGAATAGCAATGCTCATAAAAACTAATTTTTACAGGAACTCTCTTCCACATCAGCAGAAGGCATTCATAAATCTGTTCTCAAAATTCATGCAGGACGGCAATATTGAGAATAAATAAGTAGGCTTAAGCTTATTCATTTCATTTTTTGAGGAGGGGCACAATCAATAATCGAGAAGGAAGGAGTGCAATAGTGCACTTTGAGTTTCATACCAGGAGAAGAAGTAATAAGTACCGTTTTACATAACAAATCTCAATAATTAAATTAGTAACTCACTTCACGCTCCATGCTGAGAGCTGGCCATCTTGCGACTAAGTCTGAAGAATTTGAACTTGTATTGATGTCTCTTCTGCGAATAGCGAACGTCATTGCCATTTTTTCAGAGACATTTTCAGGCTTAGACTTCTTCATTTCATTTATCATGTCCGCCTGAAATTCTCTTAACTTTTCTTCCGAAACTGATTGTGGCATTGCTGGTTGCCAATTGATCTGCCCCCGCTGTCCCTTCTTCATACCAAATCGTGCAGGCGGTGCTGCGCTATTATATTTGGATCGCTTCCCAGAATTAAGTGACACGTCCGGTGCCTGTCGCTTTCGCATCTCGCTTCGAAAATTTCCAATTTTGAACATGAGGCTGTTTCCCCAACCTTCGTGTCCGTCATCGGTGACCTTACTCTTAACCCCCGGATTGACACCCACGAGCAACTTTGCTACAATATCCATTTCATCGTGTGTAGGATATGCAGTGTATTTGTCATAGATGTTTGAAACAATGCGAGTCAGGATTCGCGACTTTGGACCGTGTGGCAGCATAGTGACCTCTCCAGTGTCTTTGTACTTCTTGTTTGCTTCCTGTAGGAGTAACTGTAGATCAGGATCGAAATCTGGCAAGGAGTAATCTTCAGAAGTGAGTTTGTTTCGAAGATTCAGCGCTGCTGGAGAAGGATTTGCCGGGGTTTGGATTGGTGTTCGGGGTGTGGTGTTCATTTCTTCAGTACCTGTCCCTGGTGCAGTGGTTGCTTCACGCTTCATCATTACTTTGACAGACGAAAGATTTCCAATCACCTCCATATCGGTCAAAGTGAAAAAATCTTGGAATTCCTTATCGTGGTACATGAGCTCGAATGCTTGGTCCAGATCGCAGCGCGTCATTATTTCATTTTTCAATTCATCGACAGTATTGTGCCGCACTGTGGTGAACTTGATAATATGATCTTCTCGCAAAATCAAGCGCAATATTATTGTCTCGCTCATGGCTGCAATCTGATGCGATCAGCTGATCCGACTGAACTGACTATTTATTAACTGCAATAGACGCCATAAAATATAACTTGAATAAGATGAAAGACTGCATCAAATACTTCTGAACCACACCCAATTTAAATAAATCTCTAATGCGTTAATGCTGAATGTGATGAAACAAAGCAGTGGCGTAACGAGGGGGGGGGGGGCAGGAGGGGGCAACCGCCCCTGCGCGCATCTAAAACAAGAACGTGATAGACGATTGATGTGCGAAACTTTTTTGCAAAATGTTTTCATTTGCACCCCCCTCCCCCGGTTGTGTGTTCCCAACCAATGGGCAATTCAAGGGGGCGCAGGCATGAAATTTTGCCCCCGGGCGCAGGAACCCCTCGTTACGCCACTGAAACAAAATGCTTTAAAGTCACATATCGTTTTCCATTGACACTGTACACAGGAAGTGGGTAGTAGTCTATCAAATCTTTCATCTGCAGAAGTATTAGTTTTTGAACAGATGTCTGCTCAAGAGAAAACGATCGCCTGTGTTCTTCAAACCATGCAATTTGTGGTACACAAACGAAATACACAATTTCTTTGACTACAAATATAGTGTGTATAACACTAAATTCGGGTAAACCAGAAACAATACCATGCACTATGCATAAACCAGGCTTATATGCAGTGCCTCTAAAAGAAACTGCATCACAAATAGTTGCCAAATTGATATTTGGGAGATTTTGCTGCACAACTTGCAGTATTTCCGTAGGGAAAATCTGAACAGCTGTCAAGCGACCATTCTCGAAAGCCCAATCACATCTGAGATAGCGAGGCTGTGACATGTAGTATGCTTGCATTAGTTGATGTTTCCCTGCCAATGTCTTGCAAACATTTTTATAGTTTCTTCCTTTGTGCGCAACACTTTTGAAGTATGCATGCTTGCCCTCAAAGCGCATAGTACTGAAGTAAACGAGGGGTCCGTATCTTTTAACAAGCGCTGGATAATGTTCAACGAAATGATGCTTGGGCTTAAATTTAAGTTTTGGAAAGGCTTCACGTAACAGCAATCTGTGTGATTTTATCACTGTGTCAAAGTAAACGATTGAACTCTCTGTGAAAATTGGAGCAAAAGCTAATTGCACAATGTCCTTCAGCTGCATCAATAACTCCCAAAAAATATTTTCGTTTGGGATGCAATCTCCGATAATTAAGGGCAATAATTGCAACAATGTTCGATTTTCTGATGCATTGCCACCAATCGACTGCTTCTTTGAAAAATTGCTACCAATCACTTGAGGCCTGTTGACCCTATCAGTGTAAGAATAGGGAAAACGAATAAGTCTGTCGTTCAATGTCACCAGTGTAATTAAACCAGCAGCAATGAACTGCTGTAGGCAGATTGCTATTTCGAAAGGTACTATTCCTTCTAGCAGATCATGTGCAACATCGGGGGGAGACCCTTCAGTGATATGAAAATAAAGCAGATAATTATGGATTATACAGTTCCGTTTCAAACCATAAACACTCGCCTTGCTTGCGTCATTTTTCACTTCGCTAACCTGAATGTCATAATTCTCCTTGGTACGAAGAACAAAACTGTCTGCAAATACAGTTTCATTCTGAAGTTCAACATTGTCAACTAAACAGAACCGACATGGTTTGTGTACATTGGGTCCAAAGCTTTCTTGGAATCCTCCTAGGGTGTGAGCAGCTAAATTATCACAAACAATGTGGGATATAGTGCCATGGACATGACGACCAAGACGATCAATATAAATGCCATGCTCTTCCAACGTTGCAACATCTTGCAAGAAATGTTTCAAAACGGCTTCAACACCGAAATGATTCAAATCAACAGATTTGCATAATATGCAAAGTTGAATCGACGCCAATGTCGATCTCAACTCTAAAGGAATGTTGCACAAAACCCAATAAAATGCCGAAAGTTTATGTTTTTTACGAGCTGTGCCCAAAGGATTAACGATTTCAAAATCATCAAAGTACAGGCCTATTCTAATTCCATCAACAGAAGCTCTAAACAATTCATTGTTCTTTATATGCAAACCATGCAAAGGTGAGGCATACACTTTTAGATCCTCACTTCGCTTAGTTTCCAACACAGATATAACCTCCGGTTTTAAAAGAAGCTGCTGCAAAGTCTGCAAAATGGGAACATATGTAAAAGTGCACTTTTTCCCATTTCTTAAACCCAATACATACTCGACAGCTTCAACAAAGTTCAAATTTTCCTTGACATATCTATCCCTTTTCCAAGCTGTGGCAAGAATTCCATTTTCAGATAAATGTTTGTAAAGTGGATATTCTGTAGTAAGCATCTTACTAAGTTCCCCAAAAACATTGCTTGGAACATCATAAGGTCTTAGCAAAGCAGTCATCCTTTCTACTAATTTAGAAACTGACATTTCATGCAAAGTCCTTAAATACACAGTTACATCAGTTATTGTTGATATTGGAATACCGTAAATTACTTCTAATTTAAGAAAGAACATTGCAAACTGCTTATCTATATCAACACTAGATAGAATTTCACTATGTACTGTATTATCATCACAGTTGTCCTCAACAAATGTATCATCAGCCACATCACAATTTTCACTACTTTCAACATTCACTGCTTCGTTAACGTGTGCATCCGATACAGCAACAAACAACTCGCGTTTTAATGTCACAGCATTAAGTTCAAGACCTTTGTGCTTTCTGGAGAAATGACCCCGAAACGTACTAGGAACACAGGATTGAAATCTACAAACAAGTACAGGGCATCTTACTGTTTCCTTTCGCAACATATGCTTGCGCAGATGTGCCGTGAACTGATTCGAAAGGTCTATTTCAAACTTCATATCACAATTCGGACATTTTATGTAACCGGGACACGGCACGGAAGCCGGGCACTGCTTGTGATCAGTTGTTACGTGTCCACGAAGACGATTCAATGATTTGAATGTGAATGGACACGTTTCAAACAAGCACGGAAGAGCAACAAATGGGGTTCCAAAAGAATGATTAAATTTAATGTGTTGATACAAACATTTCTTACCGCTTGCGGCAAATTGACATAACTTACATAACCACATTGTCATGACTCATGATTCTATGACAAGCGTATGAATATATTGCATATGATTGCAGGATAGATATTACTAAGCTTCTGATTTATGTTCGATGTGCATTGTTAGTGCTACTAATTACAACTGTGAATAAACTCTTGCGAATGCTATGATTTTCAATGGAAGAAAATTAGAAAATTAAAGCATAAGCAAATGTTAGAGCCGTTGGCGGCTTTATAGTTGCAGCATGATTTTAGCCTAAAACTGCTCATTTAGAATTTTTCCTCAAAGCAATGTTTACACAAAATTAGCACGCAATCACTTTTACATTTACCAAAAGATACAAAAAGCCTACCGAGTTAAACCAGGCTCCTTGGATAAACTGTTCCGCAGTCCACCTGCTGTCTAACGAGCTGAACGATCAACAGTCACAACAGAGAGGAGGCGCACTTCTCCTCTCCGCTCCTCGACAAGCCCGTCCTACAAGCTTGAATACGAAACGAAATAGGTTCTTAGGTCGAAATGTTACGCATCTAGAAAACTTATCAGGGCCAATTTGTTCGCCGAGGAGTCGAGAGGAGGAGTGCCTCGTTGTAGAGCATTGCGTTTCATTATATCGGCTTCTAACAGGCCATGTAGGCTAGCTAGGCTCAGACTCACAGCAGTCAGCACTCAGAAGTGAACGGCGGCGGCTACGAATTCTTTGTAATTCTTTGTCAGCCTGATGCTACATGTACGACAAAAGAATGGGCCACAACTTGTTTCTCAACTTGTCTTCTGGAATGAATGAATAAGTTTCGGTACTAAGAACGTATTGCCGAGTACGACACCAATCATCAGCGGCTGCTGATGACGGCTGAATGGCTTTAGAGTCTAGAGCATAGGTTCCCAAACCACTGCCCGAGGGCGCAAAAATGCCATTGAAGCCATCAAAAATGCCAGCCAGGCCAGCGGCACTGTATGCCGTAATACAAAATAATACCCACCGAGGTGGAAATTTCGAGTTGCACCCCCCCCCCCTCGGTCGAGAGAGGTCTGTGTGGGCAGCCAAAAAACGTCTCGGATAGCTAACCATGCCGCCAAGGTTTTTGATCACTAAAGAATGGACTTGGACCTAAAAGTGTGGGAACCACTGCTTTCGAGCAAGCTCTGCTTCCTTCGCCCTCTCGTCATACGGGTCCAGGGTCGGATTTGCCGGGGGGGTTGGGGGGATTCGACCCCCCACCTCGGGGTCTCGACCCCCCACCTCTTCTCGAAAAAAGAGGTGACCCCTCCACCTCGTCGTATATGAAATGTTACATTTAATGTACATGAAAATGGTTAGAAAGAGGTGAAAAAGCGGGAAGAGGAAATAGAGGATTTACACCCCCACCCCATGTCGTTTTCGTTTGGCTCCATCCCCCCCCCTCCCTAGACGTTTCGGGTATGACCCCCCCGCCCCCCTCCCCCCCCCCGGTCGTTATCGGTGGCCATGTGTCGAGAGAGGGGGTCAACCGCTGGAAGGTATCCCTCTGTACTTGTTGCATTCCATCTTGTCCTTTTTCTTATACATGGGTACTATGACTGCTCTCTTCCAATCGTTAGGAATCACAGTAATTTTGTTAGGGATCTGTTCCTCTTCCCATATATTTCTACACAGGTCCAACAACATTTCTAAACCCTTGTCTGAAGCTGCTGCATATATCTCCTCTGCACTGATTCCATCGTATCCCACTGCATTGGATCAGTGGCGTAATTAGGTCATGAGTTCGTTGGGTCCAAAATCGGCTGTGGATAAATTATTATTGAATATGTTGAGACGATTTCCCTAAAACTTTCACCAGCTGTAAGGGACTATAAGGAGATTAAAATGCACTTAACTTGTTCCGTGAGTTGCAAGCAACGACACTTTTTTGATTAATTTATTTTTCTCGAAAAATGCTAATCATTATAGCGCAAAAACTATTACGAATTTTTGTTATCCCATGAAAGATTCGGATTTCCCGGACACGTTTTTGTCTAGAACGAATATTTTTGAATCAATATGTCATGGTCCCTCCTGCGCCGCCCCCGAGCCCCCCCAATGTTTCTCATCACCCGGCCCCTCTAGAATATTTTTGGAAGCAAGCAACGTACGTCAACTTATTTCACAGAGTTAGCATATTTTAAGCAGATTTAAAATGACGAAGGAGCTACGCTTTAACAAGCAAAAAATTACTGATCGAAGAGCTAATAATTTTGAAAAAAAAAAATTGAATAAAAATTTATACCCCTCTGGGCCCTCCCGGATCGCACCAACCTCCTGGGCCCCCGGCGGCCGCCGTTGCCGCCGCTGGTTAATTACGCCACTCACTGCCTTGGATCGTTTTAACTGGTTCACCGCGTGAGCTACATGTACCTCACGCAGTGAACGGTGATAAATATTGACCGAACGCTCTATAATGTTTGAGAAGAATAAGCTTTTTCATACTGTAATCCTTTATTTCCATTATTTTCTATAGGCCTACCAAATTTTTAGAAATACTGCAAATGCAAGTTTACAAAATACGTAATGGGTGGTATACTCGTTCTGTGTTGGTTGGTGTTGCGTAGATCTAGATGGAATGTTTACAGCTTATTTCAGTATGCTGATCATAAGTAATTAGTAACGAACCATAATGATAACAAACGCATATTTGGTAGAAAGTGTGCATTGGGGGACGTGTTTATAACTTTACAGCGGGTTATATTTTGGTGGCCCCCAACTAAAAAATCCTCAGTGGGCCAATGGGAAGCCAGTCCGCCCCTGGACATGACCTATAATTAGTTATAGTCAGAATTGTGTATTATATGCTCTAAAAGCAGGATCCTGATATCTTGACGGAATGAACGTGATCGCCCCGATTAGCAGCTGCCTTACGGTATTGTCTGTCTTTCGGCAGTAGTGACTGATTTCATTTTTCCTAATAGCGTTGTGGCCTTTAAACCCACTCACGCTAATGATCGAGCTAGCACCGCGTAGAAGGCATGCTTAGTGAGTGGGAGTTTATCAGAAAAAACAAGCCGTTTTGCAGCCCCGTTATCCGCTAAAATTTTGTCATAGCGGCTACGGGACATCAATTAAACTGCAGCTGCACCCAAACCAATACTTTAGTTTGGCTGTAAGTGGAATTCTTAGATTTGTAAGTATTAGATGATCAGTTGGATTCATGCAGTAAGATGATTATGTGCGCGCTGTAAAGCTGCGTCTTAATACTGAAATGGACGGCTAGAATTGGACTCAGTTCCCTTCTGGCTCCTTAATTTCGTCTAAGTATACGATTGATATTCGAAATTCGCAGAAAGGAGTGGAAAGCCACCGAATACATGGAGAAGGCCTTATTAAGTGGTGACTGCATATATACATGTAAATTGTTGGAAGGATATGAGTCGCAATTGCATGCAATAGAGTAATTTGATTTCTGTAAACAGGAGTGAATGCAGGTACACTAGGCTACCCCAAATTCAATGCACACTCGCAAGTTATATAGATAATGTGTTTATTTCGTCAAATAAATGACAGAAGGACAATAAGTACAGCAAAGAAAACATACACCAAAGAATTAACTGTCATTAGCAAACAGCAGTAGAATGGGCAACTAACTGGGTAAAGCAAGGTTGCAACATGTGTCTGAAACAAAGTCTAATAATTTTTTTAATTAACATAGACTGAAAATGATTGACCCCTCGTTGCAGTTTATTGGTGTCAGACATAGGCCTACGGGCATGGAGCAATAAGCGCCAGGGACTGGGAGCGCTATAGTGGCTATCAGCAAACTTTGTTTACGAAAGTAGTTGACTGTGCTGGTGATATACGGTTCCACGGACAGAAAGGCTGCGATCTACATGTATGGATTATGGCAACATCGTTAGGGTGGTGCGGCCAGTGCGGACCGCACCAGGTGACACTCAGATAGAGATTTCTGATTTACACCCCCCTATCCCTCAGGTGGTTGGGTGTGGGTACGTTTGGTCGTGTGACGACACCAATGAGTTACCGCAGTTGGTGAATATACAGCCAGGGCCGGACTTAGGGGCCTCGGGCCCCTAGGCAGTGCATATAGCCGGGCCCCCCCTTGGATTTTAATATAAATATTCACTCTTTTATTATCGGGCCCCCCTTGTTTTTAATGCACATTTTTTCAATGTTTGCAATATTTCATATCTTCTGCATACCCCAAAATGACAAAATACTGTTTTTTAACAAGTGATTGAAAAATTCTGAATTTTTCTCGTAAAATGGTACTGTTCTTTCTTGCGACAAAATGGTTATCATATATCATGTCATCCATTATCTCAAGAACTTTAACCATATATTCCTTATGCATAATATTTGACATTTCATAGTCACTGATGCATGTAAACGCAGAGATCCATTAATTTCCTAATTCAAATCAACTGTCATATTATCGGCACATTTTTTGAAATTTAGATAGCCTACGTGCAAAAAATAAAGTATTAAAACATACGAAATTGACAATTTGAGAGTAATTGCGAAAATGATACGCGTGCACAACTTTAAGAAGCAATAGCCTAACTGAAAATAATGAATGATGTTTTTAATCTTTTTTGTTTATTTTTTATGCCGCTACAGGAGATATGCGCAGTTTTTGTGTTTTTTCTTACATCTTGCCACAATACATACGCGGCTTTTCGCAAAATTGACCGAGGGGTCCGAAATCTGGTGACGTCACCGGCAGGGGCTTCGCCACCATGGGTCATGATGGGTGTCATGGGTGACATGTCTGACATGCACTGGTTGATATTGTTATAACACTGACACCGACATCTTTAAAAATCGGCGAAAAAGTCACCCGCAACGTTTAAAGCTGGTCATCCACAATTTTCAAAATGTGTCACCCACTGACACCCACAACTGTTGCTCATGTCGATTTGCGCGGGGGCCCCCGCGCCCCGCCCCCGGCGGGGGCGGGGGGGGGGGGCGGGGGGCGG
>Ga0302320_10011272_pt1 | contig 18948 bp, 11 predicted proteins | sample Bog_T0_3_FD_202130 | JGI IMG/M metagenome (GOLD analysis project Ga0302320, IMG submission 202130) | Peat permafrost microbial communities from Stordalen Mire near Abisko, Sweden - Bog_T0_3 | ecosystem: Environmental > Terrestrial > Soil > Wetlands > Peat | place: Sweden: Abisko, Stordalen Mire...
AGACCGTTGCCGCAATACCGATGGCGAGGAACGAAACGAAGTATTTTCCAATCGGCGATTCCGCAAATGCGTGAACCGAACTGATGATGCCGGAGCGGGTCAGGAATGTCCCGTAGATGCAAAGGAAGAACGTGGTGGAGATGAGAACCATGTTCCAGACCTTCATCATCCCCTTCTTTTCCTGCATCATTACCGAGTGCAGAAACGCGGTGCCCGCCAGCCAGGGAAGCAGCGAAGCGTTCTCAACCGGGTCCCACATCCAGTAGCCGCCCCATCCGAGAACGTGATAGGCCCACGCGGAGCCGAGCGAAACACCCGTGCTCTGGAACAACCAGGTCACCAGCGTCCAGCGGCGCGTCGTATGAATCCAGCTATCGCCCGGCGCCTTCGAAATCAGCGCGGCCATGGCAAAAGCGAACGGCACGGCGAAACCGACATATCCGAGATAAAGCATCGGCGGATGGATCACCATCGCCCAATACTGCAGTAGCGGGTTGAGCCCCTGGCCATCGGGAACCGAGGTGATGACTTTATCCACCGCCAGAACCTGGAAGGGGCTGACGACGAAATTGTTCAGCGTGAGGAAAAAGAGCTGTATCGAGGAGAGCACCGCCAGAACCCAGGGCATCATCGCGCGCTGCCGGTTGCGATTGGTGAGAACCACCACCGCACCATAGGTCGAAAGGATCCAACTCCAGAAGAGCAGCGAGCCTTCCTGTCCGCCCCACCATGCCGCGAACTTGTAGAACAGCGGCATCGCCCGGTTGGTATGCGTGGCTACATAAGCCATTCGAAAGTCGCCGGTCAGCAGTGAATAAACCAGCAGACCCGAAGCCGTAGTAACCAGCAGCCACACCGCGAGGACGGCGCGTTCGCCGCTCAGCGTGAGAAAGGGTTTATTTTTGAGACGCCCTGCGACGCTCGCGACAATCGCGTAAACCGATATGCAGAACGCCAGCAGCAATGCCAGCGCGCCTAGATTTTCCATAGGGGTGCTTTACTCCATAGCGTCGCGGCCTCTTCAGAGGCTCGAACGCGTGACTGTGCCGGCGTTGGGCGCACCGGTCTTCGGTTGAAGGGCATCGGGCGCCATGCCCGGTTTCGGCGCGTACTTCGACGCGCACTTAGCTTGAATCTCCGATGCGTGGAACACGCCATCGGGACCCAGACGTCCATCCGCCAAAGCCTGCGCGCCGTCGCGGAACGTGTCCGGCAGCGGGTCTCGGCCTTCATAGGCGACACGAAGAATCTGTTTATCCTGCACAAGATTGAACTTCACCAGCGCGCCTTCATGGACAATTGACTTGCCCTGAACGTCGCCGCCAACCCGTACGTGACGGTTCTGGGCGCCGTTGCCCATCTGTTGCAGTTCCGAGATCGTCTTGTAATAAGTCTGAGAGCTCTGGATGCCTGCCGTCGCCAGCCACAACAGGGAGCCGACGATGATCGCCATCAAAATAGCGAACTTACCGTATTTGTGCATACAACCTCTGAATCTCCAGTATACGCCTCATGACATTACCTAAAGTTTACCTATTTGGTCAATTACGGCAGCCAGCACCCGGCGGAACTGTTCGGCCGAAATCACGTCGAAAATCCGCGAGTTCAGCGGCTGCAGCGGTTTTTCCAGATCATCGAGCGGCATCGCAAAGAAAAACACGGGACGCGGCATCGGAGGCGGTAATCTCATTCCCGGCCGGACTCGCCGGCGCGGCGCGAGCGCTTCCGGCGCAATCGACCGATAACGGATGTAGAAGATCTTTCCGTCAGCGTTCTTTTCGATCTCCGGGGCTTCTTCCGCCGTCGAGCTGTCGAAAAAGGCCGGCCCACTCAATACGATAACGGCGTGGCCATCCCCCGGAGCGTTGTGCCGGGCGGCCTCGATGGTCCGCTTCACTTCGTCCTCGAAAAAGCCCCTCATTTTCCAGGAATTTTCGAGGGCGGCCACGTCGATCACCCCCGGATTGAAGCCGGCAAAGAACGTCTTCAGCGCGCCCCAGTTCAGATTCTGAACCTTGTCCTGGGCGAATGCCACCTTCTGATGCACCAGATCGAGGAGAGAAACATCCATCGATCCATCCCGCAGATTCAACTGCGAAACCACCTTGAGGGCGGGAATCAGAACATCCATATTGCGCCGCAGTTCGGTCAGTGAGCCCGACGCTTTGCCCGCCGGGGTGACATTGAGAATGACGTCCAGATGGACCGGGCGGAGTGTAGGCACCGGCAGATTCATGCGGCTCTCGATGGCGGGTAGAAACCAGGCATCGGGACCTTCTGTGTCCGCCGGGATCCACTCGACGCGAGGCAACCCTTCCCACGAACCGGTGAGCGGATCGGTTCGCAGCGCCGCTACGTGCACTTTCTTGCGGACGAAACTGTATTCATCGGTATCCGGATCGAACGCAGCCAGCGAGAGTTCGTAATCGCCGGGCAGAACGAAGGCGGTCTGTTGGTAATCGGCCGTCTTCAGCGCGCCGTGAGTTCGCCAGACGGCGCCCCCTTGATCCCGCAACTGGGCCAGAAGTACGAGGTTGCTTTTGCCCTTGCGCCTCGCCAACTCATGAAGATTGAGTTGAACGCGGACAGTAAGCAGCAGACGCTGGTGGCTGGAAAGCTCCGCCGCCGGAACTTCCACATTCCAGCGGATTTGCTCATGATGCCCCTCCGCCGCCCAGCGGTCAAACGGGACGCCCTGAAATGCCGGGTCCGGCGCAGTGGCGGCGCAGGCTGCCCGAAGCGCGAACAGCGCTGCCAAAGCGGTGATCGAAATCCCCCGGTAACCCATACGGTTTGAGATTAAGGCTAAGGTAGCAGAAAAGTATGATAGAAGTTCGTGAAAACTCTTCTCCTGTTCATCGTGGCCGCCACTGTCGCATGGGCTCAGGGCGACCCGGTGTTCCGCTCCGGAGTTTCTCTCGTCCGGGTGGATGCCCAGGCAGTGGATGCGGCAGGCCACCTGATTTCGGGTTTGACTAAAGCCGACTTCCGGGTTCTCGATGAAGGTCACGATCAGCAACTGGTCAACTTCAGTTTTGAAGAGGAACCACTCGACCTTATTCTCATGTTCGACCTGGCAGGCAGTATGCGGGGAAAAGTACTGACCGTGGTGCGCGCGGCGGAGCTTGGCTTTAATGAATTGCGCAAAGGCGACCGCGTCGACGTCATGGTTTTTAATACCCGCGCACAGGAAGTCCTCCCTTTCAGTCCCGATCTTCAGGCGGTAAACAATGCGATCGTACTGCGAGTGATCACACTCAGACCCAGCGGCGGCTCGCAACTCGAAGCGCCCGCCGACGATGCGGCTCTGCGGTTCCGCCGTGAACCAAGATCTCAACGCAAGCGAGGGATTCTGGTGGTGACGGACAAGACCAGTTCCGGAACACCCACCAATACGATTCGCGATCTGTGGCAATCGGACGCGGTGTTGAGCGAACTGGTACTGGGAGGCTCGACTCCGAATTCCAACCCGATCGTCGACCAAACCGGTGGCGCGACCATCGTGGCCGGCGTACCTGGCGAGGCGTTTCAGCAGTCCGTTCATTACCTGCGCAGCGGATACGCGATGTACTACGCTTCTCCGGATGCGCCTGCGGGAACGCAGCGGAAACTGCAGGTCTCGCTGACCCCCGAAGCGGCGAGCCGTTTTCCGAATGTGAAGATTCGGGCGCGGTCGGCCTACATCGTTAATCCCTGACTTTTGATATATACTGGCGGCACTTGCCATGAAGACAGGCATCCTTATTCCTCTCATTCCTTTTCTTGCGGGCAGCCTATTGGCACAACCCCTGGCGCAACCCGCATCGCTTACTCCGGCGCAACAAGCCGCGAAAGCCAAAGCACAGAACGTACCCGAGATTAAATTTGACTCGGCGCCGAACTTTCTGAAGATGCCTCCCAACATGTATCTCGGGGAAGCCATCGGCGTGGCGGTTAATTCGAAGGGCCACGTCTTTGTTTACACAAGAAGCCAGGCGACGCGGCTGTTCGAGTTCGACCAGAACGGAACTTATCTCCGTGAGATCGGCGAAGGCCTTTACGGATTCGTCTTCGCCCACGCCGTGCGCATCGACCCGCAGGACAACATCTGGGCCGTCGATGAGGGCGCCAATATGGTGATCAAGTTCGATCCCCAGGGCCGCGTGGTTATGTTGCTCGGACGACGGCCTGAGTCTGTTGAAGGCTTGCCGTCAACACCGCCGAACAACACCCCGGTCCCGCCCGCGCAGAAATACATTTTCAATCGGCCCACCGACGTCGCATGGGATGCGGCGGGAAACATCTTCATTTCGGACGGATACGGCAATTCACGCGTAGTGAAGTACGACAAGAACGGCCGCTACATAACCGAAGTCGGGTCAAAGGGTTCTGGCCCCGGCCAGTTCAACCTGCCGCATTCCATCGCCGCCGATGCCAAGGGCAATATCTACGTGGCCGACCGGACCAACCGCCGCATTCAGGTATTCGACAACGACCTCACTTTCAAAGCTCAATACGACCAGGTCGGAGCGCCGTGGGCTCTCTGCATAACCTCAGGGGCGCACCCTTATCTCTACAGTTCGAATTCAAATCCTGACAACAACAACTCCGAGATCGGCGCGGTGACCGGGGAAATCTACAAGATGGAACTGGACGGAACCATCCTCGGAAAATTCGGCCACGCCGGCAAGCAACTCGGCGAGTTCAGCACGGTGCATGAAATGGACTGCCGGGGCGGCGAAAACCAGTTGCTGGTTTCGGAGATTACAGCGTGGCGGGTACAGAAACTGACGCTGCACCCGGGCAATGCAAACGGAGCTGCGAAATGAGAAGACTATGGCTCGGCAGTGCTCTGATCGCGATATCGCTTACTGCTACTGCGCAAACAAAGGCTCCGGAGATTGCGTACGATTCGACGCCGAACCTGCTGAAGATGCCCGAACATCTCTATCTGGGCGAAGCGGCCGGAGTGGCGACGAACTCGAAGGGCAACATTTTTGTCTATACGCGAACCGGCAGCACTAACTCGACGATGGGCGGATCGCGGACGTTCACGCATGGGGGCGCGCGGCTTTTCGAGTTCACGCAGAACGGGGCGTACATCCGCGAAATCGGACAGGGGCTTTACGGGTTCGATTTTGCGCACACGGTCCGAATCGATCCGCAGGACAACATCTGGGTGGTTGACGAAGGCTCGAACATGATCATCAAATTCAGTCCGGAGGGCCGGGTGCTGATGACGATGGGACGGAAGCCTGAATCGATCACCGTCGGCAGTCCGGAGGCTCCGGCGGGTGGACGCGGAGGTCCGGGACGCGCAGGAGCGGGTGCGCCGGGTGACAATTTCAACCGGCCGACCGATGTCGCGTGGGACGCCCAGGGCAACATCTTCGTCTCGGATGGCTACGGCAATTCGCGCATCGCCAAGTTCGATAAGAATGGCCGCTATCTGAAATCGTGGGGTTCGCGCGGCAGCGGGCCCAGCCAGTTCAACATCGTTCACGGGATTGCGGTGGATGCCGCAGGGAACGTCTATGCGGCGGATCGGGAAAACCATCGCATTCAGGTCTTCGACAACGACGGCAATTTTAAAACGCAGTACACAAACGTCGGCCGCACCATGACGATCTGCATTTCGCAGGGACCGCACCAATATCTTTACAGTTCGAATTCGAACGGCGCGGGCGATCTCGACAACGGAGAGATCTACCGGATGGAACTGGACGGAACCATTCTCGGCCAGTTCGGACATGCGGGCAAGCTGCTGAAGGAGTTCGGGGTGGCGCATGAAATCGACTGCCACAACCCCAACGAAGTATTCGTGGGCGAACTTACCAACTGGCGAGTGCAGAAGATTACGCTGCGGCCCTAAACAGGGGATGCGCGTCATTTGAAGTGCTTCTTAAAGGCGAAATCGACGGCGACATAGCCGTTTTCTTCGCGGGTCAGAATAGCTGACCAGCGGCGATTGAGGGCCCACTCGACGCGAATGAGTTGAGTGCTGGTGTTCGATACGTCAGAGACGTAGGTGAACAGGATGTCGGGCGTGACTTGTTGCTCGACAGTTAAGCGCGCTTCGGGACTGCCGGTGACTCCGGTCAACTGTGGGTCGATCTTGAGTTTGCTGACACCGAAGAAGCGTTGAAGAGGTCCGCCAACGGGATTGCTGATGGCCTGGCCGAGAAGTGCCGAGGCGCCCAATTGCTGAAAATTCTGTTGTTGTCCGGTGTCGCGAATGGCCAAAGTAGGGTCATTCGGGGTGCGTCCGGTGGCAAGCAAGGCAATGATGTCACCGAACTGGAGCGGAGGGTCTGACCGGTAGGTGACATTCAGTTTGTTCATGGGTCCAGTGACGGTGAGGATGACATCGACGCCACGAGCCTTGGTTTCCAGATCGACATTGAGAATGGGATCGATGCGGGCTGGATTGAAAAACGAAATCGAACCCTGGTTGATCGTGTACTTGTTGCCGAAGAAGGTGGCTTCGCCGGCAGTGACGTTCACGCGTCCGAGCAGCGCGGGATTGTTCAGGGTTCCGCGCACGCGAAGGTTGGCGTCCGCTTCAATGCTTTGCGCGACGCTGGTCTCGAAGGCCACGTCAGGTGCGGTCTCTACCTCAATATCGAGATTCATGTTGGCAAGGGGGCCTGTTCCTCCCGATGCCAGCTGAACCGGTTGTTCGGCTCTCGCCAGAATGGTAGCGGCGTCGGATTTCGGATTGATGGCGATGCGGCGGATGATAATGTTGCCCGAAGCATCGCTGCGTTGCGAAGTGCCAGCAACCGTGATTTGGGAATCCGATACGGAGCTGACCCCTTCGGGATAGCGGACGCGAACCTGATTGGTTTTCACGTCGAGGCGAAACGCGAAGCGGCCACCTGTGACGGCAGCGAACCCCGATGCATCGACCTTTCCGCCGCCCGATTCCGCAGTCAGATTCTGAATGGTGGCGCGGGAGCCGTTGAAGAGAACAAGGCCGTTCGCATTGGTTAATCCGTTGGTGAAGTCCGCGTAGTGAAAGTCGCCTTTTGTAAGTTCGGCGCGTCCGGAGAAATCGGGATCGGGCCAGGTGCCGCGAATCTGAGCGTTGACGTTCAATTCTCCCGCCGAAGTCAGGTCCGGCAGCAGGGTTCGGACGAGGGCGAGGTTCATAGCTCCGCGGACGCTGACATTGAGGGGAGCACGCGGAGTGAGGGCGAGCGAGCCGCCGAGCGTCACGTCGGTGCCGGGACCTTCGAAATGAGCGGCGTCTATCTGCAGACCCGATCGCACCAGCGAGAGCTTAACCGGACCGGTGTTATGCAATTCAAACTTGCGGGTAGCTTCGGATTGGTCGGCGGAGGGGTGCACTTCGAACGCCGGGATGTTGACGGCGGCGGCGATCCGATCCGGCGAGAGCACCGAACCAGTAAGCGAAATCTCTCCGCTGGCAGAGCCTTCGAAGGGAAGGGCTGCTGAGCCGGGTCCGCGGAACATACCCACAATTACGGGAATATTCGCGTTGGTAAAAGAGACGCTTCCGAGCAGTGGATATTCGCCGGAGAGCCCCACCGTGCCCTCGCCGCGCAGAGTGGTTCCGGGCAGGGTGGATTCAAGGCGGGCCGTCAGAACACCAGTCTTCAGAACACCCGAGGCGGTGGTAGCCGTAAGGTGAAGATCACCCAGATTGCGCGAGGCATAGACCAGGTGTTGGGCATCGATGTTGCCGTCGAGACTGGCGAGTTTCGGTTCCAGGTGGCCGGCGGCATTGCGGGTGAGTTCGATGGTTCCACTGGCTTTGGCTTGCGCGCTGCCGGCGAGATCCGGTTCGCGGCTGTGGACGAAATTGAGTTGGCTGAAGGCGAGGGAATTGGTGGAAAGAGTAAAGCTGACTTGCTCAGGGCTGCCTCGCTGGGGGGCCTGTTCGAGCTTTGCAGTCAGGTTAGCTCGTTTGGTTCCGGCGATCAGGGAAGCGGTAAGGGTTTCGCCGCCGGCGTTTCGATATTGCGCGTGGGCTGTGAGGGAGTCAAAGGGTTCGCCATAGATCTGACCCCGAGAGAGGGCGAAGTCGGCGGTGGCATGCGGATCGCCGAGGGTGCCGGTAATCTGCGCGGCGGTATTCAAAGCGCCAGTGATGGGAATGTTGTGCTGTCCGGCGAGGCCGAGCAGTTGCCCGAGGTCTGCATTGGTCAGGCGAAGGTTGGCGTTGACGGCGGACTTTTCCTGAGGCGACCAATTGACAAGAGCCAGAGACCCGGAAACGTTTGCCTGCAGGCGTCCCATGGTGACAGCGGCATTAGTGGCCGCGACGGAATCACGGCTGAGTGTAAACTCGCCGGCGGCGGAATCGATTTTTTGACCGCGGAGAGCCACGTTCTGAAGGGAAGCGTGGCCAGCGATGGAGGGATTGGACAGCGCTCCAGTGACGGTTCCTTCAAACGCGGCCGTTCCGTTCTTAAATTCGAGCGGGATTGAATGGCTGGCCAATAGCGGCAGGAGGTCGGCAGCATCTGTCGATCTGGCTTTGACGGCGAGACGCGCTCCGGGGACTCCGCTGAGGTCGACCCTTGTATGCGGAAGTTCGATCCATGAGGGGGCGAAGGTCAGGGCGTTATCGGGAACGCTGTACTTGAGGTCGAGATCGGCATGCACGGGAACACCGTGGGGGACGGGTTCGACGGTGATGTGCGAACTGATGAGGGGTTGATTGAGATGCCCCGTCGTCTGAAAGTTTCCGGAGAGCAGCCCTCCATAGGGGAGCTGAGGCAGAGAGGCGAGGGTGGCCAGCGTTTGAGCGTCGAAATGGCTGACGCTGCCGGAGGCCGTGAACGTACCGCGCAGGTTCAGAGGACTGAGGCGACCGGAACCCTGCACTGAACCGCCCAGCCAGTCGATACGAACTCCGTTTAAGGCGACGCTGTCAGGCTTGGCGGTGAATGCGGTTTGAATGCGCGCGCCGTGGACATTGGCGAAGTCGAGCGAGGCGGTCTCGAGTTGCCCGTCGACCTGAAAATCCTGGAAAGAATGGTAGTTCACGCGTCCGGCAGCGGACACGATTCCGGAAGGCCGGTCTTTCCAGCGCAGAATGCGGCTGGCTTCGCGAGTGGAGACGCGGGCGTTGTAATCCGCTGTGATGACGGGTGAGAGGAAACTCGAAAGCTGCAAAGCAGTGAGATCGATTTGCGACTCGGCGGTCCGCAAAGACGCGTGACGGACGGCGATCTGATTTTTCATCAGAGAGCCGTCGATCGCGATGTGAGCATCGAACGGTTCCGTGCGATCGGAGGAAAAATGCACAGGATCGATGGAAACGGTACCGGCGTATTGCGGGCCCGCTTTGTTCCACGTCAGGTGCGCGGCCAGATTGGAGCCCCGCGCATTCCAGACGATAGGCACCGCTTTAGTATTCGCACTCCCGGCGATGTCAGTTTCAGCGACTATCAATCCGTTTACGACGTCGAACTGTCCAATCTTCAGATCGAGAATTGTGGCGATGGTGGGTGTTGCTGTCGCCAGATGGGGCTGAGGCACGTTGGTGGTTCCATCCGCGTGAATGATCAGATGAGTGCGAGGATGCTGGGCCGTCACACGCGACAAGTCGACATTTCTATCGAGGAGTGAGATTATCCGCAAGCGGACGCTGACGCGGTCAATCGCCAGCAAAGGTTCCTGGCCGGAGGGCTCGGTGCCGTGGATGACAAAGTTGTCGAGATCGGCTGTGAGGGTTGACCAATTGAATGCAAAAGCGCCGATTTCGACACGCCCGCCGGTGGCACGTTCCGCTTCCGCGACGATGCGGGTGCGTACGATATCGCGGAACGAAGCGCTACGCAGGAACAATACGCCGCCGACAATTGCCGTGGCCGCGACACCTACGACAGCAAGGGTGGAGATTAGCCAGAAGCGAGTGGCGCGGGTCATTTTTGAGCGGGCTCCTCGACCTTAGCCGGGACGTCGGGCGCCACTGTTTCTTCGAGGTCTTTTTCCGAGTATTCGATCTTCGTACGCTTGCGCTGATCGTTCAGCCAGGCGGTGAGTTCCTGATCGCTGCGTTCAGCGGCGAGTTGTTGCTCGATCTGGGTGCGCATTTGTTCGAAGGCATCGGCGCCAGTTTTCGGACTGATCTTCTGATCGAAAAATTTGCGGACGTCTTCCTGCGTCACTTCGACGGCGGGACGAAAACGCAGATCGAGGAAGGTGATGAGATCGGCTTCGCGGATGAGGTCGCTACGAAGATCCACCGTGGTGAGATTCGCGTGCAGAAGCGCGGCTTCGAAGGCGGCTTTGTCGGATTTAAAAGTGGTCTTAATGAGATCCGCCAGAAGTTGTTCACCGCGATCGGCCGCGAGATGGGGATAGTGGCCGACTTCCATTTCGCGCTCGACGAGCTTTTGATCAATGAGACGGCTGGTGGCTTCGCGCCGGGACGCGAGGGTGAAATCGGGTGTTTCATCATTTTCAAAAGCAGTGAGGCGGATGCGTTGAATAATCTCACTGTCGGTGATGACTCTGATACCCACGGCCACGGCGACGCGATCGACAATCACGGCACGGGCTGGAGGCGTGTCAGCGAAGAGGGTGGCGAAAAGAAGGATGCTACACAGGCTGCGCATCAGAAGGCCTGTCCTATGGAGAAGAAGAACTGGAAGTGGCTGATCTGCTGGAGTGCAGCCTGACAGGTATTGGCGGCGGAGCATTGGACCAGTTGGTTGTAGTTACCGGAAAAGCCGTTGTAGTGAGGGGGATTGAGGCTCCACGCGAGATCTAAACGAAGCGGCCCCAACGGTGTGCGGTAGCGGATGCCGAAGCCGGCCGCATGCGACATGTAATCGAAGTCTTCCGGATTATGTTGATCGACCCGGAAGGAGACATTGCTGAGCTTCGAGTAAACGTTGCCTGCATCTTCAAACAGGACGCCGTTGATATTGGATCCGTAGAGCGGAAAGCGCAGTTCCGTGTTGTTGAAGAAGAGGGCCGAACCGCCGAGGGGAAATCCGGTGAGGATATCGCGAGGGCCGGCCTGGTTCTCGGGAAATCCACGGAGAGTGTTGCCGCCGCCACCGAAGAAACGCTCGGCGAGAGGGATGGGATCGGTGGGATCGGAATTCGGAGGAACGTCGAAGGCGGAGGTGACACCGAACTGGGTTTCGCGCGCGAAGACGATCTTCGATCCAAGCCGGGTGTAGGTCGCGTTGCGGCCGAGCACGCGCACGAAGCTGGTTTGGGAACCGAAGACCTTGGTGGCTAAGCCTACGTCGAGCGTATTGTAGATGCCTTTGTGGGCATCGGTGGGGTCGTCACGGCGGTCCTGTACGAGGCTCAGCGTGGAGAGGCCTACGCGCACGGACTCGGCGAGTTGAGGGAGGAGGAGCGGATCGATTTTCAGATTCGACACGCCGACGCGGCGATAGGTAAACCGGTAAAACAGGGTAACGGCCCTGGTGTAATGCTGGGCCACCTGAGCGGAGGCTTCCTCGCGTTTCGATTCGAAGGTCCGGACGTCATGCGTGTCGTCATAGAGGATCGAATAAGAAGCGTCCAGTTTAGGATGCCCGAAAATTCGCGGCACGAAGTAAGTGAGGACGGCCTTGCGCTGCAGGGTCGAGAGGCGGCCCGATAGCGTAAGCGACTGACCGGCGCCGAAGAGGTTGAGCCGCGTTATATCGACCGAGACGCGCGGGCTGACGCCGGGTGCGCCGCCGGGATCGGAGAGATCGGCTATGGCGTTGCTGCCGCCTATGCGCGCGAACTCGAGGCCGACGCCGGTGGTGATGGAGTAGCGGCGGGCTTCTTCGAGATCGTAGAGAATGTTGCGGCGATCTTCTTCACCATCGGGATTCTGGATGGCCATGTCTACCTGAGCGAAGATGCCGAGGTCATAGAGCTTGCGCTGCGTTTCGGTCATGGCGGAGGGCGACAGAGGTGAGCCGGGCTTCAGCTCCATCTGACGATCGACCAGTGACTGACGGGTTGTGTTGAGGCCGGTGATCACTACATTGCGGACGAACTGCTGGTCGCCTTCGTTAATGACGAATTCGAGATCGACGGTATGGGGGCTGGCGCCGGGCTTCGAATTCCACTCAAAGGCAGCGGAGGCAAAACCGTTGTCGCCGTATTGGCGGATGAGAGTATCGCGATCGGCGGCGACGCCCGAGTCGCTGAAGACCTGACCGGTCTGGGAATTCAACGTCGTCAGGGTATGGGCCAGGTCGATCCGATTGGCGCCTTTTACGGTGAGCGACGCGACGCGGTACTGGGCACCTTCCGCGATAGTGAAGAAGACGGCCAGGTCGCCTTTTCGATCCCTATAGTTGTCGACCACGCGAGACGTAACTTTGACATCGCGGAAGCCGTTCGACTGATAGAGAGAGCTGATGGAGCCTTCATCGCGGTGCCGGTAGGCTTCGCTGTAACGGCCGTGACGCAATTCGAAGGATGCCGGCTCGAGGTACAAACGCTCGCGGACAGTCTTTTGATCGAAGTACTTGTTGCCGGAGATTTCGAGATGGACGAAGCGGTGGCGAGCACCGGTTTCGACCACGTAGGTGATTTCGGTTGCGCCTCCGGAAGAGAGCCGCTGGCGGAAGGAGACATCGACGTCGAAGAAGCCCTGGGCCTGGAAATAATCGCGCAGATTGCCGGAGCCTTCGGTGAGGAGGTCGGCATCGACCGTGTGTTCTTCGTAGACGGGAACATTTTGTTTGAGCTTGCCTTTCGAAATGCGCGCACCCTGAACGGTGATGTTGACGGGCGCACCGGGCGCGATCTGCAATTCGGGACGGCCGCGACGGCCTGCATAGTCAGGCGCTACGTCTTTGAGGACTACGGTGGCGAGCAGGCGATGCGAGTTTTCGTACTTGAGGCGGATTTTATCGATGCCGGCGCGAGTGCGGCTTTGGGTGATGCCGTGGTAGCCGGGCAGGATGAACCAGCGATGCCAGTTGGACGCTTTGACGATCTGCTGTTCGGTCAGGATTGAGTTATCGCCTGAGACGGACGGCTGCTCATAGTGGGCGCGCTTGCCGGCCTGAATGGCGAAAACGACGTTCACCTGATTATAGACGTCCTCATAGGTAATCTTCGGTTCCACCTGAGCGCTGAAATAACCGTTATTGAAGAAAAGTTTGCGGATGCTGGTGGTGGCGGCGGTGACCTGCGCCATGTCGAAGGGGTCGCCCAGAATGAGGCGGGAGGCGTTGACGATTTGGCCGGGACTGGGGGGGTCGGCGAAGTCTTCCTCGGAGGTCACGTTGCCGATGAACCAGTTGGGCTTCGTGATGAAGCGCAAGACGACGGCTTCGGATGAATTCGGCGAGGCGGGCGCGGCGGACAGGGTGGCATCGGCCTGAATGTCCTGATAGCGGCCGGTGGCGTAGAGGCGCTCGATGGCGGCACGGACGTCAGCGGCGCGATAGTTCTGGCCAGCGCGGAGGGGCACCATGGCGGAAATTTCCGCGGCAGCGAAAGGTTGTTTGACGGGATCGAAAGAAACGGCAGCGATGGGGCGGCCTTCAAATTCAGTGGCTATCGCGGGGGCGTCCGTCTGTGCAGCGAGAGGTGGCGTCGAGGCCACATGCAGCAGTATGACGGGCAGGATGCTCAGGGCATGGCGAAGCCGCACCAGTCTCATCGTATCAGCGCACGGGGCTGGAGAACGGGCGGAGTACGGGCGTGGGGGGTGGGTACGCGGTGGTGAACAGGCGGGGACAGGTGGTTGGGGGATGGTGTCATGCGGCCTTTTGGAGGGTGTGCGCAGGGTCGGGTGCGGTGTCGGGCGAGGGCAAGCCGGGTTCGGCGGGGAGTTCGGAGAAAGTCGAACAAACGAACTGGCCAGGGCTTGGCGTCTTTGGCTGAGATGAGGTGGGGACAAGGCCTGACCGGTTGTGCGCAGACTCATGATCGGGCAACGGTGTGGCCGCGGGTGACGGCGGGGTGGACAATCGAGCTTTGTTTTGGCGGATTTGACTTATTTTGGCTTCGTGCTCCTGCGCGCGCCGAGTTGCCTGGAGCGCTTCGAGGCGGTCGAAGTTCTTTTCGAGCGAACGGTTGATGCGCTGTTCGTAGAGGGACAGGTTGACGAAGACTTTGGAGTTGTCGCGGAAGACGCGGGCTGAGGTGAGGGCGGCGTCGATTTGCGGATGACCGGTTTCGGGCGCGTAATCGAAATGGCCGAGCGCGAACAAGTTGGTGTCGACGGCGCGGGCGCGGTTCAGGCGCCACTGATCGTCGGCGATGCCTTGCGCGGTTTGGGTTTCGATGTCACCGACAGGGGCGAGCGTTTTGAGAAATGACGCGCAGTGAGATTGGTACGCTTCGCGATCTTCCCAGGGCATGAGGACGGTTTGTCCGCTGAGGCCGTGGCGGAGGGCGTTGAGGCGGGAGCTGTCTTTGCCGGCTTGCGTGGTGGGGCCGGTGGAGCGGTTCTGATTGGGGCGGGGCGCGAGTTCGGGTTGAGGCGTCATGGTGATCGGATTTCCTTTGGCGATTAAGCGATACCACACGGAGCCGGCGTTTCGAGGCGGTTAAAAAGGGATGTTATTGATACGAGGGGAAATAGAGGCTGAATATTCGCAAACTGTTATAGACCCAAGTTGGTCATTCGTCGATGACCCGGATGGGAACGGAGGAATGTAGATTTCCATTTGCCCCAATTTGCGGTCGGCTGCCTGCGTACCATATAAGGTACAGGCGGCTGCGGCAATGAGTAAGAAACATCCAGGCTCGAGCATCGACGATTTCCTCAAGGAGGAAGGGGGGTCCGAAGAGGCGCAAGTACAAGCCGTGAAGGAGGTAGTGGCGTGGCAATTGGCCGAAGCAATGCGGACGAAAAAAATCTCTAAGGCGCGGATGGCGACGCTACTCAAGACGAGCCGTACACAGGTGGACCGGCTGCTCGATCCGAAGAATGACATCACTTTATCGAGCCTGCAAAGAGCGGCGGCGATGGTGGGGCGTCGGGTGACGATTCAGTTGGTGTAGGTGTCAGCGCAGCTTCTGTTCCGGATTGTTCTTCACCAGCGGCCATTCCGATTCGAGGATGCTGAAGTATACGGTGTCGCGCACGCGGCCGGTCCACGTGATGACGTGCTGGCGCAGAGTACCTTCTTGCTGAGCTCCGATGCGCAGGATTGCCGCGCGGGAAGGCCGCGCTTGTATTGCGGTGAGTGGGAGAGGAATGAGAAGATATCATCCAGTCTTTACGTGCGATATGAATAAAATCTTTAGATTTGGCTTCATCTGCCCTATTCTTCTCGCCACTTCGTCTCTGCGCGGCAGCGTAGAAACGGGCGCTCTCGAGTCCTACGGCAAGCTTCCCCTCAGTTTTGAAGCAAACCAGGGGCAAGCTCCCTCTGAAGTGAAGTTCATGGCGCACGGCAATGGGTACAGTCTGTTTCTCACCGCGGGAGAGGCGGTCCTGAGCCCGAATCAAGGCCGGTCCGGCAGGAAAGAAGCAGCGATTGAAATGAAACTGGAGAAGGCAAATCCTTCGCCGCGAGTCATCGGGCTGGAGGAGCTTCCGGGCAGGAGCAACTACCTTATCGGCAACGACTCCGCGAACTGGCATACTAACGTCGCCAACTATGCGAAGGTCCGCTACGAGCGTGTCTACCCGGGCATTGACCTTGTTTATTACGGCAATCAGCGCCAGCTGGAGTACGATTTTATCCTCGATCCGGGAGCGGACCCACGGGCCATACATTTTGCTTTCAACGGAAAGGGGAAAGCGAAGATGGATCGGGAGGGCGATTTGCTTCTCGAAACCGACGGGAACGAATTCCGTCTGCGCCGGCCGGTTGTCTACCAGAACATCGCGGGAACACGCCATACCGTCAGCGGCCGCTTCGTGCTCCAACGCGGGCGGCGGGTGGGCTTCGAAGTCGGTGCGTACGATTCGAGCAAACCTCTTATTATCGATCCGGTATTGGCCTACTCCACCTATCTCGGCGGTGCTTACACCGCTCTGGGTAACGCAATCGCGGTCGACGCCTCGGGCAGCGCTTACATTACCGGAGGCGCCGGATCTTCGTTCCCCACGTCCGGAAATGCTTTTCAAACGACGGAAAGTGCGGAGGCTCTATCCTTCATAACCAAGCTCAACCCCGCTGGTTCGGCGTTGGAATACTCAACCTATCTCGGAGGGGAAATATATCCTCAAAAGGGGACTACGGGTTACGGAATAGCGGTCGATTCCTCCGGCAACGCCTACATCACCGGAACTACCAGTGCATGGGATTTCCCGATAACCGCGACTGCTTTTCAGAAAACACTCGGGACCGGGCTAATCTTCGGGTACGAAGAAACCGCGTTCGTGACCAAACTGAATGCGACGGGCTCAGCGCTGATATATTCCACTTTTCTTGGCGGTACCTACCTCGATGAGGGTCGTGGAATTGCTGTCGACTCCGCCGGCAACGCTTATGTGACGGGAGATACGTACTCGGCTGACTTCCCCACAGCAAATGCTTTTCAGCCATCACTGGGCAGTGTTCTGGGTAATGAACATGCTTTTGTGACGGTGCTTAATCCGGCAGGTTCCGGGCTTGTGTATTCCACTTATCTGGGCGGCAAGGGAGGCGATTCCGGCTACGGCATTGCAGTGGATGCGTCGGGCAGTGCTTATGTAACGGGAGTTGCCGGTCCCAATTTTCCGTTGTTAAATGCTTTCCAGGCGACTCCCGGCTACACGTTTGTAACCAAGTTCAATGCATCGGGCTCACCGGTTTACTCCACTTATTTTGGCGACAATTCCACGGAAGCCAGCGCCATTGCCCTGGATGCAGCGGGAGATGCCTACGTGACGGGTCACACGAGCTCATCAGAATTTCCCGTTACTCCGAATGCGTTTCAGACGAAATGTCCCGGAAGTTGTTACGAAAGTATATTTGTGACTAAGTTCAACGCTGCCGGCTCGTCGCTTCTCTATTCCACTTTTCTCGGCGGCTCGACTCCCTCGGGCTACACGGAGGGATTGGGAATCGCCGTGGATTCTTCGGGAAACGCCTATGTGACCGGGTATTCCAGCGCCACGGACTTCCCTGTGGTGAATGCATTCAAGCCAGTGAACGGCGTAAATTGCGTACCCTACCTGACTTCGTGTCCCGAGGTTATTGTAACGAAGCTGAACGCCACCGGCTCCGCCCTGATCTGGTCCACATATCTCGGCGGCAGCGGGGATCTTATTTCGAAGGGCGACAAGGGGCTTGGAATTGCGGTGGACTCCTTCGGAAACGCCTATGTGACGGGATACACCTCTTCCTTCAGTTTCCCGACGGCAAATGCGTTGCAGCCGTTAAATGCCGGCAGCCCCTGTACCGTTGCCGGGAGCTACCTGGGCGCTTTTTGTATAAGCGGATTTGTGTCGAAGATATCGGTACCCGCGGGCGCCGCACCGCCCCAACCCAAGGTGGGAGGGGTAGTCAACGGTGCCAGTTATGTCAGCGGCGCCGCGGTCGCACCAGGCTCGATCATCTCAATCTTCGGTTCGAATCTTGGAAGCGGCGAGGCGTCCGCAAGCACAGTACCTCTGTTTACGACTCTGCTCGATACTTCGGTCACGATCAACGGGGTACCCGTCCCGCTCTACTACGTTGGTCCCGGACAGATCAATGCCCAGGTACCATTGGAGATGTTTACCCCCGGGACTGCGAGCGTGGTCGTCACAGTAAATGGGGTGTCGAGTTCGCCTTTTACATTTAAAGTCGCTGCGCCCGCACCGGGCATTTTTTATTACGGCACTGGGCGCGCTGTAGCGATTAACCCGGATGGTAGTCTCAATGGACCAAGCGCCCCGGCAAAACCAGGGGATGTCCTCATTGTTTACCTGACCGGCCAGGGAGAGGTAACCAATCCTGTCGTGGACTCGGCGCCGGGGCAGGCGAGTCCTTTGTCCCAGACTGTCGCAACCACTACGGTAAAAATTGGCGGCACGAACGCGACGGTCTTTTATTCTGGTCTGGCACCCGATTTTGTCGGTTTGATGCAACTCAATGTACAGGTCCCCACTGTTGCGGCAGGCGATCAGCCCATGGTAGTCACGATCGGTGGGGCCGTCAGCAATTCGGAGTTGATTACAGTCGCTTCGCACTGAGGGAATCAGGCAATCCATCCAATTCCTCGGTGGAAGTCACTATTCGTGGGCGAACATCCTCGACACGCGTGGCAAACCTTCGCAGCCCGAAACCGTATGAATCGGCAATGGCTTTCATCAGAGTTGGCTTACCCGATCCGTTTTCCCCAACAAAAAAGCAGAGCCGGGAACGAATGCCTGAGGTGAGTGGTAACCATGCGGAGGGCTCCGCCTTGAGGGGTGAGCAGCAGTTCCCCGAAGGCGCTGTTCCCCGTCCCCGGTCAGGCCGGGCTCGACGTCAGCGAGGACGGCAGCTTCCTGGTTCACGTTGCGCAGGCGGAAGCCGCGACGAGCATTCCGATAGCTATCTATAGCTAAGCTAGCGGTGGTCGTCAACTGGCAGGCCGCGTTGAAGGAGTAAGTCTGGCTGGCTTGCCGATCAGGCAACCAAAACAACGGTGGGTGCATGAATCGCCGCCAGCGCGCGATCGAGCGAAGCCAATTTGCCCTTGTGCCGCCGGGCCAGAGCAACCAGGTAAGCGTCGGTCACTTGCCTGTAACCGAAAACGCCCGCTTCCGGCAGATCCAGGAATGAAACCGAATCCGGCCAGAATTCATGCCCCTCAAGGGACACCAGGCGCGAGAGAAAGCCCTTAGCCTCAATGACCGTCGTCCCAGCCTTCGCGCGCAGCAGGAAGCGTAAGAGCGCACCCTGCGTAATGGGACACGTGGCGAAATAGCCGCCGCTTTGCTCGAACCACGCGGTCGCACGTTCGTGAGAAGTGTGGTCGGTGTCCGTCAGCGCAATCAGGACATTCGCATCCAGAAGGAAGCGCATTATTCAGGTAGCTTCAGGTAGTTTCGAGATCCTCATCGAGCAGGGCCTGCACGTCTTCCGAGGTGACTCGCTGGCCGGAAGCGAA
>Ga0302320_10011273_pt1 | contig 18947 bp, 19 predicted proteins | sample Bog_T0_3_FD_202130 | JGI IMG/M metagenome (GOLD analysis project Ga0302320, IMG submission 202130) | Peat permafrost microbial communities from Stordalen Mire near Abisko, Sweden - Bog_T0_3 | ecosystem: Environmental > Terrestrial > Soil > Wetlands > Peat | place: Sweden: Abisko, Stordalen Mire...
TTTCAATATTGGTCGGGGCGCGCGGATTTGAACCGCGGACCCCCTGCGCCCAAGGCAGTGAACGAATATCTATCTTGTTGGCCCGTCTAGCTTTTCTCTATGTCGTAGTGCACGGTTTTGGACCTAGTTTGTCAGCATTTGGACCCAAGTTGGACCCAAGTTTCGACTCAGGTGTTTGGTAGTTGCCGGGGAGCCGACAACATGCGGTCTGCGCCGTTTCTTCCTGCGCCCCTGCCCGGTGTGGGGGAATGGGCAGTACGGAAGGCATTCCCTCGCCCGGCGTGTAAAGGTGCTTGGCAGTATCGTCGGCGATCCAGAAGATAATGCCGTTGTTCGTTGAATCAATGCGTTCAGTCGTTATCTGGAATTGGCACGGGTCATCTAAATGGTGATCTGACTAGTTCTCTACCAAGCAGTCCGCCGACACGGCCTAGATTTAGTTGCTGGACCGGAAGAATCAGTTTAGAAGCATAGGCATACAGGATTCGCCTCTAGCTCTCCTCGTTGCCAGCGGGCGTACGGGTTGTCGATAACCAACACTTCGGGAGAACCCGAGCCACAGCCATAGACGCGATAAATCCTGTAGTTGTCCTGCTCGCCTTCAGCTAGTTTCCATTCTTTGCGTGAAATGTCGAAGCAGTCTATTTCGGTATGGCTAGTAGACTTCTCCCTCCACGAACAGGCGGGGCGATGATTGCCTCTCTACGACGATGTCATACGGCAGGCGTTGCTCGCAGCTCCAGTTCAGCCAAGTTACGCGGGCCACTACGGACCCACCGGCCAGCAGTTCGAAGCCTGAAGGCAAGTGTCTGATGACAGAGCTGCTGAACTCTTCCTGGAGGATCGTTGGGAGATACTTTTTTACCACCCACCCCTCGCCCCACGTGCCAATTTCGTAAGCATTCTTGCCGCGTCCGTCCGCAGACGGAACACTCGGTTCAGCGTGCGACTCTATGGTGGCTGAGTCGTACGTTTGCAGGGTCGGCTCATCGACTTGGGAGCTCATAGCGCGTGCCCGTGGCATAAACTGGCGGGTTGTTCCGTTACTGGCGTCGCCAGGTGCACAAGCAGGCATCCAAATGCCCGCGCCGGTCTCCGCAGATCCGGCTTGTTGACCATTGCCATGGTCGCGAACTTTCTGAGGGGGGATCTTCGTCCGCTAGTATGGAGGCATCCTGCTTTAGTTCAGCGGACTTGACGCCGCGATTGTCCATGGCTGATGTGCCGGGTCGCACTTCAGGAGACACTATGCTTTGTTCGGTCCAATCCACATCCGGGTCAAGGAGTGTAGAAGTGTCGTGGTGCACTTCCGCCGTGTTGTTGACCTGATCCGGAATGGTCGAAGTGCCCAGTAGCATGGATGAAGGTAGCGCAACTTCTCCAGTCGATTCCGCATTCGACTCAGCGACCGCGGAAGCATCTTGCTTCACTTCCGTCGAGATGTCGTCCCGAGGGCTTGTGGTCGAAAGAGCGGGTGGCACCTCGGCCCAGCCCAACCACTGGCCATCTTTCGCTTATGTTTTCAGTGGCATCGCTGGAGCGAAAACCCGATTTTGGAGCCCGTTCGGTGCTGCTTGCGGTAAAGTTGCGGTAAAGTTTTAGAGGAGGTTAACTACGAACGTCGTTGCATGGCGTTTACATGGCACGGCGGCCGTTTCGCGCTATATCTGGAAACTACGAAGTGGTCGCGACGAGGCGGTGCAAGACGATAGCGTTTGCAGACTAAAACCCGAAACCTTCCAGATAGTTTCTCAGTTAACGGACAAAAAATAAAGTGGGGGGTGGACCCGAAACCGCTTGTCTATCGAGCGTTTCGGCGGAACCTCGTTTGACCCTGGGCTCAACCGCCGCCGTGATCCGCTGAGCGAGAAATTCGTGAAGGACCTGCACCGGCGGATGCTCGGCGATGTATGGCGGTGGGCGGGTAACTTCAGGACGAGCGAACGCAATCTCGGTATTGCCTTCTATGAAACTCCCATCGCGCTGCGGCAACTGCTCGACGACACGAAGGCGTGGATCGAGTAGCGGACATATCCGCCCGACGAGATCGCGGTGCGCTTCCATCACCGGGTGCTGATTCATTGCTTTCCGAACGGCAACGGCCGCCACGCACGCCTCATGGCCGATCTTCTGATTATGAGGCTCGGCGGTGAAAGGTTTTCGTGGGGAAGCGCCAATCTGCAAGACGCTGGAGAAGTGCGCCGACGCTATATCGGCGCCCTGCAGGCCGCCGACAATCATGACGTCGGTCCACTGCTGGCCTTCGCGCGCTCATAAAGTCCTCTGGCGATGCTTATCATCGGCACCTTCGTCGTCATCGCAATCATCATCAGAATCAGCAGCAGCGTGATGAGCAACAGTCGCAGGAGTAGTAGCAATAGTAGCAGCAGTAGCAACAGCAGCAGCACCAACAACGGCACCAGCACCGGCTCCGTCGCCGCCTATGCGGCGGCCTCCTGAAGCGCCGGCTGCAGCCTGTTGAGATAATCGGCTGCGCGCTGCGCGTGACTGGCGGCCGTGAAGATTGCGCGGCTGTCATGCTTCAAGACTTCGAGCCACGTAGCAATGTACGAAGCGCTTTCCTCGCGCGGCTCAAGTGCGATTTCAAGATCGGCGCACAGGAACGCGGAACCCAGCTCGGCGATCAGCTCTTCGGCGGCATAGCCGGCATCGCCCCAGCTCTTGCGGCCCAAGTCGCGGTCGAGACGCGAGGGGTGCTTGGTCGCGTGAACCAGCTCATGCAGGATCGTGGCGTAGTAGCTCTCGGCATCTCGGAAAGCCTCGAAGGGCGGCATCTGCACGTAGTCGAGTTCCTGCGCGTAGTAGGCGCGGTTGCCGCCGTGCTTTACGGTCGCCTGCGTGGCAGCGACGAAGGCTTCGGCGCGTTCGATGCGGCTGACGGGATCGAGCGTCGGGACGGCTTTCGCGTAAGAGATTTCGGGCAGGCCGTCGATCTGCTCGACGTTGAATACGGTGTAGCCCTTCATGTACGGGATTTCGCGCTCGGTGTCCTGGCCGGTCGCGTCGTCGTGCTCGGTGCGGGTGATGCTGTTGGCGTACACGACCAGAGATCCTTTTTCTCCCTGGCGGACCTGCGCGCCCAGCTCTGATGCCTGGCGGTAGGTGACCCAGATCGGTGCGGCGAAGTTCTGCACCATGGCGGAAGCCCACAGGGCCAGAACATTGATCCCGGAATAAGGCTGCCCGTTGTGACGCAGCGGCCGCGTGATCCGTCCGGCGGCATGTTCGGCGTTCCAGGGTTTGATCCACGGCCGGACGCCCTGTTCGAGGCTGGCGACGATCTGTGAGGTGATGCGGCTGTATACGTCCTTGCGTTCAGTGTTCATTGACTTTCTCCTTCGGTTTGAGTTTTTTTCGCGTTATCCCGCGACGAAGTGAAAGGCCTTTCGGCGGCACGGACACGTCAAGGGCGGCGAAGCCGTTCATCTCGACCCTTGACAGGGAGTACCGCCGGAACAAAAGGCCGATACGAAGGGCGCGGGTGACGCAGAAAAAAGCAGAAGGAGAAATGAACACAGCAAGGATGAAGCCGCGCAGAAAAGTCGCACAGTGGGAACAGGCTTTCCCGTTTATCGCCCTTGGCCGCAGCAATCGTTCGGACGCCCCCGGTGTGCTCGGGACTAGCGGGCAGCAGCAATCGGCGTCACTGTAGACATAAGACTCTACCAGACACTTCACGGCAGTGATCGGCCGCGTGCCGGGGCGGGGAAAGACCGTCAGGGGTGTAGGATGTCGCTGTCAAACCGGCTGCACGAGCAAGACAGGAAAAAGGACAGGACACCATGCGATCACGATTGCTGACAGGCACCAAGGAAATGGCGCAGATCTTCCGTAAATGGTGGGACAGGGCCGAGAACATTCGCATAGTAACGGCATGGGCAACGACGGATTGCGTCGCTTCCTGAAATCGCCGATTAAAAGGAAATTCCAACGTCTGAAGGCTGCGCGCGCCTCGCAAAATTCCAGCCGGACCCTGCCGCGTAGGCGAAGGCCAAGGCGGTCCGCGAAAAAAAGAAGGCCGGCGAAGTGTTGCCGGCGCAACTTAACAGGACATGGCCGGAATTTCTGCAACTCATCCTTGCCACGAGCCGAAAGGAACAAGTTGTCCGGGAAAAGGCCGATGATCCCGGCTACCTTCAGACGGCGGAGCGCTGCCAGATGCTCTTTGCCAAGTACGGGCGCCTCGCAAAAATGCCCGTCGTCGACCGTCAATTCATCGGCGGAACCACGAAAGTGGGCGGCTCTTTCGGCAGCATAAAGGGCGCGGGGTATTTCAAGGAAAGGCTAAACACCGTCGCCGCCAGCTTCGATGCCGCGCTCGACCACATCCCCCACGCCGGCGCCGTCAGCAAGCGCGCCTTCGACGACTTCGAGGCGAACGATCAGTGGAAGCGCTCCGGGGTGGGCACGGCCTCACGCCTCATGGCGATGAAGCGGCCCGATCTCTTCCTGTGTGTTGATGCGAAGAACAGGACCGGCATTGCCAGGGCGTTTGGCGTCTCCGCGTCATCCCTGCAGACCTTCGAAGGCTATTGGGATGTGATGCAGAGGATCTGGCGCTGTCCGCGGAACCGGACGGCGCGGCCGCCTGGCGTCGCACAAAACGCAGAACGATCCGCCCGTCGCATGGGCAGGGATCACGCCGCGGATCAACTGGTAACTGCGGACGACATCCCCGGAGATCATCAATTCTCTCGGCTCGAAAACGTTTATCGACAGCGTCCCTGCGGACACTTGCCCGTGTTTTCAGCAAAAAAAGAACCGATCGCATCTGCAGGAGCACAGCGCATGAACGCCTTGATTGAAACGAAGTCAGCAGAATTGGCAGCGGCGAGTGGCGCCTTGACGAAGAAACAAGACACCTGCCATCGGCTGTTAACCGAACTCGAAGCCGATTCCGCGATAGTGCAACGATTGATGAAAGAGTTAGCCTCGTTTCGCGCTCAGCTTCCCGCGCATTCTGCGGGAAGTCAGCCGAATTGGTACGACACCTCCGCGCACGCTGGCGACATGGGCGACCGCAGGATTACCAGAACAGATTAGGAGCGACGCATGGAAAACAATTCTTACTATCTGGAAATGTTCCCCGACGAAATTGCGGGGACGCCTTCAAGCGCGATACCAGCGCTCGCAACCGATGATCCGCGGCGTCGCTCAGACCGCCATCATTTCCGCAACTCTTCACAGAAGCGGAGCAAGCGCTGTCGGCTGAATGGCTCGACCGTTTAAAACGAACGAGCTTCTGGCTAGTAAGCGGCTACGGGCTCGCGTGGAGTGTCGTGAGCGTCTGAGCACCGCGTCCAGGTATCAAATCGGAGATGCAACCGTAAGTAGCAGCGAATCACTTGATCCTAACCTTCTGAAATGGGCCAGTGAGTGCAGAGGCCAGAACCCGCACGCCTCGGCGGATTTCTTCCTCATTGCTGCCCGCGAATCCAAGGATTAGGGCGGGCTTCTGTCGATGCTGAACCGAGAAGGCAGAGAGAGCAGTGACTTCTAGACCAAGCCGCGCGGCACGTCGCGCCGCATCCATATCTGATCCACGTCCAACTAGCCATGCAATGCTTCGCATTCCCGCAACAGCCTCCGTCACGTTGAGGAGGCCGTTTAAATGCTCTTTCGATGCCAACATCAAAACTTCCATACGCTCCGCGTAAGTTTGTCGCATCCTTCTGACGTGATGCCCAAAGTGGCCTTCAGAAATAAACTCCGCAAGGATCGCCTGATTCAAGGTAGGGGTATGACGATCCACGTAACTGCGCCCGCGTTCGAAGGGTTCGATGAGGCGTTCAGGAACCACCAGAAAGCCGAGTCTAATCGCGTTGAAGAGCATTTTCGTGAAGGTTCCGACGTAAACGACGCAACCTGCGTGGTCTAAGCTCTGCAGAGCAGCAACGGGCCTGCCGCGATATCTGTATTCCGCGTCGTATTCGTCTTCGACGATCCATGCGCCAGCCTTCGCAGCCCAGTTCAAGAGTTCTACGCGGCGCGACGCCGACATGGTCACGCTAAGCGGGAACTGATTCGCCGGCGTCACATAGGCCATGCGGGCTCTTGGCGACAGTTGTACGCCTTCGTGGACACATAATCCATCTCCGTCGATGGGAACTGGAACCGGCACTGCGTCGGCAGCGCGGAAAGCCTGAAGCGCGCCAGGGTAGCCAGGATCTTCCATCCAGACTTCATCCCCCGGGTCTAAGAGGAAGCGGGCAACAAGATCAAGCCCCTGTTGCGCCCCAGAGGTAACAATCACTTGTTCGGGTGAGCATCGCACTCCGCGCGAAGCCCCAACGTATTCCGCGATGGCTTTGCGTAGAGGTATATATCCGCCTGGGCTTCCTTGTCCGTACAGCGCATGGGGCGCATGTCGCAGCACTCGCGCCGAAACCCGCGCCCAAAGCTCAACCGGGAAAAGGTCAATCGCCGGTTCATAGCTCCGGAACGCTTTACCAATCGTTGGTCCGTTCGATAGCCGGTAAGCGCCAACCAAGGCTTGCCGGGTCCGCTTGGAGAGAGAGGCCCTTGATGGAGCTGCCAAAGCTGCATACTGTTTCGTCGTTGGTGAGGGGCGATTTGGAACTCCGAGAGCCACACGCGTGCCGGACCCAGATTCGCTGACGACGTATCCCTCTGCCTTCAACTGGTTCAACGCCGCAACGACCGTGCCGCGAGCAATGCCATGTTGCAACGAAAGGCTTCGGGAAGATGGAATTCGAGACCCGGCGCGAAGGCGTCCATCCAGAATGGCTGTCCGCAATTCTGCGTAGACCCATCTCCATAGCTCCTGCTTGTTGCCGCTGGGCTTTAGAACTAAATCTTGGAAGCTTTCTATTTTTGCCATGTCGCCGCAAAGCCTCTAAGTGGACCACTCCCAATCCTCATTACGGACTATTACTCTAGTCCAAACAACTTTATCATCTGGCACGGAGTTCGTGATTGGGCCGATGTCGCAGGTGATTTCAATGTTCAATTCTCAACCTGTGCTTTTCAGCAGTACGCTTCATCTCCGACCATTTGAATCGGATGATCTTGACGCGCTGTGCCTAGCGGCTAGCGCCCCCGAGATTTGGGAGGGGCATCCAGAGAAGGATCGCCATCAGCGGGCAGTATTCGAGCCTTACGCCAGATGGCTTCAAAACAATCGCACGATCGTCGTAATCGACTCTCTAGCAAGCAAGATCATCGGGTGCTCACGCTACTATATGTCTCCTGAGCGACCGGATGGCATCGCGATCGGATTCACATTTCTCCAAAGCAAATATTGGGGCGGCTCAACGAACTTTGAGCTCAAGCGCATGATGCTGACTCATGCGTTCCGATCCTTCGACGAAGTGGGATTTCACATCGCGCCGTCCAACCTTCGTTCGCAGAAGGCGACCGCCAAGCTTGGAGCAGAGCATGTTGGCGATGCTGTCTTGGATATATCCGGCACCAAAACGCTGTGGATGTGCTTTCGACTGACGAGAACGGCATGGGAGTAAACCTGCCGTAATCGAGTCGCGCACGGCAGATAAGTGACGGTACGTCACAATCCTCTTACCTTCAACAAGCCCCCATCAAGTGACGGGGAGAAAGCGGAGAGAACAGATGAACACGACAACAAGTTTCGACAGCCCACCCTTGAAACGCAATTCACCGCTTTTCTGGTTCACGCTCGTGATACCGCTCGCTATCATCGGGATCGGCATCAACTTCATACTCAACCCGGTTGGTGCCTCAACGGCCTACGGCATACCGATCCACGATCCCACCGCTTTTCCTTTCATGTGGGTTAAGGGAATCCGCGACATATTTTCGGGTCTCGTTGTTCTGACGTTTCTCTTGCGTGGAGACCGCCGCACCACCGCAATCCTCTTCACCCTTGCGATTCTTATTCCAATCGGCGATGGACTGGTCATCCTTGCTCACCTTGGCTTTGCTCCGCCCATCTTTATCCACTGGGGAACAGCGCTCTACATGATGATCGTTGCGGCGTTTCTTCTGAGAAAGAAGTAGACGTTACTCAACCGCAGGTGCTGGTCGTGGAGGAATCATCATGGAAGTCTTGAATGTCGTTGCAATCCTCGTCACCGGGTTGATGGTTGGATGTGAACTGGGCGTCGCCGCGCTTATTCATCCCACGCTCGATAAGCTCCTGGACGAAGCCCATCTGCCAGCCGCAAGCGCCCTGGCTCGTGTATTGGGGACAGTCATGCCGTTTTGGTATGCCATTGGCCTCTTGTTCATCTTGGCCGAGGCAATCATTGAATGGCGTCATTCTGGCATTCTGCCGATCTGGTTCGCTACTTCGGCAGTTTTGTGGGTGCTGGTGATTGTTTATACGATCACGACCCTCGTTCCGATCAACAACCGGATTGCCTCGTGGGAGAAGTCCACTCCGCCTGCCGATTGGAAGAGTTACCGGAGCAAATGGGACATGCATCACCGCTGGCGTGTTGTCCTGCTCACGATAGCTTTCGCACTTCTTGTCATGGGGATTCTTTAGCGATGCACTTGCGGGGATGATTCATTCGCACGATCAACTGAAACCATGAAGAGGAGATCAAATGCCAGAGATAACAAACAAGACCGATGCTTTGCCTTCCGACGATCTCAGCCGCGTCCTGGCTCTTACCCAGGTAGATAGTACCGCAGCCCAACATACCGGTATGGTCGGAAACACGTACACGATCACCGTCGCCGGCAAAGATACCGAAAATCGCTTTTGCGTGATCGATATGCATGTGCCGCCCGGCGGCGGACCGGGGCCCGTCGAGACCTGCGCCGCGCTGGAAAATCGGGTGTCACCCGTGGCCCTAAGACAAATCGCCAGCACTGCTTATGTCACAGGCCAAACGAAGTCTATCGGCTTCCCCGTCACCGAGGGCGCTTTCCAGACAGTTCGCAATCGTGGTAGCGCTTGTGGCAAGGATGGCGATGCCTTTCTCGTCAAAATGAAACCTTTAACTGGGACGAAAACTGCGGTCACGTCTTCTCCCGATCCGTCCGTTAAAGGGCAACTGGTGACGTTTGCAGCAGCGGTCTCGTCCGTCGCGGGCGCTCCGCCAGACGGAGAAACCGTTTCATTCATGAACGGCAAGACGATCCTTGGGACGGGGACGTTAACCGGCGGCTTGGCTACTTTTGCAACCTCTACACTAAAAGTGGGCACGAATTCGGTGACAGGTGTGTATGGCGGGGACTCGAACTTCGCCGGAAGCACATCGTTGGTTGTGAAGCAGGTGGTGGACAAGTAGGTTCTCCGGATGCCGGGCCGCTATAGAATCAATCACTAAACAGTCCAGGGCCACTCGCGATGGCTTGGCCGCATTGCGGATGCACATTCACGACTTTTCCAACTCCACAGGTTCAGGCCGACCTGAATTCCAGCGACCGCTTCTTCACCATGTTGCAAACTCGCGATGGAGATCCTATCTCAAGCGTCATGCGTTCGCGACCGTTCCGCCGAGCGAATGGAAGCCTAGCGCATTAACGAGGTTGACATCCACAAATTAGGATCGAACAGACTTGAACATCTCTAAGAATGAAGGCTGGATAGAATGATCAAATAGCGGGATCTTCAGGTGGTTTTCAAAACGGCCACGATTACCTCTGGTTCAGCAATTGCCGATGTGCTAGACTCCGTCGCGTCGATTTAGCATTTCGCGAGATCTGAATCTTGAAGCTGGCTAGGCGCTCAATTCCCCGATTGGCGCTCCGAATATTTTTGAATCGAGACCACGAGCATGTAGTTTTCACCCTTATATCTCTTGCGAGGAAGAAGAACTATGTTTTCTTTGCGTTTCTTCGTCTGCTCTACTCTGGCCGCAGCTCTACCGCTAGGTGTCGCATCGGCTCAAACCCGATCAATAACAGATCTTCAACGTTCAAAGGCGATCGAAGATTACGGCAAGCTCCCGTTGGCTTTCGAGGCAAATCGCGGGCAGACTGACAGCAGAGTCAAGTTTTTGGCGCGCGGGGAAGGCTACACCGCCTTCCTCACTGATTCAGAAGCTGTGATGGTTCTGCGTTCTGGGACGAAGTTTAATGATGCCGGCTCGAAAAACACACTCCATGGTAGCGATCGTATTGAAGATACGGGATCATCATCGATTCTTCGTATGAGGATCAGTGGTGCGAGTCCAAATCCAAAGATTCAGACCTTGGAGGAACTCGAGGGGCACAGGAACTACTTCATTGGCAATGACCCACAGAAATGGAGAAGTGATGTCCCGTTGTACAAAAAGGTTCGATTTGAGTCTGTGTACCCCGGAATTGACTTGCTCTACTACGGAACACAGGGACAACTGGAATACGATTTTGTCATTAGCCCCCATGCTGACCCCAACAGGATTCAGCTCACCTTCTCTGGAGCGAACCGGCTGTTTGTGGACGAGAAGGGCGATCTCCAGATCGATGCAGGCACTGGAAAAATCATCTTCCACAAGCCAGCGATAAGCCAGCACGAAAATGGCGTGCTGTTACCCGTCCGCGGTGCTTTCAAAATTGTTGGAGACAAGGTTTCATTCGACCTTGGTAAATATGATCGCGACCGGGAACTGATCATTGACCCCTCGCTGATTTATGCAACCTACCTTAGCGGGGGTACAAGTGATTCGGCTCAAGCAATTACTGTCGACAACTCGGGATATGCATATATCACCGGTTGGACGGAATCAACCGATTTTCCCACGACTGCTGGAGCGTACCGCACTACAAGCGCAGGGGGGCAAGACATTTTCATCACGAAACTAAACACCACGGGTTCAGGATTGGTCTATTCCACATATCTTGGCGGATCGCAAGACGACTATAGCTATGGAATCGTGCTGGATAGTGCGGACAACGCCTACATCACGGGATACACATTTTCGGAGAATTTTCCGACCACTCCAGGGGCGTTTCAACAGTGCTCCAGCAACAGCTACTTGCAGGGCTTTGTAACCAAACTCAATTCCACCGGGTCCGCTCTCGCTTATTCGACCTGCTTTGCAGCGTATGAAGTCCAGCCGCAGTCGATCGCTGTTGATGATTCTGGATCGGCATATATCACGGGATACGCTAACGGGTCGATACCGGTGACCCCTGGAGCTTTTCAAACAGCTTCCGGTGGTTCTGTTGACGCATTTGTCGCTAAATTTACGCCTGACGGCACCGCCCTCGAATACTCAACATACCTAGGGGGCAGCGGGAACGACTACGGTTACGCAATCACTGTCGATAGCGCTGGATCGGCATATGTTACAGGAGCCACCTCCTCGCAAAATTTCCCGACTACTGCCTCCGCATTCCGGTCAACCTTTCAGGGTGGAGGTGACGACGCATTCGTTACCAAACTGAATGCGGCCGGTACCGGCCTTGTATATTCTACCTATCTTGGCGGGAGTGGCGACGACTACGGTTATGCGATCGTTGTCGATTCCGCAGGATCCTCATACGTCGGGGGAAACACGCAATCTATTAACAATTTCCCAATCACTCCGGGTGCTTATAGAACAAATTATTCGGGAGCTTACTTAACCAAGTTCTCAGCTGACGGTTCCGGAATCGAGTATTCTACATATCTTGGCAACGGTAACCAGTATGACAGAGTTAGTGGACTTTCCGTTGATAGTAGTAAAGACGCCTATTATCTGCGTTACTATGGACTCTATCTTGAGACTTTGAGTGCGGACGGTTCGACCCTTCTTTCCTCCTTCAGTACATCTGGTGCTTATCTGAACGGTATTGCACTTGATTCGAGCGGAGCATCTTACGGGGCTGGCTCTACTTGTTACGGTTGCGGGTTTGTCGCGACGCCCGGCGCGTTTCAGACTGCACCTAATAACACCAATCAATCTGGGATGGCTCTCAAATTGTCTCCCCTTTCGGCTCCAGTCGTGTATCTCTCAGCAAACACTCTCAACTTTGGTTCGGAAGTCGTAAACACCACGAGTAGTCCTATAGCCGTGACGTTGACCAATCAAGGTGAGTCGCCCTTGGCGATCAGCAGCATTGTCGCAAGTGGAGACTATGCTCAAACAAACAACTGCGGTAATTCGCTCGGATCGGAGGCAAGCTGCACGATCATAATTACTTTCACACCGACCGTCGTGGGCACTAGAAGCGGATCGGTCACCATCACCGACAACAATGGTGGATCATCGGGAAGTCAGCAAACCATCGCATTGACTGGGATCGGAATCGCTCCGATCGTAAACTTGTCTAGCACCAATCTCAGCTTTGGCAACCAAGCTGTTGGAACAATGAGCGCCGCTCAAAAAGTGACGCTGAGCAATATAGGTAACGCCACGCTCACCATCTCCAGCATCGTTGCGACTGGCGACTTCTCGGAGACGAATACCTGCGGTGGATCGGTGGCCGTTGGCGCCAAGTGTACGATTTCGGTTGCCTTCACTCCTAGTGCATCGGGGACACGGACGGGAACGATCGGTATTACCGACAATGCGAATGACAGTCCTCAATACATTTACCTGACCGGAACGGGAATTGGCGGATCCCCAATCGCCACGCTATCCGCGTCAAGCCTGACATTCAGCGGCCAAGCAGTAGGTACAACAAGCGCAGCGCAATCTGTATCGCTCACCAATACTGGTTCTGTCAGCTTGGACATAGGCAGCATTGCTTCAAGCGGCGACTTCTCTCAAACGAATAATTGCCCGTCATCGTTGGCATCGAACTCGACCTGTACGATTTCTGTGACCTTCACGCCAACCGTTTCCGGAACACGCACCGGGATGATTTCCATTACCGACAACGCCGCGAATAGTCCACAAAGTGTCTCACTAAGCGGGACAGGCTTGGCACCACTGGTTAGCCTTTCGGCAAGTAGCGTGACCTTCGGCAACCAACAGGTCGGGACCGTGAGCACGGCGCAGAATGTCACTCTGACAAATTCCGGTAATTCCGCGCTTGCGATTACCTCAATTACTGCGGCTGGAGATTTCGCCCAGACTAACAACTGCGGCTCGTCCGTTGCCGCCGGGGCAAACTGCTCCATTGCGATAACGTTTGCCCCTTCTGCCCTCGGTCTAAGGATCGGTTCGGTGACCATCACCGATAACTCGTCAGGCAGTCCTCAGTCGATCAGCTTGCAAGGCACAGGTGTCGCTCCATTCGTCAGTCTTTCGGCGACAACACTGAGTTTTGGCAATCAGATCGTGAATACCACCAGCCCACAGCAGACGGTCACGATGACCAATTCCGGAACGGGAGCCTTACTGAACATCAGTTTTGCCACGACTGGAGATTTTGCACAGAGTAACAATTGCGGAACTTCGCTAGGCGCAGGTTTGAGTTGTGCAATTTTGGTGACGTTCACCCCTACCATCACCGGAAACGAGAATGGGAGCGTTTCGATCTCGGACAGCGCACCAGGTAGCCCTCAGCAAATCACCCTAAGCGGGACTGGAGTTCCCGCCGTTGCGGTTTCTCCTTCGTCACTTTCTTTCGCCTTGCAGTTACTGAACACCATAAGTGCTACTCAGCTCGTGACATTAACAAACTATCAGACAGTACCGGTGAACATTGGGACCATAACTCCCTCCGGTCCTTTCTCGGAAACTGACAACTGCGCCAACACTCAGCTTCCAGCTGGAGGCACTTGCTCCATCAACGTCGCCTTCATTCCTAATAGCATAGGTTCTTTTTCCGGAACTCTTGTCGTGTCGGACAATGGTCCCGGCAGCTCACCAACTGTACAACTTCAAGGAGCTTCGTCGGGGGTCGTTTCGAACGGCTTCGTTGGGGTCTCCAGCATGGGCATTCCCCGTGCTCAACATGCGGCAACACTCCTTTCCAATGGCGATGTGCTCGTCACAGGGGGCGCTCCTACAACGGTCGGTCAACTCTACAATCCCTCAACGACCGCCTTCACACCAACCGCCAACAACATGTCGACCGCTCGAACATGGCACATGAGTCGCCAGATTTCGAAAGGTAACGTGATCGTGTTGGGCGGAGTGGATTCCAACGGAAACTACTTGGCGAGTGCGGATTTATATAACTACAAGACGAACAAGTTTGCTCCTACTGGATCTATGTCCATGCCCCGAGCGATGCCCACGGCAACCTGGCTCAGCACTCCCGGCACCCTTCTTGTCACCGGAGGCTTGAGTGCCTCGGATTCGACCGGGCCCTTGGCGTCGGCGGAGCTTTACAACGCGGCAACTGGACAATTTACGCCTACCGGCAGCATGTACACACCTCGCTACAATCATGCCGCCAGCGAATTGCAAGATGGCACAGTCTTGGTGACCGGAGGCAGATGTGATCCAAGTCCGAATTGCGCTCCGGACGTGGGAATCAGCGCTGAAATCTACAACCCGGCCACGGGCGCATTCACGCGCATTGGCAACATGAACGTCAGTCGAGTTCTTCATACATCCACTTCGCTGAATGACGGAACCGTCTTGATCACAGGTGGGTTTATTGGAGATCAGCAAACGGCAGAAATCTACAATCCCACAACGCAGACATTCACATTGACGGCGACTGAAATGGTTGGCGGTTCATTAGTGGAACATCGTGCCACCCCGCTGAGTACCAGCGAAAAAGGCACCAGCCAAATCCTCATTACCGGAGGTAACGACACCGCGGAAGCCCAGATTTACGATCCTCCGACCCAGACATTCACAGCGGTTGGGAGCATGACGATCCCTCGCTCGTTCCATACTGCAACTCCCGTTGTGGGCGGAGTCATCGTCACTGGTGGAAGCGATGAGCCCTGCGAAGGAGTTTTGCGGAGTTGTCCGCAGCAATGGGCAAGCGCGGAACTTTATACGCTGTCAACTCTCACCGTGACTGTGTCTCCATCATCTCTTTCGTTCGGAGGAGAGGCTGTTGGAAATACTAGCGCTTCCCAAAATGTCACAGTCACCAATACCGGAACGGGTCAAGTCAGCATTTCAAGCGTCGCGGCGACTTCGGGTTTTGAGATTCACAGCGATCAGTGTCAGAACCCCATTCAGCCGGGAAGTTCTTGCACGCTTGCCATGGTTTTTGCGCCTGTCGCCTTGGGACCGGTTAGCGGAACCTTGACCATCACAGATAATGCAACTGGAAGTCCGCAAACCGTCGCCCTGTCTGGAACAGGAACGACTACGACTACAACCGCCCTGAGCTCTTCAATAAACCCATCAACGTACGGGCAACCTCTGACACTTAGCGCGACCGTTACGCCCGCAATCGCTGGCAATCCCACCGGTAGTGTGACTTTCTACGACGGGACGCTGTCCATTGGCTCCGGTTCTCTGAGCGGCAGCACGGCTACTCTTACACTTTCTAGCCTCACTGCCGGCAGTCATACCCTGACGGCTGCATATTCTGGAGATGGCACTTTCGGCCCCAGTACTTCGCCCGTCCTCACCCAGACTGTCGTTCAAGCCGGGGTCAGCATGATGTTGACTTCCAGCATGAACCCTTCGTCCATAAATCAGCCCGTCACCTTTACGGTGGTAGTTACCGGTAGCGGCCCCGCGACTCCGACCGGAACCGCGACATTCAAGGCAGGAACCACCACCTTGGGTAGCGCGGCATTATCGGGCGGACAAGCAAACCTGACGACAACGTTTACAAAAAGCGAGAGTGTGTCAATCGTGGTGAGCTATTCCGGAGACCAAAACTACAAAGCTCAAAACTCCAAGACACTCAAACAAGTTGTGGACAAATATTCAACAACGACTGCTCTCACATCAAGCCAAAACCCTTCGACCTACGGCGCAAACGTCACCTTCTCAGCGACGGTAGTTTCCGCTGGTCCCACTCCGACCGGAACGGTTACTTTCAAGGACGGTAGCAAGGCGATTGGTAGCGCCCCGCTTGTAAAAGGGACGGCCGAGATTTCGACTACTGGGTTGGCCGTTGGTTCCCTAAATATCACCGCAACCTACAACGGCGACTCTGACTCTGCGAAGAGCACGTCTTCTGTGCTAAAACAGGTCGTCAATAAAGCGAGTTCGTCGACAACGGTAACATCTTCTCCCAATCCCTCCAAGTCAGGGCAGGCTGTGAAGTTTGTCGCGGACGTCACATCACCAACCACCACTCCTAAGGGAACAGTTGCATTCCTTGACGGCACTACAACCATGGGCACTGCCACAATCGCTTCCGGCAAGGCGACCTTCAGCACTTCGTCCTTGTCGACTGGCTCCCACAACATTACTGCCGTGTATCAGGGAAGTGCGGATGTGGCGGGGAGCACGTCACCTGTATTGATTCAGGTCGTGAATTGACGCTCCGTTAACCGCTATCACGGAGCGGCCTCCAAAGGAGGCCTTAGGGCTGGTGAGTAAAGCCGGGGAGGCGCGCGAACGCACGACGGAGAGTTTCCGCAGAAGTAAAATCAGAGGAAGCCTCGGCCTCTTCAATGGTCAGGGCAGTCGATTCAAGCCGACGGCTAGCAACTTCGAGGCGAACATCCTTCGCTGTGCCTCTCCCCGGGGCCAGTGCGCATGAGTTTCGATCGCAGCCTATCCGAACACATCGGTTGTCACATTTTTACTACCATTTCCATAATCAGGAATCGAAGGACAGAAGGACACGTCCGTCTTCGCCCTACGACTTCCACCGTGTGAGGGATACAACACAAGCGTTATCAGAGATTTACGAGGAATGCTTAGGAGCGCCTGGGCATGCACAGTCGCTTCCAATTCAAGACATATTGTCTCGGCTCCGCCATATCGACGGTGCTTATGTCATACCAACAAGAATCCCAGAAAAATGCGGGCGAGTCTGTCAAATTTAGCGAATCGTTTACCAACCTTTCTGCGATCCATCCCGCCAGCCCGGTCGCGCCCTTCTCTGGGATTTACTGGCCGAGAATTGCGCGGTTCGAACCTCTCCAAGCCAAGCGGTTCATGATGAAACGGGGTTTTGATGTTTGTATTACTACGATTCACTCGGACGAATGATGTGCGCCAGGTGTCGGACGGGTCATCAAGTCAACGAACATTTTGTCGAATTTTTCGAGATTTAATTCCAGCGGCACATGCACGAGTTGTTCGCCTAGTCCGGGCTGGCTGCCTGGCTCCCAGGCCAGCGTGTTGCCGTACCCGCCTCCGTGCGAGTAATCCATATCCATATAAAGCTGCGCTTCTTTTGTGATGATGCTGGGGTCGAGCCATGCGGCTGCGGCGAGCTCATCCCAGCGAAACTCTTCATCTGCGTACTTCGCGAGATACTGGGCCGCGGGATTCGATGATTTCGCGATTTCAGCGATCAGAGCTTTCTTGAGCCACGTCTTCACGGAGATATCGACGGTGGTGTCGGTGATCTTGTGCCAGGGAGCCGTATAAACCATGTGCACAGCTTCCGGATCCCACCAGAAGTTGAATTCGCGACGATTTTCTGGAGCCCAATCATCTGGGACGATGGGCGCGATGCTTCCACCCATCACGACGAGCTCTTGCGCGAGATCGGATACAGATGGATCGATGCTGAGAGCTTGCGCAATGTTGGTGAGTGGTCCACCGGCGTAGATTGTTACTTCATGCGGGTATTTGTGGACCATCCTTATTATGAAGTGAGCTGCTTCTTCCTCGGCGGGGCTAGTGATTGGATTTCCCTCCGCTAACTCGGGGACTTCGTAGGGTCCGTGGTAAACGCCTCGGATTCCATCCCCGAGCGGCTTGCGATTCCACGCACCCTTGTAAGAAACCTTGCCGTAGAGGGCCTCCCAGCGCAACATGGATTCTTCGCGATTGATCAGCGGGAAAACTGCGCCAGGAACGACCGGAATGTCGGTGCGGCCGACGATCTCGAGCATGCGCAGCGTGTGGGCAACTTCTTCATCCCGCCACATGTCACCGCTGACTACGGTGATGAAAGCAGGGCTCAAGGGATAGAGCCGTTGGAAGCGATGGGTGTGCGCCCAAGGCAGGTGCGCTACCAGGCTGCGCTACGCCCCGACATGACTTGCAGAATTGATTCTAAAGTACTTTCCAACTTCGTTCCACCTCGAAACCTTGATTTTCGGCCCCGACCGTGCATTTATGCGTTGAACGAGAACCGTGCATTTTGATCGCCTGCTTCTTGAGGGGACATCTCATTCGCACGGCGGTTGAGCTTCTCCAGAGCCTCGCGCTTCATCTGCAGTTTCATCTGCGAATACTTCTTGAAGGCCTGCGCGTCTCCCTGGCGAAGCATTTAGGTTACCCACTCGTCCGCTACCCCTCCGAAACCCGCGGAAACGAATGCCTGATCACAACCAGAGGGGGCCATGAGATCTCGCTGAGCCTGGTGAGCCAAGGCAAGTCAGACCGCAGTGAACTCGTGGACTACGTCCTCCTCTACTGTGAGCGTCCGCGCAGCTTTTTAATTGCGACGACTCATCCCATCTTTGTGGTCGGCGAAACAGAGAACGTTATTACAGAGAGTCAGCCAGCAAGCACTCCCCAAGAGAAGATCGGCAGCCCGAAACAGGATTTGTTCAGAACAGAAAGAATTGAGAATCCGCACTGGGAAGGAAAGCAACTGCAGGTCGCGGTAGGGCAGGCGCTAGAGAAGGAGCAACAGATGGCCGTCCCTTTCGCCGTTCTGAATTTTTCTGCGAATCCGCCAGTCTCTTTCCTCGTGGTCGGGTGCTACGAATCTCATTCAGTTGGAGTTGTAACTGCGCGATTGGCTCGGGAATGACTGCTGTGCTCATGCGGTTCGCCCTCGGCCGCTCCTCGGCGGTTCAGCGAACTTAACAGGGCGAGTTAGTTGTCGTCACGCATGCTTGCCCGAAAACTCTCTTCGAATCTTCGGCTCTCTAGCAGAATTTGTGGGTAGTTGAGCTATGGAAAAAGCCGCTGCGTGGAAAAGTCCAAAGAACGGACTTTCCCACTCCACTTGGAAATCCCGCGGAAGAAGCGGGATTTCGCACTTTTCCCACAGCTCCGACGGCGGTCGAGTAGGTTCAACCAAAAAAACAAAATAGCTGATCTCGAGCGGTTCGATTAGTCTGC
>Ga0302320_10011274_pt1 | contig 18946 bp, 17 predicted proteins | sample Bog_T0_3_FD_202130 | JGI IMG/M metagenome (GOLD analysis project Ga0302320, IMG submission 202130) | Peat permafrost microbial communities from Stordalen Mire near Abisko, Sweden - Bog_T0_3 | ecosystem: Environmental > Terrestrial > Soil > Wetlands > Peat | place: Sweden: Abisko, Stordalen Mire...
CCACGTTGGAATGCGCGAGCGCGCAGGCGAGGCCGCAGGTTTCAGCATCCATCTTGCCCGAGCGCGCGTCGGGAAACGCATCCCATCCTGTCGCCGCGCGCTTCAACCACGCGTCGATGTCGACGCCCAGCGGCAGGGGCGCCGGATGCAGCCCCACGCGCGCCATGCGCTCGCGCGCGGCGGCGATGGCGGGTTCGTCGGGCACCGGGGAATACGGATAAGGCGCGGAATGGCGCGGTTCGGTGGGGTCGTCGCCGAGCGCGCCGCGCACGCGATAGAGCGCCTCGGCGCGCGAGTACCAAGGCTCCAACTCGTCATAGGCGAAGGGCCAGCCCGGCGTCGCGCCCTCGGCATGCGCGATGGGCGCGAAATCCTGCGCGCGATAGCGAAACAGCACCGCGCCATAGAACTTGGTGTTTCCGCCGACGTAGTAGTAATTGCCGGGATTGAAGGCCTCGCCGGCGCCGTCGGTCCAGGTCTCGGACGGACGATAGAACCCGCGCTGAAAGATCGCGCGCGCGTCGCGCGTCTCGATCGTGTCCTGCAGTTGTTCGCCGCGCTCGAGAATGAGGATGTTCGCGCCCGTCGGCGCGAGCCCGGCGGCGAGCGTCGAGCCGCCCATGCCCGTTCCGATGATGACGATGTCGGGGCTGGGCGCGTCAGGGCTCACGACGTCGGGCATGGGAGATCGCTGTCAGGAGTTGCGGGAAATTCGCGGCTCAAATCCGCTTCGTCGTGGCGGGATCGAACAGCAGCGCCTTGTCGAGATTGAACGCGAACTTGTGGTTTTTGCCCGGTCGGACGTCCGTGTCGGCGCGCATGCGCGCGGTGACTTCCTTGCCGGCGATATGCGTGACGACGAAGGTGTCCGAACCCGCCGGTTCGACGATCTCGACATTGGCGTCGAATGTCGCCACCGACCTGGCGTTCTTGTCGATGCTGTCGGGATCGTTGACGGCCTCGGGGCGAATGCCGAAGATCACCTTCGCGCCGTCCAGGAGCCTGCTCGCGTCCGCGCCGGGCGGCGCCTCCAGCACGAGCGGCGGATGATCCTTGCGCGGCAGCACGATTTGCGGCGCGCCCCCGTCGCGCGTGATCGTGCCTTGCAGCAGGTTCATCGACGGCGACCCCATGAAGTCGGCGACGAACAGATTGGCGGGCGTGTTGTAGACCTCGTAGGGCGAGCCGACCTGCTGCAATTCGCCGTCTTTCAGCACCGCGATGCGGGTCGCCAGCGTCATCGCCTCGATCTGATCGTGCGTGACATAGACGATCGTCGTCCCGGTCGCCTGATGCAGGCGCTTGATCTCGATGCGCATGTCGACGCGCAGCTTGGCGTCGAGGTTGGAGAGCGGCTCGTCAAACAGGAAGACGCGCGGCTGCCGCACCAGCGCACGCCCCATCGCGACGCGCTGGCGCTGGCCGCCCGAGAGTTGGCTGGGGCGACGCGCTAGCAACGGCGTGATTTGCAGGGTTTGGGCGACGTCGGCGACCGCCTTGTCGCGCTCCGCCTTGGGAACGCCGCGCATCTCCATGCCGAACGCCATGTTCTGCGCCACCGTCATGTTGGGATAGAGCGCGTAGGACTGGAACACCATCGCGATGTCGCGCTTGGACGGATGCAGATCGTTGATGGGATCGCCATCGACCGAGATCGTGCCGGAGCTGATCGACTCGAGACCAGCGATCGTGTTGAGCAGGGTCGACTTGCCGCAACCCGAGGGGCCGACGAGCACGAGGAAGCCGCCCTTGTCGAGCGAGAGGTCTATCCCCTTGAGGATTTCGACGGCGCCGAAGCGTTTACGCAACGCGCTGATTTCGAGGAAGGCCATTGCTTATCCTTTCACCGCGCCGGCCATCAGGCCGCGAACGAAATAACGACCCGCGACGACATAGACGAACAGCGTCGGCCCCGCGGCGATGATCGCGGCGGCCATGTTGACGTTGTATTCGATGACGCCGGTGGAGGTGTTGACGACATTGTTGAGCGCGACCGTCATCGGCGATTGGTCGCCGGCGGCGAAGGTGGAGCCGAACAGGAAGTCGTTCCAGATGTTGGTGAACTGATAGATCACGGTGACGATGAAGATCGGCCCGGAATTGGGGATCAGGATGCGCCGAAAAATCTGAAAGAATCCCGCGCCGTCGATCTGCGCGGCCTTGATCAATTCCGTCGGAAACGCCTCGTAGTAGTTGCGGAAGAACAGCGTCGTGAAGCCGAGGCCGTAGACGACGTGCACGATCACCAGATTGACCGTCGGATTGCCGAAGCCGAACGTGAAGCCCGTCGCGTCCTGCAACGCGACGCCGATCGCGCCGAGCTTGCCGAGGATCACCGCCATCGGGATCAGCACCGACTGGAACGGAATGAAGCAGGAGAACAGCATCAGGCCGAACACGAGCTTATGGCCGGGAAAGCGCCATTTGGTCAGGACATAGCCGTTCAGCGCGCCGAGCAGCGTCGAGATCAGCACGGCCGGAACGACCATCTTGATCGAGTTCCAGAAGTAGCCCTTGATGCCCTCGCAGGTCAGGCCGACGCAGGTGGTGCCCCAAGCCTCGGCCCAGGCGGCGAAGGTGAGATCGTGCGGCGGCGCGAACATGTTGCCGCCGGTAATCTCCGGCAGCGGTTTCAGCGACGTCATCACCATCACGATCAACGGCAGCAGATAGATCGCGGCGAAGAACAGCAACAATCCATAGATGACGATCCGCGCCACGACCGGGGAGCGCGTCGGCTCGCGGACGGCGCGGACGCTTATTGCGTCGGCGGCGCTCATCGGCTCTTCTCCTTCAATTCGGAATAGAGATAAGGCACCATGATCGCTGCGATGGTCATCAACATGATCACGGCGCTCGCCGAGCCCACCGCCATCTGGTTTCGCGTGAAGGTGTAGGAATACATGAACGTCGAGGGCAGTTCGGCCGCGCCGCCGGGGTTCTTGCCGGTGACGGAAAGCACAAGGTCGTACGACTTGATCGCCAGATGCGTCAGGATGATCAAGGCGGAGAGAAACACTGGCCGCATGATCGGGATGACGATCCGCCGATAGGTCGCGAACGCCGAGGCGCCGTCGATCTGCGCGGCCTTCAGGATTTCGCCGTCGATGCCGCGAAGCCCAGCAAGGAACAACGCCATCACGAAGCCGGAACTCGCCCAGATGCCGGCGATCGCGACGCAATAGATCATCATGCGCGGATTGACGACCCAATCGAAATGGAAGCTGGTCCAGCCCATGTCGTGCACGGCTTTTTCCAGACCGATGCGAGGATCGAGGAAAAGTTTCCAGGCGGTTCCAGTGACGATGAACGACAATGCGAGCGGATAGAGATAGATCGGCCGCAGGAAGCCCTCGCCGCGAATTTTCTGATCCAGCAGAATCGCCAGCGTGAGGCCGAGCACGAGGCAGCAGACGACGTAAAGGAAGCCGAATATGCCCATGTTGACGATGGCGGTGTACCAACTCGACGGCGGATCGGTTTCGAAGGTCCAGGTCCACAGCTTTTGGTAGTTGGCGAGACCGATGAAATTGAAATTCGAGAACGCCTTGGAATTGGTCAGCGACAGCATGAACGTCCAGGCGATGAAGCCGTAGACGAAAACCAGCACGAGCAGGAAGGACGGCGCCAGCACCAGCTTCGGCGCCGCGTCCTGTAAGCGTTCGCGCACGGACGCGCGCCGCCGAGGCGCCGTCAACTGAGCGGTCGTCGTGATGGAGGCCGTCATGGTCGTCTCTCCCAAACGAAACAACCCTCCCCCGCCTGAGCGGGGGAGGGCGAGCGGATTACTTGGCCGCGTTGATCGCCTTGACCAGTTCGGTCACGGCGCTGTCGGAGGTCTTGATTTCGCCGTGGAAGAACTTGGTCACGACGTCATGATAGGCGCCGGCGATCGCCGGCGGCTGCGCGTAGTTCTGCGCCATCGAGCCGACGAACTTGCCGTCCGCGTTGGCGGCCTTCACGTCGGCGATGCCCTTCTTGCCGCAAGCGTCGAACGCGGTGTCGGGCACATCCATGCGCGCCGGCACGGAGCCCTTGACGACGTTGAACGCCGACTGGAAGCTGATGCTCATCGTCGCGTCGGCCAAGGCCAGTTGCGCCGCCTTGCGATCGGCGGCGACGTCGAACATCGCAAACATGTCGGTGTTGTACAACACGTCGCCGTCGGTGCCGGGGAAGCGATAGCAGAGGAAGTCCTTGTTCACTTCCTTGTTGGCGGCCTTGAACTCGCCCTTGGCCCAATCGCCCATCACCTGAACGAGCGCGTCGCCCTTGATCACCATCGCGGTCGCGAGGTTCCAATCGCGACCGGCGTAGTTGGGGTCGACGAAGTCGCGCAGCTTGGCGAGATTGTCGAACGACTTCTTCATCGTGTCCGACTTCAGCGCGCTCTCGTCGAGATCGACGAAGGCCTTCTTGTAAAAGTCGATGCCGCCGGTCGAGGCGACGACGGAGTCGAACATCGTCGCTTCCTGCCAGGGCTGACCGCCGAGCGCGAGCGGAATGACGCCCGCCGCCTTGGCCTTGCCGAGCAGCGCGACGAACTCGTCGAAGGTCTTCGGCTCGGCGCCGCCGATTTTCTCCATCAGGGCTTTATTGATCCAGACCCAGTTGACCGAGTGGATGTTCACGGGCACGGCGTCCCACTTGCCGTTGGTGGTGGTGAATTTCTGCAGCGCGGTCGGAACCACCTTGTCCCAGCCTTCCTTCTTGGCGAGCGAGGTGATGTCGCCGAGCTTGCCCGCTTCCGCGTAATCGATCGCGTAGTAGCCCAGGATCTGCGAAGCGGTCGGCGGATTGCCCGCGGCGACCATCGCCTTCAACGCGGTCATCGCGCCTTCGCCGCCGCCGCCGGCGACAGGAACGTCCTTCCAGGCGTAGCCTTCCTTGGCGAGGTCCTGCTTGAGGACATTCAGCGCGGCCGCCTCGCCGCCAGAGGTCCACCAGTGCAGCATCTGCACTTCCTTGATGTCGGCGCCGTGCGCGGCGACGGCGAGGCCGAGGACCGATGCGGTCAACGCGCTGGCCATCAATAGGTTACGAATTTTCATTTGGCTTACCTTCGAACGTACTCTCCCACCGGATACGGTCCGGCCCCGTTTCCAGAGGTCTTGAGACGACCCCCGATGTCTCGTTCCTCGTTCAGCTCCGCGGCAGCCACCAGCTCGTGCGCGGACCCTTGTGAACGTGGAACGTCTTTTCCTCGGTATAATCCGCGACGGCGTTATGGCCAAGCTCGCGCCCCAGACCGGATTGGCTATAGCCGCCGAACGGCAGCTCCGGCGCGCCGTCCATGAACGTGTTGACCCAGACCGTGCCGGCGCGCACGCCGCGCCCGACCCCGACGGCCGTGTCGATGTCCTTGCTCCAGACGCCCGCCGAGAGGCCGTAGGAAGTGGAATTGGCGAGGTCGATCGCTTGCTCCAGCGTCTCGAACGTCAGCACGGTGACGACGGGGCCGAACACTTCATCGCTGGCGATCGGCATCGAAGGCTGGACGCGGTCGACGATCGTCGGCACCATGAACAGACCGTCCGAGGCGAGACGTTCGCCGCCGATGCGGATCGCCGCGCCCGCGCCGCGCGCGGCGACAATGTGGCGCTCGATCTTGCCGAGATGATCGGCGCTGATGATGGCGCCGACCTTGGTCTCGGGATCGAGCGGGTCACCGACTTTCACCTGTTTCGACTTCTCGGCGAGCCGCGCGACGAATTCCTCGGCGATGTCGCGTTGCAGCAGGATGCGCGAGCCGGCGTTGCAGCACTCGCCCGCGTTGAAATAAGCGCCGAACGCGCAGGCGTCGATCGCCGCTTCCATGTCGGCGTCGGCGAAGACGATCTGCGGGTTCTTGCCGCCGAGCTCCATCGAGACCTTTTTCAGCGTCGCGGACGCGGCAGCCATCGCGGCGCGTCCCACGGCCGTCGAGCCGGTGAAGGAGATCATGTCGATGCGCGGATCGGTGGTCATCGGCGCGCCGACCTCCGGGCCGTAACCGGTGACGACGTTGCAGGCGCCCTTCGGCAAGCCGGCTTCATCGAGCAACCGCGCCAGATGCAGCGTCGAGGCGGACGTCATCTCGCTCGGCTTGACCACGCATGTGCAGCCCGCGGCCAGGGCGAAGGGCAGCTTCTGCGACACGATCAGCAGCGGGAAATTCCACGGCGTGATGATCGAGACGACGCCGATCGGCTCGCGCAACACGAAGCCGAGCCGATCGGAGCCCAGCGAGGCATAGCTCTCGCCGTGCAGCGTGCGCGCCAAGGCGGCGGCGTAGCGCCAGATGTCGGCGGACCCCTCGATTTCGCCCAGCGCCTGCGAGATCGGCTTGCCGGATTCGAGGCTGTCGAGATACGCGATCTGATCGCGGTCGCGATCGATCGCGTCGGCGACCCGCAACAACACGCCGGAACGCTCGGACGCCGTCATCTTGGGCCACGGGCCTGTGTCGAAAGCCTTACGCGCGGCGGCGATGGCGCGATCGGCGTCCGCAGCGCCGCCGCGCGGCGCGCGCGTCACCAAGGCGCCATGCGCGGGGCTGTGGCGCTCGAAGGTCGCGCCGGCGCCGGCGTCATCGCGGCCGTCGATCCACATCGCGCGATCCCTCGGGAAGCGCGCGAGCGCGGCTTGCAGCCGGACGTCATCGAGCAGGATGGGAGAGATCGCGTTCACGTTGTTCGCCCTTCAGATATTGTTGAACGTCGGCGCGCGCTTGGCGCGAAACGCCGCCACGCCTTCCGTCAAATCCTGCGTCATCGCGGTGAGGCCGCCCGCCAGTCCCTCGATCGGCGCATCCTTGTCCTCGCCTTCGGCGAAGTTGATCATCGCCTTGACGATCTGCACCGCGACCGGGCCGCGCTTGGCGATGTCGGCCGCCAGCGCGTCGGCGCGCGCGAGGCCTTGATTGACGTCCACGAGTTCATCGATGAGACCGAGCGCGAGCGCGCTCTCACCTTCGAACATCTGCCCGGCCAGCGCCATGCGGCGCACGACGGAGGCGCCGAAGCGCCGGACGAGGCGTTGCGAGCCCGACCAACCGGGCGCCATGCCGAGACTTGTCTCGGGCAGCCCCAGCTTGACGCCGCGCTCGGCGATACGAATGTCGCCAACCGCCGCGAGTTCGAGCCCGCCGCCGAAGGCGTGGCCCGTCAGCGCGACGATCAACGGCGTGCGCAGCCGCGCCAGCGCCTCGAACGCGCGATGTCCCGCGCGCGTCCAACTCCGCCACATCTCCAGCGGCGGCAGGCCTCCCCAGGCCGCGATGTCGCCGCCCGCGCAGAAGGCCTTGCCCTCGCCCGACATGATCGCGACGCGAGCCTCCGGCGTTTCGTCGATCGTCCGCGCGGCGTCGGCGAGCGCGTGGATCATCGGCATGTCGAGCGCGTTGAGCTTGTCGCCGCGCTTCAGCGTGATGCGCGCCACGGCGCCTTCGAAGGTCAGCTCGACGAACGCGCTCATCGCCCCGCCCTCTCGACGCCGCGAAGCTTCAGGTCGATCGGCGCGGGATGATACAGCGCCGCGTCCGTCACCTTCAGCGCGCTCGACACGCGCAACGGGAATTCCGACTGCGCGAGCACGTCGCGTTCGAGATCGACGCCGGGCGCGAGCTCGATGACTGTGAGGCCTTCCTTTTCGAGACGCATGACGCAACGCTCAGTGACATAGAGGATTTCCTGACCCTGTTGCACCGCGCGTGGTCCGGAGAACGTGATCTGCTCGACGGTGTCGACGAGCTTCTTGATCTTGCCCTCGCGGGTGATGTGCAGCGCGCCGTCCTGAATTTCGAGACCCGCGCCGGCGGTGAAATAGCCGGAGAACACGATCTTCTTCGCCCGAGCGGTAATGTCGACGAAGCCGCCGGCGCCGGCCGTCACATGCGGGCGCAAGCCCAGCTTGGAGACGTTGACGCTGCCGTGGCGATCGATCTGCAAGAAGGAGAGCAGCGACATGTCGAAGCCGCCGCCCTGGAAGTAGGTGAACTGCGCAGGCGAAGGCACGATCGCCTCCGCGTTGGAGGCGCAGCCGAACTGGAAATCGAGCAAGGGCACGCCGCCGACGGCGCCCTGTTCGATCACCCACGTCACGTCGCCATGAAGTCCCTCTTCAATCAGGATGCGCGGCACGTTGGCGGAAATGCCGAAGCCGATATTGACGGCGTCGCCGTCGTGCAGCTCCTGAGCGACGCGACGCGCGATCGTCTTGCCGACGCCGAATTCGGGCGTCTCGAACGACGACAGCGGCCGGAATATCTCGCCCGAGATCGCGGGGTCATAGGGCGTGTTGGTGGTCTGCTTCTGCTCCGGCGCGACGACGATGACATCGACGAGGATACCGGGCACGACGACGTCGTGCGGACGCAACGATCCCGCCGCCGCTAGCCTTTTCACCTGCGCGATCACCAGACCACCGTTGTTGCGCACGCTGAGAGCCTGATCGAGCGGCCCCAGAATGCCGCCCTCGTGCTCGAAGGAAAGATTGCCGCGCTCGTCGGCGGTGGTGGCGCGGATGATCGCGACATTGGGGACGATGGTCGGGAAGAACAACCAATCATCGCCGGCGAAGCTGACGCGGCTGACGATCGGCTCGGCGCGCGCCTTCGCGTTCATCGCGCAGCCTTCATTGACGGGATCGACGAAGGTGTCCATGCCGACCTTGGTCAGCACACCGGGACGCTTGGCCGCCGCCTCCCGGTGAATGTCGAACAGGATGCCCGAAGGTACGTTGTAGCAGGGGATCGCATCGGCGCTGATCATCTTCCAGATCGCGGGCGGCTCCGCCGACGACGGGCCGGAGGGATAAGAGCCGCCGAGCACGCGCGCCAGACAGCCGGGCTTGGCGATATGGTCGATGCCCTTGACGCCCCACATGTCGCCGGCGGCGATCGGGTGCAGCGTCGTCAGATTGCGCGGATGGCCCTCGGCGTCGAAACGCGCGCCCAAGGCCGCCAACACCGCGTCGGGGCAGCCGAGCGCCGACGAGGACGAGACCGTGACGATGGAATCGTCGGGGATGAGTTCGACCGCTTCGCCGGCGATGAGAATGCGGGGTCTGGCCATGACTTATCCCTGGCTTTCGATTTGGGTTTCACGGCCGGTTCGCGCGGCCTCCGCCGCGGCGAGCGCGAGCGCCAACGAGCGCACGCCGTCCTCGCCGGTCGCGGCGGGCGCGCCTTTGCCGGCGACCGCGTCCTGAAACAAGCGGATCGAACGGTCGTAGAATTTTTCGTGCGCGAGGGTCAGCTTTTCCTCGCCTGACGCGTTGCGCAGCAGGACTTCGCCCTTCGGTTGCTGCGTCATGCAGTCGGTCGCTATCAACGAACCTTCGGAGCCGTGCACCTCGAAGCCCGTCGTCGCGTAGCGAGTCGTGAAGGCGTCGTGGAATTGCGCGAGCGCACCACCGGCGAAGCGAATGACGCCCATGACGCCGTCCGCCAGCCCTTCGCCGGCCATGCCCGCTTGCGACGTCATCGCGCTGACGCTGACGGGTTCGTCGCCGAGCACGAAGCGCAGCGTGTCCGCGTCATGCACGGTGATGTCGAGAATGACGCCACCGCCCGCGCTCGGATTGGCGATGCGCCAGCCCTGCAGGTGCGGCGGCAGATAGACCGCGTGGAACACGCGCGCGAACAGAGGCTTGCCGATGCGCCCTTCAGCGATAGCGTCTCGCATCGCGCGATGCGTCGCCGCGTTGCGCAGGTGATGGTTGGCGCCCATGACGATGCCACGCTTGGCGCATTCCGCGACCATCGCGCGCGCGTCGGCCAGATTGAGCGCGAGCGGCTTCTCGCACAGCACATGCTTGCCCGCCGCAGCCGCCGCGAACACTTGATCGCGGTGCAATTCGTTGGTGGTCGAGATATAGACGGCGTCGATTTCGGGGCTTTCAACCAATTCCGCGAGCGCGGTCGTCGCGCGCGTGATGCCCTGCTTTCGCGCATATTCCTGGCCCCGCGAGGCGTTCGTGCTCATGACCGCGACGACCTCGCCGCCATTCGCCCGCATGGCCCCGATCATGTGCTCGGCGGCGATCGTGCTCGCGCCGATCAATCCCCATCGCAAACCTCGGCTCATGACGCCCTCCGCGCTTGCCATCCCGCGCCGCAACTTTCGCGCACGATCAATCGGGAATCGCCCGCGTAGGAGAGTCCGGCGGGATCCTCGTGGCGGATCAGGCCGAGCAGGCTTTCCGCGCAGCGCATGCCCATCTCGCGCGTGTCGGCGCTGACCGTCGTCAACGGCGGCGCGTTGTGTTCGGCCGCCGCGATGTCGTCGAAACCGACGACCGCGACGTCACGGCCGACGGTGATTCCACGTAGGGTCAGCGCGCGCGTCGCGCCCATGGCGACGATGTCGTTGTAGCTGACGAAGGCCGTCGGCGGCTTGGGCTCGGCCAGCGCGCGCTCGATCGCGACGCGGCCGCCCTCGCGCGTCGGCGCCGACTCGAAAATCAGCGATTCGTCGGCGGCGAGACCAAAGCCGTTGAGCGCGTCGCGCCAACCCGCGACACGCTCTTGCTGCGTGGTCATCTTCTGGTCGCCGCCGATGAACGCGATGCGGCGATGGCCCAGGCGCAACAGATGCTCGACGGAGGCCCGCGAACCCTTCTGATTGTCGGGGCCGATGTACGGCAACGAACTGCCGATCAGGCGCCGCATGGTGATGACGGCGGGAATATAAGCGGGCCATTGCTGCGCGAGCGTCCAGGTGTCGGTGCCGCGCGCGGGGCTCATGATGATGCCGGCGACGCTGTGCTCGCGCATCGCCCGCAAGACTTGCGCCTGCCGGTCCGGATCTTCGTTGGTGTTGGCGAGGATCGGCGTGAAGCCGCGCTTGAACAAGGCGTCCTCGATGCCGGCCGCGAGTTCGGCGAAGAACGGGTTGGTGAGATCGCCCATGATCATACCGACGAAGTCGGACGAGGCGGCGCGCAAGCTCGCGGCGCCGCGATGATAGACATATCCGAGCGCGCTCATCGCTTCGTTGACGCGCGCCTTCGTCGCCTCGGCGACAAGCGGGCTATGGGAGAGAACCAGCGACACCGTGGATTTGGAGACGCCGGCGCGGCGAGCGACATCGACGATGGTCACGCGACCCGCGCGATCGACAGCATCCTCCCTGGTCGCCTCGGCCATCGCCTCCACCCATTTAGATCGTTCCAAATAATCTCACGAAAGCAAGACGCGCCTTGTTTGCAGTGCAACAAAAACGCGTGCGCGCTTTTCATCCTTGTCATTTGGAACGTGACAAGTTACCCGTAGCGCAACAAATTCTGATCGTCAACAGGGGAAACGCACGTGGCCGCTTCGCTCCCTCAATCGGTGTTGGACGCCCTCACCGACGTCGAAATGCCGAAGCGCCATCCCGCGCGCGCGACGCGGGAATGGGTCGAGGCCGCGGGCCTTCGCCTTCCCCTTTATGTTTGCGAGGCGCTCGTGCTCGGCAGCGGCGCGGCGGGCTGGCGCGCGGCGGTCGAGTTGAAGCGTGGCGGCGTCGATGTGGTCGTCGCCACGCAAAATCTCTACGGCGGCACGTCCGCCTGCTCGGGCTCGGACAAACAAACGCTGCACACCGCGGCGGGAAGCGGCCGCGGCGACAATTTTCACGCGTTGGCGGAGGCCTTGGGCGCCGGCGGCGCGATGGACCAGGACACGGCCTATGTCGAGGCCGTCGGTTCGCTGCGCGCTTTGTCGTCGCTGCAATATCTCGGCCTGCCGCTCCCGCTCGACCGCTTCGGCGCGCCGCTCAGATATCAGACCGATCACGACGAAGCCGGCCGCGCGACGAGTTGCGGGCCGCGCACATCGCGCTTGATGGTGAAAGCCTTGGCGGACGAATCCGCGCGCCTCGGCGTCCCCGTCATCAACCGCTGCATCGGCGCGAAAATCCTGCTGTCGGATGGCGTGTCGCGCCGCGCGACGGGCCTGCTGGCTTTCCACGCCGCGGCGCGCGCCCCTGACAATCCCTTGGGCCTAGTCGTCTTCCAATGCAGAGCCTTGGTCCTCGCGGCGGGTGGTCCAGGCGAACTCTACCGCGACAGCGTCTATCCCCAGCATTGCTTCGGCGCGCTGGGCTTGGCGCTCGAGGCCGGGATCGAGGCCGTCAATCTCACCGAGAGCCAGTTCGGCATCGGCACGCCGCGCGACGGCTTTCCCTGGAACCTTTCCGGCACCTACGCGCAGTGCTTGCCTCATATCTATTCCGTGGACGCGAAGGGCGCCAAGCGCAATTTCCTCGCCGACTATTACCGGACTACCCAGGAACTCGCCTCGAACGTCTTCCGCAAAGGCTACCAATGGCCGTTCCACGCTTCGCGGATGCTCGACTTCGGATCTAGCCTCGTTGATCTCGCGATCTTCCGCGAGACGCAGGCGGGACGTGAGGTTTTCATGGACTTCAACCGCAATCCCGAGGCGGTTCCCGGCGACGCGCCCTTCTCGCTCGATCGTCTCGACACCGACGTGCGCGCCTATCTCGAAAATAACGACGCATTATTGCCGCAACCGATCGACCGTCTCGCGCGGATGAACCCGCTGTCGATCGAACTCTATCGCCGCTACAAAAAGGACATCGCGCGCGAACCGCTCGCCTTCGCGGTCAACAACCAACATATGAACGGCGGCGTCGCGGTCGACATATGGGGGCGCTCGAGTCTCGAGGGTTGTTACGCCATCGGCGAGGCCGCCGGCACGCATGGCGTCACGCGGCCCGGCGGCGCCGCGCTCAATGCGGGACAAGTCATGGGGCAGCGCTGCGCCGAGCACATTCATGCGCGCCATGGCGAGGAGACCTCCGCCGCGCTTTCCAAGCACGACCTCGACGCCGCGGTCTCCGACATCCTCGCGGGTCTCGGCGAGGAAGGCGGCCTCGATCCGCGCGAGGTCGGGCGCGAGGTGCAGGCGCGGATGAGCGATCACGCCGGCTTCATCTGCTCGGCCGAAGACGTGCGCGGCGCGCTCGCCGAGGCCCGCGGATTGAACGCGAAACTCCGCGCCTGCGGTGTCAAGCCCGGCCGCGCCGATCAGGCGTCGCGCTGCGTGCAATGGCGGCAGATGGCGCTCGCGTCCGAGGCGGTGCTGACGGCTTTGGACGCATACCTCACGCAAGGCGGCGGCAGTCGCGGCGCGCGCGCGATCCGCGACCACGAGGGTAAGCACGTCCCGATGACGAAGTCGGGCGCTCTCGAGGCTTTTCGCTTTCGCGGCGAACGCGAACAGGATCGCAAGCGGAAGCTCATCGTCCGTTTCGATGGCGAGCGCTTCACCGTTGATGCTCGACCGATACGCGGCTTCGATAGCGCGCGGACGGCGTATTTCGAACACGATTGGGGACGGTTCCTCTCCGGCGAGATCTACGATACGACGGATGACGAGACCGCCTGGGTAGTTTCCGAGGCTGGTTGATAACATGAAAACGACGCAGTGGAAGGGCAAAGCCCGGGGAGGTCCGCGTGAAACTCGAGTCGAAGCCCTTTCGTGTCCGCGAAGGCGATGAGGTCCGGCTTCGGAAATGGTCGACGAAGGTCGATCCCAATTACAAATCCAAGGACCAGTACAAGAGCTTGCTGGAAGAGCACGTCGCCAAACTGAGCAAGATGCAACTGCTGCAATACGCCGACAACCGTCACGCCGTGTTGCTCGTCGTGCAGGGCATGGACGCGGCGGGAAAGGACGGCGTGATACGGCATGTGATGTCGGGCGTCAACCCGCAGGGCTGCCGGGTCTACAGTTTCAAGCAACCGACGGACACCGAACTCGCGCACGACTTTCTCTGGCGCACGACCAAGGATCTGCCGGAACGCGGGCGGATCGCGATCTTCAACCGGTCCTATTACGAGGAAGTGCTGGTAGTGCGCGTGCACCCGGAGATCTTGGAGCGCGAGGCGATTCCCGACGCGCCGCGCCAGAAGAAGCTCTGGAAGGAGCGCTACCGGTCGATCAACGACTTCGAACAACACCTCGACGCCAACGGAACGCAGATCGTCAAGGTGTTCCTGCATCTGTCGAAGGAGGAGCAACTCAAGCGCCTCGTCGCGCGCATCGACGATCCCGCGAAGAACTGGAAATTCAGCGACGCCGACGTGAAGGAGCGCGCCTTCTGGGACGAATACGTGACGGCGTTCGAGGAATGTCTGAGCGCGACGACCACGAGCCATGCGCCCTGGTACATCGTTCCCGCCGACGACAAGGAAAACGCCCGGCTGATCGTCTCGCAGATCCTGCTCGACGCCTATCAAGACCTCGACATGAGTTATCCCAAGTCGAGCCTGACGCGCGCCGCCGAATTGCAGGCCTTCCGCGAGAAGCTCACCAAGGGCTGAGATTTTTTCGGCGGCTTTTGAACCTCGGCGCCGCGTCGCGCGACCCATGATCGTCACCCCTTCGAGGTCCGATCATGGCGAAGAAAATCGATTGCCCGAGCGCGCAGGCCGACAGCGCCGCCGCCCGGATCTACGGCGTGATGACGCCCACCGAGGACGGCTTGCGCGCGGGCTTTTTGACCGAGACGCTCGCGCCGACCCCGGAATGGCTGGCTTTGGCGGGAACGGCGAAGCCAAGTGAACTCTTCCGCATCGCGGCGCCCTGCTCCAAAAAGGCCTGCGGGCACTTCAGCGGCGGCGCGTGCACGCTCGCGCAAAGGGTCGTCGCGGGCCTGAAGCCGGTCGTCGACGCCCTTCCCGCGTGCCAGATCCGCGACACCTGCCGCTGGTTTTTCCAGGAAGGCCGCGAGGCGTGCCTGCGCTGCCCGCAGGTCCAGACGGATTCGCGCGACGCTTCCGAAGCCTACGTCGAAATCGCCAGGCTCCCCGATCGCGCCTAGCCGCGCGCGCAAATCTGGCTATTCTTTCGCTTCCGAGAGACGTCCCATGACCCATTCGCTGTTCCGGCAAGAAGCCATCGACGCCCAGCGCGCCAAGATCTGGGGCGAAGTGACATTGTCGCTGCCGCTGTCGCTGACGGCGTTCACGCTGTTCCTCACGCTGTCGATGGCCGCGGTCGTGACCTTCGCGGCGACCGCGAGTTACGCTCGCAAGGAGCATGTGCAGGGCTTTCTCGCCACGCGTCTCGGCGTCGCCAACATCACGGCGAGCCGTCCGGGTCTCATCACGGCGGTGCATGTCAAGGAGGGCGATCTGGTGCCGGCGGGCGCGCCGCTCGTGACGGTCAGCCTGGAGGAGACCAGCGAGGCGGGCGCCGGTGATCGCGGCGCGATGCTGGCGGGGCTTCGCGGCCAGGAGACCAATCTCACGCAACAGCTCGATCTCGAGACCCGGAGCGCGGAGGCCGATTCCGCGCGCCTGAAAGCCGTGATCGCCGCGCTCGGCGCGGAAATCGACGGCATGAATCAGTCGCTCGCGCTCCAGTCGAAGCGCACCGCCCTCGCCGCCGATCAAGCCGCTAACATCGACGACCTCGTCAAGCGCGGCGTGATGACGCAATTCGAGCTGAAGAAGCGGCAGGACGCCTATCTGGGCTTTCAACAGGCCGAGTTGACCTCCAAGCTCGCCATCGCCGACAAACAAGCCGAAATGCGCGCGCGGGCCGACGAACTCGCGCGGCTTCCCGTCGACAGCGAACGCAAGCTGTCGCAACTGCGCGTGGCGCTCGGCGACATCGACATCAAATTGCGCCAGACCGATTCCGAGCGCGCCTATCTCATCACCGCGCCGAAGGCGGGCCGCGTTTCGTCGTTGCAGGCCTGGGCCGGCAAAACCGCCGACGCGGGCGTCGCGCTGATGTCGATCCTGCCCGAGGGCGACATGCTCGACGCGGAATTGCTGCTGCCGGCGCGCGCCATCGGCTTCGTCTCGCCGGGCCAGACCGTGCATATCAGCTACGCGAGCTTTCCCTATCAGCAATTCGGTTTCGCGGACGCGACGATATCGACCGTGTCGCGGACGCTGCTGAAGCCCGGCGCGTCACAGGGAGCCGCGTCTCTCGACACCCCCGCCTATCTCGTCCATGCCGTTCTGAAGAGCCAGACGATCACGGCCTACGACAAGACCATCGCCTTGCAAGCCGACATGCCGCTCGACGCCGAAATCACTCTGAGCCGCCGGGGACTTCTGGCCTGGCTCTTCGATCCCCTGCTCGCCAACTGGCGACGGGCAGCCTGACGGACTATTCATGCACGGATTTTTTGGGGGGTCTCGTGATCGGCGGCAAGAGGCTTCCCGATATCAGGCAGTCCGAGGCCGCCGAATGCGGACTGGCCTGTCTCGCCATGGTCGCGCAATTCCATCGCCGCGATGTAGGCCTCAACACGTTGCGCAACGAATATCCCGTCTCGCTGAAGGGCATGACGCTCAAGACCCTGATGGGGACGGCCGAAAAGCTCGGTTTCGGCAGTCGCCCTTTGCGGCTCGAACTGGAGCAGTTGCGCGGCTTGCAGACCCCGGCGATCCTGCACTGGGACATGGCGCATTATGTCGTGCTGAAGAAGGCGACGCCAACCAGGATCTTCATTCACGATCCCGGCCGAGGCCCGCGCGTCTTCACCTTCGAGGAGGCGTCGCCGCATTTCACCGGCATCGCGCTGGAGTTGACGCCCGGACCTGTCTACAAGCCGCCGCCGGTCGTGCCGAAGCTTTCGTTCGGGGCGCTGTTCGGATCGGTCACCGGATTGCGCGCCGTCGTGCTGCAAGTGCTCGCGCTGTCGCTTATCCTCGAACTCTATACGCTCGTCAGCCCATTTTTCATGCAGTTGATCGTCGATGATTCGATCGCGATGAACGACGGCGATCTCATCCAGACCCTCGCGCTGGGGTTCGCGCTGCTGCTGCTGATCAACACCGGCGCCTCCCTGCTTCGCACGCGCATTCTCGCGACGCTGCAGAGCTCGCTCGCGCTGCAGATGGGTTCCGGCCTGTTTCGGCATCTGCTGCGGCTGCCGCTGGCCTATTTCGAGAAGCGGCATGTGGGCGATCTGGTCTCTCGTTTCGGCGCGACGGAACCGATACGCGCCGTGCTCGCCGAGGGGCTGGTCGCGGCTTTGATCGACGGCGCGATGGCGGTGCTCACCGGCGTGATGATCTTCATATACGCGCCGCTTCTCGGCTTCATCGTTCTCGGCGCGCTCGCCTGTTACGTCGGGCTGCGCGTCGTCTCCTTTCATAAGCTCAAACGCATGTCGCTCGATCTGATGGTCGCGCGCGCGGGCGAAGGCACGGCCTTCATCGAATCCATGCGCGCGATCCAGGCGATCAAATTGTTCAACCGCGAGGTCGAACGCGGCGTCGTCTGGATGAACCGCTACACCGAAGAGGTGCGCGCGGACACAGGGATCTCGATGGTCAAACAGACGTTCCGGACCTTGAACGAATTCATCTTCGGCGTCGAGAACATCGTCATCGTCTATCTCGGCGCCCACGCGGTGCTCGCCGGCCACATGTCGGTCGGCATGTTGCTCGCTTTCATCGCCTACAAATATCAGTTCGTCACCAAGGCCTCGACGCTGGTCGAGAAGGCGATCGAATTTCGCATGCTGGACCTCTATCTCGACAGACTGGCGGATATCGCCGGCGCCGAGCCCGAACCGCGCGCGCCGGCGCGGATCCATCGAACCGCGGAGATACGCGGCGATATCGAGGTGCGCGACATCGCGTTCCGCTACGCCGAGGGCGAGCCGTTCATTTTCGAGAACGTATCGTTCAAGATCGCCGCGGGCGAATATGTCGCCATCACCGGCCCCTCCGGCGGCGGCAAGACCACGCTGCTCAAGATCATGCTGGGATTGATGCAACCGACGCATGGCGAAGTGCTGGTCGACGGCGTCCCGCTCGCCAAGCTCGGAAACGAGGCCTATCGCGAGGCCATCGGGGCGGTGATGCAGGACGACAATTTGCTGTCGGGCACGATCGCCGACAACATCTGTTTCTTCGACGAGAGCAACGATCTCGAACAGATGGCGCGCTGCGCGGAGCTGGCCGGCATTCACGCCGACATCGTCGAAATGCCGATGGGCTACAACTCTCTGATCGGTGACATGGGGACCTCGCTTTCGGGCGGCCAGCGGCAGCGCGTTCTGCTAGCGCGCGCGCTGTATCGCAAGCCGAGAATTCTGTTCATGGACGAGGGCACGTCGAGCCTCGACATCGAGACCGAGCGGCGCGTCTCGGCCGCGATCCAGTCACTCGGCCTCACCCGAATCATCATAGCGCATCGTCCCGAGACCATCGCGACCGCGAAGCGACGGTTGTTCATGGATCACCAGGGCGTGCGCGAGACGCCCGCGATCGCCGCGCCGCTGGCCGGCGCGTCGACGACGTAAGAAAAATATCCCGATCCTTTGAACTTCGGCGCGCCCTCCCGCGACACATGATTGGGGCGGCAATGGCGCCGCTCGCTCAAAAGGAGATCGCCATGATAAAGTCCACGAACAAGACGACGACATCCAGCGCCGAGACCGCCCGCAAGGCCGCGCCTCTGGTTCTGACGCCTGACCAGATCAAGCACGTCGCCGCCGGCTTGCTGGCCACGCTGCCGACCGTGAACCAGCCCACCATCATCTTTGGAGGCATCCGAGTCCCGAAATGACGGGGCGCGGAACCTTTCCACGATCGCGCCGGTTGGCGCGGCGATACCGTCCCCTGCATCAACTCATCAGGAGATCCTCTCATGAAACTCTTCAAACAGACCCAGCCCAAGACGAACCCGACTCCGGCCGTCCGCGTGCTTTCGAGCGCCGAACTCGTGGCGGTTTCCGGCGGCCTGAACCCACAGCCGCTGCCGCCCCGCGTGATCCGCACGTAACCGCTATCGTCAAGGAGACAAATGATGAAACTGTTCAAGAAGACCCAAGTTGAGACGAAGGCGGCTCCCGCCGCTCGTGTGCTCTCGGCCGCCGAACTCACGGCGGTTTCCGGCGGCTTGAACCCGCAGCCGCTGCCGCCCGGCCGCGCCGACGTCGCGTTCAACCCGCAGCCGGATCCCCCTGGCCGGTATTGAGGCCGT
>Ga0302320_10011275_pt1 | contig 18943 bp, 1 predicted proteins | sample Bog_T0_3_FD_202130 | JGI IMG/M metagenome (GOLD analysis project Ga0302320, IMG submission 202130) | Peat permafrost microbial communities from Stordalen Mire near Abisko, Sweden - Bog_T0_3 | ecosystem: Environmental > Terrestrial > Soil > Wetlands > Peat | place: Sweden: Abisko, Stordalen Mire...
CCGTAGGTCAACGTGCCGGCCGTGCCGGCCGTGCCGCCGATGGTTTCCCCCGTCAGCCGGTAAAGATAATCATAAACCCAGGCATAGCTCCGGGGCGCGCCGTTCACAGTTTCCGCCAACGCCGTCCGGTTGCCGGTCACGCCCAAGGTGTAGGCGAAACTCGCCAACGAGTTTCCGCCGGCCTTCCACACCAGATTTGTCAGCCGGTTCATGGCATCGTACTGGTACAAATTCGTCACCCCGTTCCCATAGGCCAGCGATTGCAAATTCCCCACCCCATCAAACCCGTAACCCGCCACCGGGCTCCCGTTGGCCACCACCCCCGTCAACCGTCCCAGCAAATCATACTGGTAACTGTTCGTCACCCCGTTGGCCGAACCCGACCAGAGGCCCGTCAGACTGCCGTTCGTGCTGTACGCGTAGCTCAAGGCCAGCGTCGGCCCGTTCGTGAACGCCACCACTTTGTTGGTCAATTCGCCCAGCACGTCGTATTGATAAACCGTCGTTCCGCTGCCGTCAACCATGTTTGTCCGCCACCCGTTGGTCGCATTGTAGCCAAAACTCACCTGATAACCGCCGTTCACCGAACCGGAACAGAGCAACCGGTTCATCACGTCGAATTGATTGGTGATGACCACCCCGTTGAAGTTCGTCTGATCAATCAGATTGCCCGACACATCATAGACCATCCCCTCGGACTGCCCCCCGGGCAGCGTCCGCCCAAGGCGCCGCCCCAGCGCGTCGTATTGGAAGGTCGTGCTCCGCCCCAGCGCATCCGTCTGGTTGGTCTGGTTGCCCAGCTCATCATATTGATACACCGTCGTCACCTGCTGCGCCGTCCCCGCCGCCAGCGTCACTGTCGTCGGCAAACCGCGAAAATCATACGTGTAAGCCGTGCTGACCCCGGCCTCATCCACGTCCTCAATCTTCCGCCCCAGCCCGTCGTAATAGGTTTTCCGGCTCAGGCCGTTCGGCTCCGCCACTTCCGTCAACTGGTTCGCCGCGTCATATACCGAGGTGGTGAGGTGCCCCGCCGCGTCCGTCACCGCCGTCTGATTGCCGCTGGCGTCGTAAACGTAGCTGGTGCCAAGGACCGTGCCCGTGGGGCTCGGGGTGTTGGTTCCATACATGTTGGGATCATTCCAATAACAATAGGTGGGATACACCAGCACATTCGTCCGCCGGTTGTCGGCGTCGTACTGGTTTTGCGTCACCAACCCCCGCGCGTCCACCGTGTACTGCACATTCCCCACGCCATCATAAAACGTCAGCGCGGTCGTCAGCGCCGGCGGTGTGCCCGGACTGCTCACCACCATCTTGAGCTGGCCGGCCGTTCCGGTATAATCGTTGGTGTTGGCCGCCTCCCGGGTCAGCGTGACCGCCGCAAACTTCTGCGCCATGATCACCCGCCCGGACGCGTCATAGCTGCTGAGCGTCGCCGGCGCAACGGTGTTGCCGCCCGCATCCGGCTTGGCCCGGTCCTGGACATATTGCTGCCGGCCAAAGCCGTCGTAGCTCGTCCGGCTGACCGTGCCATCCGCGTAATCCGTCTCGATGAGATTGCCGCTGAAATCATAAACACTGGTCGTCACCCGCCCGACGGCGTCCGTGCTGGTCGCCTGTTTGCCCAGCGTGTTGTACGTGATCGTGGTGGTTTGCGGCGCCAACGACACCGTGCTGCCGATCACCGCGCTGACCGTCGTCGTAACCACCCGGTTCAGCGCATCATAGGTGTAGCTGGTGATGTTGGTCTCCACCAGGCCTCCGGGGGTCGTGCGGGTCTTGACCTCGCTGAGCCGGTTGCCATTGGCATCGTACGTGTACCGGGTGGTGACCGCCATCCCCTGCGCATTCCCCGCGGCATCCACCCACTCCTCCGTGGTGCTGGCCAAATCCCCAATGATGGCCCCCGTGGTCGTGTAGCTGTTCGCGGTCACCACCGTGTACGGCACCTGCGGCGCCGACTGGCCCTCGCTCGTCTGCAGCTCACCCAACCGCACATTCCCAAAGCTGTCCAAAACCGGACTGGAATAACTGTAAGTCGTGGTGGTCCCGGACGGGTCAGTCACCGTCTGCGGATTGCCGTCATTGTCGTACGTATAAAGAGTCACATTGCCATGCGCATCCGTGGCAACGGTCGGCTGGCCATATGGATTTAACTGCGAAGACGTGCTGTTCCCCTCCCCGTCCGACTGGCCCACCAACTGGTTGAGACTGTTGTAGGTGTAGGTCGTGATGTTCCCATTGGCATCCGTCTGGCTCACCAAATTACCATTGCTGTCGTAGCTGCACTGCGTGGCGTTCGTCGTGGACGCGGTGGTCCCGCTCACCGGCACACTCGCCCCGGAAACGGCCCCGGAAGCATTGTTGTTGATCACCGCTGTCGTGGTGGCGGTGCTCGACTCCGTCGTCAACGTCAGACTGTAATTGGTGGAATTAAAGGCATAAATGTTGGTGCGCCCCGGAGTGATCTGCACCATCAGATCACCATCCGCGTTGGTGAAGGCATTATGCACCATCCGCACCCCTCGCGTGTCATAGACATCCGTCAACAAGTTGTAATTATTCGTGTCGCCGGCATTACCGCCATAACCGTAACTGTTCGTCTGCCAGGAAAAAGCCGCGCCGCCGTTCGTCCGCGTGACGAGCTGCTGCACCTGCGTGAGCAAATTATTGCTAACCACATAAACCACCACCGGAGCCCCGCCGCTCGCCGCCGGCCACTGCGAATCATAAACTTGCACATTGGTGCCGACGGTTGTTTGCACATAATTAAACGTCACATTGCGCCCGCACGAATTGCTGATGGACAACAGGTTGAAGCTGTTCGGGTCGTAGGTGTAAATCAAAGACGTGCCACTGCGGTCGGTCATCTCGGTCAGCAGCCAGGTGAGGCTGCCGCCGCCCGGCTGGCCAAACTGATAAACTGTGCCGTCCGGCCCCGTGTAAGTAAATTGGGAAATGCCCAAGCTGCTGAATGAAACAGTTACCCCATTCGCCCAGTCACTGTCATCGTAACTGCCGCAATCCACCGTCAGACCAGCGGCCCCGGCGGCGTTCAATGAGCCTTGATTCACCCCATACGACGAAAATGTCAAATCAACCGTCGTGCCCAAATCATAATACTCCGGAGCTATATAGGGATAATCTTCGTTGGTGATGCCGGGGCCAAAAGCAAAACTCTGCCCGTTGGGTAAATTCACGGTGACCAAATGTCCGGTGGCGTCCGTTATATAACTGATTGGATTATATGTAAAGTTGGCGGCGTATGCCGTCCCCATCCATCCACTTGCTAAATCACTGGACAGCGTGACCGATCCCGCATTCCAACCGGCCGCCCAACCGATGCCAAGAATGCTGTTCACATTCGTGCTGCGGCTCGTGTAGGAACGTGCCAGCGAAATCGGCAGCGCCGGCGCCGGCAGTTGCAAATCCGTGGCCGAGGTTTGATACGCCGACAAGGCCGGCTCCACCGCATTGGTCAATGTGAACCAGGCGGAAGCATACGTTCCCGATTGTCCGGAGCTCAGAATCCCGCTCCCATCCCCCTGCGCAAAAGCCTGCGCTTGGATGAATGAAATTCCACCGGGCACTTGATACCAGGTCATTTCATAGGGGGCGCTGCTGACGGTGCCAATTAATTGCCCGTTGGCATAGAAACTGACCTGCTGAATATCGGGCACGTTCACCTGCACGTTCAGCATCAGATTGGTCGGTCCGGTCACCTGCAGGGAATTCAAAGCCCCGCCCACCTCCAAGACCACGGCGGAGGGCAAGCTGGCGGTGGAATTCACCGTGGCGTTGGTCACCGTAATTTCCGCAAAATCTCCCGCCGCCCCGGCGGCGCTGACCGACCGCACGTCAAACGTAAAAACCGTGTGTTGAGCCGTGTCATCCGGGACCGGGTAAGCGCACGCCGTGCCCGCCCCGTTGTAAAACAACGTCCGGCTGGTCTGATTCCGCAAAAACACCTGATATGTTTTTGCCCCGCCAATCGCATTCCATGACAATAAGATATTTCCTCCGTTGCCGGTGTTCCCGTCCGGCATGAATTGCCCCTGAAAATTGCCCGGCTCCAACGGCGCCAGCGTGGCCAGCGGCATCGCCCCCTGCACCCCGGAAGTGATCAGAAACCCGGTCGGGGTGGTCGCCTGAACCTCATAATAATACATCACGCCATTTTGCACGCTGGTGTCCTGGTAGGTGTTGGCCCCCGCTTGATACGCGCTTTGCGCCGACACCGAACCGACTTCCGCAAACGGGCCGCCGGGGGCCAGCGATCGTAGGATGGCAAATTGTGGCGCGGCGATCGGACTCCACGCCAGATCAACATAACCATTGCCCGGCACCGGCGCCAACAAGGTCAGTCCGTTCGTGGCGCTCGGCGTGATTTGAGTTGAATTGGTCCCCTGCAGCACGGCCACCGCCTGCAACCGGTTGTACGAGGCGTCAATCGCCGTCACCCGGTAAGTGTAGAAGTCCCCATTCGTCACGTCCGTATCCAGGTAGGCCAGACCAAAGCTGACGTCCGTGATCACCGCATAATTCGTGTCGCCCGTCCCGGCCGGTTTCCGCTCCACATAAAACTGCCAGTTGGTCTGCGTGAGCGGGTCCGTCACCACGCTCGTTGCATTCGTGGGCACGGTCCAATCCACCGACACCATGCTGTCATACGGCGATGCATAGGCCGCAAACGCATATTGCGGCGGGGGTGGCACATTGCTCACCGTGGCGGAGACCCAGGCCGTTGGGTATGAAGGGATCAAGCCAAATGCATAGTCATTGGCCTGGATGAAATAATAATAGGTCGTCCCCGCCGTCAAGTTGGTGTGCCAGCACCAGTCCGCCTGGAGGTCGCTTCCGCCGGGAACCGGCTGCCAGGACCCCGTCTCCGGCTGTAAGTCGCTCGTGTCGCCGTCATTGGTGCTGTAGTATACCGCGTATCCAATGGCGCTGGGGTCATCATTCCAGCTTAAATATACTTGCTCGTACCCCGCCGTCGCTTGCAATCCCGGAACCCAGCCGGAGTGGTCCGCGGCCACGGCCGGGCCCGCCTGGCTGGAAAAGAGGCCATCTTGGCTGTTCACCACGGCGGCCACACTCGCCCAACAGACGGTCCCTTGCGGCACGGCCCACGAATATCCATATACCGCCGGCCACCCACCGGCCAAAGAGGATCCGGAGGCAATCTGGGCGAAAGCCAGCGGCACACTCTGCTGCCACGATTGCGTCAGCTTGTGGCCCTCGAGGTATTGCACTGTTTGGTAATAGATCTGAAAACCGTCCAGATTTGGCCCCCAATTGGGGCCCGGCACAAAATAACTGTAGTTCCGGAAATAATCGTCAATCAACATGCGTTTCAACTGCGCCAAGTTGGTACCGGTGTTGAAAAACAGGTTGCTGGTGGCGGGACGCACGGCCCCCATATAGGCAAAATGCCCGTTGGTGATCGCTTGGATTATGCCCGCATTGGTGGCGATGCCGGCGGTGTCGGTGATAATTTGGTTCAAAGCGCCGGCCAGCGCGGCAACCTGCGCGGCCGGGGTTTGCGTCCCATCGGAGAGAATGTTGACTTGGTTCGTGGTAAAATAGGATAACATCCAGCCGGCCACCGGGTCCGGATCGCCGTCGGAGATTAGGTCTTCCAAAACGCCCCAGACCCCGCCGACCGTATTGGTGTTGAATTCGTACGTTTGGAAGAGCCACGCCGAATTGGTCAGCGGATTGGCCCAATAAAACGTCGCCACATCATTGCCGGAACTGTCGGTGGCAGAAGTTCCCGCCTTGACTGTGAGCCAGCCTGATGAATTGTTGGTGTCGACAAAGGGCGCGGGATCACAGCCGATGAACGCATTGGTGGAAGTGACCACGACCGTGTTGGTGGCCTGCCCGGCGGTGTTTTGCGCCACAATCGTGTAAATATAGGAATCGTTGGTGGACACCGTATGGTCATAATAACTGGTGACGTTGGGCGGCTCCTGCGCCAGTTGGATGCCGTTGCGGCTGATCACATACTGCGCCAGGGGGCTGCTCACCACGTTGCTGGGAGCCAGCCAGGTCAGCTTGACGCCCTGGCAGGCCCAACTCCCCGTCGCCGACAACACCGCCGTCGGCGCCGGACAGGGGATGGCGGCCACATCCCAAGAGGGCATGGTTTCAATGCCGTTCACCACGGCGGACACCTCGTAATAGTACGTCATCCCGTTTTGCAACGTCGAACTGGCATCGGTGAACGTATTGACGGGGGCGTTGCCGATCGGCACATAACCGCTGTTCGGATTCAACGAACGGTAAATGATATAACCGGAGGCGGCGGGATAGGGGCTCCAAACGAGATTCACCTGTAAATTCATCCCGGACGCCACCAGACCAACTGGCTCGCCTTGGCGCGTGGTTCCTACGGCATACACCTGTGATTTCCATAGATTATTGTCTCCCGTGTAAACATCCACCACATTTTCCACCCCCGCGATTTGTACCGCGTTGGAATGAAAAATCCCGCCTGTGTCAATTGGCCAACCAAAAGTTGGAGGCATGCCATACGCCGCCCCCCAGTAAACCCAGCCGGGGGTCAGGTCGTTGAATCCAAACACCCCGTCACTGTTGCAACCAACACCCCACAGGCGTCCCTGGCTGTCCAAGGCAATGATATACTGGTTCCCGGCGGCGATTTTCGTTATCCCCGAAAGCGACGGGATCTGCGAAGGTGTGGGTAGGATCTGGCCGAGCCACTGCCCCCAGACATAGACATTTCCCGCCGCCGTCACCAGCGCCCCGAACCCGGGGGCGGCGGCCACCTGCCGGATATTGGCCGGGGCGTTCGTGAGGGCCACTGGACCCGACGAGTAGTAGTCCACATAATTATCTCCACTATAGCCAATCATCCAATAATCACCTCGTCCATCGGAGCCGTTATCGTTATCAATACTCAAGCAGCGATCTTGGTCAAATTGCGGGATATAGCCCAGCTCCGACACCGTATTATCTTGCCGCAAAATGATGATGTGGTTCCATTGCTCGCTGATTTGCACTATCGGACTGGAGGACGCCGCCTCAACGCCGGTTAATTCGGTGGGAATGGTCGGATCTTGATTCCCATCCGCGCTGGCTTCACTTAATAGGTTGGTCTCAAACGACGGGCCTTGGTGGATCTCGTAATCATACATGTTTCCCCAGGCCCACAGGGAGCCGTTTTCGCAGCGCACCAGGGCAAATCCCCCGTATGGACATTCCCAATTTTGTCCGGAGGTGTTGACTTCCACCACCTCGCTTCCCGGGATGACGCCATTGTCATTATTGCCACCCAGCTCAACCCGGCCCGGAATCATGCCCAAGGGACCAACGTTGTTGACTTGAAGCGCATCGGTGGGTGGATCGGTGGCCAGCGTCAAATCACGCCCCAGTTGGTCGCCGCCCCAGCCCAACGACCAAAGGGATCCGTCCTGTTTCACAATAAAAAGATCCTTGGCCAGTTTTACCCCGGTCATGGCCTGTTGCGTCTGCGGATCCTGCACCTCCACGGGCGACAACAGGCTCAATTCAAACGGCACCCAGTTGGTTCCGTCGGAACCCAATACCGCCGAATTCCAAACGTTGGTTTGATAAGGAATGACGGAATTTTGCAGCACCAACGGTGTGCCCACCATGTTCGCGCTGGCATCACCCCAGAACCATAAATGTCCGTCGGTGGAAACCGCACAATGCCCGTTGAAATTATCGCCAAACGTGGCCACGCTCGCCACCCCGCCAAAATCCGGCACCTGGCGAACCGGATCCCCCTCCCAACTGCAATACCCGTTGGTGTTCATCACCCAGCCAGGCTCAAATGGATACACCGAAAACATGTTTTGGCAAAGAAACATGGGATTATTGGCATCGTCAACATTGTCGGAGCTGTTCCCAACGTCCCCAATGCCCGTGCCCAGCCACCCGGCACCGTCATCCCCGATGGTGTTGTTGCCCCAGGCAAAGAGGTGGGCCAGCGGTTGTTGCTTGATGACCACATTCACCGTGCTCGCCGACCGGTTCACGCCATCAGAAACATAAACCCGGAACGCCGTCGTGCCTGCCGCTGCCGCCACCGCCGGTGGCGTCCAGACTGCGGAATCATTCGGTCCAATGGTGTGGTTGGCCGCGCTAAACGGCATGCCGTCAATCATCAGGCTCCCGCTCATAACCGAGTCCACTTTGAAAGCCAGCGTCCAGCCCTGCGGATCCCGGGCGTCCGAATTAATCAGCAGCGTTTGGCAGTTGATGGCGTAGACCCCGTTGTTGGCCGGGATTTTCAACTGATTGACATAATCCAAAACTGGCGGAATGGGCGGCTCGCAACCAAAGGGCGTCGCGGACACCACCGCCGAGGTTGGTTCGTAAACATTACCAGCTTCTATGCCATCCACTTTATAATAGTACGTCAATCCTGCGGTCAGATTGGTGTCCTGGAAATAGTTGGTTCCCACACACATGGTGGGGTCGGTGCCAATCAACGTCCAAGAACTGTTGGTTGAACCGGTCGCCCGGTAGATGAGAAAATTCGTGGCCGCCGCCGGGCCCTGCCACATCAGATAGGCGGAATCAACTCCCGGGGCCGCCTGCACCACGGCCGAGGTCAACGTGACGTTGGTGTGGCTGACGATTTGCAGGCCAATGATTTTGACATCGGATTCAAAGTTGGCCACGTCCGGGGAGTCCACCGTGATCTGGATGCAGTTGTTGGTCGCGGCTGGCAAAGCCCAAGGCGGGATGGATGAGGTCAGCACGTTTTGAACCGAGGTCGGCGCCGCAATGGGCAGGGCGGCCACGGTGGCATACCAGTAGTTCCCGCCGGCCGCGCTTACCATGGGGATGGAGTTGCTGCCGTTGATGATGGCCGGAGCGGCATTCGTGGCGGCGCAGGCGTAGTACAGGTACACATCATATTTGCCAGGGGCCAGGCCGTTGATCAGCAAGGTCCTTTGCGCCGCCGGATACATTTCCTTCAACAACTCGCCGGCGGTGGGGTTAGTGTCACTGGCGGTCAGCGAATTCAGATTGGTGTCACCGGAATAACACCACACCGCGCCTCCGGTGGTGGCCAGCGAATATCCATAGTTGTCCATGCCAATGAACGGCAGCAGAAAACTGCTCATCTGCTCCACCGGCGGATAGTTGGTTACCAGCACGGAGATGGAATTGGTGCCCGTTGTGGAATTGGTGCCCGTCGTGGAATTGGTGCTCGGCACATAATAACTCAACGGGATCAGATTGGGATGGCTGATTATGTAATATTGCAGGTTGGTTTGATAGGTGGTGGTTTGGCTGTAAATCGTGGTCATTTGATTTTGGACGTCCGTTCCTTTGATTATGATTTCCTGGAAATGAAAAAATGACGGAACACCCATGACCGCCGCCCCCGTGCCGGCACCATCGCTGTTGCCCTGAGAACCACCGCGAATGGGGAGGATTTGCACAGGGAGAAATTGAACGTCATATCCGAAAATGCCGTACAAGTATGCGTCATAAGCAAACTCATCTTCCAGGTCAGCGGTGGAAAAACTGCACGCTGAAGGATAGTATGCTCTGTAATAGTTATTAAAGAACCAATCTTGTCCAGCAAAATCCGACAACCACCTTCCCCAGAGCCACCAGTTTGGATTCATGTATAAGGTTATATCAAAGACAAAGCTGCTTTGGGTGGTGATGCCACTGCTGTTGGTGGTGGTGTAGTTGGTTACCGCAAAATAACTGTTGGTGCTCAAAGTGGAATAAACCAAGTTGGTGGGATAGTAATTCTCATCGCCCCCGGCATTGCTGGTGGGGCCGGCCACGCCGCCGCCGTTCGTAGTGAAATCTTGAATGGTGGGCGGAAGATTGAGCGTGCTGATGCAGGGGCCGATGTAGGTGAACAGGGTGGCCGGACTCGCATTGCTCGCCGCATTGAACAGCGCCACCCCGTTGTTGGTGTAATCCGACTGCATGCTGCAAATGTTCCAAACATCATGGCTGGAGCCGGCCACGACGGCGCCCGTGACCGGGGGATTGTTGCTGCTGATGTTTTGGTTGGAAAAATAGACGTTGATCAGGTTGGTCTGTCCCACCGTGATGACATTTCCCGTCCCCAGTTGGCTGCCTTTAACATACTGGGATATGTTCCAGGGTGTGGCGACCGTGGGATCGGTGGGATTCAGCCCGTGCGCGATTTTCCAGGCGTCGGGCAGCCCGTCGCAATCGCTGTCCACGGCTGCGGGATTTAACCCGTACTCGTTTTTGACCACATCCGGCAAACCTGTGTTGTCGGTGTCCACGCTCATGATGGCGTTGTAGTTGGAAGCTATGTCGGTGGCGGCCAGCGGATAATTGAAGGTTTCCAGCTCGTCAAAGCAGCCATTGGCCTGATGCACCCCGTCCCAACTGCATCCCAAAGTGAAGCCCTGCTGGATCACCGTTGAACTGGGGAGGTTGGCCGCCCCGGCGCCGTTCGTACCCAGGCCGGCCCCGTTGACATATAAGTCGCTGTTGGTCGCGGTGTACGTCAGCACGATCTGGTACCAGTTGTTGGTGGTAAAATTAATCGGATAAATCGCATTGTCGGTGTGGATGCCGTTCGCTTCCGTGCTGAAGGTCAGGTTGTCACCCAAAGGATCGATGGTCAGGGCCAACCAACCGTACGCGGCGTTGGTGGTTTGCCGGCCGATTTCAAACAGGCGAATGGTGTCGTTGGGCCCCGTTCCGCCCGCCTCGACGCTGTTCCACAGCGGTTTGAACCAGAACCGGATGCTGCCGGTCCCGGCGGGACATACCGTCACCACCGAGCCGTTGGTGCGGATCCCAGGGTAGCCTAATTGCCCGGTGTCGGCGGAGGTGATCATCACGGCATCACCACTCCACGAGGTGACGGGATACAAGCCGTTCACCAGGGACGGCGCCAGCCCCAGCGAATCCAGCCAATACGGCGGATTATCAAACTGCCAATATCCCAAACGCACCGGGTTGAATTGGTTGGGGTTGGTGCCATTCTGAAACTCCTCCAAAGTGCTGATCCCGTCCCCGTCCGGGTCGCCAAACGGATTGACTCCCACGCGGCCAAAATTGGCCCATTGCCACAGGTTGGGCAGTCCGCCCCCCGCGGCGTCCCAGGCCGCCGCCGCCTGATAATTCGACTGAATGGTCCCGGCATTCAGCGGATAATTATAGGTGCTTAGATTATCATAAGCGCCCCGGCCCTGGTTCCACCCGTTGGCGTCGCTGCCGATCCGGAAGCCGGCGGCGCGTTGCGTCAGATTCGGGTAGTACACCGGCCCCAGCCCGTTGGTCAGCAACTGGCCGTTGCAATACAGCAGGCTGTTGGTGGGGGTAAAGGTGAGCACAAACTGGCACCACTGCCCGGCGCTCAAGGACACCGGGGCCGCCAAATTGGTCTGCCCCATCCCGTTGGTGGCCGAGGCAAACACCACCTGGTTGCCGTCCGGCGTCAGGTAGAGGGACCACCAGCCGTTGGTGAAGTAAATGATGTTGCTGTTGGTGGACGTGGTGGGATTGGCATTGCCCATTTCAATCAGCCGCCCGTTGCCGCCCGGCCCGGTGCCAAAATTATTCGAGCTGCTCCAGTCCGGTTCAAACCAGAACTGGATGGTTCCGCAACGCAGGTTGATGTTGGCCAGGCCGTTGGTTTCCACGTCCCGGTAATTCAAAATGGCGGGGTTGGTGGAATCAATCAGCACGGCGTTGGTGTCCCAACTGGGCACCAACACCACGTTGGTGGCCAGCAAGGGCAGTTGGCTCTGATCTCCAATCCAGGTGTTGGTGTCAAAAGACCAGCTTCCTAGTTGCACACTCAGCACGCTGTTGGGGTTGTACGGTTGCGTGCCATCCGCCAGTTCCTGGCCGTTGTTGCGCCCGTCATAATCGGAATCCGCCAACAGACTGTCCACCTGCAAGGTGACCACGGAACTCGTCACCGCCCCGCCGCAGTTGGTGATCACCACAAAGTAACTGGCCGACTCATTGGTGGTGGCGTTCGCAAAGGTCAGGGTGCCGGAGGTGGCCCCCGCCAGCGGTACCGAGTTGGAAAACCATTGCCAACCCAAGGGGGCGGTGCCCGAAGCTGTCACCACAAAGTTGGTGGTTTGAGTGGCGACGATTTCGGCGCTGATGGGCTGCAGGGTGATGGCCGGCGGCACAGCCACCGTGAGGGTGGCGTTGGAACTGGTGACGCCCCCGTACGGGTTGGTCACCACCACTGCGTAATTGCCGGCCTGGCTGGGCTGCACATTGGTCAGCGTCAGCGTGGTATTGGTCGCCCCGGTCAGCAGGTTTGTTCCGTTGAAATACCATTGAAAGGCCGGAGCCGGCACACCCGTGGCGACCACGGCAAACGTCGCGTTCCCACCTAAAACTGCGACCTGATTCGTCGGCTGCAACGTGATGGCGGGCGGCACATACACCGTGAGGGTGGCGTTGGAACTGGTGACGCTCCCGTACGGGTTGGTCACCACCACCGCATAAGTGCCGGCCTGGCCGGACTGCACATTGGTCAGGGTCAGCACGGCATTGGTCGCCCCGCTGAGGCTGACGCCGTTGAATTTCCATTGGTAGCCCAAGGGCGACGAGCCGGTGGCCGTCACGCTGAACCCGGTCGTCCCACCCTGCACCACCACCTGATTCGTGGGTTGCGAAAATATCACTGGCGGGCTGGGCGGACATTTGCCCCCGTTCCCGGCCTGGTAAATGGCCGCGATCTGGGCGGCGGACAGCGCCGTGTTGTAAAGCGAGACCTCGTCAATCAGGCCGGTGAACCAGCGGGGGGCCGTGACGTTCGGAACGATCCCAAAGCAAAGCGCGTTGCCCGCGTTGCAAATCATGGTGCCGGTGGCCGCGTGGGACACATTGAGGGTGCCATCCACGTATAGATACACGTTGGTTCCGTTATAAACGCCGGCAATGTGATGCCAGTTGCCGTCGTTGATGTTGATCGTTCCGGTCAGTTCATTGGGGGTTACGCCGTTCAGAATGAAGTCCGGGTGGGTGGTTCCCGTATAAAACCTCATTTCGTACCCGGCATCCCCTTTGCTCACCATTGAAATCCAGTTGTTGATGGCGCTGGGCGCGCCTTTTTCCCAAAATTCCATGGTGAAGGCCGTGGTGAACTGGTCGAGGGAGGCCGAGTCAGGGATCTGGACATAGTTGTTGGTCCGCGTGGAGAAGGCTTGCCCGACTTCCCCGTTGGTATAGATGGCGGTTCCAACCCAGGTGCCATTGTTGGTGCCCACTGTGTCAGTGGCGTTCCCGCTTCCGGGCCACCAACTGACCATCCCCGCCGGGGCCGGGTCACAGGGCATCATCACGGTCAACACGGCGTTGGAACTGGTCACTTTGCCCACCGCGTTGCTCACCACCACGGAATATCCGCCCGCGTTGGTGCCTTGCGCGTTATTCACCGTCAACGTCGTGCCGGTGGCCCCGGCCAGCAAATTGGTGCCGCTAAAATACCATTGATAGCTGGGGGCGGGCAGACCGGAAGCCACCACGGCAAACACCACAGTGCCGCCTTCCGCCACCGTCTGATTGGTCGGTTGTGACGTAATCACGGGCGGAGCGATCACTGTCAGCAGGGCATTGGAACTGGTCACAGAGCCGGCCAGGTTGGTGACAAACACCGAGTAGGTTCCGGCGTTGGCGGCTTGGACATTGGTCAGGGTCAGCGTGGCCGTGGCCGCCCCGGTCAGCAGGTTCGTTCCGTTGAAATACCATTGAAAGGCCGGGGCCGGCACACCGGTGGCCGTCACGGCAAACACTGCATTTCCTCCCAAAAGTACGACCTGATTCGTCGGCTGCAAGGTGATCGCCGACGGCACATACACCGTCAGCGTGGCGTTGGAACTGGTGACGCTCCCGTAGGAGTTGGTCACCACCACCGCATAGTTGCCGGCCTGGCTGGACTGCACATTGGTCAGGGTCAACACGGCATTGGTTGCGCCACCAAGGTTGCCGCCGTTAAATTTCCATTGGTAGCCCAAGGGCGACGAGCCGGAGGCCGCCACGCTGAAGCCGGCCGTTCCCCCCAATAACACCACCTGATTTGTTGGTTGGGTCGTAATCACTGGCGGTTGCACGGCCAGGTAGTGAAAGCCGATGTCCACAATGGAATTGGTCTCCGGCACCTGGTTGGTCTGCACGGTGTAATAGTGCAGGCCGCGCTGGTCCGCGGTCACATCGCCGGCGTTGATTAGCGAGGGCGTGGAGGAGGCCTGATACCAAGAACCCAGAAAGCTCGTCGCGAAGGTCAGGCTGGTGACGGTCACATTGTTGGTGGACTGCCCCCCCCCATTGTCCTCCTCGGCCGGGGCCAGCCACGAACTGTACGAGCTGTAGAAGGCGTCGTTGGCTTCCACCATGTTGATGTTGCCCTCGTAATTTGCTTCGGTGATGGTCATGCCCGGGCTGACGCCATCGAACAGATTGTCATAAAAGTCCCAGGGCCCGTTGAGTTCCAGGACCTGGCCGCAGTATTCAGTGTATAAAAACCACCCCGGCCACGACGTGCCGGATGCGGGGTAGGTCTGGCCGTTTAGCGCGCCAGATTCATAGTTGAAACTCACGGATCCATTCCAAAACAAATTGTTGCCCAGGCACAAGGCAAACGGGGTCAGCAGATTGGCGTTATACCCGGTCGGCGGGGCGATGATCTCGCATTCATAATTAACCGGAATGAACCACCTGGCCAGACGGTTGATGGACACATTCCCGCGTTGAAAAACGTTGTTGGTCAGGCCCAGGGTGACCACCTGAGGCGACCCGAGGTTGCCAAAATCTGACGAACAACTGGGATTCAACCACAAGGCGCCGTCCCGCAGGGTGCAGTCCTGGATGGTCATCTGACTAAAGTAGCCGTTTTCATCCAGATAACTGGCGCCATCCAAGTAGCTGTTGCCGGCGCCGCCGAGCATCGGCAAATCGGTGAACCGCAGGTAGACGGAGACCGGCGCGCTTGACCCCCCGGCCAGCAGGCCGTTGCCCGACCCCTGCGACTGTTCCTGCACCGCCTGATAGGGGGCCAGATGGTTCAGGTGGTTGGCCGTCCCTTGGCTGAAGAGCGTGTTGTTATTATTCATGGTCAGGCAATAGGCGCCATAATAGCCGATGGCCACGCCATTGGTGAGGGTGAGCGCCACGCCGGTTCCCAGGGTCTTGTTGGTCCAAACCCAGTCCAAGGGGTCGTAATGGTAGCCCAGATCGGGTGTGCTGCTCCCATCCCGGACCGCCTGCGGCCCGAGATTGGTGGGGCTGGAAATGCCGGAAACGGCAAAATTGGTCGCCAGCATGACCGGCGGCCAGGTGGTCATAGTGGCCAAATCCGCCGCCAGGCCCGGGTTGATGCCACCCGTCCCCGCCTGCTGGTTGGTGCTGCCGGCAACCAAATAGTGGAAACCCGCGCCGACATTGGTGAACACGGTCGCCCCGCTGGAATAAGTCTTCACGTTCTGCCCGGTGTAAGCGCCGTAATTGGTCACGGCGGTCAGCAGGCAGTTGGTGAGGTTGAGGGTCAGGTTTTGGTTGAGCCAACTGGCCGTATCCACCGTGACCTGTTCCACATCGCCGGTGGCGTTGCTCCCGGTGAAGTTGGTCAGGACGTTCCACAGGAGGGCGTTGTACAGGCCGAAGCCGGCGTTGGTGGCGGCCACGCCGTTGGCGCAGTTGACCAGTTGGACGTGCTTGAGGACATTGCCCGTCTGCCCGTTGAGCGCCACGGCCGTTTGGGCGTTGGCCACGCGCAGGTGCGACAGCACCAAGTTGGTGCCGGCCCCGGTGCCGTTGAAAGACAGCGCAGTCGTGGCGTAGTAGTTCGTGCCCGGGCTGCCGGTGGACCCGGAAATCACCCCGCCGACGGAGTTGTCATCCTTGGCCACCAGTACCACGGGCTGATAACTGCTGGCCAGCCAGGTCACCGGCGCGTTCACCTGCAGGGTGACATTGCTCGCGTATTTGAGCACAGCTCCGCCCTCAAAGGTGACGGTGGTGCCTGAGAGGGTGACGTTGCCAGTCAAAAAATACGTGCCATCCCCCTGAAAGGTGAAGTTGGTCTGCGTGCCGCTGTTGAGGAGCGTGTAATCCAGCACCAACCCCGCGCTGGCTTTGAGATCACGCGCGGCCACACGCACGGTGTTGGTGCTGCGCCCGGCGGACCGTCCCGGGGGCAGGACGCGCGGTGTTGCGGCCCATCTGGCTCCGCTGCCGGGCCGGTTGTTCACGGCCACCAGCGGCAGTTGCGCCAGCGCCTCGGCGATGGCCGGGACGGGCACTTCCTCCACCAAAAACTGACGACCGCCGGCGCTGACCCAACTCTTGGCCACCAAGACACCGGGGGCTTGGGCGGCGGTCCCCAGCAAAAAGGCCCGGCCCGGCACCATGCTCATGGCCCCAAAATCCAACGTCTGGTCGGTCAAGGCCACCCCGCCCTGCGCCGGGAGCACCGTGGGCGTCACCTCGGGGGTCGGGGGGCTGAAAAACTCTGTAAGTAGCTGTAGTCGAGCGCTTTGCATCTGGTAGTCCGCAGGCGGACGCGGCTGCTGCCTAAGGATGAGATTTTGCTCCAGGCCCTGTTTGGTGTAGGTGTATAATAGATCGGCCTGGAGGCCCGTGAAGGCATTGGGATAGACGATTTGGTTGGAGCTGATGAGGTAGCCGACCGAGTTTGTGATCGCGGCCAGAAAAACTGTCGAGTCGGCATCGTCGTAAGCGATGGCCGTCGGGCGGCTATTCAAAATCGTGCCGTTAGGCATGACCACCTGGATGGCCCCCGAATAGATGTCCCCGGGGAAATAGGCCTGATGCTGGCCGGCGGTGGCCGCCGCCCCGCCCTGGGGCAGGATACTGATCTGTTCCTGCGATTCGTTCCATTGACCGTTGCGCCAGTAGTTCATAAAAGACGCCATTTCAACATACGCCGGATTGGTGCGGGTGAGGACGGAGTTGGTGGTGACGAGCCGGCCGAGGGAGTTGGTCCACCTGAAGGTGTTGGTGACCTGCACGACTTGCCGCCACTCGCGCCAATCGGGGCCGAGGCCGGCAATCTGGTAGCGGGCGGGCGAAGCCAGCAAGCTGTTGCCGGTTCCCTGACTTGAACCAGAGGTGGTGTCCGCCCAGGACGCCAGCCCGGCCAGCCCCATGACCACCGCCACGAACAGGCACCCCACCTTTATGCGTTTCATATATGTAATAGAGTTGTAAATCCATCTAAATATTTGCCGCAAAAATACTTTTCGCAATAATGAATCCATCCGCCGCGCCGCCGGGGCGGTTCCAAATAAATCGCCCCCGCCCACCAGCCCCAGTTCATCCGCGGCCATCAGTTTTCCCTCAGCCCTAAACCTGTTCCCCACCCGCAACCGCTCGTTGTCACTTTTCTAATTTTTAAAGTGCTTATAGTTCACACCCAATCGTTAGAAAAAACAACCCCTTTGATTGTAGGTAAATTGTAGGGGCGGATGGAGACACGACCAGAGCAAAATCTGACAAAGTGAAAACGTGCAGCCACCGTGTCCTCTCCCCGTAGCAACCGACGTGAGGGCGTGTTGCCCAAGTCCCGGAGCATGCCCGCCTGCCCGCTGTAGCTTCAGCGAAGGAGGGTCCTCGGGCACAGCAACGTTGAAACCAATGCAATTGCTGGTTTTTCCGTGTGCCCGATTGATGGAATGCGCGCCTTTTTTCCGTTTCTGTATTTGGGCAACACGCCCGTGAGGAGGCTCAAATGTGCCCCACCCTGACCCGCCAACCCAACCCTGGATGGCCGTGTGCCCTCACACGGCGTCTTCTCCCCCTCGTAAGCCTGCACTGTAGCTTCCTGTTACTGCTGCTGCCGGCCCCCCGGCTGGTTTCCATTCACGATTTTCGAAACGACCTCGGCCCGGGAATGGACATTCAACTTTTTGAAAATACCGGCCATGTGCCAGTGAACGGTCCCGGGATCAACCTTGAGCGTCTCGGCAATTTCCTTGTCCGATTTTTCCTGGTAAAGACAATTGATAATGTCGCGTTGCCGGCGCGTAAATTGCGGACCATCGGATGTTCCCCCCAAAATGTGAAAGCACTGCATCAGCATGCTTTCCGCCCGGGGACAGAGCACCCGCCATCCACTCATCGATTGTGGAATGGCGGCCATGATGACCGAAAGGTCAGCGGGCTTGCACAGGCAGCCGCAAGCGCCGGCCGAGAAGCAACTCAGCAAAATCTCCGGACTCATATGGGCCGAAAACATGATGATCCGCAAATCCGGCACGCAGGCCTTGAGATTCTCAGCGCACGCCAGGCCGGTCATGACCGGCATTTCATAATCCACCAAGACAACTTGAGGCGGAGCCTGGGGGATTTGTTTCAGGGCATCCCGGGCATCCAAGTAACTATCCAGGGTCCAGGTATCGGCGAGAATTTTAAACGCACTCCGCAAGAATTCATGCACCTCGGCTTCATCGTCCACCAAGGCGACGCGAACCGGTCCGCGTTCCTGCGCTTGGGAACTGGCGGCAAATTCAACCCGGTTCGGCCGTTTTCCAACCGCCCCGCTGCCGGCTTGTGCCCCGGAATTTGATGGCATCCCACTCATTGCTGATGGCCTCAATTATTAGCAAATATTTTGGTATTGTCAAGCGCAACAAGTTCAAAATCCGAAGTTTCCTGTCCCAAGTCGGGGGAAAGCCCCCATCGGCAACCGCCGCCCGCGCCCCAGCGGGCGAAGTGTGGTAGGGATGGCGCGCTGCGCCGTCCCCGCCCGCGTCCCAGCGGGCGGCCAGAACACGCGGGTTGCCCGTCAGGCGTGGTTCGGACATTTGTAGCAGCCGAGGTGAGGGCGTGCTGCCCAAGCCCCGGAGCGTGCCCGCCTGCCCGCTGTAGCTTCAGCGAAGGAGGGTCCTCGGGCACAGCAACGTTGAAACCAATGCAATTGTTGGGTATTTCGTGAACCCGACTGATG
>Ga0302320_10011276_pt1 | contig 18941 bp, 15 predicted proteins | sample Bog_T0_3_FD_202130 | JGI IMG/M metagenome (GOLD analysis project Ga0302320, IMG submission 202130) | Peat permafrost microbial communities from Stordalen Mire near Abisko, Sweden - Bog_T0_3 | ecosystem: Environmental > Terrestrial > Soil > Wetlands > Peat | place: Sweden: Abisko, Stordalen Mire...
TCCACTCTGGATGCGCGAACTCGATTGCCAACTGTTGCACGTTTCCCGGCTCGGCTTCCACCACGGGAGCCTTTGCATTTGCCGAAAGCTTGCGCAGCACCGCGTTTGCGTAAGGGACCGCCGAGCGATTTCCCGATTGCTTCACCAGTTCCACGCTCTCATGCACGGCGGCGTGCGCCGGAATGCGCTCCAGGTGGCTCAGTTGGCAGGCACCCAATCGCAGTGCAACCCGCACCTCGCCATCGAGGCGCGAGACCTTCTGCGAGGAGTATTTCGCGATTCTCGCATCGAGCTCGGATTGCCAGCGCAAGGTAGTCATTACGAGCTCGTAGGTGAGCGCGCGATCCTCGCGCGAAAGGGTATCCATGCGTGGGGCGTTCAGCAATTCGGAGGCGTAAGAGCCATCGCGCTCCACCCGAATCAGAATGTCGTAAGCAAAATTTCGCGCAGGCGAAACGGGCAATTTAACTTCCTACTCTCTCGCCCGCTTTGGGCTGATATCCGTTGATGAATTCTCGCGCGCTCATGCGGCGCTTGCCTTCCAGTTGCAACTCGCTGATCGCGATTGCAGTGCCTTCGCCGCAGCCCGCCAACAAATGTTCGCCTGCCACTGCAATTTCTCCCGCGGCCAGCGCGTGTGCTCCGGCAAAGGGCGAGATTGCGTGCAGCGTGAGCTGCTTTCCGCGAAAGGTAGTGAACGCTCCGGGCCATGGCTGAAAGCCGCGAAAGCGATTACAGATCGTCTGCGCGTCGCGGGTAAATTGAATGCGTCCATCTTCGCGCGTAAGGATCGGTGCTAGGGTCGCGCGTGCATCGTCCTGCGGCGTTGGCTGCAGCCGCTGACTTGCAAGCCCCTCCAGTGTTTCAGCCAGTAACTCTGCTCCCATGGACGCCAGCCGGGGAGCCAGCGTAACGCTCGTGTCTTCCGGCAGAATTTCCAGCTCGCGTTGCAGCAGAATGTCTCCCGTGTCGAGTCCTTCGTCGATGCGCATGGTGGTGTTGCCGGTCACCTGCTCTCCCCGCGCGATGGCCCACTGAATCGGCGCGGCGCCACGATATTTTGGCAGCAGGGAGGCATGAAGGTTGATGTTTCCATACGCCGGCAGGTCGAGCATCCAACGCGGAACGATGCGTCCATAGCCCACGATCACGATGCAGTCGGGTGCCAGCGACTCCAGTTGCGCACGGAAGCCGGTGTTGTTCTTGATCTTCTCCGGCTGCGCAATGGGCAGCCCAAGCTCAATCGCTTTCTGCTTCACCGGCGAGAGCGCCAACTCCATCCCTCGCCCCTTCGGACGATCCGGTTGCGTGACCACCAGCGACACGACATGACCGGCGCGGACCAGCGCCTCCAGCGGAGCGACGGCAAACATCGGAGTACCGCAATAAACAAGCTTCACAGTTTGATTGTAGCGGGGATGGCGAGACTTTTTGCAACTTCTACCACTCGCCGTGCCTCTGCAGGCGCCGGATCTTGCGGCGCATCATGTCGCGCTTGAGCGAAGAGAGGTGGTGAATGTAGAGCGTTCCATTGAGATGATCGATCTCATGCTGGAAGGCTCGAGCCAGCAGGTCTTCGCCGGTCTGTTCATACCAGTTTCCGTTTACGTCCTGCGCCCGGATGGTGACTTTCTTGCCGCGCGCCAGGTTTTCGCGGAAGTCAGGAATGGAGAGGCATCCTTCTCCGCCATTCTGTTTGCCCTCGACGTTGAGGATCTGCGGATTCGCCAGCACAATACGCGCCGCGGGATCTTCCTTGAAGGAAGTATCGATTACGGAGACGCGCAGTGAAATTCCGATTTGCGGCGCAGCCAAGCCTACACCTTGCGCCTCATACATCGACTCGAACATATCGTCGATAAGTTTCTTGAACTTGGCGTCGAACTCAATCACCGGCGCGGCCGGAGTTTCCAGCACGGGGTCGCCATATTTCACAATTGGATAAATCATCGTTCTTCCGGTTTAGTATCGGCGAAGCTGTTCGCCGTATCCCTCGTAATTTCGGTGTAGCTCGACAAGCGAATCGCCTCCAAATTTTTCCAGTGCAGCCGTGGCCAGCACAAGTGCCACCATGGATTCCCCTACCACCCCTGCCGCCGGTACCGCACACACATCGGAGCGTTCATAAGCAGCCTTCATCGGCTCACGGCTGGCAAAGTCAACGGAGCCCAACGGACGGCGCAGCGTGGAAATCGGCTTGAGATGTCCGCGAAGCACGATATCGCAGCCGTTCGAGATTCCGCCTTCAACCCCACCAGCATGATTGCCTGCCCGGGTAAATGCCGTAAACGCAGAATGCAACACTCCGGCAGGCTCAACTAGGCTTTCCGCGTAACCAATCTCGTCCTGCGCCGTGGAGCCATGCGATGCGGCGGCCAGAACCCCGTCTCCAATTTCAACGGCCTTTACCGCTTGAATCGACATCACCGCAGCGGCAAGTTTCCCATCCAAGCGCTCGTCCCAGTTGGCATAGGTTCCAAGTCCCGGAGGAACGTTGTGCGCCACTACTTCAAAGATTCCGCCGACCGTATCGCCGGTTCGCAAAACGGCGTCTACCTCGGCTTTCATATGTTGCTCGGACTCTTCATCGGCACAGTTCAGCAGAACTTCATTTCTTGCGGCCAAGGCGCGAAGCTCGTCAAAACACACTGCGCGGGTCAGGCGGGCGCTGCCCACCTGGATCACGTGGCTGAAGACTTCGATGTCTAGTGCCGCGAGCACCTGCTTTGCCACCGCTCCGGCGGCCACGCGCGCCGCAGTCTCGCGGGCGCTTGCTCTCTCCAATATGTAGCGTGCCTCGGGCAGGTTATATTTCAGCGCCCCTGCCAGGTCGGCATGACCGGGGCGCGGAGACTTCACCGGCTTGTGTTTTTCCGGATCTCCCTCGCCCACGGGCAACGACTCGTGCCAGTTCTGCCAGTCGCGATTTTCAATCAGCATGGCGATTGGGGAGCCGATTGTGCGGCCATGCCGCACTCCGCTCAGAATCCGGGCATGGTCGTGCTCAAGTTTCATCCTTCCGCCACGGCCAAAGCCCTGCTGCCGCCGCCAGAGTTCACGATCAATGTACGCCTCGGTGACGGCAACACCGGCGGGCAATCCGGAAATGTTGGCAATCAGCGCCTCGCCATGCGACTCGCCTGCAGTGAAAAAACGGAGCATCCAACAATTGTAACGGAAGCCGCGCCATTTGCCTTTTCCTGGCCAGAGCGGGGACCGCAAATCGAAGGCAGAATGGCAGGAAGATCCCAGGGTTAAGGTGACCGGGCCATAGACAATTTGGCTCAAGTTAGTGATGATCGAGTAAGTTAGCGCGGCCTAATTGCGGACTGGTGAAAGCCGGTTAGAATGTGGTCCACCCGGTGGGGCGAAGTAGTTAAAGAACCAACATCCAGTTACTAGCATCTAATACGGAGCTGCGCGTCCGTTTTGCGCCTAAGGAGCTATGTGTCGACAGTGCTGCCCATACAGGAGCCGGCTCGGGAGTTGATTCTTGAGGCGACCAATGCCTTGCAGCCGCATTTTGCGGAGATGACGGCGGCATGGCGGCAGCGCATGTTCGAGGAGTTCCAGTTTGAAGGACGTGCGATGGTGGCGCTGGAGAGGTTGAACCTCGGCGTAGGCTTTATGCTATTCAGCCACTCGGATTTCAACCGGTTTACCGAGAACCTGTATTACTTCGGCCGGCGTCTTGCCAAACTGCGCGTGGACACCCGCCAGGTGGCGCGTTCGCTGGAAATTTACCAGCGTATAGCCATCCCATTCGTTGCGGAGTCCTTTGGGGATCGCCGCTTCCAGGTGATGGCGGCCTTGGAGACACTGGTTTCAGCGAGTTTCGTGGCGGTTTCCGGGGCCTACTTTGACGTACAGCAGAGCGCCAGCGATACCTTGGTGAAAGTCCTGGACGCCGAGCTTTCAGCCAAGAATCTCTCCACCTTGCTGGAGCGCGTGTTGGTAATCACCGGAGGCATTTTCGGCGCAAACATTGGAGCCGTCCTGCTGGCTGATGCCGAGAGCAACAAACTTCGCGTTCGCAGCGCTACGGGGATGGCTCCGGGATTTGGCGAAGACGCAGAGATCGGCATGGGTCAGGGTTTTACCGGACACATTTTTGAAACCGGAGAGCCGGACATGCTACCCGACCTGACGCGTTCGTCAGGTTTGCTGAATCGGGAATTACGCGAAAAGGCGCATGCTCTATGGGGCGTACCGCTGAAGATCAGCGACAAGACAATTGGGGTGCTCATCATTGGTTTCGAGAAACCCTATCAGTGGCTGCCGACGGAGTTGGAATTGTTCCGCGCCGTGGCAGACCGCTCGGCCCTGGCGATTGACCGCGCGCGGATGACCGATGCACTTCGCGAGCGCGAGATGCAAATTGCCGAACTGAGCGGACACCTGCTGAAGGCTCAGGAGGAAGAGCGCAAGCGCATCAGCCGCGAACTGCACGATGAGACTGGGCAAGCACTGATGGTGATTCGTCTCTACCTTGGGATGCTGGACGGCACGGTGAAGACGCGGATCGGTAAGGCAAAGATCAGCGAACTTCTGGCTGTGGTGGATCGGACGATCGAAGGAATTCGACGTATTATAGGGCGGCTTTCGCCACTGATGTTGCAGGAGTTGGGGCTGATCGCGGCGATTCGCAAAGAGGCAAAAGACCTGGCGAAGACAGCAGGCGTGCAGTCAAGGGTAGCGATTAGCGATGATGTTGGAAGGCTTGATCCGGTGATTGAGACCGCAATCTACCGCGTTGTTCAGGAGAGCCTGCACAACGTGGCCAAACATGCCCAGGCACACAATGTGAATATCCGCATGGAACGCAAGGGCGAAACTCTCCACCTGATGATTGAAGACGATGGCGTGGGAATTCGCGCAGTTTCGAATCCTCTCAGGCCTTCATTTGGAATGGCGGGCATGCAGGAACGAGTTAGCACTTTGGGTGGCCAGATGAAAGTCACTTCGATCAAAGGCGAGGGGACGAAGATTTCCGTTACCGTGCCGTTACCGGTACGTCCGAAACCGATGGACGCCATTGGCGATGCGCAAGTGGTGCGGGCGATGTGAGGCAGTTGAAAGATTAATTAACGTTTTTGATGTACGACCAGGATTGAGGAGTGAGCGTAATGCCGAAGATCAGGTGTCTGTTGGTGGATGACCATACTTTGTTCCGGCAGGGCGTTCGCCGCCTGCTTGAGATGGAAAGCGATTGTGAAGTAGTGGGCGAATCGCCCGACGCGGGCGATGCCGTCGAGAAAGCGCGCGAATTGCGTCCAGACATTGTGCTGATGGACATTGGCATGCCCGGGCTGTCTTCCTTTGAAGCCGCCCGGCACATCCGCAAGAGCCGTCCTGAGACCAAGGTATTGTTTCTCACGATGTATGAGGACGAGGATTACCTGGTGCAGTGTCTTGAAGTGGGTGCTTCGGGATATGTGCTCAAGGACACTCCGGCGCAGCAACTTGTAACCGCCGTGCGCGATGTATACAAGGGCGGAAAGTATTTGAGCTCGCAGGTGCTCGGCAAACTGGTCGAGGATTTCCGGGCGCGGGTTCGCGATTCCAAGATGCGTCCGCGCATATCCACCCTCACGCCGCGCGAACGCGAGATCCTGAAGTTGCTGGCCGAAGGAAATTCGGTCAAGGAAATTGCCATCCTGCTCGGGTTAAGCGTGAAGACCGTGGAAGCGCATAAGTTCAACTTGATGCGCAAGTTGGATATCCACAACAAAGCTCAGTTGGTGACCTACGCGATTCAGAAGAAAATCATTAAGATACCCGTGAACCAGTAAGGGCTTGGCACTCGCCCAAGATTTGATTTTCGATGGTTCTTGTAGACGCGAAACGAAGACTGCTGTCTCGACCGGCTCAGTGCATGTGCCCAAGTTGAACATCATATGCAATTAGAACCGCATCACTAAACAGGCTGACCGCTAGAATTGCCTGACCGCCCACAAGGGAGGTTGCCTTCCCATCGGTCGACCGGGTAGCCTCCACGTCGTTCTTTGCCGCTAGCACAAAAACAAGCACAAGGCGGAGCATATAGAGGAGTGCGACACGCCAAAAATTGTTGTACAGGAGTCCTGTAAGGATCAGAAGTCCAACTAATCCTTGCGAGGCAAATAGAAGTCTCCGCACCGATTGCCTCCTCTTCAAAATCTGGGAATGAATCGTGCAAATTCGTTCAGCTCGCCTCATTTTACAGGCGCAACCGGAGACCGGTAAACCTGCAGGGATGGACTGCATCGCCTCCCACATTCGCCAAAAACCAAAAACAGGCGGATGTGGGCCACCCGTGAATTGTGCTTGAGTCAAGGGGCGCCCGGGCCCAAACGCACGCGCTACTCAGCGGGCGCTGTGACGGGTTCAATTTTCAGTTCGACTGGCTCCAGGCATTTCAGAAACTTCGCTGTGTTCAGCAGTGGACGCCCCAGCGAAGGGTTATATGCGGTCCAGGGCGAATCCAGTTCGGCATCGCGCTCGAATTGCGTCCGCATGGCTTCCATCTTGGAATCAAGATCGTCCAAATAGTGCAGCATGAGCGCTTCTGGAAACATGGGCAGCTTTGGGGAGCCGAATTCGTATTGCCCATGGTGGCTGATGATCAGGTGCTCGACCAGTATCTTGAGCTGCGGAGGGAAGCCGGGAACCTGCGCCAGCTTTGCATGCAGCATTTCCAGGTCGATGATCAGGTGGCCCAGCAACTGGCCTTCGGTGGTATAGCCGAAGGAGCGGGAATAACTGAGTTCGTGAACCTTTCCGATGTCGTGCAGGAAAGCCCCGGTGAGCAGCAGGTCGCGGTTAATGAACGCGTAATTTTGAGAGACCAGATCGCAGGAGCGGAAAAGAGAAACCACGTGATCCAGTAGTCCGCCGATGAAGGCGTGGTGCATGGTCTTGGCCGCCGGGGCGTTGCGATAGGCGCGGGCCACCTCCGGGTCGGCCATGAACAGCTCGAGCAAACGGCGTAAATGGGGTTCCTGAATTGTCGCCACAAACTCACCGAGAGTGCGCCAGAGCTCATCGATATCCTTCGGCGTCTTGGGAAGGTAATCGGAGAATTCGACGTCGGCCTCGTCCATTTTGCGGATCTTGTGGATTGTGAGCTGCCAGCGGTGGTTGTACTTGTTGACCAGACCTTTGATCTTTACTACATCATCCTGCTCAAAGGTATAAAGACACTCCTCGACGTTGTCCCACATCTTTGCCTGGATGGTTCCAGTGCGATCCATCAGGGTCAAATCCAGATACGGCTCGCCGCTCTTCTTGGACTTGATCTGCTTATTGCTGACGACGAAGCTGGAGGTGACGACCTTGTTTTCCTGCTGCGCCGCGTCTCGAAGAAAAAACTCTTTCATGAATGAACCATCCTTGCCCCAAAACGAGCGGGCGATGGGTTTAATGGTATCGCGGAAAGCGGGAGGCGGGATACAGGAACCCTAAGGGAGGCCCATTCAAGCCCTCCTTCGGCTTCAGTGGGAAGCACAAGAAGCGCGTTCGCCTATGAGGCATCCCTGGGAAGGCGAATGGTAACGGTTGCTCCGCGGCCTTCGCCTTCGCTGGTGGCGTAAGCGCTTCCGCCATGGCTCCGCGCAATGCCTCGCACGATAAATAATCCGAGACCCGTGCCCTGCACGCGCTGACGCAGGCGCTCGTTGACGCGATAGAAACGGCTGAATATCCGCTTGAGTTCAGCTTGCGGGATGCCTTGGCCCTTGTCGGTAACGCGCACCAGAAGGTCGTCAGCCTCGTCGAGAATCTCAATGGTGATAACGAGTTTATTGGGAGAGTATTTGACCGCATTCTCCAGCAGATTACCGATGGCCGATCGCAGTTCTTCGGCGTCTCCCTGCACGAATGGCGGGGAAAGCGTGTAGTCCACAAAGCGAATGCTATCTGGATCGAGGTGGTGGCGGGTTATGGCCAGTGAGGCGCAATCGCGTACGATCTCCGCAAGATCGAGGCGCTGAAAGTTCTTCTTGTTTTTCTGCCCGAGCTGACCTGCGCGCAAAACCTGTTCGACGGTATTGATCAGGCGGTCGGTATCCTCGAGCATGATGCCGTAGAAACGCTTGCGTTGCGCTTCATTCAGTTCGCGCGATTGCAGGGTCTCAAGATAGAGACGGATGGAGGAAATTGGAGTTTTTAGTTCATGCGTAACCGCATTGATGAAGCTGTCATGCTGTTCGCTGCGGCGCATCTCGCGCACCAGGAAAATCGTGTTCAACGTCAGTCCGGCGATGATGAACCCAAAGAAAATAACGCCGAAAACGATCATCCCAACGTCGCGCCAGCGAATCATCCAGGTGATATTGAGAGCAAGCGCGAAGGCAACCGAACAGGCTCCGAGAACGATGAAGAACGCGATAGCCTTATTGCGAGAATTGATCGCCATAAAGGATTGATAGTAGTGGGACGTCCCCGGTTAGTAAAGAGGAGTTGGCGAAAGCCGGTCCGGCGTCCCGGAGTGTAAAACGCCAGCGACGGGCAAAAAAACAAGCCCCGACAACCATGTCAGGGCTCGAAAGTCATTCTAATGGACTAGCGGAAAGAGGTTAGTCACCGGCGACGGACTGTTTCACGCGAGCTTCTATAGCGGCTGGCGCGGGGGCAGATGCACCGGCCTTGATCTCCTTCACGCGGCTGTCAGCCCGCGGGAGTTTTATGTCTTTCGCCAAGCCGACGGCGGCGAGTGCGGAGATCACGTACCAGTTTGTGTCGACCTCCCACCAGCGCAGGCCGTGCCTCGCGGAGTTGGGATGTGCGTGATGATTATTATGCCAGCCTTCACCGAATGTGAGCAGCGCGATGATGAAATTATTGGTGGAATCATCCCCGGTCGCCCAGCGTTGCGAGCCCCACAAATGGGTGGCGGAATTTACCAGCCAGGTGGCGTGCAGGCCAACCACGGTGCGCAGGAATACACCCCACAGGACCATGTTCCATCCGCCGAAGTAGAGCAGCGCGAGGCCGACTACGACCTGGGTGATCCAATGGTATTTGCTGAGCCAGTGATAGAACCTGTCGCGACGCAGGTCGGGCACGTAGGGGCCGAGTTTCTCGGTTCCCTGGTGAAGCGCCTGGCCGGTCACGATCCAGCCCATGTGCGACCACCACTTGCCGTCGCGCGGCGAATGCGGATCGCCTTCGCGGTCAGTCAGTTGATGATGAATGCGATGGATGCCAACCCAGAAAATAGGTCCGCCCTCGAGGGCCAACGTGCCACAGATGGCAAAGAAATATTCCAGCCATTTGGGGCAACGGAACCCGCGATGGGTGAGCAGGCGATGATACCCAATGCCGATTCCGAGCGATGTGGAGATCCACCACAGGACGGCAGCAACGGCCACTCCCTTCCACGAAAAGTGGAAGAGCGCGACGACTGCCAGAACGTGATAAATGACCATTACGATGGCCGTAAGCCAGTTGATATTTTTTCCGCTCTCTGTTGATGTCACCCTGAACCATCCTTCCGGGGCTTTCCGTTGCGCCGCGAATGCGGTAGAAGGTGCAATGAAGAAGCCACGCCACCGTTACTTGTAAGATAGCAATTGCCGGGGTGAGGATTGTAAGAGTTCTGTAAGTCCTAAAACCCGAATGGATGACCCAGAATTGCAAAGAAGCGTTACGTTTCGCGAACACATTCGGCAAAGCGTCAACCAGTCCGGGAAAGCAGCGTCTATGTTAGAAGTGAGTCACCGAAGGAGCGATGGAATGAAAGGTATTTTAGCGGCAGTAATCGTATTGTTGATCGGTCTTGCCGGAACTGCGACGGCACAGCAGGACGCAGCGCCGCCTCCTCTGCAGGACAGGCCGGGACGCGGCGGCATGGCAGTGGATTTTCATGGCGTGGGTGGCCAGATCACTGCCATCGCGGGTTCCATCGTCACGCTGCAGACGCCCACGGGCGAAACCGCAAAAGTAAGGATCAACTCCTCGACGCGACTCATGATCGATCGCAATCCAGCCAAACTCAGCGACTTCAAGGTGGGCGACCGGGTGTTTGCCGGGGGTGAGCAGGACAAGTTCGGCGTATGGGTTGCGAGAGTCATGGGACAGCGCGCCGGGGCCGGTCAGCGCGGTGGAATGAAGCCCATGGGCGGTCTCAGGCCGGAAGATAACGGCAAGACCTTCATCGCCGGCGAAATTACTAAGATCGACGGCACAAGGCTAACGGTGAAAAAGCCTGACAACACCGAGCAGGTCATTGAAGTGGACGACGATACTTCATTTCACAATGAGCGCCGTGAAAGCATCACCCTGCCAGACGTTAAGGCAGGCGAGTTTGTTCGTGGGCTGGGGGCGGTGAAAAACGGAGCATTCGTGGCGAAAGAGCTGTATGCGGGCAGACCTCGCAGGCCGCGGCAGGCAATCTCCGCAGAGCCTCCGGCGGGTGGATCACCCATGAGCCCGAGCCCGGCTGCACCGGCTCGTCCCGGGAGCCCGGGCGACGACGGCCCAAGCAGCGAACAGAAGTAGGGCAGGGAACCGGATGACTTTTCGTGCGAATGCGGCAGCACTGCTGGCCGGGCTGAGCTTTATCTTGATGGCGTGCGCGGCAGCGGCGCAGCAGTCCGCCACGCTGCCACAAGGCGCGCAGGCGTCCTCAGCGGGGTTTGCGATTCGCGGCGTAATTCACTCCGGAAGCACGATGCTGCCGGGGGTCAGCGTTACGGCCTCACATTCGTTGACTGGCCGCAAGGTGCTTACATCGACAGATGTCGATGGATCTTTCCGTCTCGATCTGCCCTCCAAGGGACGCTGGGTGCTGCGAGCGGAGTTTTCCGGTTTCGCGCTTCAGACGGCGGAGTTGATGCTGACTCCCGAGCATCCCGAGGCAACTCACGATTTCGAGATGGTATTGCTGTCGCGAGTGCCAAAGACAGCGAACCCTGAAGGCGGCGAGACCAGCGATGATGTTACCGGGCTGCCGATGGTTTCGCGTTCGCCTGAGGGAGCCGGACGCGGGGCGCAGACACTGACGGTGAAAGCGGATGACGCCGCCCTGGCGCAATCTGCAATGCCGGGCGAGGGTGATGCGTCTTCCGCGAACCTAAGCGGACTGGCCGCGAGCGCGGATGCAACCAACCAGTCGGTTTCCGTCAGCGGACGCATGGGCAATGCGCAAGATTTTGACTTGCAGGACATGGACCAGCTACGCGACCGAATCCAAGAGGTGCGGGCGCGAGGACAGTTGGGCGATAGTGGTTTCGGAGGCGGCTCGGGAGGTGGTGGGGCTTTTGCCATGGGAGGTCCGGGCGGCGGTGGCCGTATGCGCATGGGATCGATGACCAAGCCGCACGGCCAGATCTACTACAACGCAAGCAATGGCGTGCTGGACGCTTCTCCCTATTCGGTGAACGGCCAACCATCGCAAAAGCCAAGCTATGGTTCCAACCGTTTTGGCGGAATGGTGGGTGGTCCGCTGAAAATTCCACATGTGTATGACGATGGCGGCAAGACATTTGTGTTTCTGAATTATTCGGGGACGCGCAGTTCGAATCCCTATGACGTGTTTTCGCACGTGCCGACGTCTCTGGAACGCAAGGGAAACTTCAGCGCGACAACCGTGAATGGCGTCCCGGTACAGCTATTCGACCCCTCAAATCCTGGGATGCCGCTGGGGAGCGGAAACCGCGTGCCTGTGATCAGCCCGCAGGCAGCAGCACTGTTGCAGTACATCCCGACACCAAACATTACCAATGGCTCGCTGCAGAACTTCCACTTCAATTCCGCGGCTAAGGCCGACTCGGACATCTTCGCCCTACGCCTGACGCACAACTTCGGCGCTCCCGTAGGACAACGCGGAACGCCGGGAATGCCCGGAGCAGGCGGCGGACGGGGCGGAGGCGGGCGTCCGCGTAACAACTTGAGCTTCGGGCTGAATTATCAGCGCAATGAGTCGGACAATTTGACGCCATTCCCGCTCATTTACGGCAGTACGCATACCAACGGATTCAACGCGACTGTAGGCTGGGCGGTGAGCAAAGGCAAGCAGAGCCATCAACTTCGCTTTACTTGGAACCGCAGCCGCTCGCACGGCAATAGTCACTTTGCAGGCATGACAAATGTTGAGGATGGCTTGTTCAGCGGCGTCTCCCAGGACTCCGTGAACTGGGGCTTGCCGGGCCTCGCGTTTTCCGACTACACAAGCATCAGCGATGTAAGTCCTTCGCAGCGCGATTCGCAGACGTTTTCGCTGAGCGAAAGTTTTGGCTGGGTTCGGGGAAAGCATCATCTCCATTTTGGCGGAGACTACCGTTGGATCGACAACAAGGCTTATGCGAGTTCGAATCCGCGCGGCGCGTTTACCTTTACGGGATCCTCAACTGCGGATTATGTGGGTGGCACGCGCGTCGCCGGAACCGGTTACGACTTTGCCGACTTTCTGTTGGGATACGCGCAGCAGACCTCGCTGGCGTATTCAGCGGTGCATGACCAATATCTGGCAAAGAGCTACGACTTATTCGTTCAAGACGACTGGAGGGTCAGAAGCAATCTTACGGTGAACCTTGGTTTGCGCTATGAGTTTATTTTGCCTTTCCATGAGGCTCATAACCAGCTTGCAAACCTCGAAGTGAATTTCAACGGCGTCCAATTTCTTGATGCGGTCCCTATTCCGGTGCAACCCAATCAAGACCACTATGGAAATGGGCTGCTGCATCCGGACCGCAATAATTTTGCTCCGCGCATCGGTATTGCGTGGAAACCTTTCGGGTCGAAAACGGTGGTGCGCACGGGCTACGGAATCAACTACAACCTCGGCCAGTATGCATCGATCGTACAGAACCTGGCCGCGCAGCCGCCTTTTGCCGTGAGCTTGACGAATGCGGCGCCAGCGAGCGCTCCCAGCACATACACGCTTGCCAACGGCTTCCCCGTACCCACTTCAAGTTCACCCAATCCGCCACCCACGAACAACTACGGAATCGATCCGAACTATCGCACTGCCTACGTGCAGATTTGGAATCTTAATGTGCAGTATGAGATCACTCCAACGCTGTTGTTGAACGTAGGTTATACGGGAAGCAAGGGTACCGCGCTGGACATGCTCCGCGCGCCCAATCGTGGACCGGCAGGCCTAAAGTTTTCTGACGTCGAACCATTTAACTGGGAGACCTCGCAGGGTTCGTCGATTATGCACGCCGGTTCCGTGCGCCTGCGCAAGAGGATGACCAAGGGGGTTGCAGTAGGTGGAACCTATACGTATTCAAAGTCGATCGACAATGCGTCATCAATCGGCGGCGGCGCGCAGGTAGTTGCGCAGGACGACACCAACTTGCGCGCTGAACGCGGGCTCTCCAGCTTTGACCAGCGGCACAAGTTATCGGGAGATTGGACCCTTGAGTTACCCTGGGGCGAAGGCCGCAAGTGGCTTACAAGGCCAGGCATCGCACAGAAAGTGCTGGGCGACTGGTTGATGCAGAGCACTTTTACGGTGGCTTCTGGTACGCCGTTTACGGCACGAGTGCAGGGCGCTGCCACCGACGTTGCAGGCGGCGTAAACGGCACCCTGCGTGCCAACTACAACGGCGAGCCAATTCAAATTGGCGACCGCAGTATCAAACATTGGTTCAATACCGCGGCGTTTTCCGTGCCGACTGCAGGATCGTATGGAAACTCGGGCAGAGATACCATCATCGGGCCGGGAAGCTGGCTGATGAGCCTTGTGCTTGCAAAGAACATTCCCCTGAGAGATTCCATGGGAATAGAGCTGCGCGCCGAAGCCGATAACGTGTTAAACCACGCGAATTACTCGGGACTTGATACGGTCGTAAATTCGCCAACTTTCGGACAGGTAACGAGCGTCTCATCAATGCGCAAAATGATTCTGTCCATGCGCTACCGGTTCTAGGTTGTGAGTAGCGCGACAAACATCGGGTGGCCCATTCAAGCCGTCTTTTGGCTTGAGTGGGAGGTAGCGAGCTGCAAGATGACTGGATTCTGGCAATGAGAGAGTATCGAAATAAATTCGCCCGTAAGTGGATTGCAGTGCTGGCGTGCTGCGCGATGATGGCTCCGGAGGCGGCTCTGGCGCAGCAACGTGCAGGAGAAGGGGACTTCACCTTCAAGGTTTCGAGCGACTTGGTGCTGGTCAGCGTTACGGTGCGCGACAAGAAAGGCGAACTGGTTCGCGGCCTCAAGCAGAGCGACTTCACGGTGCTTGAAGACGGCAAACTCCAGCGCCTTCAGAGCTTCGACATCGAGGACGTGGAGAGCTACGCCCAGCGGGCTCCCCAGGGCGGTCCGTCGCAGGCGGAAATTGCCGCGCCGAAGACCGATCTGCTTACCAGCAGGAATGCCCCTTCGTATGAAGCGCTGCGGGATCGCAGATTGATGGTGCTGTTTCTCGATTTGAGTTCGCTGCAAAGCGATGACAGCGACCGCGCCGTCGACAGCGCCAAGAACTTCGTTGCCAAACAGATGACGCCTGCCGACCTGGTGAGCATCGTGACCTTCGACACGTCGATGAAGGTGGTGCAGGATTTCACTGGCGACAAGAAACTGCTGACCACGGCGCTGGACCGTGTTGCCGGGAATGAGGGCAGTGGGCAAGAGGCGGGAACCACAGGCACGAGCGAGGGTACGCCCGAGGATTCAGGCTCGTTCGTCGCCGACGACACGGACTTCAACATCTTCAACACGGATTTGCGGTTGCAGGCGCTGGCCACCATCGCGAAAAATCTCGCGGGCATCGACCAGAAGAAATCGATTTTGTACTTCAGTAGCGGGATGACCAAGACCGGCGTGGAAAATCAGGCGCAGTTGCGTGCGGCGGTGAACGCCGCAGTGCGCTCGAATGTGTCGATCTACGCGGTGGATTCGCGTGGCCTGGAAGCAATGCCTCCGGGCGGTGGCGCGTCTTCGGCCAGCCTGCGCGGAGTTTCCTCCTACAGCGGCGCGGCGGTGCAGAAGGATCTGGATTCGAACTTCGCAAGCCAGGAGACGCTAGTAACCATCGCGAACGATACCGGTGGCAAGGCGTTCCTCGACACCAATGATTTCAGCAAGGCATACAGCAAGGTTCAGGCGGATAGCGAAACCTATTACGTGCTTGGCTATAGAAGCTCGAACGATAATAAGGACGGACGCTTCCGCCGCATTCAGGTGAAGTTGAACCGCAGCGACGTGAAGCTGGAATATCGCATGGGATACTACGGGCCCAGGGATTTCCAGCACTTCACGAAGCAGGATCGCGAAGACCAACTGCGGGAAGAGATCATGTCCGACCTGCCCAATACGGATCTTCCGATTTATCTGGGAACGGGGTATTTTCGCGGTGGTGACGGCAAATTCTATGTGCCGGTTTCGATCGTCGTTCCGGCTTCCGCGCTGGTTGTGCAGCGCGACAAAGACAAGGCTTCGCTCGACGTGCTGGGCGTGGTGCGTGACAGGAATACCAAGTTTCCCGTGGGCAATATTCGTGACAACATCAAGCTGACTCTGGAGCAGACCCAGAGCGTGACCACGGTCAGTAGTTCACCACAGGCCGCAACGGCGGGAACGCAAGCGAACCCCGACGCGAGCGTTTTGCCGCCCGTAACTGCGCGCACCCGCATGAACGTGCAGTACAACACGGGATTCCTGCTTCCGTCGGGGCGCTATCACTTGAAATTTGTAGTACGGGAAAATCAGAATGGACAAGTAGGGACATTCGAAAGCGACTTGGTGATTCCGGATCTGCGGAAAGAAAAACTCAAGATCAGTTCGCTGATGCTCTCCAGCCAAAAGATCGCAGCCGGAAAGAAGCCGCAATTGAATCCCTTGGTGAGCGATGGGCAGGAAATCATCCCAAACATTGCGCACGTCTTTACCCCTAAGCAGTCGATGACACTCTACTACGAAGTTTACGACCCGGCGAAATGGGCAGAGAAAAAAGATTCAATCCACTTGCTGACCAGCATCCAGTTTTTTCGCGGCAAGGTGAAGGTTTACGAGACTCCGCTGGTTGAGACGCAACACATGAACGCCGCGAATCGCAAGGCCGCCACGTTTCAGTTCGAAGTGCCGATGAAAGCGCTGAATCCGGGCTGGTACACATGCCAGGTGAATGTGATTGACGATGCAGGCGCGGCATTCGCATTCCCGAGGACGCAGGTGCTATTGAGACAGTAGGGCGCAGCAGTCCTCGGTCTGAGTTGCGATTATGTTCGCCCTTGGCCGGTGTCGACCTTGACGAAGCGTTGGTCAATCTTGGCGATGATTTCGTCCCGCACACGGCGGAAAACCGCGAGGCGCTCATCCTGCGAGCCAACGGCCCCTGCCGGGTCTTCAAAGCTCCAGTGGAGAAACTCCCAAGTGGATGGAAAAATAGGGCAGCGCTCTTTCGCATTGTCGCAGACGGTCACCACATACGGAATGTGCTGACCCAGTAGCGTTATCACGTACTTCGACACATGCATTGAAATATCGATGCCGATCTCGCGCATCGCCTCCACGGCCATTGGATGAAGCCCTTTAGGCTGAATTCCAGCGCTGATCGCTTCAAAACGGTCTCCGGCGACGTGGCGCAAGTAGCCCTCGGCCATCTGACTGCGGGCCGAATTCCCGGTGCAGAGGAATAGAACTTTTGGTTTCAAGCGTGCCTCCGCAGGGAAAGTTTAGTTTCACATCTTGGCCCTGCATTGACAAATAGTCTATCATGCTCTTATGCGTCTATACGCATATATGAAAAATCTGGTAACATTTCTTTCATTGGGAGTTTCAGTATGAGAGATTTGGAACAACTATTCAAAGGGCTCGCGGACCTGACGCGTCTCCGAATTCTTAACCTATTACTTCAGGGGGAACTGTGCGTTTGTGACATACAGTTTGTTCTGGAGTCACCTCAAACCAATGTTTCCCGCCACCTGATCTACTTGAAAAACTCGGGACTCGTGCGCGACCGCCGTGAAGGGACGCGGATGTACTACCGGCTCGCGCAGCCTGGTGAGGGCATTCACAAGCTTACATTCGAATTTCTTAGGGAAGCGTTTCATTTCTCCGGCGCGTTCGAAGAGGACTCGCGCAAGCTCAAGAAAGCCATCAAAACCGGATCCTGTACCCTGAGCGAGTTGAAGCCCTATTCGGCACTGCCACAGCCGAAGAAGGCCGTTTCTTCGAAAGACTATTAACTATGTCGAGCAAAGTTGTTTCACGTTTAGGATTTCTGGACCGCTACCTGACCGCCTGGATATTCGCGGCCATGGTATTGGGCGTTTTGGCAGGATGGCTAGCCCCAGGCATTGTGCCATTCCTCAACCGCTTCAGCGTTGGCACTACCTCAATTCCCATCGCCCTCGGGTTGATCGTGATGATGTATCCGCCTTTCACAAAGGTTCGATATGAGGAGTTGCACAACGTATTTCGCAACAAGCGGATTCTTGGTCTGTCTCTGGTTCAGAATTGGATCATCGGCCCAATTCTGATGTTTGTGCTTGCGGTCGTCTTCCTGCGCGGATATCCGGAATACATGGCTGGCCTGATTATGATCGGCCTCGCGCGTTGCATTGCCATGGTCATTGTATGGAACGAGCTGGCGAAGGGCGATACCCAATATGCCGCCGGATTGGTTGCATTTAACTCACTGTTTCAAGTGTTCTTCTACTCGGTATACGCCTGGCTATTCATCACCGTTCTGCCACCGCTTCTTGGACTGCATGGTATGGCGGTGCATGTCTCGATCTCCGACATCGCGAAAAGTGTATTTATCTATCTTGGAATTCCATTTCTGGCGGGCTTCCTGACTCGTACGGTCCTGGTACGCACTAAAGGCCAAGATTGGTACGATCACAACTTTGTGCCGCGGGTGAGCCCCCTGACGCTGATCGCTCTACTGTTTACGATTGTGCTGATGTTCTCGCTGAAGGGCGGGTATATTGTGCGGCTTCCGCTCGACGTGCTGCGGATCGCCGTACCTCTGCTGATCTACTTCCTTGTCATGTTCATGGTGTCTTTCTACATGGGGAAGAAGATCGGAGCCGACTATTCGAAGACCGCGACGCTTGCATTCACGGCAGCGTCAAACAATTTTGAATTGGCAATTGCGGTCGCAGTTGCGGTATTCGGTATCAACTCAGGGGCTGCTTTCGCTGCGGTGATTGGACCGCTGGTGGAGGTGCCAGTCATGATCGGCCTAGTAAATGTCGCGCTCTATTTCCAGCGGCAATACTTCCGGGAAGAAATCAGCGAAGCGCGAAGCGTGGCCAGCAACACATAGGACAAAGGGCGATGAACAAAATCTTGCCCTAATTTGTGCAAACCCTTAAGCTTTGAAGCACTCACGGTTTTCAAGGGTCTCGATGACACACTTGCGTTGGAGTTCTCTCTTTGTCGCAACCCTGGTGCTCTGTACAGCAAGCGGGCTGGCACAGCAAAATGGTCGAGTGAAGAAATTCGAGTATCCTGCCGCGCCCACAAGCAATCAAGTGGACGACTACCACGGGGTCAAGGTCGCCGATCCCTACCGTCCTCTCGAAGACCCCGATTCAGCGGCGACCCGCGCCTGGATCGACGCCGAGAACAAGCTGACGTTTAGCTACCTGGAGCAGATTCCCGCTCGCGAGAAGATTCGCGCGCGAATGAGAGAACTGCAGGACTACGAACGCTTTTCCGTTCCACAGAAAAAGGGGAAGTATTATTTCTATTCGCACAACAGCGGATTGCAGAATCAGAGCGTGTTGTATTGGCTATCCGCGCTGAACGCGGAGCCCAAGGTGCTGCTGGACACGAACGCACTTTCCTCCGATGGCACGGTCGCCGTGGGCGCCACGGATCTTAGCGATAGCGGAGAATTGTTGGCGTACAGTCTGGCTTCCTCCGGTTCGGACTGGCAGGAGTGGCATGTGCGCGAAGTTGCGACGGGAAAGGATCTGCCGGACATCATCAGGTGGGCGAAGTTCTCTGACGCTGCGTTCAGCAAAGACGGCAGAGGATTCTTTTATAGCCGCTACGACGAGCCA
>Ga0302320_10011277_pt1 | contig 18939 bp, 8 predicted proteins | sample Bog_T0_3_FD_202130 | JGI IMG/M metagenome (GOLD analysis project Ga0302320, IMG submission 202130) | Peat permafrost microbial communities from Stordalen Mire near Abisko, Sweden - Bog_T0_3 | ecosystem: Environmental > Terrestrial > Soil > Wetlands > Peat | place: Sweden: Abisko, Stordalen Mire...
GTCGTTCCAGCGAATACTTCGAGCGCGGACATGTCGTTGGCGCGCGCGTTGGTCGAAGAGATCGTGGACAGGGTCGGGCTTGTCCTCAAGGTTGAACCAATTGACGTCGTTTCTACTCGGGCGAGGAGGGTCATCATCGGATCGATTCTGAATCCGTTGATTCAGAAGTCTCTCAAGCAGACCAATTTGAATCGCAACAGTCCGATGCCGGGGGCGGAAGGCTACATCCTCAGGGTAGAAAAGGATGCAATCGTCGCAGCGGGTAGCGATGATCGAGGTGCATTCTATGCATTTCAGTCAATCCGGCGATTGCTCTTCAAGGATGGCAATCAACTGAAGGCCCGTGGCGTCTATGTGCGCGACTGGCCTGACAAGCCCTTTCGTGGTATCTACCTGTTCTTGCCTGGACGGGGCAACATCCCCTACTTCAAGAGATTCGTGCGCGACTATATGGCGCTCTACAAATACAACACACTCATCATGGAAATGGGTGCAAGCATGCGGCTCGAGAGCCATCCTGAGTTGAACTCCGGATGGCTGGACTTTATCCGTGACGTCAACTATAGCGGCCGAAATTATCCGCCAGGCGCATTTCACGATATTGAACAGAACTCGTCGCATCAGGATGTTGCCGACGGCAACATCTTAGAAAAGGAAGAAGTTCGCGAGCTCGCAGACTGGGTTGCAAGACATCATATTGAACTGATCCCTGAACTTTCTTCGTTTACACACAGCTATCACCTTCTCTCAAATCACAGAGACCTTGCGGCTGTTCCAGAGAACAAGTGGCCCGACATCTCCTGCCCGACGAATCCAAAATCCTATGAGTTGGTTTTTGAAGTCTACGACGAATATGTAGATCTCCTGAAGCCGAAGATGGTCCACATAGGCCACGATGAGCTGTTTCTTCCCGTCGGCGCCTCTCCCTCCTGCAAAGATGCGGAGATAGGCGAGCTCTTTGGAAGGGATGTTCAGCGCATCCATAATCACCTGTCTTCTCGGGGCATTCAGACCGCGCTCTGGGGAGATATGCTGCTGGCATCCGTCCGTGGAAAAAGCTTGCAAAAGCATGCGGCCGCGGATGGATGGAACTACGTCACTCCTGGCGGACTATCTCGAGAACAAGTGGAACGGCTCATTCCAAAGGATTGTCTTATCTTCAATTGGTTCTGGAGTACACAGCCCGGTGACCCTGTGGATGCGGAATCGAATGAGTCCACACTCGATGCAATGGGATTCAAGCAGGTTTTCGGCAATCTCGATCCGTCCATTACGAATTATGAGACGCGCAAGCAGCGCAAGACACTCCTTGGTGGCGCACCATCCGCATGGTCTGCGACGAATGAGTTCGGCTTCGGCAAGGATATGATGGCGACGTTCTTGGGTTGCAGCAGCATCCTGTGGAGCGGAGCAGTCATTCAGGGCAGGGAACTCTGCGAGAAGACCCAATCGATGCTTCCTGAAATCAGAACCAGGCTAAGAGGCATCGTTCCACCGAGTCAGACCGAGCACGCGCTGAGCACCGTCGACATTTCAAGAAACTTCAATACATGGGATAACATGCCGTTGCTTGGCAACACCCTTCGCGGAATGGCCAAAGGACAAACTTACTCGGGAAATGTTCCGTTCGACTTGAATCTCAACGCGGGAAAATACTCCATCGTGGTGGGCACGGATGGCGTGACTAGCAGCGGCCTTCCGAGAGAAGTTGCCGACATCCGGTTAGGTGTAACGGCAACGAGCGTGATCTTCCTTCACGCTCTCGCGAAGCCGGCAAACAACCGGGAGTCGTTTCGAGTGATCTGGGATCAGGAGGACACTTCCGATTTGCTCGGATGGTACGAAGTGGTTTACGAGGACGCCTTCGTAACGATCGTTCCAATCCGATACGGCGTGAACATCCTTGAGTGGGGATGGAGAAATCCAGGCTCGACTCCAAGCTATTGTTATTACGCAGACCCCGTCTCAATGGGGGGCACGAACGCAAACCCGATCACGATGTTTGCCTTTGAGTGGACGAACCCTCGGATCGGTAAAACCATCACCGAATTAAGGTTGAAGGGAACAGCCACATTTCGCGGTGCGCCAGCTGGGTTCATCAATGACTACGGCCCGGTGATTGAGAGCAATGCGGTGATTCTAAGGGCCATCACGATCGTGCAAAAGCGGACCTAGCTGTGGAGGAGCGAATTTTGCTCTGAATGATCGCCTTCAAGATTGGCTATTTGCGTCGAAGACAGCCTTCAGGGATCTCGAGTGTTAAGCGCATGTGTATCAAGATAAACATCTTGGGTGGCGGCTGGCCCGGTCCCGAGCGAACCCCCTTCCGGCTAAATCAGCTTCCGAATTCAACGGCTCGGGTACCTCCGTGTCATTGCCTCACAATGAGGGAAGGCATCTAACCCGAGAACGGGCAAAGCTCGTTCAGGGCGGGTATGGATGAAGCGCTCCTTCGGTGTCATTTGTCTTTTTTCTATCTGGATGGCGGTATTTGGAGCCGGGTCGCGTTTAAGGGCTGATGATCCGGCAAAATTTGATTTGGTCGGGCCCAAAGTAGACGTGCGGATCCAGCGCGGAAGCTTGACTTTGCCGATTGCTCAGGTACCAAACCTCATGGTCGGGGACAGGATTTGGGTGAAGGTGGATTTGCCATCCACGCAATCCAATCATCTGTTGCTGATTATTGCCTTTCTGCGCGGAACAACGAATGAGCCTCCCGAAGATTGGTTCCACGAGATCGATACCTGGGACAAGAAGACCGTCGAGGGTACAACCGTAACTGTCCCTCAGGGCGCAGAGCAGGCACTCATGTTCATTGCGCCGGAAACGGGCGGTGACTTCAAGACCCTGCGCGGAGCTGTCCGCGGCCGGCCAGGGTTGTTCATCCGTGCGGATGCGGCGCTCAACGAGGCATCGTTCGAGCAGCTAAGGATACAGCGGTACCTGGAAGCAATGAAGCAGGTCGATTCGAAAGATCCGAAGGTGATCGCGGACCGCTCGTCGAAGCTTGCGGAGACGCTTGCGCTGAAGCCAAACCCGGATTGTTTCAAGCAGCCGGTGGACCAGCAGGTCACGTGCCTGACCGTGTCGAGTGTTCCAGTGCTGATGAACGATGGGCATGGCATGGGCGTCGCGGAGACGCTGTCGTCAGGAGCCATATCGAGCCTGGCCAACAATGCCTCTTACACAACACCCATGGGGGCGGGGTTGTACTCGGCGTATGTGGGCACGATTGTGGATGTGGTGCACCTGGTCAGCCTTCTAAAGACCGCGCAGTACCAGTACATTCCCGGTCTGGCGTTTCCGGATGGATCGGCGTTGAATCTCAGGCTCAATGCGCCGCCGTCGTTTCTGAATCCGAAGTCGGTGATTGTGATTGCCCTGCCTGCCATCCAGCCGGCCAAGCCTCCTCCGCTAAAACCCCACGATGCAGAGGAAGTGGCGTGTTTGAAGAACCCGAAAATGACGATGCTGATCGAAGGCGCTCCCTTGGTATTTTCGACGGCACTCGCTCATCACCTTGTGCTGCACCTCAACCGGACGGGAGCTCCGATCGACTTGCCTTTGCGGGCGGATGCGTTTGAGGGTGGCTTGGTCCTGGCATCGGAGCCGGACCGGCGGTTGATGAATGACGTCATGGCGAAGGTGAATGATGCAGTGAAGCAGGAGGGAAAAGCAGGGTCCGCAACCGACTTGACGATCACGGGAACCGTGGAAGGATTCTGGGGATTCGACCATTTCGTCGGGCCTACGCTGGCGCTACAGCAGGTGGATGGCAAGAATTGGAAAATTGTTGGAGATACGCAACTGCTCGCAGGAAGGGACAATAAGCTGACATTGAAGGGGGACGGTGCGGCGTGCGTGGAGCACATCGCACTCACACCGGCGGCCGGGGCAAAAGACATGAAAGACTTCAACGTGAAATATGAGCCGGCGAAAGAGGAAGGTGGCAAGCTGCAGAAGGACACACTTGCGCTCGATGTTTCCCTGAAAAGCGTCGAGCCGGGCGGCTATTCGCTTGGTATCAAGCAATACGGTGATGAGAACCAGGAGCGCGTTCCCCTAACGGCCTATAACGCGGAGATCAAGTTGGATGCAATCGCAGTCCATGCGGGCGATAATACGGCGATGCTCAGGGGCAACGGACTGGGCAGCGTAGTTTCGGTGGAGATGGGCGGGCAGACGTTTATGCCCGCAGGTGGAAGCGATGACGCAACCGTGCTGCTGGAGGCGAAGGACGCGGTGGCGCCGAAGGACGGCGATGAGGCCAAGGCGAAGCTGAAAGACGGACGCATGCTGACGGTGAAGATCGTCGCGGAGAGGGCAAGGCCGTCGCTTATGTTGGTTTCGATGAACGCCTCGGCAGCACTCGAAGACGGAGCCCTGCCGATCGTACTCGGCGGAAAAGACGAGATTCCTCTCCATGGGAGGCTGACGTTTGTGGTGACGACGAAGGAAGTCTTTCCACGAACGCAGAAGGTGGAAGTTGCAACGGCGGACGGAGCGGTGAAGACCTCACTCTCGCTCGACGATAACAACCTGGTACTGCAGGATGAGCACACGGCGGTAGCCACGCTCGACCCCTTGAAGGCTTTTGGGCAGTCGGCGTTCGGGCCGCTCGCCATGCGTCCGGTTGCCACGGACGGAACAGCCGGCGATTGGACGCGCCTCGGGATACTCGTAAGGACGCCAGAAATCAGCGCCGTAAATTGCACAAGTGTGGACGCGCCGACGTGCACGCTGAATGGGAACAAGCTCTTCCTTGTGCAATCCTTTGGCGCAGCGAATGATTTTGCGAAGACGGCAGATGTGCCCACAGGGTTCTCTCAGGGAGACTTTGCGGTGCCCACGCCAGCGGATGGGGCGACGCTCTATTTGAAGCTGCGGGATGATCCCGGTGCGATAGCACTGGTGAAGCTGCCCTCGCCCATGCAGAAGGTGCCAGTGTCGAAGGCAGAGCAGAACGATCCGGCAAAGTCTTCCCCGAAAGAGAATGCCGCGCCAGCGACCCAGCCCGCAGCGCCATCGATTGCGCCGAAGCAGTGACGATTCGAATCTAGGACCCCTGCAGCTCCTGGAACCACGCGCACTCAATTGAGTCGTTGCGTTTCCTTGCCCCTTCGCCTGAATGATGGCTCCGTGCGTGGCCTGCTTACACCTTCAGCACATCGCCTTCTCGCGCCACCAACTGGTAGAGAACTGGATTGACAAAAAATCCCAGAAACAACCGCGATATCAACCCTGCCACGATCACAATGGCGAACGGCTTCTGCGTGTCCGAACCGATCCCCGTCGACAGTGCAGCGGGCAGCAGTCCAAGGCATGCCACCAGCGCCGTCATCATGATCGGGCGCAGCCGCAGCAGCGAAGCCTCGCGCGTCGCTGTTCGAATGTCCATGTTCTGCTCGATGCGCAGCTTGTTGATGTAAGAAACGAGAATCACGGCGGTCTCGACCGAAACCCCAATCAGCGCCAGCAGCCCCAGCGCCGACGACGCGCTGAATGCCGTCCCGGTCAGCTTCATGGCCAGCAATGCGCCCACCGGAACGGTAAGCACCACTCCCGTCAAAATGACTACCGGGTATTTGAAGTTGTCGTATAGAGCAAACAGGATCATGAAGATGATGAACACCGCAAGCGGCCCAATAATCGACAACTGGCTCTTGGCAGCCAAAAACTCGTCGTACTCGCCGCCCCACGTCAGTCTGTATCCTGGCGGCAGTGTTTTTTGAATGTCGGCAATCGCCTGCTGGCCGCCATTCACCGCGCTCTGCAGGTCGCGGCCCTCCACGCTGTACTGAACGCCAATGTACCGCGAATTATTTTCGCGGTAGATGAGTGACGCCCCGCCGGTCTCCTTGATATCGGCCAGAGAGCTCAACGGAACCTGCTGTCCGGTCGGCGAACCGACCAGTAGATTGCCGATCTGCTGTGCACTTTCGCGGAACTCCGGCTTCATGCGAACCACAAGGTCGAAGAGCTTTTCGCCCTGCACTACCTGCGTGGCCGCCTGTCCGCCCACCGCCGCCTGCACGATCGCCTCCACATCAGCCACGTTGATGCCGTAGCGGGCGATCTTGTCGCGATCCACATCGATTGTCAGCGTAGGCTGTCCTAACTGGCGCACCACCGTTAGTTCCGTGAATCCCGGCACGTGGGCCAGCCGCTCCTTGATCACCTGCGCCGTGTTCTGCAGTACATTCAGATCAGGCCCGTAGATTTTCACCGCGAGCGCGCTCTTTAGGCCCGTCAGCGCCTCGTCAACCGCATCTTCCGCCGGCTGCGTAAAGTTGAAGATCACTCCCGGAAATGTGTCCAGATGCTTCTCAATATCCGCTTGCAGCGCCGCTTTATTGTGAATCGATCCCGTCTTCCACGCCACGTCGTTATAGGGCTTCAGGCCTACGTAGAATTCGTCGTTATAGAAACCCGTCGGGTCGGTGCCATCGTCGGGCCGCCCTAGCTCTGAGCCCACATCCGTTACCATCGGATACTTCATCAGAATCTCTCGCACCTGCGGCGAGAATTTACTCGAAGTCTCGAACGAAACCGTGTATGGCATGGTGGCGCGAATCCACATCGCGCCTTCGTCCAGATGCGGCATGAATTCACCGCCGATAAACGGAACCATCAGCAGGGCGGCCAAAAAGATGATGCCCGCAAGAACCAGCGTCGTTCTTGGCCGGTCCATACACCAGTCGAGCCACACCGCATATTTCTTGAGTATCCATTGGAATGGCTTGTTCTCTCGTTCGTGCACGCCCTTCTTGAACCACATGGCGCACAGCGCGGGAACCAGCGTCAGCGTCAGGATCAGCGCCCCCACCAGCGCAATGGCAACCGTGTCCGCCATCGGCTTGAACAACTTGCCCGAGGGGCCGGTTAGCACGTAGATCGGCAAATATCCAGCGATGATGACCGCCACCGAATAGAAGATGGGCCGGTCCACATCCTTCGCCGCGTTCAGGATCACTTCTTCGAGATCGTACGGCGTTCCCTCGCGCGCGCCGAGTTCGCGGAAGATGTTCTCCACCATCACCAGCGTGCCGTCGATCAAGATGCCGAAATCAATTGCACCGATCGAAAGCAAATTTGCGGGAATTCCCTCCGCATGCACGAAGATGAAAGCGAACAGCAACGACAGCGGAATGGTGAGCGCCACGATGACTGCCGCGCGGAAGCTCACCAGGAACGCCACCAGTACGACGAACACCAGCACCATGCCCATGACCAGGTTGTGTTCCACAGTATCAATCGTCAACTGCACCAGGTCGCTGCGGTCGTAGTACGGGTGTACCTTCACGTCCGGCGGCAGAAGATGCTCGTTCAGGTCCAGCGTCTTGGCTTCCACACCCTTGAGCACGTTCTGCGCCTGCTCGCCGGTCCGCATCATGATGACGCCCTCCACCGCGTCATCCGTTTTGTTGAAGCCGAACTCGCCCAGTCTCGGCGCGTTCCCGATCTCCACTTGCCCAATGTCCCCAATGCGAGTGGGCACACCGTTCTGCGTGCCCACGAGGATATTGGCGATATCCGATGTGTCGCGGACCAGCCCTATTCCGGTCACGTAATCGGACTGCTGCCCCTGCTCGTAGAATCCTCCGCCGGCGTTCGAATTGTTCAGTGAGAGCTGTTGAATGACCGTCGGCACAGTCACGTGATACGCATAGAGCTTGGCCGGATCGAGCAGCACCTGGTACTGCATCACGGTGCCGCCAAAGCCGGAGTCGTCTGCAACGCCGGGCACCTGCTTGTATTCGCGCTGCAGCACCCAGTCTTCAATCGTCTTCAGTTCCTGCGGCGTGCGATCGGGGCTTTCGATCACGTACCGGTAAACAAGTCCGGATGGGCTGGCCAGCGGTGACAGTGTCGGCGTCACACCCTGCGGATACGTAACTTCGCTCAGCCGCTGAAACACCACATCGCGCGCAAAGTAGTTATCCGTGCCTTCGTTGAACGTCATGATCACGTCCGAAAGCCCGTAGAGCGAAATGGAACGCATTACCGTGAGCTTGGGAACGCCATTCATCTCCACTTCCGTGGGCACGGTGACAAGGCGCTCGACTTCTGAGGCCGCGTGCCCAGGCCACTGCGTAATCACTTCCACCATCGGAGGCGATAGGTCCGGATAGGCATCCACGGGCATGTTGTGGAACGCGATCGCTCCGCCCACAGCCATGAATGCCACGAGGAAAAGCACGATCGGCTTCTGCCGTAGCGCAAATTGAACGATGCGATGGATCATCTCGGCCAGTCCTCTCAGTGCTGCAGCGAATTCACGACTTGCAGAAACAGGCCACCATCGCCCACAACCTTGTCGCCCGGCGAAATGCCCTTTACGATCTGCGTTTCGTTGCTTTGCGTCTGGCCAAGAACCACGTCCCGCCGTCCAAACTGGTCGCTTCCCGTCAGCGCATACACAAATGGCTGGTTATTGTCGTCGCGCAGAATGGCCGCGTTGGGAACCACCAGCGCATTCTTCAGCACACCGGCTGTTACCGTTACCGTGCAGTACATATCGCGCTTCAGCTTTTCGCCGGGATTATCCACCACGATCCGTGCTTGCAAGGTTCGCGTGTTCGGATCGAGCGCCGGGGATACATACGAAATCCTCCCGTGGAAACTGTCAGTGAAAGCATCCGTCTGCACCACGACGTCCTCGCCGCTGTTCACGTACTTCAAATCCGCCTGGTATACGTTCGCCAGCACCCATACCGTGCTGAGGTCCGAGATCGTGAAAGCCTGTGTCTGCCCTGCCTGCACCACTTGTCCCGGTGAAACCAGCCGCTCCACCACCTTGCCTGCAATCGGCGCCAGCACCGGAATCTGCGCCGACGAAGGAGTCTTCGCCAGGTCCTCAGGATTCTTGATGCCCAGAATTCTCATTCCTTGCTCGGCCGCCTTCAAATCGGCCTGTGCCTGGTTGCGATTGCTCTCTGCCTGTTCCAGATCCTGTTGCGCTATGGCCTTGTGTGCGTAAAGATCCTGCGCGCGAACGTAGAACCTGTCCGCCAATCGGAAGGAGTCTGAAGCCTTCAGGTAACCGTCCAGCGACTGCGCAAAGTCCGGACTGCTCACTTCCAGCATCGGCTGATTCATCCGCACATTGTCGCCGGGCACCACCATGATCCGGCTCACCGGTCCACCCACCTGCGTAATCACCGGCGTCGTTTTGAATGCGTTGTACGCCACCGTGCCCGTCAACCGAAGCGTGTTCGTCATCGTGCTCGCAGTCATGGTGATCAGCTGCACGTGGCTCATCTGGTCGTCGGGAATCGTGAAGAGCTGCGGCGTCGCTGACTGCGATGGCTTCGACGAAAACGAAGTCATTCCGCTCGCATTGTCATTCGAATGGCATCCGGCCACCGCCAGCAATGTAAAAGATAGAATGCACGCAACCCGCATACGGAAAGCCCTATCCATCGATTTCGCGTTTCTCATGGTAAGCTCCTGGTTCCGACCGCTTGGCGAAGCTGCTCCAGCGCCAGCAAATACGATGCCAGCGCCTGCCGATAGCCGAGTTGCGTCGTGCGGAAACTCCGCTCTGCATCCAAAAAGTCCAGCAAGCTGGCCGCCCCGTGCTTGTACGCGTAATCCGTAATATCGAGCGATTGCTGAGCCGCATCGAGATAACCTGACCGGTACAGCCCGACAATCTCGTTGTTTGACTTCCAGCCTTCATACGCGTCCCGGACGTCGGTAAGAACTTGTCCGTTCACGTACAACTGCTGCTCCTGGGCCTGCGTAATCGCAATCCCTGCCCGCTTAATCTCGCCCTGGTTGCGATCGAAGATCGGCAGTTGCATGGAACCGAAAAGCGAAACGTCATTCAGGTAGCCCAGGTGCGTGTAGCTCATCTGTCCCGTGATATCGCGCTTTCCAATCGCCTTTTGCAGATTGAATGCGCTGTTTGCCGCCGCTATTCCCCGTTGCGCCGCTTGCAGGTCCGGCCGGCTCTGCAGGGCCGCCGCCTGCATATCCTCGAGATTGCCCTTGATCGACTGGTACTCAAAGCTCCCGGACACATCGTAGTCCGCGCTCACCTGCTCGTACCCCAGCAATTGGCGCAGATCCGAAAGTCCCTGCACGCGTGCCAGCTTGGCCTGTGCCACATCGGTTTCGAACTGCAGCATCTGCAGTTTCACCTTCAGAAGGTCGTCCAATCCAATGCTCCCCGCCTTATAGCGAGCATCGGTAACGTCCAATGTCTGTTGAAAGCTCTTCAGGTCCTTGTTAGCAAGCTCAAGCGTTGACTCCGCCAGTTCCACGTTGATGAAGTCTGTGGCCACGTTATAAGCAAGCGTCCGCTCGTTGTCGGCCACCTGCGATCGTGTCACATTCGTCTGGTCCTTAGCCGCCTGAAGCCGGTTTTGCCGCTTCTTCCCGCGCTCGAACAGGTAGCTCACGCCCAGGTCAAACTGCGCTGTATTGTCAAGGTAGTCAGAGCTGAAATTGCTAGGCTGGAATATGGGAAGAAATTGCGAATCGCCCATGAGCACAGGATTCGGCCGCAGGTTGGCGGTAATCTCTTCCGCCTCATTTTGCTGGATCGTGGTCCGTGTCGCCAGCAGGTTGTGATTGTGCTCGAGCGCCATCTGGATCGCCTGATCCAGTGAGATCAATGGCGCGCCGGGCTTCTGTGCCAATTGGCTGGCCGATTGAGGCGGGTTAGCCTGCGACGGTGACTGAGCGGCCTGCCCAACCGCTGACTCTGCGATCGAATACGAAAGCACGAGGATACAAAAACGTAAAATTGTCGAACGCATAGGCGCTCCAACTCCTGAATAAGAGAAATAGCCGATGAATGTGCCGCAGCGGCACAGGGTCTGGGGATGGGCTATACAGGAGGTGCGCGGGGCGCCTTTTCATTCACTTTGCATTGGGAAACAAAGCTATTCTTCCATGTCACGCACTGCGCGGTAGCAGGGGCCAACCCAGTCGTTCCGACGGCTGGGGCCGGAGGGGCGATAACCATGTGGCAGAGCGCGCAGCTGTCCGCCGCGGAGCGGTCATGATGGTGAAACACCACTCCCATCGTGGTCGCCATTAGCAGCACGATCAACAAGACGGAAACGATGACTCGCCCGATTCGCAGTGCGTCAGGCATCCCGAGTGACCCCATCAACTTACTTCTACTTCTTTAATAAGAATGTTTCCATTCTCAAACGCACCGGAGATTTACTAAAGATTCATCCAACATCCTTGCTGCTTTTCCTCACTGCGGGAACGAGCCAGATAGGAAGAGACCACGGATTGAGAATGTCTCCACTATATATCTTCGAAAGGCATTTGAATGCCCCAAACTTCGACCGGAGCAATCAAAAGGGGGGTAGAACACTCTACAAGGAGAGAATACAGCATCATCGTGGTTCTTGGAACTCACGCCAAGGTCACTCCCCAGGACATCGAAGTTAAGATAATTTCCATTCGCAATGCGGGCAATTGTCCTGGCGCGGCTGGAGATCCCTATCGAGACAGTGCCGGGCCCGTTTTATATTGAAGACGCTGCCAAGTCGTGGGGGGGCTGGCGTTCTTGCATCGTTGGAACTGAAATTATTGGAACCTAGGGGATGAGAGCTTGGACTCGCAATAGCCTTTTTTGTACCTCCATTTGATGGGAACTACTAGGAGAAATCTCGATGAAAAGGAATAATCGACTCATAGGGCCAATCACGGGGCCGGTGGCACTTGCAACCCTCTGCGCGGCGTCGATGCTTGCCCAGGATACGCAGTACCGCGTCAACGGACAGCTGATTCCGGGACCGCCTTGTTTGACGATGGGCTTCCTGGGGCGCGGCGGCGCTGCCCCCTGTACCGCTTTCATGCATCGGGAGTGGTTGACCGACATAACGCACTGGCGCATGGAGCGGCGCATTCGCATTGGTTTCGATCCGAGCCGCTATGAGTTGCCCGCTTTGAAGTGGGCACAGTCCGCTTTCATTCAGCCGCAGATGATGGTGCACGACCGCTTTTTCTATGATCCGGTGGCCGGAAAGTACACGGTCGACAAGTATCTGGATGACCTGGATAAGCGCTATGGCGGCATCGATGCCGTACTCATCTGGTCGACCTATCCAAATATGGGAATCGATGATCGGAATCAACTCGACATGGTGCGCTCCATGCCCGGCGGCGTGGAAGGCGTGCGCAACATGGTGGAAGAATTCCATAAACGGGGAGTGAGAGTCTTATTTCCCATGATGATGTGGGATGAAGGCACGAGGGATCCAGGCGCACCGTGGCCGGACGCCATTGCGGACCTGATGAAGCAGATCGATGCCGATGGCATCAATGGAGACACCCAGGACGGCGTGCCCCTGGCATTCACTTTGGCCGCTGAGAAGGTGAATCATCCGCTGGCTTTTGAGCCTGAAGGCGGACCGAGTGACGAGGCCTTGGCATGGAACGTTCTCACCTGGGGCCAATACGCCGCCAGTCCGCTTGCGCCGGCGCCGGTCAACAAGTTTGCTCCCATGGTGGACAAGTATCGCTGGCTCGAAACGCGCCATCAGGTCAACATTCAGGATCGTTGGGGTCGAGACCATACCGATGACCTGCAATATGCGTTCTTCAACGGTGAAGGCTGGGAAAGCTGGGAAAATGTCTGGGGCATCTGGAACGGCATCACGCCCCGCGATGCGGAAGCAACGCGTCGAGTCGCTACGATTGAGCGCGGAATAGCGCCCTTCCTCGTGAGCCCGGACTGGGAGCCGCTTTATCCCATGCTTCGCTACGGCGTGTATGCGAGTCGCTGGCCCCTCGCTGATCAAACTGTATGGACGATCGTGAATCGCAATGAGTATGACGTGAGCGAAGACCAGATGTCGGTTCCATACAAGCAAGGCACGAGGTTCTTCGATCTTTATCACGGAGTCGAACTCGAGCCACGGATCGTGGGAAACAGTGCCATTCTCGGCTTTCCCCTGGAAGCGTATGGATACGGGGCCGTGTTGGCCACATCCGGCGACCCTGACGCGAAGACCCGAGAGCTTATGGCGAAGATGAAGGCCATCACTGAGAAGCCGCTCGATACCTATTCCCGCGAGTGGAAGGTGCTCTCGCAGCATCTGGTTGACATTCAGCCCACACAACGAGTCTCTTCGGCACCTGCAGGCATGGTTCTTATTCCCGCTGCGACATTTGATTTCAAGGTCGAGGGGATTGAGATTGAAGGCTCCGATGATGCAGGCGTAGACGTGCAGTATCCGTGGGAAGATTCGCCGCGGCGGTTTCATGATCACATCCTGCAGATCAAGCCGTTCTACATGAGCAAGTATCCGGTGACCAACGCGGAGTTCAAGAAGTTTCTCGACGCCACGCACTACCATCCCGGCGACGACCTGAACTTCCTCAAGGCTTGGAAGGATGGTGCCTTTCCCGACGGAGCGGCCAACAAGCCGGTCACGTGGGTGTCCATGGAAGATGCGCGCGCCTACGCCAACTGGGCTGGGATGAGGCTTCCACATGAGTGGGAATGGCAATACGCCGCACAGGGTACTGACAATCGCATCTATCCCTGGGGTAATTGCGGTTGGCTCCCTCCGGCCATGGCAGGGAGGCCAAGCGTTCCCTCTGCTCCCGGTGCGCCCTGCGTTCCGGCGCAAGACCCCAAGGATGCGCCCGCGCCCTTTCCAGATGAAGGCCGCGTGATGCTCGCCGCGAATGATGTGGATGCGCATCCGGCTGGTGCCAGTCCGTTCGGGGTCATGGATTTGGTAGGCAACGTCTGGCAATGGACAGACGAATACACGGACGAACATACGCGAGGCGCAATCTTGCGCGGAGGCAATCATTATCGCCCGCAGGGTTCGATCTGGTACTTTCCGGAGGCGTACAGAAATGATCAGCATGGAAAGCTGCTGCTCATGGCTCCAAGCTATGATCGCTCCGCTGGAATTGGATTCCGTTGTGTCAAGGATGCTCAATAGTCCGGCCTAGGCAAGTTTCGATTGGGTGTTTCGTGCAGTGAAGTTTTGCCATCAAATCCTGAAAGGGAAGGAAGACATAGGATTGCCAGTGCTCTTGCCGGCGGCTGGCAACTAACCACGACGGCGCTGGCCCGCATCGGCTTTCCGGTGAAGGTGCCGTTGCCCACGAGCTATATTGCGGCTGATGGAGTTTCAGCGTGGAGCGCGTCGACCTGGTGCCCGGCGTCTCCTTGACTCCGCCGAGACGGTAGGAGAATGCGGCTTCAGCCAATTCAGCTTAGCTATACTGGGTGAATTGGCAACCGCGTGACGGTGTATGGAGCGAGGTTTGTCGCGCTCTGCGAGGCTGCAAGCCTTCCGCAAGATTGCTCAGTCTCACTCTCGGGGACGCCAACCACGACATTCAGAGCTTTTTCGGCCTTGCTCCCAAGGAACCGGTCTATGAAATGAAGCGGCTTCGCTACCATAATGAAATGCAACTCGTTGTCGAGGTAGTTCACTTGCTGCCGATTCCTCAATGCCGCACTCGTTGCATCACGTAAGGCGTCTCGTGCTCGAGGTCAGGGTAAATCTTGCCCGTTCCACGGCCATCCACAATCTCGATGTAGTACATCAGGTTCCACTGGGGCGTGATGAAGGTCCCCGGAATCCTGGCGCTGTACACGCCCGTATCGCCTTCCTGGGTCATCGCCATGGTTTCATAGTCCTCTTTCTGGTTCACGTGCCGATAGCGAAGACGAATCCAGCGAACCCCCTCGGGAGCCTTCACCGTGGCTCGCACCGTGAAGTCGGCGCCGGGAATGGCCTCGTCCACCATGGACGGCATGATGGAAACGACAGGCGGCTGCTCGTCAGGATGAAAAGCCGGTACTACGGCATGCGCACCGGCGGTCGGTTCGGCCCCCATTCTCTCCGCAAGAAGGTCCGCGAACTCTCTGTCCATCGCTGGCAGTTCGTCTTTCCAGTGGTGCGGAAAGCCGCGCAGCGGGGTTCCGAAGTACATGTCTGCAATGTATTGATCCCCGGCCGCGGCAACCATCTCCCGCCATGCACCGATCGCTTTGCGCTCTTTGGCAATGGCATCGTCGAATGCCGGAATGCTGCCTGACTGCTTGTAAAGGTTGTAGTCAACCGCCGCAATTTGCCGCGCAGCGTGATAGCGAGCCAGACCTGCAAGTATCTTGGCATCTGTCAGCGTGGCTTTGAGTTCTTTGTCCGCCGCTGCGGTATGAGGAGCGTGCTCTGCCGCTGCAACTTCCTTGAGAATCTCGTCGGAAGTCTGCGAGAACCAATGACTGATCTCCTCGGGACGCTGCATGGCCGTATCGCCTCCCGCGAGCAGTCTCTTGGCTTCATCGCGGGTGCTTTCAAACTGCGCAATGTCGCTTCCTTCTTCGCGGGCCGCGTAGGAGGGAAGATTGCCGATGTGCATCATCTCCGGCCAGCCCAACGTTGTTGGGAACATCGAGTACGGGATACTGGCCGAAACCACGCGGGGAAGAACACGGCTGGAGTACTCGAGTGCACGCATGACGTGGGGGCCTGCTTCTGCACCGAAGCGCTTGACGTATTCTTGCATCCATACATCCGAGGTCGAATCAGGATTGTAGGCAAGACGTCCCATCACACGATAAAAGGCCCAGTACCGCTCAAACTCGTATTCGAAATACTTGTAGCGAGGGTTCAGGAAATCGCGCGGCGGATCGTTCGGAGGGTCGGCCAGCATCTTGGTCGCCTCCATCTCGGTTACGACAAGTCCGTGGCCGTCGTATAGGCGAGCGCTGCGCGCCAGGCGCCGTGCGTAGTCCGGATCGGACCATGCCAGCAATCGTTGTGTTCCCCCGTTCCAGAGAGTCCAGTTCACCGCGTAGGTCTGGGGGTATTCCAGCAGGTCGGCATAGCTATGGCGCGAATTCCCCTGGTCCTGTTTGTTAATGTGCGTCGGATGATAGGGCAGCCCCATCTGCTCCATCCATATCTTGGTGTCGATATGAATCTTTACTCCCTGAGACTGCGCGTCGCGAATAACAGATTTATCGAGCCCTTTGGCACGAAGTTCGAGCTCAATCTCCGGTCGTTTCGTACAGTAGAAATGGAAGATATCGTGCCAGAAGCCGTCGATCTCTGTGTCGAAAAGCCCGGATTCGTTGTGCATGCGGAACTGAGTCTCTTTGATCTCTGGAAAGAGCGCGTAGAACTTGTCGAGGGCAGCCACCGTGTAGGGCACCAAATTGTCCGCATTCAGGCCCCAGACCAGCCCCGGTGTGGGATGCGTGCCGTCGGAGGCCCACGCGATCTTTCCATCCTGACCGGCGCCGCGAGCACCGCGATAAATGTGCTCCCAAATGCCCGGCTTGATGCGGATACCCCGTTCGCCGGCAATCCGGATCATGGTCTTGAATGAGTCCAGGTTCAGCTTCTGCTGTTCCGGCGTCAGGCCCACGACCTTCACATCGGGAAAACCATCGACGTTGAAAAAGTATGGGTAGAGAGGAGCCATGTAACCGCCGTCTTCATACCCAAAGGTCAACACCAGCTCGTTGATGCGATCTTCGGCCAGCATGTCGAAGTAGCGCTCCCAGTAATGAGGATCATGGAAACGGCTTTCAAAGTACGCGCGGTTCATCGTGAAAATTACGACCCCACGATCGCGGAGGAAAGGCTTCTCCTCTGTGCTGTGGGCAAAAGCGAAAGGACTGTCTCCCTGCGAAGTCCAGGACACGCGCTGTGCGAGATCGAGCGCAGCGTACATCAGGCCCGTTCCATCGCTTCCGCACAGCACGATCGCAGGCTTGCTTCGGTAAGTTGCCCCGACTTTTACCGCCAAGGCTTCAGGACCAGCCGGCAGCGATGCACCCGCGCCAAGCGCGGTAACGGCCGGCCCATTGGAAGCGGCAAGGCCGGCAAGGATCACGGTATCGGCGCGGTCCACATCGTCGGCCTTTTCTGAAACACGAATGCCGCGCGCTCGGAGCGCCTGTTCGAGCGTGGAGATACCATGCTCCGCCGTAGCTGAATCTCCAGAGTCGTCCAGCACAACTACGCTTTGGATCTTTCCCGTCACACTCTTTGCTGACAAAGAGGATTGGGCGTCGCCTGCTGTGCAGAAAGCCAGGATCGCGAAAAAAAACAGTGCCGGAAAGCAATTGCCTGCAAAACGTACTTGCATATTTTTGCGAGGGGAAAGGTGGCGCATGACGGCAATAGCCTTTTTGAGCGTAGTAGTGGTCATCTGGGTTCTCCAACGAGCATCAAGGTTATCCGAACTCCCGCCAAGTCGAAAAGCATCTGGACGACTTCCACTCCGCGGAGTTCGGTCGACCTTCATCTCATTGTGAAAGCTTAGTACTGAGAAGACCCCTTGTCGGGGACATGAACACGATAAACCGATGTGCGCGCCGTAACATAAATGGTTTGCAAATCAGGACCGCCGAAGGCAAGGTTCGCCGGAGTCTCTGGGAACTCGATCATCTTCACCAACTTCGCGTCTGGCGTATAGATCGCGACTCCGCGGCAAGCGATATAGAGATTGCCATTCTCGGCCACTCGCAATCCATCCGGCGTGCCGTCGATTCCCGAGATAAAGACACGCTCGTGCGAAGCATTTCCCTCCGCGTCCAAATCGTAGGCGAGAATCCTTTTCTCCTGTGAATCCGCAACATAAAGAGTTCGGCCATCCTGCGTCAGCGCCACACCATTGGGCCGCGGCATCTTCGCAATCAGCGTGACGGTACCCTGCGGGTTCACGTGAAAGACGCCGTTGAATGGGAGTTCGCGCGGTTCCAGAACCGCCGCCGAAGCGGGGTCAGAAAAGTAAACCTGTCCGTCGCGCCGCACAACGACGTCGTTCGGGGAATTGAGGCGTTTCCCCTCGAATTCCGAGGCGACAACCGAAACCGTTCCATTCTTCTCGAGCCGTGAAACGCGATGTCCGTCACGCTCTGCCGTATACAAGCGCCCCTGAACGTCCATCGAGTTGCCATTTCCCGCGTGCGTAAATTCGTGGTAAATCTCTGGATGATTCTGCGTCGCCAACTTCATGGTGCGCGAGTTGTAGATGTCGCTGAACAGGAGATAGCCGCCGTCTTTCTTCACCCACACCGGTCCTTCGGTAAACGCGAAGTTACCCCCGAAGCGTTCCACACCGGAGCTCGCAACTGGATCTGGTGGCGATGGTGGTTCAATCTGCAGGTCCAGCTTCCACGTCCAACTGCTGCCCGGCTTCAACTTCACCAGCCCAATGCCGGTGTTCAGCGAGTTCTGTCGGCCGAACCATGGCTCGGGACAGAAGTATCCAGCGGCGGGCCCGCCGAAGGCGTTCGTCCGAATCAGCGGTTCCGGCAGATCGCTGCTGGCCGTCTGGGTGAGCCGCAGAGTGATGCCCTGCGGATCGATGATTCGGGAAAATGGCTGGCTTTTGTAGCCCGCGAGTGGAAGTGCCACATGCGCGTCAAAGCTGCCGAGCGCCTCAGGCGTGGCAAAAGAGCGAGGCTGCTGTTCCCCACTTAGAACGCCCGCCGCATTCCGAAGCAGTTGAACCGTATTCTGCGTTTCAAACTGCATCTTTGCTGGGTCGGTCCCAGCAACAAATGGAATCTTGAAGGCCAGGTGATTGCCGATCGAGAATGGCATCGGTTCAGTATTCGAAGCGTCAGACTTCACAACATACGTGACCGTAACGCTGCCGTCGATCAACTCGAAGTTGGCATCGAGATGGAAGGCATAATGATAGTATTTTCGAGTGGCATCGGAGTCGGTCAACTCTACGGTGACTCGAGCACTATGATTGTCCGCATTGCGGCTGATTTCCTTCCAGGGAACAGTCCGCGCGAAGCCATGACAAGGCATTGGGTAACTCTTCCCATCCGCGGTATAGGTGCCCATTCCACAGCTTTGCGCGGGAATGGTGCCCACCGGATATTGCGCGCCAACCGCCGGCCAGAGTAGTGGGCCCTTCCCAAAAAATCCGGTCGTGTGTTCGTAGTTGCGTGCGTTGTAGAGCATCTCCACA
>Ga0302320_10011278_pt1 | contig 18937 bp, 10 predicted proteins | sample Bog_T0_3_FD_202130 | JGI IMG/M metagenome (GOLD analysis project Ga0302320, IMG submission 202130) | Peat permafrost microbial communities from Stordalen Mire near Abisko, Sweden - Bog_T0_3 | ecosystem: Environmental > Terrestrial > Soil > Wetlands > Peat | place: Sweden: Abisko, Stordalen Mire...
CTCGTGGCCCTCCAACACCTTTCACCAAATCGGATTGGAATGGGATGCGGGTAGTGACTGCGAAATCTATCTGGACGGCGCACTTGCGGTATCCGGTGGCAGCCCTACTGGCCTTCCGTCCCGCAGCACGTGGACCAACGGATTTGTCGTCCTGTCCGACGATGCTGGCTACGAACAAAGCCGAGGCGGAATGTTTGCCTTAATGACTTGGTCGGAGGAGTACGGCGGCGGCTACACCAACGGTTGGCTTTACGAATCCAATCAGTTGGCCACATGGCAGGCCTCGCTCGGGGGAGGAGGCTTCGGCGGGATGATGGGGATGGGTTTGCTCAACTCTGGCTGCCCCTGCACCAATTGTATCGTTGGCACAAATTTGTCCGGCGTTTACGTCGCCAACGTGCGGGCCACGAACGACGCCAGCGGGGACGGCAATATCACCTACACGTTTTCAATTCAAGGCGGTATGCCGGAGGTCCCATATGATGTGTTTTCCGCTCCGGCTCTCACCGGAACGGCTCTAACGAGTGCCAGTTGGGTATGGCTGGGACAGGGAACAAACTGCGGAGTTTACCAAGTCACCAACCAACCTTTCGGCCTGTCATTTTACATCTTGGGAACCCCTCTGCCGGCGGCGGATGGCAGCGGCCTGACCCAGGCGTATGAAGCGTTGGTTCATTCGTCTTCCAGCGGTGGCGACGGTATTTCCGGCCTCTACAAGCTCTTGCACGGATTATCATTGAGCACCAGCATTGCGGTCCCCTCGCTCAATTCCATCAGCATTCAGTCCTGCCCAATCCCCTAACGATTTTACAAAACCATGAAATCGCTTTTATCCAGTCTCGTTCTCACAGGAATCCTGGCTCTACCGAATTTGACATTCGCCCAGGACACTGCCGGAGTTAATACCGGCGGTGCCGTCTCTCAGGAAAGCCAGACTCAGGGACCCGCAGGCCAAACCGATTTTCAAACCGATCTCTTCACCGGGCGGTTTAGCTACTCGGTTCCATTGCAGTTGGCCCCGGCGCGGCACGGCAGCACACCGGCAATCGAGTTGCTCTATAATTCGGCCAACCCGAACGGCTGGTGCGGACTTGGGTGGGACATTGATCTCGGTTACATCGAGCGGGAAACCCGCTTTGGAGTGCCGGTGCTCTGGACCAACGGCTTCCCCGTCAGGGCGTATGACGATTCAAAAGGCTTTCGATTCAGCCTCAAAAGAAAAAGCGCCGATTTGGTCAACGTGACCGACAGGGCCTATCGCGCACAGATTCAAAGCGACTTTACGCAATTCCATCTGGACACCAACAACAACCAATGGGTGGCCACGGATACGAGTGGGAATCAGTATTTCTTTGGCACCACGACGAACAGCAGGATGTCCAATCCAAAATCTGGTTGGACGAATACCGCAGTTTCAGGAACATTCCGCTGGGCGCTGGACAAGATTCAGACCCCGGAGGGCGACATTGCGAATGTCACCTATACCGTCATCTCCAACTGCCTTTATCCGCAGACCTACACCTACAACGGACACACCAATGGCTTGGCCAATTCTTGCTCGGTTCAGTTTTGGTTGACGCCAACGAACCGCACGGACTCAACGATTTCTCTGAAATCCGGCTACCGGGTGGATCAAACGCGCCTCTTGAGCGCGATTTCACACACGGTGAATGGACAGATGATTTGGAGCAACCAGCTTTCCTACACGACTTCTTCCTCAACGGAACGGTCTCTTTTAAATTCGGTCACGCGATACGGCACCAATCTCTCCAGCACCCTGCCGCCAATTACGTTCAATTACTCGCAGATGAGCTACAGTTTCCAGCCGCACACCACCTGGACTGGCCTCGCTTTGCCCTCTGGCGGGAGCACATCTTATTTCGGCTTGAGCGGGACCGTCGTTGACTTGGCCGACGTGGACGGAGACGGTTTGCCCGACCGCATTATTCACCCAGTTCCCAACGGCTCCGGTTCTTATACAAATATCCTGGTGCAGCATAATACTGGGTCAGGCTTTGCCGCAGCGACGAGTTGGCGGCTTGGTTCGCAGACCTACAGCGGCAATTCCACGTCCAACTTTGAAGATTGGAGCTACATCCAGTCCACCCACGGTCGAATGATTGACATGGATGGCGATGGTAAGGCGGATTGGGTGGTTGACCCGTATCCATCCTATTGGGGGGGTGGCGTTTCCAACACCATGCTCACAAATTACAATCATCTTGTCGTGCAGTTGAACGCCAGCAGCAATCTTAACGGAGCGGTCTTCTGGACCAACGTGGTGGATCAGCAGTTTGGCAACGACGGCCTCGGACAGATCGGTAATTTTCGGGCGGTGGAGAATACGGCCACGAGTACCGGCGCTTACGTCATGATGCTCGACATGAATGGGGATGGTTTGCCGGACCGGGTCATGATTAGACGAGGGCCGCCCTACACCAACTACATAGTGCAGTTCAATACTGGCAACGGCTTTACCGGAACCAACAATTTTGGTCCTTATTCAGCCCAAGGACAAACCAACGCGGGCGGGGTCGCCGGAGATTACGGTTGGGCGGGGTTGGCATCCAGTATAAGCGCGATGCGAATGTTGGATATCAACGGCGATGGACTGCCCGACCGCGTCATGGTGGTGGTGTCCTCCACCTCCGACGCCGCCGCCGCGCCACAATATCAAACCAACCTGATTGTCGAATTGAACAACGGCTACGGCTTTGAGCCGGCCATGGTCTGGCCGGGAGTTGACCCGTATTACAACCACACCTGCGGAGGTGGCACCACCCCCGGGATTAACGAATTGGGGGACGATTATCAGGTAGCTTATAGGGACGTCAATGGCGACGGATTGCCGGACCGAATCATTGCCTGCCAGTGCTCCGTTACGGGCTACACCGGCTTCATGGTGCAAATAAATACCGGGAGCAGCTTTGCGCCTCTCATCAATTGGGGGCCGACGTTTAGCCAGGGCCAGACCACCGATACCAGCGCCTGCGGTATCCAAACCTCGATAGCAACACTTATGGACATCAACGGGGATGGCTTGCCCGACCGCGTGGAAGCGGTTGAATACCCCACCACCGCCTCCAATTATTTCGTGGTTGAACTGAGCACCGGCCCGTTTCCTGATTTGCTGACCAATGTCGCCAACGGCATCGGCGAAGTCGTGAGCGCGACCTATGTGCCTTCTACCCAATATGACAATCGCCTCTCCACCAATAGTGCCACGCCGCAGTATATGTTGCCGTTTCCGATGTACACGGTATCCTCAGTTTCCGTTGGGGACGGTCTTTCTTCCACGAATACCACCACCTACAATTACAATGGCGGTTATTGGAGTCCAACCTTGCGCCAGTTCAACGGCTTTGCCCAGGCGATAGCCGTGGACCCTCTCGGGATGACCAACGCCCATTGGTTTCATCAGGCGGGTGGACGAGATAATTCAGCGTTTGGGGAATATCAGGATTCAACCAGCGCCCTCGGAAAGGAGGGAATGCCCTTCCGTGTGGACACCATCGGCTCGGATGGCAACCTCTACAAACAGGTCTTCAATGAAGTGGCTGAGATAGTTTTAGCGGGCGGACAGCATTTCGCCTTCAACAGCCAGACGATGACGCGTGATTACGCCACAAATTGGAGCAGCTACCGCGGCACCGCCCAGCAGTTCAGCTACGACACCAACAACGGCAATCTGACCAACACCATTGACTGGGGAGAGGTTGGTTCCATCGTCATCAACGGGCAAACATTCACCGACATCGGCAGCGACACCGTGTATAAACTCACGAGTTTCGCCGTTCTTGCCAACACCAACATCACCGACAAACCCGCCACAAACATTCTCTCCACCAACAGCAACGGAACCAGCCCATTGCGCCAGGAAATTTACAGCTACGACGGCTCCACGGGGAATCTGTTGCAGGAACTTGACTTGATTTGTTCGGGCGATTACCGCACCAATGGTTACAAGTATGACAATTACGGCAACGAAACTTACCACACCAACGCTGCGGGAATCGTCACGCAGACCACCTACGATTCCAGTTACGAAACATTTCCTGCACAGAGCACTACAGGTAGCACATTTACCACCACCACCAGCTACGATCCCCGCTCCGGTAAGCTGGTGCAATCCACCGACCCGGCCGGGTTGGTAACCGCCAATTACTACGATCCATTCCTGCGCATTACCGAGACGGATGTCTCCACCACCACAAATGGCAGCACGACTGAATGGCTGACGCGCTACAGTTACGTCCTGGGCCTGGGAAACGGTCTTTCCAGCAATCAAGTCTTTATCCATAAAAACGATGGGGTGGACACCGTCAACGGCCATGAGATATTGACCTATTCTGATGGACTGGGCCGGGTAGTGCAAACACGACAGGAATCCGAAACCAGCGGCTTCCGTGTCACCGAGACCGTTTATGACAAACGAGGCAATGTCGCTTTCGTCACCGATCCCTATTTCAATTCCGGGACGAATTTCGCAAAACCGTCAGGTTCACTGCTCGGAATCCTTCATGGCTACGACGCCGTCGGACGACTGATTACCGTAACCGCCGCAGTGAACGGCAGCTTCAATTCCGCCGGCCAGCTTACCGGCACGTCTGCCACCAGCGGCGATTCGGGATCGCCCGTCGCCCCTTCCTCTATCGCTTATTGCAACGGCACCGATCCTTGGACTTTTGTCACCACTGACGAGGCAGGGAAAATTCATCGCTACTCGCTGGACGCTTACGGGCGGACAAATCAAGTCGTAGAGGTCGTGGGCAGTTCCACCTACACCACTACCTACGCCTACGATCTCGCCGACGATTTACTAACCGTCACCGACAATGCCGCCAATCAGATTCAATACGCTTACAACAACGTAGGAGAAGTCGTGGCGATGGCCGACCCTGACATGGGCGTATGGCAGTATGAGCGCGATATCGCGGGGCGCTTACGCACCCAGATTGACGGAAACAGCAACAACATTCACTTTGACTACACCGATCCCTTGGGGCGGCTACTCACACGGAAGGTTTACGACTTTACCGGAGCGCAGATTTTGGGAAGCACCAATGTCTGGGACAGCAGCGGCGGCGACGGAAACTACACGGTGTATCAAGGACAACTTTTCGAGTCGATTGACAACGAGGGATATGTCAAAAATAGCTATGACGTGCGCGGCCGCGTCTTGAAAACTGTCCGCTATCTGAGCAAGAACACCAACAGCTATACGACACAGCATCTTTTTGATGACATGGACCGGGTAACACAAACGGTGTATCCCAATGGAGGGCCGACAGTCACAAATATTTACGATACTGGCGCAAACCTCTCCCAGGTGAAACAGCTAGGCGGCAGCGGTACCACCTACTACAGCGCGACAGGTTTCAACGCCCTTGACCAGCTTACAGGCATTTCCTATGGAAACGGAGTATCCACCGTCAACGCTTATTACCCGAATTCCCATCGCCTGGACAGTTTGGTGACGAGCAAGAGCGGCAATTTGCAGAGTCTCACCTACACCTACGACCAGGTTTCCGACCTCCTGAGTTTGAGCGATGGCGTTTATTCCAGCACAGCGTCTGCCGCGTTGACTAATCTAGCCTACGATGATCTGCACCGGCTCACGTCGCTCACACGCCCAGCCATCAGCCAGACTGTGAGTTACGGCTATAATTCCATCGGCAACGTAATCACCAATGGTGAAAACGGAACTGCGGCCTACGGATACGGTACGCGGTTGCCCCACGCTGTCAAAAGCGCCAACGGTACCAACTACGCCTACGACCAAAACGGCAACATGCTGACGCGGGGCAATCAAGAACTGGTCTATGACCCGGACAATCGTTTGACGCTGGTGGTCATGCCAAGTTCCACCGTGGCCTTTGGCTACGACGCCAACGGCACCAGGCTCTGGAAACAGGGGGCCATCACCAACAGCTTGCAAGTCTGGATTGACGGCATTTATGAGGAAAAAGATGGCAAAATCTTGTATCACGTTCTTGCCGGGGATCGCATTGTTTGCACATTTGACTCTGTCGGTATAAACACGGAGTATTACCACCCCGACCAAATCCACTCGACATCGGTCGAAACCGACGGTTCCGGCAATCTTTATCAGCACTACGAATACAGCGCCTTTGGCCAGAGCCGTTACACGTCCAGTAGCACCGCCTTCCCGGTTTCTCGCCGATATACTGCCCAAGTCCTTGATGAAGAAACAGGCCTGTATTTCTACGGCGCTCGCTATTATGACCCGCAGTTAGGCCGCTTCATACAACCAGACACGGTTGTCTCTAGCGAGTTCAATCCGCAGAGCTACGACCGATACGGTTACGCTCTGAACAATCCGCTGAAGTACGTTGACCCTAGCGGACACGCCCCTTGGAAATGGTACATCCCAGGTTATTCGGCAATACTAGAGGTTCAAGGGCAGCAGGCTGTGGACGCAATGGTGCGGGCGCACACAGATTTTGGAAGCTACAACGAAATGGTCAAGAACACTCGCCTCAACGCAGGCAGTGGGGACATTTCGCCATCTGACATGAACGCCATCGCCGCAGGAGCACACACAGCGGGTGCAGGCACAGACGCATATATTACTGTTGCCCCGGAAATCGTCACTGCCGGCATCGGGGTAGTCGGGACAGTTGTACGCAGTGGAGAACGCACAGCGGTGAGATCTGCCGCAGAATCCGCCGAGGAAACTGGAGCCGGGGCCGTCGAGGGTACCGAGAAACAAATGACGAGTGGTACGGCAATGGTCGATAAGGGCAAAGCGGGTGTTGCACAATCTCGCGCTGCCGCGCAGGCAAATGGAGAAGTCGTGAAGGGCGAGGAAGTTACATTTGATCTCCCTGGCGGCGGTCAAACACGAGCGGATCTCGTAACGGAACCATCGAAAGGAAAAATAAAGATCATCGAATCTAAAAAGGGGCCGAATGCTCGTTTGACACCCGGCCAGACAAAGGCGCAAAAAGCTGTCCAAGAGGGCAAACCCCTTGTCCCACAGGGTGAGAATGCGGAGAAAGCAGGGCTTACACCTGGAGAGCCGATAAACGTTGACACATATCAAGTTGACCGGCATGACTAGAGGCACAATTCAGTCTCCGAATCACATGCCTAAAGTCACACTGGATCTGATTACCACGGATGCAACCACAGGTGAATACGTTCTCTACTTGGTCGAGGATGGGCCGTGGCCCTTAGATCAAAAGAGATTGGAGGTGGAATTGACCAGAATTCAAAATCGCATTTTAAATGCCGTGGACGTGGTGACTGGCGGACACTTAGCAAAAAAATATCCAGATTCAATTAAGGGTAAAGTTCGCATTCAAATTGATTCTCCGTCGGGTTTGCCTAAGCGTTTGGAAGATTTAATTGAACGGGTCAAAGAGTTCGTGCTGAAGGACGCCAATTATTACTCGGCTGTGACGGAATCGCCATACGTTGCGCAACTGCGAATTGTCACCGGCCACGAGATTGGCCGTTTCGCCAAGTGAAACATCAGTCTAGCCATTGAAAGGATGCCAGCGGACCCGCGAGAGCAGGAAAAGTCGAGTGGAAAAGATGCCGCGCCGCGCAGAGCTTGGATCATTTTTGCAATTGGGTTAGCCCCTTGGCCATTATACTGGGCCGGGGAGGCGCTCTGCAAGGTTGGATACTTGAAATCCCGACAATTGCTTGACCATACCGAAGCCGTAGCGGTCATCGGATTCCTCTGTTGCGTGATTGCTCCGTTCTCTGCCGCGATTACTCTCAAAAGGAAAATCCTTTTTTCCTTCGTGGCGGCTCTGGTCTATATAATCGAGGTTTACTTGCTTATGTTGATTTTTATCGCAATCTTCGGCCCACCGAAGGATTGACGCGCAAATGGCCCGCAGATTCATCAACATAAGGGAGAAGGTTCGTCGGCAGAACGAAATTGCAGAACGAGAGGCGGAATTGAGCCGCGTTAAGGCTCGACTCTGGCGGCGGTTCTCGGCCGCTTTGGACGCCAATGGTTTGCTCCCCAAACCATTTCTCTCGCCCGTCCCTTTCATTCCACATCAATACTCGACACCCGCGACCGCCAATCCAAGAAACGCTCCTACCCGCGCTTTGCGGTGAATCCGAGCCACGAAAGAAATCCACGCCAAAATGAAATCTTCCCGAAACCCATCTTCCTCAGTCCTATGACGAACTGCTTGGGATTTTCGGTAAAAAAGAGAAAAACCATTTCCCCTGGATAATCTACCACCCGATGGCGAATACGGATACCGGCGGCGGGCAGGACTCCAGGGCTGGCGCAGTCGCAGGATTCAATTTCCAAAATCTGTTCAGGCTTGAAACTGAATTTGGAACAATCGGCAAGCCTCAAAATGAGTTCCCCGCCAACAAAGCTCATTTCAGCGCAGCCAAAACAAAAATCCTTGCCCCCTACCCTCGCGCCGCCCTGCCAATATTGTTCTCCAACGCTTGGCATTTCCGAAAAGATCACTTTACTCAATCCAACAGTGAGCGTATTCATAGCGAAAACAGCCTCGCATTGAGAGGTCTGAAAAACAAGTGAAACTTCGCGAGTGTGCATCACTCTGTTCTTCTCGCCCCACTGCCAGTTGGCACCTGTTGATCAATGGGTCACTCCCTGAACGGCTCGCAGCCTTGCCCGAGCGCGTAATCCATCGCCCGGTTCAGCGAGTCCTCCACCTGATCCTCCAGAAGAAGCGCTCCCTTAAAGTCCTTTAAGTGTTGCACCCGGAGCCTATCGAATACCATTCCTGTGAATCGGTATGCCAAATTGGTCTGACGTTGAAGCGCACGGAAATCCTCCTCTATTGGCCGTCGCGGTGTCGTGGAACGGTATGCCGGGACGTTCTGCCGGCGTAAAACAAATTTCCTTTGGCCGTCCTTTACGGAGACGCACTTGAAACCAACTTTACGCGCCAGTTTCGCCGAGAATCGTGCACAGGGGCCATCTTCAATGTTCCCGGCCTGAGTGTTTTCTTCGTATCTTTTGAAAATGAACGGGAGGATCACTTTTCGCAACGGCTCAACGAGAATTCCCCGCCCCCGGTATTCTTCAGTGACATACCAGTGCATCTCCTCTGCCCCCATGCGGAACACGGCGGCTGCAAATTTCCCGTCTTTGGCTCGAACGAAAAAGAACTCAAATCCTCGTTCTCTCGTTAAGCCCTCAGCGACTTCCCGTTCGTTTATCCCATCCCATACGTATCCCCACGAGACATCCTTCCTGATTGCCGTGACAATAATATCATCGAGTTTCCCGCCGTTAAGATTGTCCAAGACCGATTGAATTGCCGTGTCTGTCATGCCGGGATTTTCAGGAAGCAGATCCGTTCGGCAAGTGAAATCTTTACCCCCCTTCTTGACTCCCCTCTCCTCGCCTTTTTATGCTTCCGAACACCCCCCTTTTCCCCGCGTCCTGACGGCGGTGTGCTTTTGCTTCCGTTCCCCGCCACCCCCAAGCCTCTACTCCGCGAACCCGCCGCCAATGTCCGCAATTAAACGCTTGCCGTCTCTGCCCGCTTTGTAATGGAATGCTCATTCTTTCTGCGCCGCCGGAAGCCCGCAATGACATCCTCCCACGACAGAAAACAACTCGTCCTTGATTTCTCGGCGGTTACCGCTCCCGCGTCTCCCCCAGGAACTTCCCTTCGCGCTTCCCTCGGCAGGATTCCAACGGAGCAGCTTTCTTCCACGCCAACCGTGGGGCCTTCCGAAGACAGTGCCGCCCCGGAGAGTTCACCAAGCGTGGCGACCACCGAACCTGAGCCGCCACGCAACCAGCACAATTATCGCATCACGGATTTGGATCGCCTCGGTTCCGGCTCGCTCAAGGCGAAATGCCGCGACAATCTTGCGGCCATCGAACTGCTCAAGCGGATCGACGCGGACGACCGCCGCCCCACCCCGGTGGAAAAACGTGCGCTGGTTCGGTATGTCGGTTGGGGAGGATTACCCCAGGTCTTTGATGTTTTGAATGATGAGTGGGCCGAGGAGCGGCAGTCCTTGGAGCAACTGCTCACCATCGAGGAACTGGAATCGGCCCGCGCCACCACCCTCAACGCTCACTACACCGCGCCAGGGGTCATCAAGGCGATGTATGCCGCGCTGCATCGGCTCGGATTTGCCCAAGGCCGTGTGCTCGAACCGGCCCTCGGTCTGGGGCATTTCATCGGCCTGATGCCCGACGAGATGCACCAGCGGTCCCGCATCACCGGCATCGAAATCGACTCCGTCACCGCCCGCCTATCCAAACTCCTTTACCCCGACGCCGACATCCGATGCCAGCCCTTTGAGGAATCCAGGCTCGCCGACGGCTGCTACGACGTGGCCCTTGGCAACATCCCCTTTGGCGATTACAAATCCTTCGACCCCCGCTTCAAGGGCTGGAACTTCCTCATCCACGATTATTTCTTCGCGGCCTCTCTGGAAAAAGTGCGCCCCGGCGGTTTGATTCTTTTCATTACCTCCAAAGGCACCCTGGACAAACACGACACGGCGCTGCGCGAATACGTCTCGCAGCAAGCCGACCTGATCGGTGCCATCCGGCTGCCGAACGACGCCTTCAAGAAGAACGCCAACACAGAAGTGACTACCGATATTGTCATGCTTCGCAAGCGCCTGCCCGGCGAGTTGTCTTCCGGCCCGGCGTGGAGGGAGGTGGTCGAGATCACCAACTCAACGGGGGAAGTCATCCCCGTGAACGAGTATTTTGCCGCCCACCCGGAAATGATGCTCGGGGAGATGCGGCTGGAGGGCAGGATGTATGCTCGCGCCGAACCGACGCTTGTGGGCAACGGCGTCCCGCTGCCGGAGAGACTCGCACAGGCTGTCGCTCTCCTCCCATCGAATGTTTTCCGCCCCCAAAGCACGACCGTCGAACCTCCTGGCCTTGCCCACGCCTTTCCAGCGCCCGACCACGTCAAACCCAACGCCTATGCGCTTGTCAATGAGCGGATCGGCTTCCGCGAGGGCGACCAAATCCACGTCTTGCAGGGACTCCCAGCCCCTCGCGCCCAGCGCATTCGGGGCATGATCCGTCTGCGCGATGCTCTGCGGCAGTGTCTTCGCACGCAGGTTGAGGCGGTCGCCGAAGAGGAGATTTGCGCCGCCCGCGAGCGGCTCAACCAATCCTACGACCGGTTTGTCTCCCGGCATGGCCCGGTCTCCGAGCGCGCCAACACCTCTGCTTTCCGGGGCGATCCCGACCTGCCGTTGTTGCTTTCTTTGGAGCATTACGACCCCGATACCCGCCGGGCCGCCAAGGCCGCCATCTTTCGCGAACGAACGATTCGCCCAGGCCGGCCGCCCCCGGAAATCAAGAACCCCCAGGACGCGCTGCTGGTCACGCTCGGGGAACGCGGGCGGGTGGATTTGCCTTACATATCCGGCCTGCTCCATCGCAAACTCTCCGAATTCCTGCCTGACCTCAAGGGAGCCATATTTCTCAATCCCCAATCCACCCGCTGGGAAACCGAAGACGAATACCTGTCGGGCAATGTCAGGGTGAAGCTCGCCGTGGCGGAGGCCGCCGCCCTGTCTGATGAACAGTTCCTGCCGAATGTCCACGCCCTCAAACTCGTTCAGCCCACGGATCTGGCCGCTTCCGAAATCGACGCCCGTTTGGGCAGCGCGTGGATTCCGGCGGAGGACATTACCCGGTTTGTCGGGGAATTGCTTGGCGAGGAAGGCATTTCCGTGAGTCACACCCCCCAGCTTGGCCTCTGGACGGTCCAGGGCGGCTACAGTGTCCGATTCAGCGTCGCCAACACCACCGAGTGGGGGACAGACCGCCGCAACGCCATCGAGTTGCTTGAAGACGCCCTGAATCTCCGCACCCCCACCGTCTATGACTACAACCCGGACACCGACCGCGATGTTATCAACGCCCCGGCCACCGAAGCGGCCCGCGACAAGCAGGAGAAGATCAAGGAGCGCTTCAAGCAATGGGTCTGGCAGGACGATGAGCGCCGGGAACGCCTCGCCCGCAAATACAACGACGAGTTCAACAACGTGCGCCTGCGTTCCTTCAACGGGGATCACCTTCGTCTCCCCGGCGCGAGTCCCGCCATCACTCTTCATCCCCACCAGCGCGCGGCGGTCTGGCGCATCCTCCAAACCCCCAACTGCCTGCTGGCGCATGTTGTCGGTGCCGGCAAGACCTACGCGATGGTCGCCGCCGCGATGGAATTGAAACGCCTTGGTCTGGCCCGCAAACCACTCTTTGCGGTTCCCAACCACATGCTGGGGCAGTTTTCCTCTGAACTCCTCGCGCTCTACCCCGGAGCCAACATCCTCGTGGCCACCAAGGACGATTTCGAGAAGGAAGAAAGGAAAACCCTGATGAGCCGCATCGCCACCGGCAACTGGGACGCCGTCATTGTCACTCATTCCGGTTTCGAGAAAATTCCCGTGTCGCTGGCCACGCAGGAAGAATTCATCAAGGGCGAGTTGCGCGAACTGACCCTGGCCGTCGAACAACAACAGCGGCAGGAGCACAACTCCCGCATCGTCAAGATGCTGGAACGCGCCAAGAAACGCCTTGAAGGCAAGCTCAAGGAACTGGCCGCCGTTGAGAAGAAGGACGACGGCCTCACCTTCGAGGAGTTGGGTGTGGACCGCCTCTTCGTGGACGAGGCGCACTATTTCAAGAACCTCTTTTACGTCTCCAAGATGACCCGCATCGCCGGGTTGCCGCAGACGGCCTCGCAGCGCGCGTTCGATATGTTTCTCAAAGTGCTCCACATCCAGCGCGTGAATGCCGGCGGCGGGGTGGTCTTTGCCACCGGCACCCCCATTGCCAACAGCGTGGCGGAAATGTTCACGATGCAGCGCTATCTCCAAATGTCCGCCCTCAAAGCGCTCAAGCTGGATCATTTCGATGGGTGGGCCGCCACCTTCGGCGAACCTGTCACCGCGATGGAACTCGCCCCCGACGGATCGGGCTACCGCCTTAACACCCGGTTTGCCCGCTTCATCAATGTCCCGGAACTCATGCAGCAGTTCCGGCAGGTCGCCGACATTCAGACCCGGAACATGATCCGCCTCCCCGTGCCGGAGTTGCGCGGCGGCAAGCCCGCCGTGGTCAGCGCACCCTGTTCCCCGGAACTCAGAAGAATTGTCGAGTCGCTGGTCGAACGGGCGGAAGCTCTGAAGACCGGCCGGGTTGATCCGCGCCAGGACAACATGCTGCTCGTCACCACCGACGGCCGCAAAGCCGCCCTTGATTTGCGCCTCCATGACCCATCACTGCCCGACCACCCTGACAGCAAAGTCAACCTGGCTGTCGCGGAAGTCCACCGCATCTGGCGCGAGACCGCCGATACCCGCTGCGCCCAACTCGTCTTTTGCGACCTTTCCATCCCCACCGGCGGCCACGGGTTTTCCGTCTATGAAGACATGCGCGACAAGCTCATCGCGCGCGGAGTGCCTGCGTCGGAAATCCAGTTCATCCAGGACCACGACGGCGACGCGGCCAAGCTGCAACTGTTCCGCGACGTGCGAGCCGGCAAGGTGCGCGTTCTCTTTGGCAGCACGCAGAAAATGGGAACGGGGGCCAACGTCCAAGAGCGGCTCATTGCCCTGCATCATCTCGACGCCCCGTGGCGTCCCGCCGATGTCGAGCAGCGCGAAGGCCGCATCCTGCGCCAGGGCAATACCAACCCCGAGGTGCAGATTCTCCGCTATGTCACCGAGCAGTCCTTCGACGCCTACATGTGGCAGACCCTCGAAACCAAGGCCCGGTTCATCGCCCAAGTAATGACGGGCGAGAGCGACCTGCGCCGAATCGAGGACATTGACGGAGCCGCTCTCACCTACGCCGAGGTCAAAGCCATCGCCTCCGGCAACCCCCTTGTCATCGAGAAGGCCCGCATTGACGCCGAGCTTGGCCGCCTCAGCCGCTTGCGTTGCGAGCACGAGGAAACCCGATTCAAACTGCGCGCCCGTGTCCGCCATCTCACCGACGAGATTCCGGTGATGGAGCGCAGGCACGAAGCGGCGCGGCGCGATCTCGCCGCCCGCCAGGACACCAGTGGGGAGAACTTCGTCGCCGCCATTGACGGGCAAGACATCCGCGACCGGGGCATTGCCGGGGAATTGCTGCTCCGCCACGCCGAGCGCATCCGGGGATCGCGGGCGGAGCGTCAGGTCGGCAGCATCGCCGGGTTCAATCTGCTCGTGTCGGACAACTTGCTCCGAGGCCCAGAAATTGTCCTCAAGCGCGAGGGGGCTTACGCCGCCAAGGTCACGGACACCGCGCTCGGGACGATCCGTTCGGTAGAACACACCATCCAACACCTCGACGAGACGGCCGCGAACCTCGCCCAGAACATCATTGATACCCGCAAGCGCCTTGCCGAGACTCAGGCCCAGGTCGGAACGCCGTTTGAATACGCCGAACGCCTTGCCAAACTCGCGCGTCGCCAGCAGGAAATCGAAGAGCAACTTGATCTCACCAAAGGCCAGGCACCGGGTGTGCTCGACGGGAAACCGGACGAGGCTCCCGCCGAAGGCGACATGCCAACCGCACCGGAACCGGATAGCGCCCTAATGCTCCGTGAAGGTGACCCTGCAACCGACCCCGACAACGCAAGCATATGGTATCCATTCGACAATCTGGCATTCTGATCCATATCTATGTTTATCGCCCGCACTCACCCGGTCGAATCCTCGACGGCTTGCCGCCACCGACATTTGGCCGACGCAACTCCCACTCCAGTACCCGGCATTTTAACGGTGAATCAGATGCTCTGCAAAAACCTTCCAATGTCCGCCCCAAGCGAGCCAGGCGGCCCATAGCAAGAGTGGCGGGACAAAGCTGAACCAAAGATTCTCCATCAACAGGTGATTGGCGAACATTAGCGTAGATCGTTCCCAAGCTGGCAAAGCGGCACTTGCAAGACTGTAGGAAACATTGACCGCAATCGTAACTGCTATTATTAGCTCAATTGCCGTTGCCCCGACTACGAGTGCCTTTATGCGTTTAACCCACGGCAGCGGAGTAGCAATGACAAGCGCTATAAACATTGCCAAAGGAATCCAGTCCAAGGAAACGCTATCGAAAGCTATGGCGAGCGCTCGATTCGCGCCGTTTTCCCCACGACCGCCATTGTCGGCCGCAATTACCTTGGTGTCCAAAGTGGCGGGCTGGGAGTCGGGAACACCTTCGACCCGGAACGGATGCTTGGGAAGCGCAACTGCGAGCGCGAAACGCGCCTCCATCCGAAAGAAGGCACCGACAGCCTGCCGCTGGCCGGGCCACGGCCACGCAAGCAGACCAAACAAGACCGCGAAAAGAAGTAAGAACCGGCAGAGCGCTTTCATGCGCGACCGGCTTTCAATCTCGGATTTACTGCCGCCACGGATTTTAACGATGAACCTGAACCTTGCACCCAACGCAGCCACAAGACCCAGAGAATCAAAGAGCAAACAATGAAAAAGGCGGGCCACCAGACCATGTGGGCGCTTTCAAGGAGAGGTGATTTGTTCGCCCCGAGCAAGTAAAGCGACGCAATACGCAGCAGATTAAAAACAAACAGAAAGGCGCCGCCAACAATAAGACCGGGGATTTTTCGCCGCCACGTCGCTGGGAAAGCTATCACACCGGCGGAAAACAGGACAATCGGTTCCAGCGGGTCGCACCCTCGACGGACAGCCACGGCATGATCAATCCCTCGGACGACCACGCCTTCCGTGGTTGTCTTGATCCCGATGACCTTCAGAATTGCCGATGTCTCTCGGGCGCTGACTTTTAACACCGGGAAAATCGCGTTGGCATCCACCCACGGCGAAAGCGTTAATGCGTAATAGACCGTTACGAATGCAAAAAACACTCCTAGAAACCGAAGCATTTCCTTCCTGCCGGAGGAAGGGCAACCCGGAACCTCAGAACACGAAGGCTTGGCTTTCGACACGCATTTCCCTCAACATTAGGCGATGGGTCTTGCCCGCCGCCCCAAAAATCCAACACCAACCGCAACTACTCCCACCAACAGCCCGACCACGCCCCAGCCGGGCATCAGTGGCTCGCTCTGAACCTCTCCGCTTTGGGTTTGGGTTGCGGGCGTATATGTCACGCTGAAACCGTCTATTGGGGAAGTGTTCCCTGCCGCGTCCGTGGCGTATATTTGAATGTAGGAGGTGCCGGGCGACAGGTTCAGCGCAATTTGCCAGTTCGCCGTTCCAACGGCTGTCAACCACGGCCCCCCGTTGACCTGGTATTCGATTGTCAGACCAGACGTGCTATCGCTCGCAGTGCCGTTGATCGTCAGAGAACTATTCGAAACGGTGGCCCCTACCACGGGAGAAGTGATTGTCACGCTTGGAGCCGTTGGCGCGGCATAACGATAAGGATGATTTGCGGGCAGGTTGGTTTCCAAACCCCATTTCCAAGCGAGATAACCCTCAAGCTCCTGTTGCCGCAAGATGGACAGCCCGGTATTGACGTAAATGATCTCCGACAGTTTGCCGGCGCGGCTTTGTCCGTCGCTTCGCGTTCCCAATTGAATTGGTCCGGGAACTGTATTTGGGGCAACACCATTGCTCCCATAAATGCCGCCGTTCACGTAGCCGGAACACATCCCGTCGTAATATTGACCAAAGTATATGTTTGTATTGGGAGCGAAACCGGGATTGTCCCTTACGATATCACCGCTGCCGTAAAAATACGGAACATAAATGTCAATGTTTGGCGCCGGAGTCACGTCGAATCCGAACGCCTCACTTGTCGGAGCCGGTGTGCCAGTACCGATCATGCCCCCATTCATAACCGCCGCCAATGCCCGTAGGCTGCTACCGGACACGCCGAAATTGCCACTGCCGAACAAACCAAGGCCGTCCGAGAAAAAATTTATGGTTGGTAGATTGTTGAGCCCGTTCGCTTGGTAAACCGGTTGCGTGGACGTGTTGGCGTTCGCGACATTATTCCCGTTGCCGCTGAGGTCGTTCCATTGCCGCACCGTGTTCCCATTCAGCAAGATGCTATTTGGATTTGACGCGTCAAGCCAAAGCGTCAGGTTGGTGCCGAGTTGGGTTGGGCTCCAAAGCGGTGGTGGAGCATAATTAACGCTGAACTGGTTGCTGCCGATTGAGCCTGTTTTGTCCTCGGCATAAACCGTAACCACATTCGTGCCAGGGACAAGCGCGACCAACGTGTTCCAATTCGTCCAACCATTTAAGCTGCTGGCGAGTTGCCGCGGACTGCTGTTCACTTGAACGTAAACTGCGATTACCTGATTCCCGCCCATCGCGGTCCCGCTAACCGAAACAGGCGAAGTCGTGGTGGTTGATCCCCCGGATTGGTTCAAAATCGTCACACTCGGAGGATTAATGTTCTGGACGGCGCTCGCCGACACATTGGAAATGTTCCCCGCTGCGTCGTAGGTGTATTGGACTTGGGAACCGTTGGTATAGGTTGCACTGGTCAAACGCCCACCTAAATCATACGTGTAGGTTTGGCAATAACCTATATGGATCTGAGCTAGTCCCAGTGTAAGTATGCATTTGCTTACGTAATTCCTTGCAATATTATGTAGATTACGTTTCACGAAACATCGCATAGCTTTTTCTTTCCGGACATCATTGATGTTTAACCGCAACAATATCCGAAGGGTCAAATGGCAATTGATCAAGGCCTCCTACCCTTACGATTTCCGTGCCCCAAGCAACCAACACATCACGTATCTCCTTTCCGCACCTCAATGTAACAGTGATTCGCACGACGCCGTAGCTATACTCTGGCATTTCTAACACCTGCCGTTCGAATTGAGATGGTAATTGCCGATTGACTTCCATATTAGTTATCCTCCCTCATCATTCAGAAATATTACCTCATCGACCCCGCCTTGTCCACCATATTCTCCACCTGGTACTATGCCTCGCTGAATTGGTGTTCCAGCACGAGGCCGAATATACCGGAAATACTTTGGAGCCGGCCCTGGTAAATCTAATGCGTTCTTAAGTGCAGAAGAATTCCTTCCGATTGCCTTAAACGTTGCTAATGGTGTAGCGTAGCCCACCGCTGCCGTACTGGCTTTAGTTGCTCCAACTCTGACGAATACCTCGCCTGCTGTAGTAACTCCTGGCGTCTGGACTGCGGCACCGCGGGCGAATGCGAACTCCATCTGTGTTGCGGTTGTCCCAGCAGACGAGACGGCACCAAACTTTGCACCCGGCGCTAGCATAGAAATTGCAGTCAACATTGCGTCGCCCACGATCTCACCCTGGCCGCGGGATGTTGACGCCAGATGCTGGAAATCGCTGACAGTTGAGGTCCATAACGCGTCACGGTATTCTATGGCCATATCTACGTTCACTAGGAGATTCTCTCCGACTATTGATTCCCAATCGAATGGATGTGTCGCCGTAAGTTGTGCAAATCGGGCAACACCTTGAGCTGCCTTAACAGCCGCATCACCGATCCCAAGTAGCTCCTGGCCAACGTCAGCCCAATAGCCATTAGGATTTAGCCAGTAATTATTCTTGTCTGCGCATAATCCGAATGGATCAACCATGCTTACCGGATTGCCATTGGCGTAAGCATAGCGGTTCATTCCTCCGTTGAATCCGCTTGGATCACAATTTACGAATCTAGATATTGTCGGATAGTAAAACCTCGCCCGCATAGACAGGAGCCCATTCGCATCGGTCTGAACACCATAATACCCATTGAACAGAAACGGTGTGTCGTTGGCCCCGGTGCGCGCCGTAATGGAGCCGTAAGGTGAATATGAAACCCTGTCGGTGATATTCCCTTTTCCATCCGTCATTGCAACGGTGCCCCCGCGATAATCGTAATGGTGAACTAAAATGTTCGTTGTTGAGGTTTGCGTCACCTCGTAGATCAAGCCCAAGCCATAGACGTAGTAATTCGTGACGCCATTCTGGACTCGCATCAGCAATTGCGGCAGTGCGGCATTTGGGTTCACGACGAAAGCCGTCA
>Ga0302320_10011282_pt1 | contig 18932 bp, 10 predicted proteins | sample Bog_T0_3_FD_202130 | JGI IMG/M metagenome (GOLD analysis project Ga0302320, IMG submission 202130) | Peat permafrost microbial communities from Stordalen Mire near Abisko, Sweden - Bog_T0_3 | ecosystem: Environmental > Terrestrial > Soil > Wetlands > Peat | place: Sweden: Abisko, Stordalen Mire...
GAACCGCTCAAGCTGGAACATATCAAGCAGCGATTGCTCGGCCATTGGGGCACAAGTCCAGGGTTGAGCTTCATTTATATTCACCTGAACCGGCTGATCAAAAAATATGATCTGAACACGATCTTCCTGGCCGGTCCGGGGCACGGCGCGCCAGGCGTATTGGCACCGAGCTACCTCGAGGGCGCCTATTCGGAGGTTTATCCCAACAAGGGTGAGGACGAAGCAGGGATGCGCGAGTTCTTCAAGGAATTTTCCTTCCCAGGCGGCATTGGCAGCCACTGCACACCGGAAACACCCGGCTCCATACATGAGGGCGGTGAGTTGGGCTATAGCGTCTCTCATGCGTTCGGCGCGGCCTATGATAATCCCGACCTGCTGGTGGCTGTCGTCGTGGGAGATGGGGAATCCGAAACCGGCCCACTGGCCGCCGCGTGGCATTCCGACAAGTTCCTGAACCCGATCCGGGACGGGGCGGTGCTCCCGATCCTTCAGCTCAACGGCTATAAGATCAACAATCCAACCGTGCTCTCCCGCATCCCGCATGATGAACTGGAATCCTTGTTTGTGGGCTATGGCTGGATGCCTTACTTCGTGGAGGGCAGCGACCCGGCAGAGATGCACCAGAAGATGGCCGCGACCCTCGAGAACTGTGTGCTCGAAATCCGGCGCATCCAGCAAGAAGCCCGCGCGAGCGGCCAAGCGACCCGCGCCCGGTGGCCCATGATCGTGCTGCGCAGCCCGAAAGGTTGGACCGGCCCTAAAGACGTGGATGGTCATAAAGTCGAAGGCTTTTGGCGCGCGCACCAGGTGCCGCTGGCGGGCGTACGGGAAAACCCGGCGCACTTGAAACAGTTGGAAGATTGGCTCCGCAGTTACCGGCCCGAGGCGCTGTTCGATAAAACCGGGAAGCTAATCCCGGAACTCAAGGCTCTCGCGCCCGAAGGCGACCGGCGCATGAGCGCCAATCCCCATGCGAACGGCGGGTTGCTCCGCAAGCCCCTCCGTCTCCCCGATTTTCGGGACTATGCGGTCAAGGTGGACGCGCCAAGCCAGACTACGGCTGAGAACACACGGCCCCTGGGACGCTTCCTGCGGGACATCATGCGCAACAACATGCAGAGCTTCCGCGTCTTCGGTCCCGACGAAACCGCTTCCAACAAGCTGGATGCCATTTATGAAGCCAGCAAAAAATTGTGGCTGGCCGATTACCTTCCCGAAGATGCGGACGGTGGCGAACTGGCGCCGGACGGTCGTGTGATGGAACTGCTTTCGGAGCACACCCTCGAAGGCTGGCTCGAAGGCTATCTGCTCACGGGACGCCACGGGTTTTTCTCCACCTACGAGTCGTTCGTCCATGTGATTGACTCGATGTTCAATCAGCACGCCAAATGGCTGGAGAGCTGCCGCGGGTTGTCGTGGCGGGCGCCGGTTTCATCGCTGAACTTGCTCATCACCTCGACGGTGTGGCGCCAGGACCACAACGGCTTCACTCATCAGGATCCGGGGTTCCTCGATCTAGTGGTGAACAAGAGTCCAGACGTCTGCCGCATCTATCTGCCGCCGGACGCCAATTCGCTGCTCTGCGTTGCGGATCACTGCCTCAAGAGCACCAACTACATTAACGTCATCGTTTCGGACAAACAGAAGCATCTCCAATACATGACCATGGACCAGGCCATTGCGCACTGCACCAAAGGCCTCGGCATTTGGCCCCAGGTGAGCAATGACGAGGGAGCGGAGCCGGATGTGGTCATCGCCTCCGCCGGCGACATCCCCACCAAGGAATCGCTCGCCGCTGTCATTATGTTGCGCGAGAATTTCCCCAATCTCAAAATCCGGTTTGTCAACGTGGTGGATCTGTTCCGGTTGACGCCGTCAAGCGAGCATCCGCACGGTCTGTCCGACCGGGACTTCGATACACTGTTCACCGAGGACAAACCGATCATCTTCAACTTCCACGGCTACCCTTGGCTCATTCATCGGTTGACCTATCGCCGCACAAACCACAAGAACCTGCACGTTCGCGGGTATAAAGAAAAGGGCAACATCAATACGCCGCTGGACCTGGCGATTCGGAACCAGATTGACCGGTTCACCATCGCGATGGACGTGATTGATCGCGTGCCGGCCCTGCGCGCCTGCGGCGCTCATGCCAAGGAGAAATTGCGCGTCATGCAACTCGAATGCCAGGCTTACGCCTACGAGCACGGAGTAGACAAGCCGGAGATGGATGGTTGGACCTGGCCAGCCAACCGCTAATCTCCCGCGCCATGAGCGACACCCTTCCCATCCTCTATCTGGCGCGCCAGACATGATCAGTAACCGAGACCAAACATTTGGAAGACAAGAATAAATATGGATACCATGAAATTGAAACCTAATTCCCCGCCGGCTCGAACTCTTGGACCGTTACCCAAGCCTAAAGGATCTGCGCCGTTTTCCAGATCAAAACCGCAACCTCCGCCAGTCGCGGACAATCCAGTCGCGGACGAGGCGGACAGACTGGCCAAGCTCGCGCAGAAGTATGGCTGTGGCCCGATCCAGTTCTCAGGTTCACCCAACGCCTCGTATCAGCGGCACCTGCTTTTTGACAATGTGATCGCTCTCCAAGCCGCGGGTCCGCGCGAGCGTTTTGAGGCGCTGGCCCGGTCAGTGCGCGATGTCTTGTCACAACGGTGGGTCCGGACCGAAGAACACTACGCGGAAAGGAATCCCAAGCGGATCTACTATCTCTCGATGGAGTATCTGATCGGGCGCTCACTCGCTAATAACATTACCAATCTTCTGCTCGAGCCGATCGCCCAGCAAGCAGCGAAGCAGGAGCGCGTTAATCCGGTGGAACTGCTGGAAGAGGAACCGGATGCCGGCCTGGGCAACGGCGGGCTGGGACGTTTGGCGGCGTGCTTTCTGGATTCCATGGCGACCATGGCCCTCCCGGCGATGGGCTATGGTCTCCGTTATGAATACGGAATCTTCAAACAGAACACAGAAGACGGCTGGCAACAGGAACAGCCGGATAATTGGTTACGCAATCCAGACCCGTGGGAGGTGCCGCGCCCTTTGGAGAGGATCGAAGTGCCGCTGAACTGCTCGTTTGAGGTGCGTGGCGGAAGCTTGCAACCCGTTCCTGGCCGGCCCTCCAAATTAATCGGCGTGCCGTACGACCGGCCTATAGTGGGCTTTGGCGGCAAGACCATCAATACCCTCCGGCTCTGGGCCGCAACTACCCATCATTCCTTTGACTTTCGAGCGTTCAGCCATGGTGATTTCGTCAGCGCTGTCGCGGCAAGTTTGGCTGCCGAATCTCTCACGCGCGTGCTATATCCGGACGATTCAACCAGTTTTGGCCAGGGCCTGCGCTTTATTCAGGAATACTTCCTGGTCGCCTGCTCCCTGGGGGACTTGGTGCGGCGCTTCCGCCAGACTAACGATGACTGGAACCAACTGCCGGAGAAGGTGGCGATCCAACTCAATGACACTCATCCCTCGATGGCGGTGCCGGAGTTTATGAGGATATTGCTGGATGAGGCGCATCTCGGCTGGGACCAGGCCTGGGAGTTAACCAGGAAAGTACTGGCTTACACCAACCATACCCTGCTTCCGGAGGCGCTCGAGAAATGGCCAGTCCAGTGGTTTCAGGATGTGCTGCCGCGCCATTTGGAGATTATTTTCGAGATCAACCGCCGGCTCTTGGCTGAGGTTCGGCTCCGTTACCCGGGAGACGAAACGCGGGTGGCAAACGTCAGCCTGATCGAAGAAGGGCCATATCGGAAAGTCCGCATGGCCAATCTTGCCATTGTCGGCTCCCACAGCACCAACGGGGTGGCGGCGATTCATTCGGGCTTGCTGCGAACGGTTACGGTAAAGGATTTGGCCGAAATGTTTCCTGAGCGCTTCAACAACAAAACCAATGGGGTCACGCCCCGGCGTTGGTTGTTACTGGCCAACCCGCCGCTCGCGGGTGCCATCACCGGGGCCATCGGAGATCGCTGGATTATTGATCTCAATGAGTTGCACCGGCTCAAACCCCTGGCCGCCGATTCGCGGTTTCAAGAGTCCTTCCGTAACGCCAAACGCCAAGCCAAAGTGAAATTCGCCGACTGGCTGAAGACAACCGCCGGGCAGGCTGTTGATCCGGACACCATCTTCGATTGCCAGATCAAGCGCATCCACGAATACAAGCGGCAATTGCTCAACGCGCTGCGTGTGGTCGTGCTTTACAACCGCCTGCGCGCAAATCCCAAGATCGAGCTGCCTCCACGCACGTTCTTCTTCGCCGGCAAGGCGGCGCCCGCCTATCACCTGGCCAAGCTCATCATCAAATTCATTAACAACCTCGCCGCCGTCATGGACGCGGACCCGGCGGTGCGAGGCCGGCTCAAGGTGGTGTTCTTGCCGGAGTACTGCGTGAGTTTGGCCGAGCGGCTCATCCCGGCCAGCGATGTGTCGAATCAAATTTCAACCGCCGGTTACGAGGCCAGCGGCACGAGCAACATGAAATTCATGATGAACGGCGCCCTGACTATCGGGACCCGGGATGGCGCCACCATCGAAATGGCCCAGGAGGCGGGCGAGGAAAACTTTTTCCTTTTCGGATTGACGGCGGAACAGGTGGCCAATACCCACGGCTGGTACAATCCGCGCTGGCATTACGAAAACGAACCGGAAACACGGCTGGCCTTGGATTTGATCTCCTCGAACCATTTCAGCCCAAGAGAGCAGGGCATTTTCACTCCCATCCTGGATACGCTCCTGGCCCAGGGAGACAACTACATGCATCTGGCCGACTTGAAATCCTACCTCGAGGCCGATCAGCGCCTGGTGGGATTGTACGGCGAACCCAATGCGTGGGCCGGAAAGGCGATCCTGAACGTGGCTGGTTCAGGGAAGTTTTCCAGCGACCGCACCATCGCGCAGTACGCAACCGAAATCTGGAAGGTGCAACCCTGCCCGGTATCATGAACAGCGCCCTCTTAGAACATCAAGTCGCACTTCCGCCATTCAGGCCAGAGTGCCGGACTTCCGGAGTGCTGATGCATGTGACCTCGCTGCCGTCGCCTTACGGCATTGGAGACTTGGGGCCGGCCGCGTTTGAGTGGGTGGACCGGCTCCACGATGCCGGCCAGGGGTGGTGGCAGGCCCTGCCGTTGGGGCCCACCGGGTGTGGCAATTCGCCTTACTCGTGTCTGTCCTCATTTGCGGGCAATACGCTGCTAGTCAGCCCAGACCTCTTGATCGAGGACGGATTGATCAGCCCAACTGATTGTGAATCAGGCCGGTACATCCCAACCAGCGCGGTTGATTTTGACACGGTAATCGCTTTCAAGCACCGGTTGCTCGACCAAGCTTGGCGCAATTTCGACCCGTCCGAGCGCCCGGCGTTACGGGCGGACTTTGAGCAATTCTGTTCGGAAGAGACTCATTGGCTGGACGACTACGCTCTGTTCCGCGCGTTGAAAGCGCGCTTGGGAGGCGCGAACGTCCTCGAATGGCCGGACGACTTGCGCAGGCGCAGTCCTTCGGCCATGGCGCGCGTGCGCCGCGACCTGGCCGACCGGATCAACGAAAGCCGGTTTGGACAGTTCCTGCTCTCCCGCCAGGGGAACCGATTGAAGGAATATGCCCACAAACGCGGCGTGCTCCTTATCGGGGATCTGCCTTTCTTCGTCTCGCTCGATTCGAGCGATGTTTGGGCCAATCCCCAGTGGTTCCAACTCGATGCCAATCTCCGGCCGCAATTCGTGGCCGGCGTGCCCCCGGATTATTTCAGTGCCAAGGGGCAGCTCTGGGGTAACCCGGTATATGACTGGGAAGCCATTCGCCGCTCGGGCTATCGCTGGTGCATTGACCGCCTGAAGTCATTGTTGGCCCGCGTGGACCTGGTTCGGCTCGACCACTTCCGGGCGTTTTGCGCCGCTTGGCACGTTCCCCCGACCGCTCAAACCGCTGAACCTGGGCATTGGGTCACCGGGCCCGGCGCTGCTTTCTTCGAGGCCGGGCGGGCGGAATTGGGTGATCTGCCGTTCATTGCCGAGGACCTCGGCATTATCACGCCCGATGTGGTTGCGCTTCGCGATAAATTCGACTTGCCGGGAATCCGAGTGTTCCAGTTCGGCTTCGATGGCCGTCCAGATAATCCGCATCTCCCCCACAATTACGTCCCGAACACCGTCGCCTACACGGGGACGCACGACAATACCACCACTCGGGCCTGGTTTGAATCGCTGCCGGAAAATGTCCGCCAGGCCGCCAAAAGTCACGCGGTAAGGGCCGGCGGCGGAACTGGTGAAGTTGCCTGGGATTTCATCCGGTCGGTGTGGTCCTCGAAGTCAGGCCTCGCCATTGCTCCGTTGCAGGACTTGTTGAATCTGGGTGTGGAGGGCCGCATGAATGTGCCTGGCATCGCCGCTGGCAATTGGCGTTGGCGCTGCACGGAGCAGATGTTGAGAGCTCCGATCTTTGAGCGCTTGCGCAACTTGACCTTGGAGTGTGGCCGGGCCGTTGATCTGCGGAATGCCATTGGAAACCAAACCGTAAGGGCTGTGCCATGAGCAAATCCTCGCCCATAGTCTTCCTGGTGGATGTCGATGATACCCTGTTGGAGAACGACTGCATTCAAGCCGACCTTAAACATCACATCGAACGCGAGTTCGGCACCCAATGCCGAGACAGGTTCTGGGCGATCCAGGAGGAGCTATTTGAGGAATTGGGCTACTGCGATTATCTGGGGGCTCTCCAGCGCTTTCGCATTGAGCACCCCTACGAGCCTCACCTGGTAACGGCCGCCAACTTCCTGCTTGATTACCCATTCGCGAACCGGCTCTACCCCGGCGCACTCGACGTGTTGGAACATTTCCGCGAGTGGGGCCGGACAGCCATCCTCACGGACGGCGATATGGTGTTCCAGCCTCGCAAGGTCCAACGTGCCGGCATTTTCGAGACTGTCGAAGGCCACGTCCTCATTTATATCCACAAAGAGGAGGCCCTGCAGAATGTCGAGCAGCGGTATCCCGCTGAGCACTATGTGCTGGTGGACGACAAGCTGCGCATCCTGACCGCCGTCAAGAAGGCTTGGGGCAACCGCGTAACGACCGTGTTCCCCCGGCAAGGACAGTTTGCCCTCGATCCGATAGTCCTCGCCTCCTATCCGGCGGCGGACGTGACGGTGGAACACATCTCCGACCTGCTGTCTTGTGATTTGCCCGACCTGATTACTGGCCGCCGATTTCCGGCCACCCGGAAGTTAATGACCGAACCTGAGCGAACGCTCCACTCACACTAAACAAAACAAATGAAAGCGACAAAACTACTTCACAACCTCGGCCAGAGTCTCTGGCTCGACAACATCACCCGCGACTTGTTCAACACGGGGACGCTCCAGCGCTACATTGAGGAGTTCTCCATCACCGGTCTGACCTCTAACCCGACCATTTTCGACCACGCCATCAAGAACAGCGGGGCCTATGACACGGCGATTCGGGAACGGCTTGCCCAAGGGAAATCCGGTGAACCGCTATTCTTCGAACTGGCACTCGAGGACATCAGTCGGGCGGCGGATCTTTTCCGGCCCATCTACGACCAGACCAACGGTATGGATGGATGGGTTTCCTTGGAAGTGTCACCGGTCCTGGCCTACGACGCGGCCAGCACATTGGCCGCCGCCAAGGAATTGCGCGCCCGCGCGGCCCGGTCCAACGTGTTCATCAAGATCCCCGGAACAAAAGAGAGCTTACCCGCAATTGAAGAAGCGATCTTCGCCGGCGTACCCGTCAACGTAACGCTCCTGTTTTCGCGCGAGCAATATCTCGCGGCGGCCGATGCGTTCATGCGCGGCGTGGAGCGGCGCATCGCCGCGGGACTCAAGCCGGACGTCGGTTCGGTCGCCTCGCTATTCGTCAGCCGCTGGGATGGCGCGGTGGCCGGCAAAGTACCTGCGGCATTAAACAACCAGCTCGGGATCGCAATGGCCAACCGCGCTTACAAAGCTTACCGGGATTTGTTGGTCTCGCCGCGCTGGCAGCGCGCGTTTAACGCGGGTGCCCGACCGCAACGACTGCTTTGGGCCAGCACTGGCGTCAAGGACCCCAAAGCCTCGGATGTACTCTATATCAAGGCGCTGGCGGCCCCGTTCACCGTCAACACCATGCCGGAAGGCACCTTGCTGGCCCTGGCCGATCACGGCGAACCCGGCTCGATCATGTCTGCCGATGGAGGCGATTGCGAGAGTGCTCTGGCGCGGTTCAACGAGGCCGGTGTCAACGTGGAAACGCTGGCCGCCCAACTCCAAACTGAAGGCGCTAAAGCCTTCGTGAAGTCCTGGAACGAACTCCTCGCGGTAATTGCCTCCAAGAGCGACGCGCTAGTGAAAGGAAGATTATGAAAGTGGGAATCGCCACCGACCACGGGGGCTTTGGTCTAAAAGAAGAGTTGGTTGCCCAACTTCATGGCGCGGGTCACGAAGTGGTTGATTTCGGGGCCCACAAACTTACACTCGACGACGATTATCCGGACTATGTGACTCCGCTCGCGAACGCCGTGGCCTCCGGCCGGGTGACGCGCGGGATCGCCATTTGCGGCAGTGGCGTGGGAGCTCCGGTTTGCGCGAACAAGATTCCAGGCGTCCGTGCCTCACTAATCCACGACCACTTTTCCGCGCGGCAAGGAGTTGAAGACGACCACATGAACATCCTGTGCATGGGTGGCCGGACTGTCGGCCCGGCGGTCGCGTGGGACCTGGTTCAAACGTTCCTCGCGGCAGAGTGCAGCCAGGCTGAAAGACACCTGCGGCGCCTCGGCAAAGTCGCCGCTCTGGAGAAACCGAAATAATCAAATGGAGAATCCAATGACAGACGAGAACACAGTTCAACTGGCGATCAACTCGATCCGCACGGTCTCCATTGACGCCGTGCAGCGGGCCAAGTCCGGCCATCCGGGCATGCCGATGGCGCTGGCAACTTTGAAACAAAAATCACAGGAGGGCTAGACGATGGAACTCCGATCCAAAATTGCCGATCTAGATCGGCTGGGCGTAATCATCAAAGCATTTAGTCTCGCCGGCTTCGGCGATCTCTTCAAACGCATGGGGCTTGAGGCCGCGGCTGAGCGCACCGGCAAGATTCTAGGGTGGAAGTATGCAGAAGACATCGCCCACCTTGACCGCCCGCAGCGTTTACGCCGGCTCTTTGAATTTCTCGGGCCGACCTTCGTCAAACTCGGCCAAATTCTTGCCACTCGCCCTGACTTGTTCGGACCGGAGTGGATCAGTGAATTCGAAAAGCTCCAATCGCAGGCGCCACACCTGGACTTCAAAGAGCTTCGTCCTCAGATCGAAGCAGATTTGGGAGCTCCCCTTGAAGAGATCTTCCAAGAGGTCGATACCGAGCCACTGGCTGCGGCTTCGTTGGCCCAGGTTCACCGGGCCACGTTGAAAGACGGGACCAAAGTGATAATCAAGATTCAACGACCCGGGATCAAGGCGAGCGTTGAATCCGATATGCATCTGTTAGCTCATTTGGCGTCGTTAGCTGAAAAGAAAATCCCGGAGCTGGCCACCTATCATCCCCAAAAGGTCGTCCAGCAATTTGTGAAGTCTTTACAGAATGAACTCAACTTCATGACGGAGGGGCACAATGCCGAACAAGTGGCGGCCAACTTCGAAGATAATGACCGCATCGTGATTCCCAAAGTGTATTGGGAATTTACGAGAGAACGCATTATTGTCCAGGAATTCGTGGGCGGGATCCCGGGGGTGAATATTCAAGCCATCGATGAAGCAGGCATGGACCGCAAACGCCTCGCCCAGACAGGGGCGGATGCCGTGCTCAAGATGATTATGGTGCATGGAATATTCCACGCGGATCCGCACCCCGGGAATTTCTTCATTTTGCCGGGGGAACGCATTGCCTTCATCGACTTTGGCATGATTGGACGACTCTCTGAGGTCAGGCGGCAACAGATTATGAAACTGCTGTTGGCCTTGAAGCAAAATGATGCCGAAGGCCTTTGCGCGATCCTTTTACAGTGGTCTGGGAGGGCGGGAGAAGATCCGGTCGATCTGTTGGAAGCCGTTGACGAGTTTCTGAGCAAGTATTCCGGCAAATCCATGGGACGCACGGATCTGTCGGCCATGGTCGGAGACTTGTTGGGTTTGATCCGAAACAACCATCTGTCTATGCCGCCGGATCAGGCCATGCTTCTCAAATTGATGGTGTCCCTGGAGGGGGCGTTTAAGAAACTTGACCCAGCATTTGACATGATCGTGGCTATAGAGCCCACCATTCAGGAGGCCGTCATTAAGCAGTTCTCCCCGCGAGCCTTAGGGGAACGCGGGCTTAAAGTTCTCATACAATACCTGGAGTTATTCGCTGATCTGCCCAAAGAGATACGCCGCGGAATTCAAACAGTTAAAACCGGCAACCTGAGAGTTCGAATCGACCTCAACCAGCTTGATAACCTCCAAAAGCACCTGACTCGAGCCTCTAACCGGCTAGCGGTGTCGGCGATCACCTCAGCGTTGATCGTTGGGACTTCCATTATCGTCGCTTTCGGAAAAGGGCCGACCCTTGGAGGAGTCGATCTATACAACAGCTTTGTCATCGGCGCCATCATAGGAGGCGCCTTGATTCTCTTTTCCATCTGGCGTGACAAAGCGAAATGATCAAACGGCGAATCCCATGACAGACGAGCACACAGTTCAACTAGCGATCATCTATGAAACGAAATATGGTTCTTAAATCCCTCGATGATGTTTCTCCCGAAGTGGCGGAGCCGGAGCCGGACAGGCCCGCGCCGGACTATCTGGAATTGATTCCAGCGAGCCTGCAAGAGCCGCGGCATGTTCCTTTGCCTATTCTGGAGTCGGGGCACTCCGGCTTCGCGGCATACCCGCATTGGGGATTGAACGAATAGCCCGGCGGAGGCGCAGGCACTTCGCGCAAGTCCAGATGACTCACATGGCAATACACCACACCGTGACCCCTGGACGAAGTTCGCCGCTGGGCGCCACGATCATCAATGGTGGCGTCAACTTCAGCGTGTTCTCACGCAACGCCGCGGCGATAGAATTGTTGCTCTTCGAACGGGAGGACGATCCGCGGCCTTCCCGCGCGATCTCGCTGGACCCGGCGACCAGCCGAAGCTATCACTATTGGCACACTTTCGTCCCAGAAATCCAGCCGGGCCAGCTTTATGGCTACCGGGCGCGCGGGCCGTTCGATCCCGCAAACGGCGCGCGCTTCGATGCCAGCAAGGTCCTGCTCGACCCGTATGGACGCGGCGTTGTGATCCCTCGGAGCTATTCCCGCGAGGCCGCCCGACATCCGGGAGACAACTGCGCCACTGCGATGAAAAGCGTGGTGGTGGATCCCTCCGCCTACGATTGGGAAGGCGACACTCCGCTAAAACGACCCTCTTCGAGGACCATCATCTACGAGATGCACGTCCGCGGGTTCACCCGGCATCCGAGCTCCGGCCTCAAAGAAAACCTGCGTGGAACGTATGCCGGCCTGATCGAGAAGATTCCCTATTTGAAACAACTCGGGGTTACGGCGGTCGAGTTGCTGCCAGTCTTTCAGTTCGATCCCCAGGACTGTCCGCCGGGCAAGGTTAACTATTGGGGCTACGCGCCGGTTTCGTTCTTCGCGCCTCATCAGGCCTACAGCTCGCGGCGGGACCGGCTCGGCCCGGTGGACGAGTTTAGGGACATGGTCAAGGCCTTGCACCGCGAAGGCCTTGAAGTCATTCTCGATGTGGTTTTCAACCACACCGCCGAAGGAGACCACACCGGCCCTACCATAAGCCTGCGCGGTCTGGATAATTCCATCTATTACCTCCTCGAACCCGATCAAGCCCGTTACGCTAATTTCAGCGGCACGGGCAACACCCTCAACGCCAACCACCCCATCGTTCGGCGGCTCATCGTGGACAGCCTTCGGTATTGGGTGGAAACGATGCACATGGATGGCTTTCGCTTCGATCTCGCCTCCATCCTCGCCCGCGACCCTTCAGGTCAGGTCATGCCCAACCCGCCCGTGTTGTGGGACATCGAGTCCGACCCGGTTTTGGCGGGAACCAAACTAATTGCGGAGGCTTGGGATGCCGCCGGCCTTTACCAGGTCGGCAATTTCATCGGCGACAGTTGGAAGGAATGGAACGGCCGTTTCCGCGACGATATGCGCAGTTTCTTCCTGGGGGAAGATGGCTCCGTTGAGCGGTTGGCCGACCGGTTCATCGGCAGTCCCGAGATTTACGGGCACAAAGAGCGGGAAGCTGAGCAAAGCATCAACTTCGTCACCTGTCACGACGGCTTCACCCTGAATGACCTGATGTCGTATAACCAGAAGCACAACCAGCCCAACTGCGAGGACAATCGTGATGGGGCCGATGATAACCGGAGTTGGAATTGCGGTGTGGAAGGCCCCACCGACGACCACGCCATCGAAAAGCTGCGGGACCGTCAGATTAAGAACCTTCTGGCCGTGACCCTCCTGTCGCTGGGCGTGCCTATGCTCTTGATGGGCGACGAAGCGCGGCGCAGCCAGCGCGGGAACAACAACGCCTACTGCCAGGATAATGAGACCAGTTGGTTTGACTGGAACCTGGTGCGGCAGCACGCGGGTCTCCATCGGTTCGTCGAGCTCCTGGCTGCGCGCCGCGCCTTGCGCAAAATGGACACCGAGCGCCAAAGGCGGAGTTTGAACCAGCTCCTGCACAGCGCCACCAAGGCCTGGCATGGCGTCAAGCTTCACCAACCTGACTGGAGCCAGTCATCGCACACCCTGGCGTTCAGTGCGAAAGTGCCGGAGGACAACCTGTCTTTCCATCTCATCTTCAACGCTTACTGGGAACCGCTCGAATTCGAATTGCCGGCAGAAATGCACGCCGCCGGCCATCCCTGGCGCCGATGGATTGATACGTCACTCGAAGCCCCCGACGATATCCAGGATTGGCCGTCCACACCGGTGGTGACGGGGCGAACGTATCGCGCCGGACCTCGTTCGGTGGTGGTGCTGATCGCCGCAGCGGACATCGGTTCGGCCAATGAGTGAACTCTGCCGCAAACCCATTGGAGTTGGGTGTGGCAACTGGACCGCCGTTCTGGCGACGACCGGCCAACCCGAGCGGTTCGAGTAGGCAGGATTTTTGTTTGGCCTCCTGCCCCTCCTTCTGGCAACTTGGGCCGGTTATGGAACCAACCAGCGAAAACCGCTTCGATCCCAATTTCGTCGCCCAAATACTGCTGGAGCTGGCGCACGAGCAGTCGCTGGCGAAGCTCTTGCAAAAACTTGTCGAGCGCGTGATGGAAAGACCCCACATCATCTGTGCTCAGGCCTGGCTGATTGAAAAAGGTGACCCGCGCGCCACCTGCCCGCGCCGCCCCGAATGGCCCGGCCAGTCCCGCTGCGTGCACCTGGCTGCGGCGAAAGCGAAGTCCACTGTTGGGACCGGGGGAGGATTGTGGCTATGAAAATCCGCGTAATACCCAGTTCCAGAGTTTCAAGCTTGAGTCCAGGCCGAATTGCCCTGGGCTACGCTGTGATCGCGATTCTATGGATCGCGTTCAGTGACGCGGTCGTAACTTATCTCAAGCTGCCGCCGGCTGTGATGACGATCAAGGGGATTGTCTTTGTCTTCGTGACCGCCTCGCTGCTGTATTTCACCATCAGGCGATTAGTCCAGGCCGTTCAACTAGCCTCGGAGGCCCTGCGTCGTTCGAATCGCGAACTGCGGGCGATCAGCAACTGCAACCAAGTCCTCCTGCGCGCAACCGATGAGCAGAGTTTGCTCCAGGAAATCTGCCGGATCGTTTGCGAGGAGGCGGGCTACCGCGTGGCGTGGGTGGGCTATGCCGAACACGACGAGGCAAAAAGTGTGCGGCCTGTCGCGTGGACTGGAGCCGAGGATGAGACTCTCGCAAGCCTGGGTATTACTTGGGCCGACACCGAGCACGGGCGCGGTCCCAGCGGAACGGCCATCCGGACCGGGAGAACTTCCTGCATTGAGGATTACGCGACAGATCCTCGAGTCGCGCCCTGGCGGGAGAACGCTTTGCGGCACGGTTTTCGTTCCGCTATCGCCCTGCCGCTCAAGGACGAACATGCCAACGCCTTCGGCGCTCTTAACATCTACTCCTCGCAGCCCTGCGCTTTTCCATCGGACGAGATTCGGCTGCTGGAGGAACTGGCTGGCGACATGGCGTTCGGCATCGTCACCCTGCGTTCCCAGGCCGCGCGCCAACGGGCTGAAGAAGCGCTGCGCGAGGGCGAAACGCGTTTCCGCACGTTTGTGGATCACGCGGCGGACGCCCTCTTTATTTACGACTTCGACCAAGGGACGATTGTTGATGTGAACCGGCAGGCCTGCGAGAGCCTTGGCTTTACGCGACAAGAACTGATTGGGACGACGGCGGCTGCCTTCCACCTTGATTCAGAGCAAGCACACATGGAATCAGTCGCGAAGCAGGCGGCGGCGGGTGAATCCGTGTTCGACACGCACTGGCATCGGCGAAAGGATGGGACGCTGTTCCCTGTCGAAGCACACACCAGTCAGTATTGGTACGGAGGTCGTCGCTTCCTGCTGAAGGTCGCCCGTGATGTGACCGAGCGCCATCAAGCAGAAGAAAACCTCCGGGAAAGCGAACAAAGGTACCGCCGCATCGTGGATACGGCTTCCGAAGGCATTTGGGAACTCGATGAGCGCTACGTGACCACGCTGGTGAACCGACGCATGGCAGTGATGCTTGGGTACGAACCACAAGAGATGGCGGGCAGGAATCTTGGTGAGTTTCTGTTTGAGGACGACGTAGCCGACCTGCCAGCGAGGATAGCAGCCCGGCGCCAAGGGTTAACCGAGCGCTATGAACAGAGATACCGCCATAAGGATGGCAGCACGGTCTGGATGTATGTTTCGGCCACATCCGTCCGAGATGCCGGGCTTCGTTTCATCGGGTCCTTCGCCATGCTGATGGACATCACTGAGCGCAAGCGGGCGGAGGAAGAGGCGCGCAATACCGCCGCGCAGTGGCAGGCTACCTTTGACGCGGTGCAGGATATGGTTTTGTTGCTCGACAAGGATTTTCAGATCTTGCGAGCCAACCGTGCAGCGGCGGAGTTCCTCGGGCTGCCGTTTGACAAAATCGTCGGGGGACACTGCTTCAATCTGATCCACGGGACGACCATGCCACCTGCGGAATGCCCTCTCGCCCGAATGCGCCAATCTCGGAGGCATGAAGAAGTGCAGGTCCTGGCTAGAAAGGGAGGTCCTTGGTTGTCGGTTTCCGTTGACCCCGTATTTGACCAGAACGGTGAACTTACACATGTCGTCCATGTGGCCCGCGACATCACCGAACGCAAGCGCGCGGAGGATGCACTGCGGAGAAGTGAGGCTTGTCTCGCCGAAGGGCAGCGGCTGAGCCACACGGGCAGTTGGGCCTGGAGCCCCGTCACTCTCCAGCCCTTGTACTGGTCTGAGGAAATGTCCCGGATCTATGGCTTAAACCCGCAGGAAGGCGTGCCAACCGCTGAAGCAATCTGGCAACGAATCCACCCGGAGGATCGCGACCGATTTCGTGAATTGCAGATGAAAGTGGCGCAGCGAAGCTTGGATTACGAGCATGATCACCGAATTGTGCTGCCCGATGGAACCGTCAAACACATCCATGCGATCGGCCATCCGGTTCGCGACGAAGCCGGCAAGCTCGTCGAATATGTCGGCACCGCGATGGATGTGACGGAACGCAAGCGCGCGGAGGATGCGCTGCGGAGAAACGAGGCTTATCTGGCGGAAGGGCAGCGACTGACCCACATGGGCAGTTGGGCCTGGAGCCCCGCCACTCTCCAGGCGCTTTACTGGTCCGAGGAAATGTTCCGGATTTTTGGTGTCAACCCGCAGGAAGGCGCATCAACGGCTGAAACATTCTGGCAACGAATCCACCCTGAGGATCTCGAACGCACGCGTGGAGTGCTGCTAAAGGCAGCGGCTGGAAATATGGAGTACGAGCATGACCACCGGATTGTGCTGCCCGATGGAACCATCAAGCACATCCATGCGGTTGGTCATCCGGTTCTCGATGAAAACGGACAGGTCGTTGAATACGTTGGGACGGCGGTCGATGTCACAGAGCGCAAGTTCGCCGAGGACGAGTTGCACAAGCACCGGGAGCACCTCGAAGATCTGGTGAAGCAGCGCACTGCAGAGTTGGCTGTGCTCAACCAGCTTGTCTATGGCTCGCTTGAATCGGGGGAGGTCGGCGCTATGTGGATTGATTTTAAAGAAGCAGACACTTTGCACGCCTTGGATAATACTGCCGGGATGCTGGGCCTGGAACCGGACCCAACTGGAGAAAAGACGTACAAGCTTAGTAACTGGACCAATTTGCTGGCGGATACAGCGGTCGCATTCCCTGACTATGCGCCGATCATTGAGGAAGCGAGGGAGCGGCTTCTCGGGGCTATCTCCGGCAAGTATAAGAACTATCGGGCCGTTTACCCTCTGGCAATGCCCGGCGGTTCTCTCAAATGGATTGATGCGCGCGCCGAGATAGCCAAGCGGGGCGATTACGGCCAAGCCCTATTGATGACCGGCACACTCATTGACATCACCCGGTTAAAGCAGGCCGAAGCCGACCTTGCTGAAGCCAAGGCCCGGGCCGAAGCAGCCAACCGCGCGAAGAGTACGTTCCTCGCCAACATGAGCCATGAGTTGCGTACCCCCCTCAACGCCGTGCTCGGTTTTTCCCGACTGCTCAAGAAGGATCCGGACGTGACGCCGCCGCAGCAGGAGACATTGGATGTCATTGTCCGGAGCGGCGAGCACCTGCTGAACTTAATTAACAATGTCCTCGACATGGCGAAGATCGAGTCCGGTCGGGTGGCACTGAAGGAATCCGAAGTTGACTTGAACCAGTTGATGCACGAAATGCAGTCGCTCATGGGAGTCGGGGCCGTGGAAAAGGGACTCCGTTTCGCCTTGGAGCGTGACCCGGATCTGCCCCGGTTTGTCGCAGTGGACGCAGGCAAACTGCGCCAAGTGTTGCTGAACCTGCTTGGCAACGCGATCAAGTACACGGATTCAGGCGGGGTGAAGCTCCGCGCCAGGCTCGCCAGCATCCACGGGTCCGAAAAAGCCAAAGTGCGATTTGAGGTTGATGACTCCGGGCCCGGCATCAGCCAGGAGGATTGCACGCGCATCTTCTTTCCCTTCGTGCAATTAGGCGGCCAGGCTTCAGCACAAGCCGGGACTGGATTGGGGTTGTCCATCTGCAAGCAATACGTTGAGCTTATGGGAGGCCAGATTGGCGTGACCAGCAAGCCCGGCAAGGGCTCGGTGTTTTATTTCGAGATTCCAGTGCGCGTCCTTCCGTCGGTGGCGGAACGCGATGAGCTGAAGAACCCGCGCATTTTAGGTTTGGCTGAGGGGCAGCCCCGTTACCGGCTCCTGATTGTCGAAGACCAGCCGGAGAACCGCCTGCTGCTGCGAAGGATCTTGGAGCCGCTTGGTTTTGAGTTGCGTGAGGCCGCCAATGGACAGGAGGCAGTGGCATTGTTCGAGCAATGGCATCCAAACCTGATTTGGATGGATATCCGCATGCCGGTGATGGACGGGTTGGAAGCCTCCCGGCGGATTCGGGCGACCAAGGCCGGCGCCGATACCAAAATCATCGCCCTCACGGCTCATGCCTTGGAGGAAGAGAGAGAACCAATTATGGCAGCCGGTTGCGACGACCTGGTGCGCAAACCGATTCGGGAACAGGAGCTCTTCGGAGCCTTGGCCCGGCACCTGCGCCTAAAATTTATCTATGAAAAGGCATCGCCTCAGGAGAGCGCGCCGGAAGCGTCGGGACTTGCCCTGCGTCCTGAGCAATTGGACGCGCTCCCTGCGGAACTGCTGCAGGATTTGCGTCATGCCGTCGTCGAACTGGACACGGCTCGCACACGTGCCCTGATCAAGCAGGTCACCGAGCGGGATGCATCGCTCGGCCGGGCATTGGAGACGCTGGCAACTCGGCTCGACTACAAACGCTTGTTGAAATTGTTGAAAAAAGAGTATAATGAAACCGGGCAGATGATATGAGCGAAGAGAACCAACCGCCTTCAACGCCAAAGGAAATTCTGGTGGTGGATGACACCCCCGCCAGCCTGCGTCTGCTGACCGAACTGCTTACCGGCCACGGCTATCGCATCCGACCGGCACAGGACGGTCCCATGGCGCTGGAATCCGTAGCCGCCAAAACACCCGACTTGATCCTGCTCGACGTTAATATGCCTGGCATGGATGGCTATGAGGTGTGCCGCCGTTTAAAGGCAGACGAGAAGCGCAGCCGCATTCCCGTTATTTTCATTAGCGCCTTTGGCGATACGCGCCAGAAAGTCACAGGATTTGAGGCCGGCGGCCTTGATTTTATCACCAAGCCTTTTGAGGCCGAGGAAGTGCTGGCGCGGGTCAGAACGCATTTGCGGCTGCGCCAGGCGGAAGAAGCTCTGCGCATCGCGCACAATACGCTGGAACTCCGGGTGCAGGAACGCACCGCTGAACTCCAGGAGAGCGAAGAAAAGGCTCGCCGGGCATTCGAGGAAATCAAAGTGCTCAAGTCTCAACTCGAATTGCACAACACCTATTTGCAGGAAGAGGTGGTGGAAGCCAAAGCCTTCGGTGATTTGGTCGGCCAGAGTTCTGGTCTGCGAAACCTGGTTAGCCAAATTGACGTGGTGGCCCCCACGGAAGCTTCAGTGCTCATTCTCGGCGAGACCGGAACCGGCAAGGAATTGGTAGCCCACGAAATCCACCGCCGCAGTGCTCGCAAAGACGGCCCATTGGTACGTGTCAATTGCGCCTCCATCCCAAGGGAGCTGTTCGAAAGTGAGTTTTTTGGCCATGTGCGAGGCTCTTTTACGGGAGCGGTGAAGGACCGGGCGGGACGCTTTGAAACCGCCGAG
>Ga0302320_10011283_pt1 | contig 18931 bp, 17 predicted proteins | sample Bog_T0_3_FD_202130 | JGI IMG/M metagenome (GOLD analysis project Ga0302320, IMG submission 202130) | Peat permafrost microbial communities from Stordalen Mire near Abisko, Sweden - Bog_T0_3 | ecosystem: Environmental > Terrestrial > Soil > Wetlands > Peat | place: Sweden: Abisko, Stordalen Mire...
GCAATACCCAGCAGGGCTACTCTCCCCCGGGGAGAGGATTTGAGCAATCATGGTCCCGGTAAATTGATTGACTCTCCAGCAAATTCAGCCGCACGAATATTTGAAATGAGCCGGCTGACGCCGGCTGCTACTTCTTAATTGGTTACGACGCCACCGGCTGGGGACTTTCCAAGGCAGCTGGCTGTTCGGATTCCTTGTGGAATTTCACGCTGACGATCTTGCTCACGCCGTGTTCCTGCATGGTCACGCCGTAAAGGATGTCCGCCATTCCGATGGTCCGCTTGTTGTGCGTGATGATGACGAACTGTGAACGTCCCAGAAACCGCTGCAAGATTTTCACGAAGCGGACGACGTTCGCCTCGTCCAACGGCGCGTCCAATTCATCCAGGACGCAGAACGGGCTCGGCTTGACCTGATAAATCGAGAACAGCAGCGCCACCGCCGTCATCGTCTGCTCGCCGCCGGACAGCAGCGAGATGCTTTGCAATTGTTTGCCCGGCGGGCGCGCCACGATGTCAATGCCGCTTTCCAGCACGTCGTTTTCGTCCACGAGAATCAGGTCCGCCTTGCCGCCGCCGAAGACCTCGACGAACAGGCTGCGGAAATTGTCGCGGATTTTCTCGAACGTCTCGAGGAACATCTGCCGCGTCTGGACGTTGATGCGGTTGATGATCTCCAGCAACTGCGCCTTGGCGGAAACCAGGTCGTCGTGCTGCGTGGTCAAAAACTGGTGCCGCTGCTCGGTCTCCTCGTATTCCTCAATCGCCACCAGATTGACCGGGCCGATCTCATCGAGCCGTTGCTGCAAGGTCTCGACCTGCTGCGTCACGGCATTCCAATCCGTTGCCGCGCCGCTTGCCGCCATCTCCTCGGGCGTGAGCGTCTCGACTTTGGCCGGGCCTTCGTCGGCGTAAGTGATGGTGATGCACTCGCTGCGGATGTCGTCGAGGTTGACGTGATATTTCTGCTGGACGCGCTCGCGCAGGTTTTGAACCGACATGTCCTTCTGCGCCAGTTCCACGTCCAATGCGCCGCGCTGGTTCTGCAAGCCGGTCAGATGGTTCCGCTGTGCGCGCAAATTTTCGTCGCGCGATGAAATGTCCGCTTCCTGCGAATCCTTCCGTCCAGCCAGTTCGGCAGCCTGCGCGCCGACCTGTTCGCGGTCGTGCTGTAATTTTTCGATCTGGGAGCGTGAATCCTGAATTTCCGATTCCGCCTGTTCCCTGCGGCCGACAAACGAGGAAACCTCGCCGCGCCGCTGCTCCAACGCCTGCGTCAGCTCCCGGATGCGCTGTTCCAACGCCTGCTGCTGCTGGCGGAATGACGCCGAAAGCTGTTCCTCCGCCGCAAGCCCGATCTTGCTCTCGGTGAGCGCGGCGTTTGCGCCGTCGCGCTGCTGCCGGAGATTTTCCAGTTCCGCGGCGAGCGCGGCGACTTTTTCCTGGCTGGCTCGCTCACGGGCTTCGAGTTCGTTCAATTGCGCCGTCAGCGCACTGCGTTTCTGCGAACCTTCCTGTTCCTGCGCGGCGAGGCTCTGGACTTCAAAAACCACCGTCTCGATTTTCTGGTGCAGCAACCGATTGGAATTTTGCAGCGCATTGAACTCACCTTCGCGGGTGGCGATGGCGACTTCCCGCTCGCGCAATTCTGTCTGCGCCTGCTGCAGGCTCGCCTGCAACTCCGTTTGTTCGCCCAACAGCGCCCCGCGTTTGCGGCTCATCTCAGCCACGCGGTTCTGGACCTCGGTCAATTCATTTTGCAGCTCGGCGATCTGGTTCTTGCGGCCGAGAATGGAGCCCGGCGCCTTGGGATTGCCGTGCCCGTTCAAATAACCGCCGGTGTAAATGCCGTGCCGGCTCAACAAATCGCCTTTCAACGTGACAAAATCGCAGCCTGCGTGGCCATTCTGAATTTGCGCCGTTGCCGCCGGCAAATCCGCCGCGATGAACGTGCGGCCGAGCAGCGATTTCAAAAGTTTGTCCACCGACGGGTCTGCCTGGACGACGCTCAAAGCATGGACAATCTGGCCGCCATCCAAGGTATGTTGAGCCGCCGCGCCGGTGTTTCCCGGCGACATGTCGCCATCGAACGCAAGCTGGTTCTCGTCCGTGTGCTGGATCGCCAAAGCCGCGACGCTGGCGCGGCCGGTTTTGTTCACGCTCAAGTCGGCGAGGATTTCCTGCGCAGATTCCGGCTGTTCCGTCAAAACGAGCTGCAGGTTGTGGCCCAGCGCGTTTTCAATCGCCACCACAAATTGTTCCGGCACACGGATGCGGTCGGCCAGCGAGCCGATGACCGAACGCGACTGGCGCAACGCGGCAACCGCGCCCGCATCGAACCCTTCGCGCGAGCCTTCCAGCTGCTCCAGCACGCCAAGGCGCGAACGCTTCTCGGCCTGCGTTTGCAAAAACTGGTCCTGCTCGGCGGAGGATTGATGCAGCTCGTCCTGGATTTCGCGCAGCCGGTTCTGGCGCTGCTCGACCGAACCACGCGTGGTCGCGACGTTCAGCTTTTCGACCTCGACACTCGCAGTGAATTCCTGCAAGCGCGATTCCAAGCCAGTGCGTTCCACTTCCAGTTGAATTTTTTCAGCGGAAAGTTTCTCAAGGCGGATGGTGTTTCCCTGCTTCTGCAAATCGAGCGCGGTGATTTCGTTGCGGATGCGCGTCAAATCCTTCGCGGCGGCAAACGCGGTCGCCTGCGCCTCGCGCAACGATTCCTGCCGATCATTCAAATCCTCCTCAACCTTGCCCAGCGTCAATTGCCTGGTCTCCAGCGCAAGACGATGTTGCACCAGCGCGGCTTCAGATTTTGATAATTTTTCAGCGACTGCCGCCAGTTCCTCCTGCGCGGCGCTGCAGCGTTCCTCGGCTTGCGTGATTTCAGTCAGCGCCCTGGCATTCTGCGCGGCCAGCTCGCTCAATCGTTCTTCGTTGAATTGAATCCGGCTATCATGGCGGTCCGTTTCGCCTTTCAATTCCAGCCCGCGCTGCTGCATCGCGGCGATTTCGTGCTCCAGTTCGGAAAGCCGTTCGCGCAGTTGCGCGATTTCGTTTTCGAAACGCAGCACGTCGGCGGAACCCTGTTCGATCTCGTTCCGCAGCTTTTCGACGGCGGCCTGCTTTTCGGAAATCTCCGCCTGCAACACATCGAACTGATGCCGCGCAAGCTGCGTGTCGAGGTGCTGGAGCTCCTGCGAAATCTGTTTGTAGCGGCGCGCCTTGCCCGCCTGGCGCTGGAGCGACCCGATCTGCCGCTTCACCTCGCGGATGAGATCGGCCACTCGCAATAGATTTTGCTCGGTGTATTCCAGCTTGCGAAGCGATTCCCGCTTTTGCGATTTGAACTTGGTGATGCCGGCGGCTTCCTCGAAAATCATCCGGCGGTCTTCCGGCTTGCTGGAAAGGATCTGCGTGATGTGGCCCTGTGCGAGGATGCTGTAGCTCGTCCGCCCGATGCCCGTGCCCATGAAGAGCAACTGGATGTCCTTGAGCCGGCATGGCGTGCGGTTCAGGAAATATTCGCTGTTGCCGTCGCGGAAAATCCTGCGCGTGAGGGTGACCTCGTCGTAAGTGACCTCGACGCCCGCCGCGCGGAGATTTTCGCCGTCCACGTCGCCGAGCGTGAGCGACACCTCGCCCATGCCCATCGGCTTGCGGCCGTCCGTGCCGTTGAAGATCACGTCGGCCATTTCGCCGCCGCGCAAGGCCTTGGCCGACTGCTCGCCGAGCACCCATCGGATGGCATCGGAGACATTGGATTTGCCGCAGCCGTTCGGGCCGACAATGGCAGTGACACCGGGCTGAAAATTCAGCGCAGTTTTGTCCGCGAAGGACTTGAACCCAAACAGGGTTAAATTCTTTAGATACATGACCTAGCTTTCGGTTAAATAAACAAAATCGCCGGTAAAAGTCCAGCAAAAAACCACAATATAAAGCACACAACCGCTCTTGCGGCACAACTAATTGGTGAGGAACCTAGATTGGGGTTGTGCCGCTAACTACCCTTTTATCCATCAATTCAGCTATATTTATAGGCCTGCGGAAGGCATTCGTCAACTGGGTTTTGAACGCAAAAAAACCAGTTGACACATTGCGGGTTTGATATCATTTTATCCGCATCCGTTGATTTGACGGACTCATGACGAGTGGTCGAGGGACTGGCCCGATGACACCACGGCAACCGATTGAACTTGTTTTCAATGTCAGGTGCCAATTCCAGCTCAAGCACCATTAGCTTGGGAAAAATGAGAAGAGATGCACAACCGTTTTGTCGCCCCTTCTCGTCACGAGTCGGGGCTTTTTTGTTGCCCTGAAACAAAGTAGGACAGGCGTCTCGCCTGTCCAGCTAATGGCGAAAGCCAGCGGCAAGAAACCGCTTAAGCGGAAAATGGGCAGGCGAGACGCCTGCCCTACAGTGGAAATAATTTATGAGTGAACAACAAGGTTTCATGAAGGCGCTCAAGTGCCGCGAGTGCGGACGCGAATATCCGCTCACGGCCAACCACGTCTGCGAGTTCGACTTCGGCCCGCTCGAAGTGGCCTACGACTACGACCGCATCAAAAAGTCGCTGACGAAGGCGGCCATCGAGTCGCGGCCAAAAACGATGTGGCGTTACCGCGAGCTGCTGCCCGTTGCGACCGAGCCGACCGTCGGCAAACAGGTCGGCTTCACGCCGCTCATCAAAACCGACCGGCTCGCGAAAGCGCTCGGCATCCGCGAACTTTACGTCAAGAACGATGCCGTGAATTATCCGACACTCTCGTTCAAGGACCGCGTTGTCAGCGTGGCGTTAAGCCGCTCGAAGGAGCTCGGCTTTGACACCGTCGCGTGCGCCTCCACCGGCAACCTTGCGAACTCCGTGGCCGCCCAAGCTGCGAGCGCCGGATTGAAATCCTATGTTTTCATCCCGTCGGATTTGGAGCAGGGAAAAATCCTGAACTCGCTCATTTACGGCGCGAACGTCATCGCCATCAAAGGCCATTACGACGAGGTGAACCGCCTGTGCGCCGAGATTGCCGGCAAATTCGGCTGGGCGTTCGTAAATGTGAACATGAGGCCGTATTACGCCGAAGGCTCCAAGAGCATGGCGTATGAGATCGCCGAGCAACTCGGCTGGCGCGCGCCGCAGCACACTGTCATCCCGATGGCGTCCGGCTCGCTGCTCACAAAAATTTACAAGGGCTACCAGGAATTGGCGAAGGTCGGCCTCATCACCGACAGCAAGCCGGTGATTCATGGCGCGCAGGCCACGGGCTGTTCGCCGATTTCGGTCGCGCAAAAGGCCGGACTTGATTTCTTCAAGCCGGTCAAGCCTGACACGATTGCGAAGTCACTCGCCATCGGCACACCGGCGGACGGTTTTTACGCGCTCAAGGTGATGCGCGACACCGGCGGCGCGGCCGAGGACGTGACCGACGACGAAATCCGCGACGCGATCAAGCTGCTTGCCGAGACGGAAGGCATTTTTGCCGAGACGGCAGGCGGCGTGACCGTGGGCGTGGCCAAGAAACTCATTGCGTGCGGCAAGATTCCGAAAGATTCTTCCGCAGTCATCTGCGTCACCGGCAACGGCCTCAAGACCCTTGATGCTGTCAACGGCTACTGCGGCAAAGCGCGCGAAATCAAGCCGAGCCTGCGCGAGTTCGAGGCGCTGCTGGCACAACAAGAAAAAGTGAATGCGTAAAATTATATGTCAGGTGTAATTCAAAATCCCAGTGTGAAGGTGCGTATTCCAACGCCCCTTCGTAAATTAACCAACAACGAAGAACTCGTTTATATCAACGCTCTCACCGTTGATGGCGCAATCAATGCATTGCAGACGCGCTTCCCCGGCATCCAGGAACGCCTTGTGGATGACAAGGGCGAGGTGCGCCGCTTCGTCAACGTCTATGTCAACGAGGAGGACATCCGCTTCCTCAAAAACCGCGCGACGCCGCTCAAAGATGGCGATGAAATCAGCATCATCCCCGCGATTGCGGGAGGCTAAAACCAATTCAAAATTAAAAATGCAAAATTAAAAATCGGCCGACAGAAGCGCCTAGCGGTTGAAATCCATTTTGCGTGTTTAATTTCTAACTTTTAATTTGAATCCTATGGCAAAGAAAAAAACTACCGCGACGAAATCCAATTCACCCACGCAACAACGGCTTTGGCTGATGTATCCGCCCAAGCTCATCAAGAAGCCGTTCATCTGGGAGGTCGCCCAAAAATTCAAGGTCGTCACCAACATCCGCCAGGCCAGCGTGACCGACGAAATCGGCATTGTCTGCCTTGAGTTGGACGGAAAGCGTGACGAAGTGAAGGCGGCCATCAAATGGCTGGAGAAACAGGGCGTGAACGTGGAACCGGTGGAAATCGGCGTGATTGCCGGTTAATTTTTCCAAGAAAGACAGAATTGGCGCGGGAGATCCCCGCGCCAATATTTTTGTGAAGATGCTGGACAGAAACTGAAGAGAGTCATAGGGTCAGCCAGGTCACACGAACAGAGGCATTGAGTGTCTGATTCAGAAGTTATGATGCCAATCAAAATTGAGTGTGGATGCGGCCAACATTATGCCTTTGATGTTGAGCCGATAAACGGGCGCATGCCGTCATCTGTCGTCTGCCCGACCTGCGGCGCGGACGGCACGGCTACTGCCGATGACCAAATCGCCCGGCAAATGGCAGAGCAACCTGTTGCCACGACTGTCGCATCAAGCCCTACACCTGTGCGCATCGTGGCATCTCAAAATCCAATTCGTCTGGCAACTGCCGCGGTAAATGCTCCGCCCACCACGTGACGCAACCCGCTCCCCGGACAAGTGGATAGAACGCAGGCGGAACATGAGGCGCGCGCAAAGGCGATGTGGGGCGATTCGCAGGATGCGGTCACGAAGTATTTGATGATACAAGGATTCAGCCATCAGGAAGCTTTGAGCCTGGTGCAATCGATTTTTCGGGAAAGAGCGGCTGCAGTCAGGGCCAATGGAATCAGGAAAATTTTCACCGGCTCGGGAATGATATGCGTTCCCATCATTGCCCTTATCGTTTTCCTGTCAATCGGCGTCATTCCGCTGAAAATATTCGCGATTACCGTTATGATTGGACTCTACGGCGTCTGGCTTGTCATCAACGGCATACTGATGGTTGTGGCTCCGAAATCGGAACAAGGGGACGTTGCCGATCAATAGGAAAAACAGAAGAACACAGGACGCTTACTTTTTGCGGCGTTGCTTCACCCTGAGCTGAGTCGTGGCATGGACGAGCGATGCTTGAATGAGCGCAGATTCTTCGTCTGTGACTTTTTGTGAAAGACGAGCCTCGGCCAGTTGCCGCGCTTGCTCGGCCTTGGCCTCGTCAATGTTGTCGGCCTCAATCGCCATGTCGGTAAGGATGGCGACACGATCACCGGTGACCTGCACAAAACCGTCGCCCACGGCGAGGAAAATCGTTTTGCCGCCCTTCTGCGCAATGATTTCGCCCGCGACAAGCTGCGTCATCAACGGCATGTGCTGCGGCAGGATGCCCATCTCGCCATCCGAGCCGGTGAGCGTGACCATGTCCACGTCGTCGGAGAAAATTTTCGCCTCCGGCGTGACGATTTCGAGTTTGATGGTGGCCATTGTGTTTGGTTGAAGGTTGAGTGTTGATAGTTGATGGTCAAAGCAGCCGTTTCCGGCTATCCACCATCCACCAAAGACCATCAACTTTCCTTGATTTCCTCGATTCCGCCCTTCATGTAAAAGTTCTGCTCGGCGATGTCGTCGTGCTTGCCTTCGAGAATTTCCTTGAAGCCGCGGACGGTCTCGGCGACGGGCACCTGCTTGCCCGGACGGCCGGTGAAAACTTCCGCGACTGAAAACGGCTGGCTCAAGAAGCGCTGGATTTTGCGCGCGCGATACACCATAAGCTTGTCGTCTGGCGAAAGTTCGTCCATGCCAAGAATCGCGATGATGTCCTGCAAATCCTTGTAGCGCTGCAAAACCTTCTGGACGCCGCGCGCGACATCGTAATGTTCCTGCCCGACGATTTCCGGTGCGAGGGCGCGGGAGTTGGAGGCCAGCGGATCCACGGCGGGATAAATTCCGAGTTCCGCGATGGAGCGCTCCAGCACGATGGTCGCGTCCAAATGCGCGAACGTCGTCGCCGGCGCCGGGTCGGTCAAGTCGTCGGCAGGCACATATACGGCCTGGAACGAGGTGATGGAACCTTTCTTGGTCGAGGTTATGCGCTCCTGCAAGTCGCCCATTTCGGCGGCAAGCGTCGGCTGGTAACCGACGGCGCTCGGCGTGCGGCCCAGCAGCGCGGACACTTCCGAACCGGCCTGCGAGAACCGGAAAATGTTATCAATGAACAGCAGCACGTCCTGGTTCTTTTCGTCGCGAAAATATTCTGTGACGGCCAGTGCGGACAAGGCCACGCGGAGACGCGCGCCAGGCGGCTCGTTCATCTGGCCATAAACAAGGCCGATTTTTGAACCCGGCGCGATGATTGGTAGGCCGTGTTCATTTTTCTTCGGATGACCGTTCGCGTCCTTTTCAACCTTGATGACGCCGGCCTCGATCATTTCGTTGTAAAGGTCGTTGCCTTCGCGGGTGCGCTCGCCGACGCCCGCGAACATGGAGATACCGCCGTGCAATTTGGCGATGTTGTTGATGAGTTCCATGATGACGACGGTCTTGCCGACACCGGCTCCGCCGAACGCGCCGACCTTGCCGCCTTTCAGGAACGGGCACATCAGGTCAATGACCTTGATGCCGGTCATGAGCACTTGCGGCGACGTGGATTGATCCAGCAACGTCGGCGCGGCGCGATGAATCGGGCAAAACTTGTCGGCCTTCACCGGACCTTGTTCGTCCACGGCATCGCCGGTGACGTTGAACACGCGGCCCATGACCGCCTCGCCGACGGGCATGGAAATCGGGCCGCCGGAGTCCACGACCTCGTAGCCGCGCTTGAGACCCTCGGTGGTGCTCATGGCAACGGCGCGAATCCAGTTGTCGCCGAGATGCTGCTGCACTTCGAACGTCAGCTTTGTCCTGGTCCCGCCGGGCAGGACATATTCGGCGGTCAGCGCGTTGTAGATGGCGGGAAGTGATTCCGGAAATTCCACGTCCACGACCGGGCCGATGATTTGAACGATTTTGCCTTTGTTCATAAAAATATTATTTAGCCGACCGCCATTTGTGCGGTGGCGATTTCCAACAATTCCTTCGTGATGTTTGACTGGCGCAATTTGTTGTATTCCAGCGTCAAGTCCTTGATGAGCTGCTGCGCGTTGTCGGTGGCGTTCTTCATCGCCACCATGCGGGCGCTGTGTTCGCTGGCCTTCGCCTCCAGCAAAACCTGGTGCATCTTAAAATTCAGGCTGTGCGGCAGCAATGCGCCCAGCACGGACGTTTCGTCCGGCTCGAATTCAAACGTGTCTTCCGGCGCGTGCGTCTTGGACAATTCCTGCGCCGGCGCATGCACGCCCGCCGTGGCGCCCATGATTTTCCCTATCGGCAGAAACGGCACGACCTTGGGCTGCTGCACCAGGGTCGAAATGAAATTGGTGAACAAAATGTCCACCACGTCCGCTTCGCCCTTCAGGAACAAATCCTGCGCGAATTTGGAGATGGCCCGCGCCTCGGCGAACTGCGGCGCGTCCTTGTAGGTGAATTCCGCCGCAAGCGGACGCTTCGTTCGAACGATGAATTGCGACGCTTTTCTCCCGGCGGTGATGAAGGTCGTGCTTCTGTCGGCCTTCGCCGCCTCGCGGAACAGGTTGCCGTTCAACCCGCCGCACAGGCCACGGTCGGTGCTGATCAAAATGATGGCGCGCTTTTTGACCGGGCGCGCTTCCATGAGCGGATGATTGAAGAACGCCGGCCGGGCCGCAGCCTGCGCCAGCACCTCGTTCATCAACTCCGCATACGGCCGGCCCACCAGGGCGGCCTGCTGCGCCTTGCGCATCTTGGCCGCGGCCACCATCTGCATCGCCTTGGTGATCTGGGCGGTGTTCCTGACCGACCGGATGCGTCGGCGTATGTCGCGCGTGCTGGGCATGAATTAGTGATACGTCGGCTTGAATTCCGTCACAGCCGCCTTCAACTCCGTCGCAAGCGCATCGCTGATGGCCTTTTCGTTGCGAACCTTCGCCAGCAAATCCGCTTTACGCGTGGCAATGAAATCCGCAAGCTTGGCCTGGAAATCCTTGATCTTCTCCACCGGCACGTCGTCCATGAAATTGTTTTGCACTGTCCACAGAATGACGATCTGCACCTCGAGCGGCGTGGGATTGTATTGGTTCTGCTTGAACAATTCGACGATGCGCTTGCCGCGTTCGAGCAGCGCCTGTGTCTTGGCATCGAGATCGGAACCGAACTGTGCGAACGCCGCCAGTTCGCGGAATTGGGCGAGGTCGCCCTTGATACGACCGGCGACCTGCTTCATGGCCTTGACCTGCGCCGCCGAGCCGACGCGCGACACGGACAGACCGACGGAAATCGCCGGGCGCACGCCCTGATAAAACAAGTCCGTCTCCAGATAAATCTGGCCGTCGGTGATGGAAATCACGTTTGTGGGGATGTAAGCCGAAACGTCACCAGCCTGCGTCTCGATGATGGGCAGAGCCGTCAACGAGCCGTTGCCGTATTTCTCCCCGACGCGTGCGCTGCGTTCGAGCAAACGACTGTGCAGGTAAAACACGTCACCCGGATAGGCTTCGCGGCCGGAGGGACGTTTCAAGATGAGCGACACCTGGCGATAGGCCACCGCATGCTTGGACAGATCGTCGTAAATGATGAGCGCGTCCATGCCGTTGTCCATGAACCATTCGCCAATCGCCGCGCCCGCGAACGGCGCGAGATACTGGTTCGTGGCCGAGTCGGACGCCGAGGCCGCGACGATAATCGAATACGGCAGCGCTCCCGCCTCTTCCAAAACACCAATGACACGCGCGATGTTTGATTGCTTCTGGCCAATCGCGACGTAAATGCTGTAAATCGGGCGGAAATCCTTGTCGCCGGCTTCTTCAGCCGCCTTGTTGATGCGCGCCTGGTTAATCATCGTGTCCACGCAAATGGTCGTCTTGCCGGTGGAACGGTCGCCGATGATGAGCTCTCGCTGGCCGCGGCCAATCGGGATCATCGCGTCAATCGCCATGATGCCGGTTTGCACCGGCTGGTTGACCGAGCGGCGTTTGATGATGCCCGGCGCGATTTTTTCAACCGGATAAAACGCGGTTTCCTTGATCGGCCCCTTGCCGTCGAGCGGCTGGCCGAGCACATTAACGACGCGGCCCAGCAACCCTTTGCCCACCGGTATCTGCAACAGCCGGCCCGTCGTGCGGACTTCGTCGCCTTCCTTGATTTCGGTGTAATCGCCGAGAATGATGGCGCCGACCTCGGTCTCTTCAAGGTTGAGCGCGATGCCGGTGATGCCGTGGCCGAAATCCAGCATCTCGTTGAGCATGGCGTCGGTGAGGCCCTCGATTTTAGCCACGCCGTCGCCGATTTCGCGGACGGTGCCGACATTTTGCTTGGCCGTCGTGAGCTTCGCGCCCGCAATTTGGGCTTCAATTTCCTGCAACAAGTTACTCATAAAATTACGTTAAAAACTGTTTTCCAATTTTTCCAAACGCGTCTTTACGCTGCCGTCGTAAAGGTCGCTCCCCACCTGAATCCTCAACCCGCCAATCAGCGCCGGGTTCTGGCGGAACAGAATGTCCACGCCGTTGCCGTAGATCTTTTTGATCCGGTTTGCCACGTCCGCCTGCAAATCAGCCGCCAGCGGCATTGCGCTCTCCACACTCGCGGCGTGCTGTTCCCGGTCCAGCTTCACCAGCCGGTGCAGCCGCGACAAAATTCCGACGTAGCCGCGCGGCTTTTGCGAGAGGAGCAGCGACACCGCCTGCCGGACGCGGTTTTCATCCAGCAACCCGCCGGCATGGCAACTGCGGAACAGTTGCCGGGCGTCGCGCTGTGCTTGTTTGGAAATTTTCATTCCGGTTTTGGTAGGGATGCGCTGCCGCGCATCCGGCTGACCGGCAGGTCAGCCCTACCCTTTCATGCTGACAATTGTTTCTCTGTTTCCTCGGCAAGCCTCTTTTGGTCTTCCGCAGTCAGAACCTTGCCGGTGACGGTCGCGGTGGTCTGCACCACGAGCCTGCCGACTTCGCGCTTCAGCTCGGCGAGCATCCGCGCATGATCCTGTGCGGCGGCTTCACGCGCCTTGGCCACGATTTGTTCCGCGGCGGCGACGGCTTTTTGCGTTTCCGCCTCGCGCACGCGTGCTGCTGCGGCGCGAGCCTCGTCAATCAGATGGGTCGCCTGGTCGCCGGCATCCGCCAGAATCTTCCGGCGGTCGGCCTCGGTCTTGGCGACCTCGACCTTGATGCGGTCGGCGTTGACAACGCTTTCGGCGATTTTGTCGCGGCGCATCTGAAGCATTGCGAAGATTGGCTTGTAGGCAAATCTCCACAGGACAAAGAAGACGATCGAGAAGCTGATCAACTGCGTGGTCAGCGCTCTCCAGTCAATTCCAAGTTGTTCCATAGCACGGTTTATTTAACGCCGAACCATGCGATGACCGCCCAGCCTTCAGCCAGTGCCATGCCGACGAACATCCACAACAGGATGCGTCCCATCATTCCGGGATTGCGGCTCATGGCGACAAGGGCGCCCGCCGTGGCGCAACCGATGCCGATGGACGCGCCAGCCATTGCCACGCCGGTTTTTACATCCGAAAAGACGTAAGTGGTAGTTTGTGTCATTTCTGCGAGCATATGTACTTTCTTTCTAGTTTGGTTTCGTGTCGCAGCCGCCCGCGTTCAGCTCGCTGGCGGCCGTTGATTCTTAAATTCTAGTGGCCGGGCTCCTCCTCCTCCGAGTGCGAGCACATCGTGCCCACAAACGCCACGACCAGCAAAGCATACACAAATGCCTGCACGCCGCAGACAAATGTTTCGTAAAAATAAACCGTGAGCGTAATGGCCAGGGAACCCAGCCATGATTTGATATGCAATCCCATGTCCAGCATGGTTTCACCGGCGAAAACATTCCCGTAAAGCCTCATCGCCAGCGCCACCGGCCTCGCGAAAAAGATCGAAACCGCCTCCATCAGGCCGATGAAAAGGAACAGCAGCGAAATGATCGGGAACACCCATTTGTTCGTTTTTACCTTCACGCCAAAGATGTGCTTGAAGAAGCCAAAAAAGCCGTTGTAGCGCACCGCCCAGTAAAGGCTCATCACCAGAAAAACAGCCGTCATCGCCACGGTCAGGTTCGCATCGGTGGTTGGCGGGCGGAGAAACGGACGGTGCACGTTCGAAACGGCAAAGGGCAACAGGCTGTTATGGACTGGCGTCCCGTATCCGATGGTGCCCACGCCCGGAATCAAATCCACATAATCGCACATGAGGATGAATATGAAAAACGTCGTCGCAAACGGAAACACCCAGCGCGTGACTTTGGCATCCAGAACGTCCCCCATGAAACTCTCCCATCCCTCTACGAGGGCCTCTATCACGTTTTGCATACCTGATGGGATTTCCTTCATGCTCTTCCAAGTCGTCAACCGCACGGTCACCAGGATGATTGCCGCCACAATCCACGTGCAGACGATTGAATTCGAAACCGGCAGCGGGCCGATGTAAAAAAGCGCCGGTGGCGCAGACGAGGGAAGGGCTTCCTCTTCTGCCGCTGGTTGGGCGTCCGGCTGGGCTTGAGCCGCCTCCGTGCTTGAAACAGCCGTCACTGCCATGGAATTCGACGCGTCCTGCGAAGACGACGGCGCGTCTGCCGCAAATATCGCGGTGGAAAGCACGCAGGCAAAGATGATGACACCCAGTCGCTTCACGTTAAATTTCACTTCAGACGGCAAAAATACCCTTTGACCAATTCAGCTACAGGTTTAAACGGAGGCGCAGGTTACAGTGTCGTGAAAAATTCACAAGCACTTTTTGGATTTTTTTTGGCAGGGCGCTGGAAATTAGAGCCAGTTTCGGCGCAGCGATTCAGGCGTTTCACCACGGACGCGCAATGTCCTCAAACTCAACGCATCATGCCGCTTGGCCAGTCGCACGCCGGTTTCATCGCGCCAGAGCGGGCAATGATAGAACGCCGGCGGCGTCACGCCCAGCGCGCGGTAAAGCAGAATCTGCCGCGCCGTGCTCACCAGCAAATCCGCACCGCGCACGACCTCGGTGATTTCCATCGCCGCGTCGTCAGCCACACAGGCCAGTTGATACGCCGGAACGCCGTCACCCCGCCAAACCACAAAATCGCCAAAATCCTTTCCAGCCACGAATCGCTGCTCGCCACAATTTCCGTCCACAAAAGAAACGGTCTCGCCATCGGGGACGCGGAAGCGCCAGGCGAAGGGAGTTGGTGGTTGAGAGTTGAGGGTTGAGAGTTTTTTGTCCCGGCACGTTCCGGGATAAATCACCTCATCATCTTCCGCGTGCGGCGCGCGGGTGGCTGACCGGATGTCTTTGCGCGAACAGGTGCAGGGATAAATGAAATTGCCGGCGCGTAGCTTTTCCAGCGCGGCGCGATAGACATCCATCCGCTCGCTCTGATTGTAAGGGGCAAAAGGGCCGCCACAATCCGGGCCTTCCTGCCATTCAAAGCCAAACCAGCGCAGGTCCTCCATCATGGCAGGGACAAATTCCATCTGGAAGCGGGTGGAATCCAAATCCTCGTTCCGCAAGATCAGCGCGCCGCCGTTTTCCTGCGCCCGCTGCTGCGCCATCCAGAATGTGCGCGCATGGCCGAGATGCAGGTAGCCCGTGGGCGACGGCGCGAGCCGCCCGCGATAATTTGGAAGCGCGTTCATTCACGTCAGGAGACTTGAAACCGCGCCTTGCTGTCAATCCGTGAAACCGCAGACGGGATTGACGCTGCCAGCTTGCCGCTAAACGATGGTCAGTCACGCTGCCAATGACTTCAGTCGCGTCGTCAGTGAAGTCAGTCATGGTGTCAATGACTTCAGTCACGGCGTAAGTGACGTCAGTCGCGTTGTCAATGACTCCAGTCACACCGTCAGTGAAGTCAGTCGAGTTGTCAGTGACGTCAGTCACGGCAGGAAGCAAGCCAGTCTGGCAGAGTCTTGGATGTTTGGAGTCGCGATAATAATGCCTGGCAGGCGGCAGCAGGTGCTTCAGAAGATCATGCATCTGACTTATTTTGTAAAAGACAAGTCAAAATATTTCTAACCAGAATTGGGGACATGCAACGAGCCGGAGTTTTGGTGAATTTATCGCCGTGAGCCAACTGACATGGTCAAAGACGAAATACACCTGGTCAAAATCTTTGACGTGGAACAGCAAGGCTCAAACTCTAGTAAAAAAACTCATGAACCATGTATCACTTGGCTTTGCCCAGAAAATAGACACCGACCTGCTGGCGTTTGGCGAAGAAGTGCATGAAGCATTTGTGGCCAATCCAACGGTTGTGACCACCTGCCCTGTCACGGCTGCCACACTGGACACCCGCCAACAAGGACTTCAGCTCCAAGATGGGTGCGATGACACAAGGCGGCAAGACGGCCACGGTGGACAAAAACGCTTCGCGCGATGCGCTCCTCAATCTGCTGCGCCAAATCGCGGCGTGGCTGGAAGGCAAAGCGATGGGCAACGTGGACACCATCACCCTGCTCCACTTCGATGTTGTCTCGCATGGCCACACCGCGCAGACCCAATTGTCCACCCCCGCCATTCTGGCGGTGCTCAATATCATGACCACGCAATTGCAATTGCGCGTCTCGTCCGTGCCGAACGCGAGTGCTTATGAGGTGCAGTCTCGCATCGCTGGCGGAACTTGGACGGCGTGCGGCACGTTCCCGCAGGCGCGCTCGATGGTGGTGCCCAATCTGGTCCCCGGCACGATGTACGAATTCCGTGTGCGGGCCATCGGCGGCAGCACCGGTTTCTCGGATTGGAGCGATTCCGTCCACCATATGTGTACCTGATCATGGCCTTCGACCCGACCAAACCCGTGGAAGACTCGCCGCTGGACCCTGTGCGGAGATGCGCGACCAACTCAACGCGCTCAAGGCGCTGAATGACGGATTGCAGGCAACCGTTGACTCGCAACAAACACAAATCACCGCCCTGCAGGCACAGGTTGACGGCCAGCAGACACAAATGGGCAACATGAATTCGTCAATCGCGGATTTGCAGGATCGCATCTCCGACTTGCAGGGCAGATGTCCCTGACTGATTGCGCACTGTCTCCCTCTCCGCCGCGAAGCGGGGGAGAGGGTCGGGGTGAGGTGGCGCGTTTCAAATTAAATTCCCCTCTCCCTGTCCCTCTCCCCGCTTGGGCGGGGCGAGGGGATGATTCCAGATGGACAGTCCTTCCTCACGGGCATCAGCATCGGGCGTTCCCGGAAATTAGGATGGACTTTTGCCGGTCTTGAATTCAATTTTAGTTCCATGCAACACACCCTTTCTTTCAGGAAACATCTCTCCACGCTGGCTGGTCTTGTGCTGGCCGTCCTCGGCGCAACCACATCTCCCCTGCCCGCGCAGCCCCTGCATACGCAGGACATGATTACGGATACGATTGATACCGCCACCAACGGGATAATCGTGACACCGGCGATTCCCGTCCTGCAAATCAAGGCCGACCAGGTGTCCGCGCAGGTCAGTCCGATGCTTTACGGCTTGATGACCGAGGAAATCAATTTCTCCTACGAAGGCGGGATTTACGGCGAGCTGGTCCGCAACCGGACTTTCAAGGCCAGCACCAACGCGCCGGTCTATTGGGACACGGTCGGTGGCGCGGCCATCGCACTCGACACGAACCAGCCGCTCAATGCCGCATTGAACGTGAGCCTGAAACTGGACACGAGCAAGGCATCAAAGAATTCCCCGGCGGGAATCGCCAACAGCGGTTATTGGGGAATTGCCGTCAGGCCGAACACGACTTATCACGCGTCGTTTTATGCCAAGGGCAAACATTTCAAAGGCCCGTTGACGGTCAGCTTGTTCCACGTTGACACGAACCATCCAACCCTCACCTATCACATCAGCGACGGCTCTGTGACCAAGGGCCTTGAGGCTGGATCCACCGTAGCAAGCGCCAGCGCGACGGTTTCCAAAATTTCCTCCTCCTGGCAGAAATATGACGTGGCGCTGACGACCGGCGATGTCACGCCGTCCAAGGACAATCAACTGGTCATTTCAACGACGAAGCCGGGGACATTTTTCAATCATCACGGCACGGTCTGGTTCCAGCAGGTGTCACTGTTCCCGCCGACGTTCAACGACCGCGCGAACGGCAACCGGCCCGACATCATGCAATTGCTTGCGGATATGCACCCGAAGTTTCTGCGCCTGCCCGGCGGCGATTTTCTGGAAGGCCACCAGTTGGATCACCGGTTCGACTGGAAGAAAACCATCGGCGACATTTCGGAGCGTCCCGGCCACATGAACGACGCCTGGGGTTACTGGACGACCGACGGTTTTGGCCTGCTCGAATATTTGGAATGGTGCGAGGACCTGAATATGCAGCCGGTGCTCGCCGTTTACGCCGGCTATTCGAAAAATCCGAAGGTCATCCAGGCCGGGCCGGAACTGCAGCCCTACGTGCAGGACGCCCTCGACGAGATTGAATATGTCACCGGCGATGCCGGCACGAAATGGGGCGCGCAACGCATCAAGGACGGCCATCCCACGCCGTTTCCGCTGACCTATGTCGAGATCGGCAACGAGGATTTCTTTGACAAGTCCGGCAGCTACGACGGACGGTTCGCGCAATTTTACGACGCCATCAAGGCCAAGTATCCGCAATTGCAAGTCATCTCCACCGTCGGCAACGATCACCCCGAATCCATGCGAGTCCACAGCCGCACGCCGGATTTGACCGACGAACATTACTACAAAACGCAGGAACAAATGGAGGCGCAGTCGCACATGTATGACACGCGCAGCCGCACCAATTTATCCAAAGTCTTCGTGGGCGAATGGGCCACGCGCGTGGGTCGTCCCACGCCGAACATGGCGGGCGCGCTCGGCGATGCCGCGTGGATGTGCTGCATGGAACGCAATTCCGACATCGTTCTCCTGGAATCGTATGCGCCGCTGTTCGTGAACGTCAGCGACCTCGCTCGTGGCGGCTCGATGCAATGGCCCAGCGACCTCATCGGTTACGACGCGCTCACCAGCTACGGCTCGCCGTCGTATTACGCCCAGGTGATATTCAGCACTCATCACGGCGACAATGTGCTCGCCACCGATTCGCAAGACATTCCGACCCACCCTTGGCAGGCGCCGCAGCGCACCCGCAACGGTGTTCCGCAAGGCGGATCTCCGACCCCGCAGCAGGTGCCGTCGGTTTTCTACGACGCCACGCGCGACAGCCAGAGCGGGACGATTTACCTGAAGGTGGTGAACCGCCAAAGCACGCCGCAGCCGGTTCATGTTCAGATCAGCGGTGTTTCGGCCGTCGAAGCCCAGGGCACCGCCACCGTGCTGAAGGCAAACAGCCCGGAAGACACAAATTCGATTGATCAGCCGACGAACATTGTTCCCGCCACGGATACCGTTGATGGACTCGGAACCGATTTCACGCGCGAATTCCCGCCATATTCCATCACGGTCCTGGAATTGAAGGCGAAATAATAAATTTTTATAGCAGCGGACGTAAGTCCGCTCTAGGACGTGTTAACACTAATGCGTAAAGCTTCGACGATGAGCGCCAAGACGATAAACCCCAAGAAAAGGACGTCGAGCTTGTCAAACCGGCAAAAGACCCGGGGATAGCTTTTGAGCCGCCGGAAGAGTCGTTCAATTTCGTTTCGGCGACGATAGGCGATGCGATCCAGTTCCCACGGTTTCAAGCGGTTTGGATTAGGCGGCACGATGGGCGTGTAGCCCAAATGACGCGCCAACCTTAGGGTTTCATCACCTTCGTAGGCACTGTCCATGATCAACAGGCAATCGGGCGGTGCCGGGCCGCCTGCT
>Ga0302320_10011285_pt1 | contig 18929 bp, 14 predicted proteins | sample Bog_T0_3_FD_202130 | JGI IMG/M metagenome (GOLD analysis project Ga0302320, IMG submission 202130) | Peat permafrost microbial communities from Stordalen Mire near Abisko, Sweden - Bog_T0_3 | ecosystem: Environmental > Terrestrial > Soil > Wetlands > Peat | place: Sweden: Abisko, Stordalen Mire...
CGGATAATTCGGATTCGTTCCAGATCCCGAGAACGTTAGTGACGCATTGCCGATATTGGTCACCGGCACTGTCTTGGGGCTGTCGCTGCTGGTTGAGCCAACATTGGTTGAGGCAAAGCTGAGCGCTGGAGGAACGGATACTGTAAGCTTCAACGCTACGTTGTTGCCGCCATCCAGAAGGTAGATATTGCCTCCGCCGTCGACTGCAATTCCGGTGGTGATGCTCGATCCGTTTAATGTGAATGGGACCGGAACCTGCGCGCCGAAGGCCGTTCCCGACCATGGGAGTTTGTCCACCTTGCCGTGATCGGTATCGGCGATGTACACATTGCCGCCGCCGTCCACCGCTACGCCTTCGGGATAGAACAAACCGCTGGCTGGCAGCACGATCTGCGTGCCGAAGGCTGTTCCTGTCCATGGCAATTCGACCACCCGTCTGTTCCCTGAGTCGGCGATATAGAGGTTCTGGTTGGCGTCCACTGCCATGCCATGGGGAGCGGCCAGGCCTGTGACTGGCAAATTCACCGGCGCGCCGTAGCCGCTACTGGTCCAGGGCAACTCGACGATCTTCTCGTCGAGGGCATCGGCAATATAGAGGTTTCCGTTCCCGTCTACTGCTACGCCTTGAGGATCGGGCAAGCCGATGGCATCAAGCACAACAGGAGTTCCGTAGACCGAGCCATTCCAGGGCAGCTCGAGGACGCGGAAGTTCTCAGTATCGGCGATGAACAGATTGCCAGCGCCGTCAACCGCAACGCTTGAGGGTTGGTTCAGCGGGCCAGTGGCCAGCCGAACCGGTGTGCCGTAGCTACCCGACCAAGGAATCTTGGCGATTGCGCCGTTCAGGGTGTCAGCGACATAAACATTCCCGAGGGCGTCCACGGTAATTCCCAAAGGGTCCTGGTAGCTGCTGGCGTAGGTTGGTCCGGGCAGCGTACTCTGGACGCCGGGGCCAAAGACGAGTTGCGGCCCGACTCCCGTTCCGGGCAGATAGGTTGTGCCCAGTACGACCCCGCTGGAATCTGTCAGCACCACTGCTCCGTTGCGGGCTCCCGGCGCCAGGGGTGTAAAGACCACGTTCACTGTACAACTTTGCCCGGCGGTGTATGCGACCCCGGTTGAGCACGCCCCGGCCGAGAAAGTGTTCAGCGGTCTCGCGATGTTGCGAGTCACCGTAACGCAGCCGCCTTCTGTTTTGACTCTTTCCGCCGGGCAGCCCGAACCGGCAGCCTGCGCGAATTCGAGATTCACCGTGCCCTGCGTGAGCGCCAGAATCGAGTTCAGCGTGCCGGCGGTGGCGATGGTCACTGTGACCGTCTGGATTGCCGAGGGGCTGCCCACGTTGGAGACAAAGCTGATGCCAGTTCCAGTAAGAGCTGCTGTTTGCGGTGAGCCGGAGGCGTTGTCGGCGACTGAGAGTGTTGCCGAGAAGCTGGTGGCCGACGCCGGCGTGAAGGTGACGTAGATGAAACAACTGGAGCCAGCGGCTACCACTGCGTCGCAGGCGTTCGTACCTGTGCCGATGGCGAAGTCAGTGGGATTGGCGCCGGCGATGCTGATGCCACTAATATTCAGTGCTGCGCTTCCGGTATTGGAGAGAGTGACGGCGAGTGTTCCGCTAGTTGTGCCGACCGTCTGGTTGGTGAACGCAACGGGGCTTGGCGCCAGGGCCGCAACAGGGGCTGCGGCTGACGTTCCCGTGCCGTTCACTGCAAAGGTTACATTCTGGGTTGGGCCACCGCCGCTGCTGGTTGCCGTGAGGGAGACGGTCCCGTTGTAAGCCTGGGCCAGAGTTGGAGCAAAGGTGACGCTGAGCTGGCAGGTTCCGCCGGCGGGTGCGATGGCGGATGTGCAGGTACCAGCGCTCACGTTGTAGCCGCTAGGGCTAATGATGGAGCCGATACTGGCGGTATAAAGGGCCCCATTGTTGGTCAGGGTCACAGACTGGGGACCGCTGGTGGTGCCGGCGATCTGGTTGGCAAAGTTCAGCGGATTGGGCGCTGCCGTGACATAGATGCCGTTAACGTAGCCGGAGAGTGCGACAGTCTGGACCGTGCCCGCGGCGTTGAGCGAGTTCGTCGTGAACGTGACCGATCCGGAGTACGTGCCTGCGTTGGGAGGCGTCAAGGTAACTGCAACCTGGCACAACGCGCCGGGGGCGATGGTCATTCCGATGGTGCAATTGTTGCTGCTTGCTGCCTGAAGGGCGAAGCCGGTTCCCGAGATCCCAAATGTGGAGAGGGTGAGATTCTGATTGCCGCCGTTGTAGATGCCTACATTCTGCGGCACGCTGGCTGTGCCGGCCGTCTGTGAGCCAAAGGCAATTGCGCCCTTGGAGCGGTCCACCTTATCGAGGAAGCTGTAGTTGCCTACATACAAGGTGCCGTCGGATCCCATGGATCCTCCCAGAGACAATGCAGCAGGGTCGAAGGCTGCCTCTGGGGTGGAGTAGTTTGAAGCGGGAAGTTCGGCAACGCTGGGAAATCCTGGGTAAGGAGAGGCATACAGAGTGTCTGCGGCATCCACTGCCAAGCCGTTTTGGCCGCCCACCGAACTGATCTGTGATTGAGTACCGCCGGCGGTGATCTCATTAATCGTGGTGCCGTAGATGAAGACATTCTCTGAGCTGTCAACGGTCATCGAGGCAGCTCCGGGGACGGCGGGACTGAGAGGCGTATTGGTGCTGGTGCCATCCGTTTTGATGGTGTAGAAAACGCCGGTTTCGCCAGCTACGGCATAGAGATTGCCGAAATTGCCAATGGACGTGTCTTGCCAAAAGTGCGTGCCGGGGAGCGTCACTGTGCCTTGAATGCCCTGCACTGTGTCATAGGTTGTCATGACCGCATCGTCGGTGGCGCCGTGAATGTAAAGAACGCCGGCGCCGTCGATGCTGATGGAGCGCGGGGAATTGAGGCCCGTGACAGGAAGCAGGCCCGAGACTCCGGCCTTGGTCAGGGTGATGACGAGGTTCGAGCTGGTGCCGAGGACGTAGGCGGTGCCGTTTTCATCGACGATCGAACCAAATAGGTAGGTGGCGCTGGTAGTGTATGGCTGGGTGAGAACACCGGGCTGAACAAGCGAGAACGGCGCCTGGCCGGTGCCATCGAGCAGAACTGTTGCGAGTCTGGTGCTGCCATTCATCAGAAAGAGCGCGTCTCTGCGAGCGCCGGGCAAGGTCGGGATGAACGAGACAGGAACCGTGCAAATCTCAAGGCTGCCGCTGGGCGTGCAGCTCACAGCACCGACCGTGTAGTCGTGGCCGTAGTGAAGGGTGGCCGTAGGAGCGGAACCGGCGATGAGCGAAACCTTGGCAGTAAGCTGCTGCGCGGAACCGGGTGCAATGCCGACCTGCGCGGCGTTGAAGATCAGATACGGCTGCACGGTGTAGGTGGCGGTGGCCGTGGCGCTGGTCGAGTTGCCGGCCGCGGTGGCAATGGCCTGCACCTGGATGGTGCCTGGCGAGACCGTGAACGCGGCTGAGTAGGGTGTCAGACCCGTGGTAGGCGCGGTTCCGTTAGTGGTGTCGTAGATGGTGGGGCTGGTCGAGGCATCGGTAATTTGCACGCCTACAGGCGCGTTGTAAGTGCCCGCGGCTGGTGTGATGACCGGCGTGGCCGCGGGCGTCAAAGCTGCCGTGCCGGTGCCGCTGACACTGGCATAAATGTAGCCGTAGGGAGCGGTCACCACCTGCAACTGGGCGCTGTAGCTGGTCGCCCCCGCTGGTGTGAAGTCGATGTAGAAGTGGCAGACAGCCCCGCCATTTAGCGTAGTTGGGCAGTCTGACGCGGCGCTCTGGCCAAAGTCGCTGGCGCCACCGCCGACGAAGGTTGCTGGAAGAGTGATCGTGAGCGGACCCTCGCCGGTGTTGGTGAGCGTGGCCGTCTTCGTCGCGCTGGTGACAGACACCGGACTTGTAAATGCAGATGGAGAGGTGATGGTCGCGGAGTAGGTCGGGGTGCCGATGCCTGCGCCGGAAAGATTGATGGTGTTGGGCGAGCTGTTGGCGTTGCTGTCGAGAGTGATGGTGCCAGTGTAGGACACGTCAGCGATGGGCGAGAAGCTGATGATCACGGTGCAGCTTTCGCCGGGAGTCAGTGTGCCGGGGAAGACGCAGGTTCCGCCGCTGATGGCAAAAGGACCGGTGACCACCGGGGTTCCTGTGAAGGTGAGGTTGACACCGCTGGGATTGGAGATGAGGACATAGGGCGGGTATGAGGAAGAGGAGGCGTTGAGCGAGGTGGTAGTCACCGTGGAATAAACCTGCTGACTCCCGAAATAGTACGCGCCGCCGCCGCTGGCTCCAGCAGAGGTGATGGCATCTCCGCTGCTATCGGTGGCGACGATGTTTCCATAGACGTCCATCGCGAAGCCGTAGATACCGTTTGCTGCGCCGGTATATGCGCCGCCAATGTAGAGAGATTCCGTATCAGGCTCGCCGAAGGAGGCGGCGATCAGTTCGCCGCTTGAATTACCCATCACGTCGGTGATGTTCCCCGTGGAATCGACCATGCGAATTTCCCCGCCGAAGGGGTCGGAGATGTAGACGCGGTTGGCGGCATCGACATACACACCGGACGGCTCGTTGAGAGTTGCTGAGGTTGCAGGGCCGCCGTTGCCGGTGCTCGACCGCACATTGGCGGTTCCGGCAAAAATCGAAATGTAGCCGGTGGAGCTATTGATCTCTCGAACGATGTCGTGCTGGGCTTCGGAGATGAAGGCGTCCCCATGGCTGTCGAACGCAATGCCCTCGGGAAAGCACAGGTGCGCCTGCGAGGGCAGGTACGGCCCGCTGCCGGTGGTATAGAGGTTTGAATTGCAGGTTCCCGAGGTGCCGGCATCGGAGGGGACTCCGGCATAGGCAGTAATGATGTTGGTGGACGCCGAGACTTTCCGGATGAGCTCGTTATAGCTGTCGGCGATGTAGATATTGTTGCTGGAATCGATGCCCAGGGCCCAGGCATTGTTGATTGTGGCCTGGGTGGCCAGGCAGCCGTCCCCGACCACGTCGGTAGAGCCGCTGCACGTCGTTGGCGAACTGCCGCCGCCTGCGAATACGGAGATGGTCCCCCCTGGGGTGATCTTGAAGACGACTTGGTTGCTGCGGTCGGAAACATAAACATTGTTGCTGGAGTCAACGACCAGGCCCGCCACGCCGCCTATCGTGGCGCTGGTTGCAACCCCGCCGCCGAGGGTGTATGGGTTGCCCTCAGTGCCATTCGTGCCCGCGAAGATGCTGATGTCGCCGGTAGAGTGGTCGATTCTGCGCACCACAAAGTTGTCTTGGTCGGCGAAGAAAAGATTGCCGCTGGAGTCGAACGCCATGGCCACCGGGTAGTCGAGCTTGGCAGCGGTTGCCGGGCCGCCGTTCCCCGTCGAGCCTCCGCCATTCAGCACTTTGGTCGGGGTCTCAGCTCCCCCAGCCACAGGGCTCAGGATGGCAGGGACAAACAGGATGGCCGCCGAAGGTCCTGAGGATGGTGGGCCATATTGCTGCGCAATGGCTGGAACCTGGGCAAATGCGAGAGTAAGTGCGGCGGCTGCCGTCATCCAAAGCTTGCGGATCATCTTGAACTCCTTGGGGCGATTCCCATTTATGCTGCCGGGGCCTCCAAATGACCCTGCGGCAGAGACATCATTCAAAGCCAGAAAAGAAGGGGCAGCGCACGGACCGGGGTCAGCCGATGCGGCACCTTGATTCTCAATGACCAGCGAACAGAAAGAGTCGACGGATTTTGGCAGCGTCGAGAGCCAGTTCCGGCAAAGACTTCTGGGAAAGACTACTTTCATGACAACTCCTTCTTCTGGTCATTTCTTTCGCGCACATTCCAGATTCCAAAGCAGGGAGCGCCAGGGAAACGAGTGCGAATGAACATGGACCGAGGGACACGGAGAAATGCGATGGCCGAACAACGTTGCATTCCTCATGTTCGATAAAGCAATTGTGTGCAATGCCACCCTTCGCCGTCGGGGGAACGACGGAGGTGGATTCGACCGACCTCGATGCGTTGCAGGAATGTTGCGAAACCGATGCCACTGGGGCTACGGTCCCAGACAGGGGAAGAATTCAGGAGAGCCCTAATGCTGGGCAAATCTCCGTTGCAGGGCTTCCGGCTTGACTTTTGCGAGGAAGTGGATCATCCCCCCCTTGCCTGACAAGCACGCAAATCTCACAATATCCAGTAACGGTACTGGATGCGTCTTTCCTTTTCACGTCAACTCCGCACCTTGCGACCTCGGATGCGGCTTTACCTTTTTTCAATTTTCGGGGAGCCAGCCAAGGGAGGGGGGATCTGCCCCGGCAAGTTATAAGCTTCCAAAGAGGGTAACACAAGTGCGCTCAACGCAGCACTCGAAAATACATATTTTTTTAAGGCCAATCGCGTGTTGAAGAACAGGGACAAATAGCTGGTATTGGAGATTTTATTATCCTTTTATACACGCTCATCCTGATTGCCTTTGGTCTGCTTTGCCGGCGGCATTGCGTTCCGGGACTTGAGGACGAGTCAACTGAGCCACGGTGACCGGAGTATCAAAGTCTAAAGAACCACAGCGTGATTCATCCGCCGTTCACCGTCAATTCACGGAAATGTTAATCGAAATCTATAGCCTCGCACGCATGACGAACTTACACATCTTCTGTAGAGAGGTCATTAGATAGCCTGGAAAAAATCCGCGAGGCGGTGCTTTCCCAAGCCAGTACCACTTCCAACTTTGGCAGAGTTGTAGGAATATGTGACGAATTCACGTATTTTTACTGCGCTTTGGAGCATGTCGTTCAACACATCCTGGGCTGTAGATTCACTTGTTTTTAGCAAGGGGGTTCTTTAGGCCTATGAGGAGCTGGAGTGGAAAAGATGACTTGCCGAAATGACGCATCGCAAATTGACGCATCATAAAGTATGTATATGCTGTTGGAGTCGACCATTCCCTTTAGCGAGTACAACATGACCTTATTGCGAGAGCAGGTGCGGAGATGAAAGTTGCCTTCCCGTGCTTGCGGCTGATGCTGTTCCTCTTGCTTGTGCCGATCGCTTCAAAGCTGTGTGCGCAAGCCGGCCCTCCCTTTCAGACCGACGACCCGACGCCGGTAGACCTTGGCCACTACGAGTTCTATATCTTCGGCACTGTAGACGGTACGCCGGCGGAACTCGATTCGACAGGTCCCGCATTTGAATTCAATTGGGGTGCCGTTCCGAATATCCAGCTTCACGCCATCCTTCCCTTTGGGGCCGTGCTGCCATCGAACAACCCGGTTTACGCCCCAGGTGGATCAGGGCCCAGCGCATTTGGCCTCACGGATATGGAACTGGGTGTGAAATACGGATTCATCAAGCAAACCAGTCATCGCCCTCAGATTGGCAGCTTTACCATGTTCGAGATTCCCACAGGTAGCTATACCAAAGGTCTCGGCGTGGGTCGTGTGTGGTACAAACTGCCCATCTGGGTGGAAAAAGAGTTTGGACCCTGGAGTCTGGTTGGCGGACTTGGTTATACAGTTGTCCCGCAAACGGGATATCGCAATTTTCTTTATGGCGGATACCTCGTGAAGAAAGAAGTCAACAAAAAGCTGGAACTGTCAGCCGAGGTCTTTTCGCACGCGCGAGAGGGTTTTGCTGCCGCTCAAACTGAGTCTTCGACCATGATTGATGCCGGCGGCTATTACCACTTCAAATCCCCCGGCCTGCAATTGCTCTTTGCTTATGGGCACTCTGTTGCCGGACAAACGGAAAACTACGCTTATCTTGGCCTCTATAAGACCTGGGGAAAAGACAAAGATGCAGACAAGAAGACCGCGGGAGACGCTATGCTTTCCGCGCAACCCCTCAACCCCGGGCATGAATGACATGGACTTTTGACGATGGACCCGACTCATTCTGACGAGGAGAAAACGATCAATGGAAATTACGACGCGAAGTCTCTGGACATTGATTCATGGCATGGGATTCGGCGCGCTCTATCTGCTGGCATCTTCTGGCGCGCTGGTGGAGCTTTACCGCTTCACCCACTCGTCCACGCCCTCTGAACCTATGCCCGGCCAAGAGCGATTCTTGAAATTTTATTTGATCACGATGGTGGCGTTCGCGTGGGCGGCTGTGCTGACCGGAGCGTACGTCATCTACCCGTGGTACCGCGCCACCCCGCCGTCTGGAACGGTCGACCTTTCGATGTTTCCGCAACACCTGCTGATGGCGAGTTCCACGACCATTGGCTGGCACTCGCTGGGAATGGAGTGGAAAGAGCATATTGCCTGGTTCGCTCCGATTTCTATCACCATGGTCGCGTATGTCTTCATCAAATACGGTCGCGATCTCAGGAACCATCCCCAGCTTCGGGCTGCGGTGTTGTGCTTTGCCGTGGCGTCGTTTGTTGCGGCGGGTACCGCCGGTTTCTTCGGAGCGATGATTAACAAATACGCTCCAGTCCAGGGCGGACACACGATTCAACTAAGCGAAGGAGTGAAAAAATGAATACGCCAAATCGTATCGCGTTACCCAACACTCCGGTTCTGGCAAACGGGGCTGGTGCAGCCGCTATTCTTTCGGCTGGTATCGGATGCTTCGCTCTGGCAGTTCTGGCATTGGCGGCAGATAAGTTGGCAGACTTCAAAAGCATCCTCAATTTCTATAGGCCAACAGGCCCTCTCTCCGGCGTAACCACAACCGCCATCCTGATTTGGATTTTGACCTGGGCCGCGTTGGAATGGCGCTGGGGACGAAAGACTGTCGCATTGGGCCGTGTGACCGCGGTTTCTCTCGTGCTGCTGGGCATAGGTTTCTTGCTGACGTTCCCCCCGATCGCCGACCTTTTCTAAGGGCAGCCGCACTAAACCCCTCTTGAACTTAGAACCCCATCGCGCAATGAGCGCCAAAAGGTGGCTGTAGTCGTGGAAGATTCTGGCTGATGAAAAGAGCAAAGGGGCGGGCCGCAGCCCGCCCCTTTTGGCGTGTTTCATTCTGACAAGTTAGAAACTGAACCGCGCACTCACCTGGATTTCCCGCCCCGGTGTCGCCACCTCGGTGATGCTTCCAAAACTGGATGTATTCACGAAGCGGTTCGGCGTTCCCAGGTTGGTGTGGTTGAGAGCGTTGAAGAACTCGGCGCGCGCCTCGAACCTGGCCTTCTCTGCCAGGCTGAAACTGCGGACCAATGCCAGGTCCATGGTCTGCAAACCAGGACCATAGACGGTGTTCCGGCCTACGTTTCCAAAAGTGTAAGCGGGCGGTGCCCGGTAGAGTTGGCTCGGATGGGTACGACGATGTTCGTGCAGGACTGCACATCGAGGCGGCCAATGCCTTTGCTCACGCCGATGGTTGGCGCGATGGTGGCGTCGGTACTTCCGTTCGAGTAGCTGCCAGTATTGCTTTTCATAACGATTTCTTTCTTTGGAGGCGGGTTCATCGTACAAACTTCAAAGCGAACTGAAGGACACGCGGGGCCTGAGCCTCAGTGATTTGCCCGAAGGCAGGCGAGTTGATGTCGAAAACGGGCGGGATCAGGTTGGCATGGTTTGTCACGTTGAAGGCTTCAGCCCGGAACTGCACTCTTGACGGTTCTCCTATCGCAAAGCTCTTGTCGAGTGAAGCGTCCAGACTTCCATAGGCAGGGCCATCGATGCTGTTGCGCCCCTCGTTGCCGAACTGCCCGGCGTTCGCAACCGGATCGAGCCGTTGAAATGCCGAAGGAGATACCCATTGCGACACTTGGTGCGGTGCTCCTTTATTCGGGTTACCGACGACGTTGGGCCGGTCTCCGAACATGCCGGAAACCCCGGGGTGCGGTGCCTGCAACGAGACATTCGCCGAGTCGTAGACGGTAAATGGGGTGCTGGAATTCGCAGCTAATAAGGCATTGAATTGCCAGCCATCCAGGAGCGTACGGGACAAACCGGTGAAGTTGCGCGCGAACGGAACGGCATAGGTCACGCTCCCGGCAAAACGGTTGCGCGAATCGAAGAGCGAGCGTCCGTGTTCAGCGCTAAGATCCTGGTTGTTCTGGGCTATGTCAAGCTCCCCAAGAACCATCCAGGGAGCGGGACCAGACATGTGAAGGCTTGACGAGTAATCCAGATCCTTGGAATAGGTGTATGCCAGCGTGTAGTTCAGGTCCGGCGTGCCACGCCGAGTCAGTAAAACCTGTGCCGAGTGGAAGGTTGAGTTCGCATTTCCCTCCACCAGCCCCGCTGTGCCAAGCGAGCAGGTGCCAGTGGTCAGCGTGCAACCGGAGTAGAGCCTGCGCCGAGGGGAGTTAGCAAAGGTTGCACCGGGTTGAAAGATCGCAGGATTTGCCTCAACCAACCGCGGCAGGCGGGTTCCCTTCGATCCAATGTATCCGATGGAGAGGTTCTGTTTGCCCAGGCTTTGGTCAATGGTAAAGTTCCAGTCCTGCGCATAAGGCGGCCGTAAATTTTGATCGATGGTGAATGTGGAGGCCGGTAGAGCAAACTGGCCGGGAGTAAACGGGTTGGTTACAGTACCGAGCGGGTTGGCATAGTTGATCTTCGTGTATCCCGTTAGAGTGCGTACCACCGTTTGCCCCAGTGCGCTACTGGTGGCACGGAACGGCATGCCTACGCCGTTCAGCAGTTCGTCATAGAAGATGCCATAGGCTGAACGGATCACCGTGCGGCTGTTGCCAAGCGGATTCCATGCGAAGCCGACACGGGGCGCCCAGTCACTTTTGAAGACGGGGGCAATGGTGTCCGGTACACCGGAGTCGCCGGGAAACAGAAGGCCGTTTGGAGCGCTAGGGTAAACGGTGGATTGGTGGCCCGGCGCAAACCCCATCATGCGATTGTGGATGTCTCGGAACGGCGTCGTGATCTCGTAACGCACGCCGTAGTTCAAAGTTAGCGTCGAGCTGATGCGGTACTCATCCTGTGCATAGGAGCCCAACTCCCAGCCACGGAGGTCACGCGTGAAGTCGCCCCCGGCCTGGGTGAATATATCTGGATCGCCCAGCAGGAAGTTGGCCATCGAGTTATTGGTGAAGCCCTGAACGGTAAAGGAAAAGGTACCCGAAGCGAAGTTCGACTGGTAGCCGTTGATCTGCGTCCGGCGGAACTGAGAGCCGAAACTGGTAACGTGTTTGCCCTGTGTATGTGCCAGGTTGGCGCTGAAAGCGTAGTCGTTCTGTGTGCTGTCGCGCGGATTGATGATCGGGTCGCCCACATTGGAGTAGCCTTGGGTCATGATCAGCGGCGCGCCAGTGGCTGAAGCCCATGTGGAGGAATATCCAAAGCCGAAGGCCTGAGGCGAGAAGCCAGAGTTGCGCTTATCCAGAATGACGTGGTTCCGGAAGAAGCTGACATTTGCAGTCAGCACCGTATGTGGAGAAAAGGTGTGCGTTTCAGTGAGCCCGCCCAAGTGTGTGTTGGCGGAGTAGCCGACGGGAAACCCTGGAACATCGGCGCCAAGTTCCGAATACGGGCTGCGGAGGTCCGTCGTCGAGTAGCTGTAACGCGCGCTCAAGGAATCCGCGTTCCGCGGCAACCAGTCGGCTTTTGCGCCGCCCTGGTCGCTGTTGTACTGGCTCAGGTTTGTGGTTTGGGCCAGGTGAGGATTCTCCAGCGTGTTAGGAATGGGAAAGTAGGTGAGGTACTTGGCGGTGATTGGATTAATAAGGCCGGATAGATTGTTGGTGTACGGCGCTCTCGTGGAGTTGAGAAGAATGGGCGCATCGACCGAGAAGTCGCCACTGCGTTCCGCCACCGTCGGCACCACCACGCCATGCGTCATGTCCTGATTATCGCGGAGACCTTCGTAATACGCGAAAAAGTAGGCGTGGTTGTGCACCAGAGGGCCGCCGATCGTGCCGCCAAACTGGTTCTGCTTGAGCTCTTCCTTGCGCGGCGCGAAGTAGTTGTTCGCATCGAGCACGTCGTTGCGCAGGAACTCATACAGCGTTCCGTGGAACTGATTCGAGCCTGAACGGGTAACGATGGTGGTAATGCCCCCGCTGGTTCCACCGAACTCAGCTGGCGCTGTCGTGGTCAGAATGCGGAATTCAGCCATCGAGTCGGCAGGCGGCCGATATGCATACCCCCCGTCCATGCGGTTGATATTACGCATGCCATCCACGAGAAAGGTATTGGACTCCGGACGCATGCCGTTGACTTCATAATTTTGTCCAACTCGCCGGAAGTTGTTCTGCACCATCAATCCCGAGGAGGTTGGACGTACTCCAGGCTGAAGGATGCCGAGCTGAGCGAAGCTGCGCCCATTGAGCGGTAGATTCGAAATCTCGGTTTCGCTCACCACCGCGCCTTGCGCGATCTCATTGGTTTGCAGTCCAGCGGCCTCAGCGCTTACCTCGACGGTCTGCTGGTCAGTCGGGGGAACAAGCTGTACGGCAATCTGTGACTGGTTTCCAACATCGAGGTGTATCCGCGAGTTCACCCAGGCTGCGAAGCCCTGAGACTTTACTTCGACCCGGTAGTCGCCGATGAAGAGCTCCTGAAACGAGAACTCGCCATGGCTGTCGGTTCGCTCTACGTGCTGCTGGTCTGTGCCGATCGACGTGATCACGACTTCAGCGCCCGGCACAACAGCCTTGGTTGTATCCGTGACGACGCCTCTCAAAGAGGCAGTTGCGCTTTGACCTGCGGCATTTGGCAGAACCGCTATAGTCAACGCAAGACAAAGAATTATTGTTGTGATTCTTCGCATCATGGCTCTCCTTGAAAAGCTGCATGTTAAAAGGCCCGCGTAAGGCGGGAGCCCGTGGCCGGGAACATACTCTGTGTACCCGCTCGGCATTGGTTGCGCGCGCTGTGGCTAGTTTGAGGATAGGTGAAATGTGCGATTCGTTATCCAGTTGATTACCCGTCAGTGTAGAGTCCTGTCTCGTTGCCGTCTTCGCCCATTGGATGGACCGAAGCCTCATCCCTTTGGTTGAGCCAGCCGCCGAAAACGACTGCGCGCACGAAGCCTGGGGTGCCGATGCGCCAGCTCTTCCGCGAAGACTTGTCCTGCGAGCGGCGGTTGCTTAAGTACGCTCTGAATCAGCCGGCGTTTTGAAAAGGGCGCGGTTTGAGCCGTGCCGCAAGCTGTTCCCCGCATCTGTTTGGTTGCGGATTTGCGTTCTTGGAGGTGAGGAATCGTGCGAGTGACTGATCTGTATGGAAGATGCTGGAGCTTCTTGGCGAAAGTTTTCTCTGTAAAAACAAGAAAACTGATAGACTGAAATTTTCTTATGTAAGTTACTGACTTTAGGTTATTTATGGTGCGCCCGGAGAGATTCGAACTCCCGACCTACTGATTCGTAGTCAGTCGCTCTATCCAGCTGAGCTACGGGCGCACACGTTCGGCTTCAAGCGAAACCATACTCAGATTATCAGGGTTCTTCGTGCGGCGCAATCGGGCGAGGAACGGTGCAAAGGTCCAGGTCAGGCTGCGGGAACTGGCAGGGGCAGGGGCGCAGGGGGCGGGGCTTGAGCTGTCTCCGGCACCAGCTCAAAGCCAGCCTCGCGCACCAGCTTGATAACGGCGGCCTCGTTGAGCCGTGTAGCGTCGTATTCGATGCGCAGGGTGCGGGCGGCGCGGTCGAAGCTTAGGCGGCGGATGCCGTAAACGTCCTTGGCGCGGGCCAGCGCCATGGAAACAGAGTCACTGGGCGGCGTGGCGTAAGTCAGCAGAATCTCCACCGTAGTCATAGGGGAATGATAGCAAGATCGCACGCTATAGGCTCTTGAGGTAGGCGCGGACCTCGGGGCTGGACCAATCCTGAGCGCCGATGAACTTGCGGCGGATGACGCCTTGACGGTCGATGACATAGGTCTCCGGCCAAGCTTCGGAGCGGTAGAGCTTTGCAGCGGTTTGGCCGGGGTCGCGAACCGTGGTCAGGTCCACATGGCGTCGGACGATGAAGTGAGAATAGGCATCGGGATCTTCGTCGATGCTGACGGCGAGGATGACCAGATCGGGCTGATCGTGGTGCAGATCAAGCAGCGATGGCAATTCCACAAGGCAGGGCTCGCACCAAGTGGCCCAGAAGTTGAGCAGCACAACTTTGCCCCTGTAGTTGGCTAGATGGATGGAAGTGGTTCCGTCGGACACGGTGAAGTCGGGAGCTACCTGGCCGGTTTGGGCAGGATGCGCGCCACGGTCACATGCGGACAGCAGCGCCAGGGACAGCAGTAGAGTGAGTTTGAGTAAGCGAAAGGACCGCACATCCTTATAATACGGAGCGATAGGCCTCAACGAAAGGGTGACGCACAATGGGCAAGGACAGACCGGCTGCTGGAGGAGGTGGATACGTGCCGGTACTTGGCCTTTCCAGTGAGCCGGGTAGCCAGGTTGCTGTGCCGGGCCGGTGGGGATGGGCCGCCGGGACTGTATTCGACCAGCCGGAACCAGAGGAGCTGATCGAGCTGACCGTCGTGGTTCCCGCGCGCAACGAAGAGGACTGCCTGGGCGACTGCCTATGCTCGCTGGTGAGCCAGTCGGAGGACATCTTCGCACTGGGCAAAGATTGGGAACTTGTTGTAGTGGACGATCACTCGACCGACCGAACCCTTGAAATTGCGCGCGGCTTTACCGGAGTCACAGTGTTGCAGGCGGGCAAGCTGGAACCCGGTTGGACCGGGAAGGCGAACGCTATTTGGACAGCGGCCAGGAAGGCGCGCGGCCGATGGCTGCTGTTCACCGACGCGGATACGATTCACCAGCCGGGAAACCTGCGCAAGGCGATGCACGAGGCAGCACGCCACAACGCGGGGATGTTGAGCTATTCGCCGCGGCAGATTGTCAGTGGGCTGGCGCAAAGGTCGCTGATGCCGCTGGTTTTTTGCGACCTGGCGCTGGCCTATCCGCCGGCCATGGTCTCTGACCCGAATGCCCGGATCGCCGCCGCCAATGGGCAATTCCTCCTGGTCGAGCGGGAGGCCTACCGGCGCATCGGGGGCCATCCCAGCGTGGCCAAAGATGTGCTGGAGGACGTGGAACTGGCCTTCCTGGCCAAGCGGCGCAAGTTGGGGTTGCGTTTCCGCTATGCCGAAGACGCGGTGTCCACGCGCATGTACCGCTCGACTTCGGCGATGGTCGAGGGCTGGATCAAGAACCTGACGCTGCTGTTTGACAATGCGTTGGCGCTGGCGGTGTGGCGAGCGCTCGATATATTGCTGCTGGCGGGGCTGCCTGTGCTGGCGATCGTCTTGTGGAACGCCCGCTTTGCCCAGCACTCGCTGCAATGGCTCGGCGCGGGATGGGTGCTGGCGCTCTTGTGGGTACGGACGCTCGTCCGGTTCTACGCGCGCGTGGCCAAGTCCAACTTTCCGTTTTGGGATTGCGCCCTGGCACCGCTGGGGTTGCCGCTGTTTGTTGCGCTGCTCTACCGCAGCTGGTTTCAGCATCGCATCCTGAAGCGGGTAAGCTGGAAGGGCAGGGATTACGCAGGATGAGGCTAGTGCTGAAGGTATTGAGGTTTTGTCTTCCCATCGATGCGCCAGAATAACTCAGCGCAAACTTTGACGGCATGAAATCAGCCCTGCATCGCATGAAGCTATCTGGCTTGCTACGGCATCTTCTACAGTGAGGGGTCTACATGGTCTTTCTAACGCGGCGGGCTACCTTCTCTGCTTCGCACTACTATTGGAACGGCTCGTGGACGGCAGAGAAGAATGAGCAGGTCTTCGGCCGCTGCGCCAACCGCAACGGGCACGGGCACAACTACACTCTGGAGGTTACGGTGGCAGGCGAGCCAGACCAAGTGACCGGCTTTGTGGTCGATCTCAAATGGTTGAAGGATGTAATCGAGCGCGAAGTGCTGGCCGCCTGGGACCATCGCCACCTGAACCTCGAAGTTCCCGAATTTGCAGCGCCGAAGCTCGGCGAATCGCAGCTGATTCCGACGACCGAGAACCTGGCTATTGAGGCCTGGAAGCGGCTTGAACCCGCCGTGACGGCTGCTGGAGGCGCGCAACTGAGCCGCGTGCGCATCTACGAGACGCCCGAGATCTTTGCGGAATACCGAGGAGGACTATGAGCCCCGAAGTTGGGAGGGCTTACTTTGGCCGCCGCTACACGCTGAGCGCCAGCCATCGGCTGCATACTGAGGCGCTTTCGGCGGATGAGAACCGGGCGGCCTATGGCAAATGCAACAACCCCCATGGGCACGGCCACAACTACATTGTGGAAGTGCTGGTGAGCGGTGAGGTGGACCCCGAGACCGGAATGGTGATGAACATGGTTGCGTTGGATGCTGCGGTGCAAAACCAAGTAATTGAGCGTTTTGACCATACCAACTTGAATCTGGACATACTCTTTGTGAATCGTGTGCCGACGACAGAGAATCTCTGTAGGGTAGTTTTCGAATTGTTGAAGGGCGCGCTTCGGTCGGTTGAGCTGGAGCATGTGCGCGTGGAAGAGACTGAGAACAACTTCTTTGAATGCAAAGGCAATTGATTGTATTTTCAGAATTTAATATGGAATTTCTGAAACAGGGATCATGTTCGCCCTATTCCCCAGGGCGGGAGGGATGAGGATCATGGCACAGCCGATTGCAGTAAGCAAGAGTGTTCGCAGAGCGATAGGAATAGAGGATGGGCTGAGCGAGTTCAGCAACCAGGAAATGTATCGCGAGCTTTTGAGCCGTTTGGGAGAAGATCCCACCCGCGACGGCCTGGTGGCGACGCCGGGGCGGGTGGAAAAGTCGATGGCTTTCCTCACCAAAGGCTATCGCGAGGATCCGGCGAATATCCTGCGTGGGGCGCTCTTCGACGAAGACTACGACGAGATGGTGCTGGTCAAGGACATTGAGATGTTTTCGCTTTGCGAGCATCACATGCTGCCTTTCTTCGGCAAGGTGCACGTGGCCTATATCCCCAAAGGCAAGGTAATCGGCCTTAGCAAGATTCCTCGATTGGTTGAAGTTTTTTCCCGGCGGCTTCAGATTCAGGAGCGCCTCACGCGGCAGATTGCCGACGCCATTCAGGATGCGATCGAGCCGCAAGGTGTGGGCGTAGTGATCGAGGCGCGGCACCTGTGCATGATGATGCGCGGCATTGAGAAGCAGCACTCCTCCACGATCACCTCAGCCATGGTAGGTTGCTTCCGCCAAAAGGAGACCCGGCTGGAGTTCCTCTCGCTGGTAAGGCAGCCGGGCGCGGGCTCGCAGTGATCGATGGGTTGGGTCGACTAAAGTAGTGAAGTGAACGGACTACTGGTGATCGACAAGCCGGGCGGCATGACCAGCCACGATGTGGTGGGCAGGCTGCGCAAGATAACCGGTGAGCGCTCGATTGGCCATCTGGGAACCCTAGACCCCATGGCAACCGGCGTTTTGCCTTTGCTGATGGGCAAATATACGCGATTGGCGCAGTACTTCTCCTCCGCCGAGAAGAGCTATTCCGGGGCGATCCGCTTCGGGTTTTCGACAGATACCTATGACGCCGAGGGCCAGGCCGACGGGCCAGACGTGAACCCGGTGTTAACTCTCGACCAGGTACGTGCGGCTGCTGCCCGCTTTCACGGCGAGATGGAGCAGATGCCGCCGGCCTTTTCCGCAAAAAAGATCGGTGGCAAGCCGGCCTACAAGCTGGCACGCGAGGGCAAGCCTGTTGAACTGAAGGCAGCCAGGGTCCGGATTGCCAGCTTTGAGATCACGGGGCTTGAGGGCGCCGAGGCCAGCTTCACTATGAGCATCAGCGCCGGGGGCTATGTGCGCTCGGTGGCGCATGAGCTGGGTCAGGATCTAGGCTGCGGCGCGCATTTGAGCAGACTGCGGCGAACCCAGGCCGGGGTGTTCACGATCGGCGAGGCGCATACGCTGGAGGAACTGCAAGCTGTGGCTGGAGATGCCGAGGCGCTGGAAACGCTTTGCATCCATCCGCGCAGCCTGCTGCCGGAGATGCCGTCTGTCACGGGCGATGAACTCGCTCTGGGACGGCTCAGAAACGGTGCGCAGGCCAATCTGCCGGAGTTTTCCTGCGCGCCTCTGGTCAAGGTCTTCGCGGGGCAGCGAGAGCTGGTGGGGATTGCCAAGCGCGTCGCAGGAACACTGTTTCAGCCGGTGGTGGTGATGGGGTGAAAACAGGGATCAGGGGTCAGGGTTCAGGGACCGGCAAAGATCACCTGCCCATCCTTTCGGCTTTTCGGCGGAAGGGGCGCTCCGCCGGATGCCTTCTCATTGCCTGCAACAACAGGAGTCCGCGGTGCCGCAAAACAACTGATCTCTGACCCCTGATCTCTGATCTCTGTTATCTGCGCAACATCGGCGTGAGCACCGGCAGCAGCGTCTTCGCAATAATTTCCGAGCCTTTGGCGGTTGGGTGGATGCCGTCTGCCTGAATCGTGGCTGGAACATGTACCAGATCTTTGTAGATCATGGGCACGAATGGTGTGTGGTGTTTGGCGGCGAGTTCGCGGAAGACCTGCTCGAAAGATTGGATGTAGTCGCTGCCATAGTTGGGCGGCAAGGTGATGCCCGCCAGCAGGATTTTGATATGCGCGCTTTCAAGCGTAGTCAGCACCTGATCGAGGTTCCGGCGGGTTTCGCTAGGGGGCAGGCCGCGCAGGCCATCGTTGCCGCCGAACTCGACGATCACGATCTCAGGGTGCAGCAGCAGGATGGAATGAAGGTCCGCAACGGCGTCCTTGGTGGTGGCCCCGCTCGTGCCCTGATTGTTGACTCTATAGTGGTAGCCGCGGCTATCGAGGTCTCTTTGCAGCGCGTCTGGAAAGGACTCGCCGGCGGAGAGCCCGTACCCTGCGGTAATGCTGTCCCCGAAGCAAACCAGGACGGCCCGGTCAGCAGCCAGGATCGGCCCGGCGACCGCCAGCAGAAACAACGAAACAAACAACGCGCGCCGAACGTACACCTAAACAGTGTAAGGGACTAGGGATTAGGGACTAAAAGCCTGTGGTTGAAATCAAGTCTTGAAAGGGCACGACTTCAGTCGTGCCGCAAGTAGCAGAAAATATGATGGGCTTTAG
>Ga0302320_10011286_pt1 | contig 18929 bp, 20 predicted proteins | sample Bog_T0_3_FD_202130 | JGI IMG/M metagenome (GOLD analysis project Ga0302320, IMG submission 202130) | Peat permafrost microbial communities from Stordalen Mire near Abisko, Sweden - Bog_T0_3 | ecosystem: Environmental > Terrestrial > Soil > Wetlands > Peat | place: Sweden: Abisko, Stordalen Mire...
GAATAGTTAGTTTTAAGTTCTTGTGCCTTCTAAATACTAGAGCTGCGGTTGCACCAGCTACCAAGCATAGGTATGGAATGGCAACTTGGAAATAATTGGAGAAAAATGTACCTGCAGAAATCATAAAAATAATTGCGCTAACAGCGATCATTGGAATAAAAATACCTAGCTCTTTGTCTGGGTGCCAGAAACCTTGCCACGCTTTAATTAAGAAAGGTGCAAAGAAGGCTAACAATAAGACTAAAATTCCCAAAAATACCGCAATGCCGGGTTCATGCACATCCCAACCTAGAGCTGATATATATTTATCATTAAATGCAAAAGTAGCGATATAAAACTGTTTAAAAGTTCCAACGTGGACAAAGTATATAAACCAAATTAACAGCTGGGCTAAAGTTCCAAATGCGAATATTGCTATCGCGCCAATGAGTCTATGTATATTCTTCCTATTAATTAATATCAGATCGATAAAAATAGGTAGCAGCAAAAAAGCAAAATTCTCTTTTAAAATGAAGACTGTTCCAGCGAGGATTCCACTTATAAGTAACCATATTTGTTGATTCAAAGGATGTTTACGGTACCTTAAGTAGCAGTACAATGTTCCCAGTAAAAAGACGTAACCCAGATTTTCACAGTTATTACCACTGTTAGTGAACTGGGATAGATTAACATAAAAGGCAAATAGTAAGGTTGTTGCTCTTGCTGTAAAGAGCGGATCTTTAATGTGCATATAATTGAATAACAATTTTGCTGTTTTATAAAATAGCCATAATCCAATTAGTGCAATAATCGTGAAGATTATTCTCTGTAATACGAGATTGCCACCGACTAAAAGATATAGCAAGCCATTAAAACCATAGATAAGAGGTCCTTTATGGTCCCACATATCAACATATATAGTTGCGCCTTGTACCCATCTTCGGCCTACATAATAAAAAATCCAATGGTCTGAGTCGAATGGAAAGAACCACGTTGCAACTCTACTTATGCTAAAAACTATTATTGAAAGAAGCCAAAAATACTTGCCCGAAATTATTGATCTTAACTTTTGCATTTTTCCCTCAAATTTATAAATAGTTTAGCTTGTTTTAAAAAACATTACTAGTTTGCATATAAAAAAAGCCCTAAATTTTAGGGCTTTTTTAGATATTAATTTGAATTATTCGACGACTACTTCGGTACGTCTAACAGATTGACCACTGTAATGCTTAATTTTTCGTTGTTTAAAACCTACAATTCCATCCTTAGCGGCATGAATCGTGTAGTTACGGCTCATAAATGTACCATCTCCGGATAGTTTCGTGCGGCCTACTTGTCTGACCAATACTTCACCAGTATTTACTTTCTGTCCACCAAACCGCTTGACTCCTAATCTTTGGCCGGGGCTATCGTGAGTGTTTTTAGATGTTCCGCCTGCTTTGACGTGTGACATATTATTTCCTTGTAAGAGTTACTAGTTCTCGTGCGACCAATTGATCTGGTCTATGATAAATTAATTCTTGACTATCGACGTGCTTAAAAGCTACTCGATTGTATCCTAAAATAGCTAATTGGTCAAGGATTGGAAGGTGTAAAAAACGACCTTTTATATGCCAGGCCGGAATAGCTAAACAAATGCGGGTATTTGGCAACAATTGTGTATGGATATTTTTTAAAAAGTCTTTATGAATAGCATCAACCTCACTAATTATTTTTTGAAGATGTTCCTCACTGGGAATACTAGTTAATGGTTCTCCAAGAAAAGTTTCAGATGCTACATAATCAATTTTTTGATTCCATTCATGTGTTCTGGCATCGCCAATAGATATATTTATGGATCCATAAATATTATTCCAACGTTGTTTTAGCCATTCTATATTAATATTCGAATATTCAACCATTCTTGAATCAATATCTGTAGCGATAACGTTATATCCCATGAGCAGTGCTTCCTGTAGTAGTACACCAGTTCCGCAAAAAGGATCTAAAACGTATTTATCTTTTGTCTCGGTGTTGGCAGAAGCTAAATTAATTATTATTTGAGCTAGTTTTGGCGGCAGCATTCCAACTCTAGAATCGCGCTTGGGACGCATTTGATCCCGGGATGCGTAATTGGTAATATCCTGAACATTTGTAGTGCGGGCAACTATTATTTTTTTGCCAAAGGCAACTAATAATAGTTCAATACCTTGATTACTAGCTAGTTTATTATGAAGTACTTGAGCAGTATTTAGACTGATTTCTCTATTGGGTACAACTCTGACGTTTACTCCTTTAAGACGGATAGATTTTTTGAGAGTTAATGCTAGTGATTGAAGATATTTTGCTGAAGTTTTTATATCATAGGCGCTCAATCCCAAAGTTATCTTTGAATTTGTCGGCAATTCAATTTTACTTACAAGATTTGTTAGACCATTTTGCAGATTATTATTGTTTATTTCTCCAATAATATTTCCAAGTTTTAATGCACCACCCAACCTACTGAAATTAATCGATGAAGGATCATTTTTAAGCATCACGGTATTTAGACTAGTTCTCTGCAAATTATCTTCACCGTAAAGTGATTCCAATTCAGCTATTCCGATTGCTGGTTGTCGGCCAAGTATAATCAATGATTTCATCTTAGGAACTAGTATCTCATAAGAGTCCAATGGAGTATAATCATTCCCAACAACTATGTCTTCTAAAAAAGTTAAATTAATAATTAACATTGTAACCATCAGTGCTTTGCTAATTTTAATTTATGTCTCTTGGCCACAAATTATCAATGGACTAAAACAAATAGGTGGCGCTAAATGGTCCATTATTTTTCTCATGATTCCAATGCAGATTATTAACTATTTTGCGATTGCGAAATTATATCAAAGTTATTTTAAACAAAGTGGCTATAAATTATCGATGAAACTCATGTATAAATCTGCTTTAGAGCTTAATTTTGTAAATCATGTTTTCCCGAGTGGGGGAGTTGCTGGCTTTTCTTATTTAGGTTTACGTCTTAGAAAGCAAGGTATTCCAGTATCAAAAACCACATTGGCTCAAACTGTTAGATTCGGACTGACTTTTATTAGTTTTCTTCTAATATTATTTGTTGGGATGTTTATGCTAAGTTTTGGAGCAGGTAATGGTATTAGTGGTCTAGCTCTTTTTATTGGCTTATCTGTCGCTTTCCTGACTTTATTCTTGGTAATTGTTGCCATATACATCCTGAGTAGTGAAAAGCGAATTAAAGCCTTCACAGCTTTTCTACCAAAGTTAGTAAATATATTGTTTAAGCGCATTGCTCACCGAAAAAACTTATTTAATATTGAGAGAATAGAAAAGTTATTTGAAGATCTGCATAAAGATTATTTGTTGCTAGCTAATGATTGGAGAAAACTGAAGGAACCTTTTGTCTGGGCTTTAATTGTTAATGCCACTGAAATAAGTACAGCATATCTTGCCTATATCGCTTTAGACCATTTAATTAACCCTGGTGCAATAATCTTAGCTTATGCAGTTGCAAGTATGGCTGGACTTGTATCAATTTTGCCGGGAGGCATTGGAGTATATGAAGCGCTAATGACAGCAGTTCTAGCTACAGCAGGAGTTCCTAAGGCATTAGCCTTGTCAGCAACCCTAATTTATAGGATTTTCTGCATGTTAGTCTTTTTGCCAATAGGTTTTATCTTGTATCAATTAGCGATGCGGTCTGGTGATGTTGAGGTTGCATAGAAAATTATGAGTGACTCAAATTTAATTTTAAGTCCAACTGATTTTGTAGCTTTCGCAAATCAGGCACTAGATTATGCATTTGGAATTGTTCAAATTGAGGGGGAACTGGCTAATTTCAGAATCAGCAAGAATAAGTGGGTATATTTCGATGTTAAAGACGATATATCCAAGGTAGCTTGTTTTGCTAGTATCTACGCTATGCCCGGACCATTAAAAGATGGAATGTTAATAAAAATTGCTGGGCATCCAAAATTGCACCCCCAATTTGGTTTTAGTATTACCGTCCAAAATATTCAACCTAGTGGTGAAGGATCAATTAAGAAAGCCTTTGACTTATTAAAAGCATCACTTATAAAAGAAGGATTGTTTGAACTTTCTCGCAAAAGACCCTTAATTTATCCACCACAAAAAATTGCTTTAATAACTTCCGTTGAATCGGCCGCCTATGCCGATTTCATTAAGATAATTAATGCCCGTTGGCCGTTTGTTTTTATAACTGTCTACGATATCCAAGTACAAGGTGTTGATGCCCCGGCACAAGTAGTTAAATCTATTAACACCGCAAACTTAGACGCGGACTATGATGTTTTGGTAGTTACTAGAGGTGGTGGTAGTGCTGATGACTTAGCGGCGTTTAATGATGAAAGAGTTGTTAGAGCTATAGCTTCAAGTCGTATTCCTACTTTAGTCGCGATTGGACATGAAATTGATGAGAGTTTAAGCGAACTGGCTGCAGATAAAAGAGCTAGTACACCTAGTAATGCTGCGGAATTATTGGTACCGAATAGACATAGTGAATTAGAGTCAGTTTTGCAATCTCGAGCCTATGTAAATCAAAGCCTTCAGAGGGCTATTGATTTCAATAAAAACTTTGTTACAAATACTAAAAATACCTTTACCAATTATTTATGGACTATATTAGAGCATTCATTTAAAGATTTAAAGAGAAGTGAGCAGCTACTTGGTGCATATAATCCAAATAATGTATTAAAACGCGGTTATTCTATAGTTAGATACAATGGCAAACTAATAAATAATTCTAATTTGGTAAAATTAAATGATTTTTTAAATATTCAACTGTACAATGGTGGCTTAGAAGTTAAAGTTGAAAAAATTGATGACAAATTATAGGAGTAAATCATGAAAAAAGATAACGTATTTGATTATAAAAAAACCAAGGCTGAACTTGATGAGATTTTAGCATGGTTTGAGAATAGTGATGTATCACTAGATGAAGCATTAGATAAATATAAAATGGCAGAAGATTTGCTAAAAGAATTAGAAGCTTATTTAATCGATACACAAGCTAAAATTCAACAGATAACAAAAAAGTTAGATAAATAGAATGATTTGGTTAATTTTGTTTTTGTTGTTTGCTAGTTTTTCAGTTGTCATTTTATTTGGGGCACCATATGTTCCAACTTTAAAGAAACAATATATTATTGCACTAGATCTGTTAGATCTTAAGCCAGGTCAATTATTACTTGACCCAGGTTGCGGAGATGGACGGGTTTTACTATTAGCTGCTAAAAGGGGAATAAAGTGTGTTGGATATGAGTTAAACCCTCTGCTTGTGATAGTGGCAAAATGCATTACTTGGCGTTACAGAAAATTAGTTACCATTAAATGGGCAAATTTTTGGCTACTGGATTGGCCGCATGCGGATGGAATATATATCTTTTTATTAGAAAGGTTTATGCCGAAATTGGATAAAAAAATAGTTCAGTGTAAATGCAAAAGGGTAGTTTCTTATGCATATAAATTTCCAAACAAGAAGATAGCTAAGCAGAATAAAGCTATGTTTTTATACCTTTTTTGATTTCACAGAGTTGATATACGTATTGCATCCTAAAAGATAGTACATTACCATAAGAGTAATGCCTCCAAATAATCAGTATTACAATAACCAACCAATGATGCCCTCAAATGCGGGCATACATACACCTTTAAGTCCCAAGAAAAGCAATCAAAATAAATTTATGTTTATTGCGTTGATATTGGTTGTATTTTTAATCTTATCAATAGTGTTTGGCGTTTGGTCGTATGACCAGATGAAAACCTATAAAAATGATAGCGATAGGAAATCGGCGGTTGCAGTAGAGCAAGCTAGCATCATTCAAAAATCACAGTTGGAAAGCCAATTTGCATCACAGGAAAAGCTTCCTTTAAAAACATATATATCTCCATCAGATCTGGGGAGCATTAATATTAGTTATCCTAAAACATGGAGTGCTTACATAATTGAAACGACAAACGCTAACAGCGGCACCCCAGTTGACGGCTATTTTTATCCTAATTTTGTACCAGATACCAGCGTTAATACGACCAACTATTATTTAAGAGTTCAAATAATTAGTGACACTTATCAAGATGTTTTAGCAAATTATCAGTCACAAATTCAACAAGGCGAAACTACGGCAAAACCATTTACACCAAGTTTAGTTAAGAATGCAGCAGTCGGCGTTGAACTAAGTGGGCAGCTAGATAATAATAAAAATGGTGAGATGGTTATACTACCAATTCGAAGCGAGGTTTTGAAAATTTGGACAGAAGATAATAATGGAATTAGCGATTTCAATAACGATGTTTTAGCCAATCTGAGCTACTCTCCTTAGGAACTTAGTGTCTTAAAAAGTGTTATACTAGCTACTTAGAAAGTAGCTTTAGGAACAGAGGGAAGTTTTGGCACAGACAAAAAATACCGACATAAAAGAAGTCAGGCAGATAATGCCAATGTTGCTAGATTTACAGACTCATTTTTTACAAGTTAAAGCTATTTCAGAATCAGACAATTTCAATAATTATTCTCTTGATCAAATTCAATTGCTTAGTAAACATTCACTAATGATGATGGATTATTATCTATTCTCAATTGATTATTTACAAACAGAACTACCACTTACTACAGTGTCTGCCGCTGCAGTAGCACTTGATGTAGCTGAAAATTTGAGAAGACTAGCTAGGGCTTACGACGTATGCTTAGATTTAGATATTACACAGAAGTTAGAGCCGGTATATGCAAACGAATCAGCCTTAAAAGGTATATTATATGGGCTCGCATCAAGTTTGATTATAGAAAGACAAGAATCCAAAAAAGTTAGAGTAGTTATTGCTGCTCAAGAAACTGCACCAAATATTCAAAGACTCGGTGTATATTCACCTGATGTAAATATGAGCCCTACCAGTATAAAACAATCACGGATCTTGGCTGGACAGGCAAGAGCTGCTGCTCCTTTAGAAATATCCAGCTCTGGGCTCGGATTAATGCTATCCGACCAATTAACCCATGCGCTTGGAAGCAAAATTATGCGATTTACTCATCGAGGCCAAAAAGGTGTAGGTTTTTATGTGCCTATGTCATCGCAATTAAGTTTTTTGTAAGGTTCAATGTCAATGAAAGTATTACTGATTGAGCCAGATCACATCCTTGCATTGGCTTACAAGCAGGCTTTTGAAAATGCTGGTTTTAAAGCTAAGATATGCACAAACGCTCAAAGTGCCATAACTACCATTGATAAGATGAAACCAGATGCAATCATAGTTGAGATTTTAATGTCTGGTCACAGTGGAGTTGAATTTTTGAATGAATTTAGAAGTTACGAAGATTGGTCGTCTATACCTGTATTCATTAATAGTAGTATTCCAGAGTATAACTTTGGTAGCAATCCTAAAACACTTGCTTCTTTGGATATTGCTTACTATTTTTATAAACCAAAAACGAGTTTGCAAAAACTTGTTTACACAGTAAAAGAAATTATAGAAAATAAGAATGACACCTAAACATACTCAGGGGATTGTTTTAACCAGAACTAACTTTAGTGAAAGCGATCGCATAGTAACTTTATTAACAAATAAATTTGGAAAAATTAAAGTAATTGCTAAAGGGGTTCGCAAAGAGCGAAGCAGATTGGCTGGTGGAATTGAGCTATTTAGTATAAGCGAAATAGGCTTTATCCAAGGAAGGGGTGAATTAGATACTTTAGTCAGTGCACGATTAATTAAACATTATGATCAATTTCTAGGTGATTTAGAAAAAGTTAACTTTGCTTATGAATGCTTAAAAAATATTAACAGAATCACTGCAGACGCTGCTGATGAGCAATATTTTATTTTACTTGAAACTTTATTTGATGCATTAAATGATCGATCTTTAGACTTGGTAGTAATTAATATTTGGTGGGTCTTAAGATTTCTTAACCTCACTGGTCATACTATTAATTTACAAAGCATAGTAGGTGGCGAATCATTCACAGATAACCAAAAGTATATTTTCGATTCTGAGCATGGTGGCTTTGTAATCAATAAAAATGGCACAATTAAGGCTGATCACATTAAATATTTAAGATTAGCGATGAGTAGTGATTCACACACTCTCTCTAGAGTAAAAAATGGCCAAAAACTTGCAACAGATTTATTACCTTATTTACGAGGTTTTATAGAACTCGTTCATTAAGATATAATTAACTTTAATATGACTACAGAGAACAAAAAATTAGAAGACATAGTAAGTTTAGCTAAGAGACGTGGTTTTGTGTTTCAATCTAGTGAGATTTATGGTGGTTTAGCTGGATTTTGGGACTATGGTCCACTAGGTATTGAATTGATAAATAACTTAAAACGAGAGTGGTGGGATGCAATAATATATGACCAAGAAAATATCTTTGGTTTAGATGGTGCTATAATTCAAAATCCAAAATTATGGGAAGCAAGTGGTCACATAGCAGGTTTTACTGATCCACTCGTTGATTGTAAAAATTGCGGAGCTCGTCACAGAGCAGATCATCTTGCTGGTAAGGATACAACCAATATAGATGAGCTCGGAGAATTGCTAAAAGATGTTGCATGTCCAACGTGTGGTAAAAAAACTCTAACACTTCCACGAAATTTTAATATGATGATGAAAACATGGGTAGGACCGCTAGAAGACGATTCATCTTTAGCATATCTAAGACCAGAAACAGCAGGTGCTATTTTTATAAACTATGCAAATGTTAGAGAAACTATGAGAGCAAAGCTACCTTTTGGTATAGCCCAAATTGGAAAAGCTTTTCGTAATGAAATAAGTCCAAGAGACTTCATCTTTCGTGTAAGAGAATTAGAACAAATGGAAATGCAATATTTTATAAAACCAGATATGCAACAAACTGAATATGAGCGATGGCGAAAATTTGCATGGGATTTTCTAATTAATAGAGTTGGGTTATCAGAGTCTAGTTTGCAATGGCATGAGCATGATAAAGATGAAAGAGCTCATTATGCCTCAGCAGCTCATGATATCTATTTTAAATATACTTGGGGATTTAAGGAGTTATGGGGGACTCATAACCGAACTAATTATGACCTTACAAATCATATGAAATATAGTGGTAAGGATTTAGAGTACTTCGATGAAGAAACAAAAGAAAAATACACCCCATTCGTAATAGAATCATCCGTTGGTGTGGGTAGAATGTTATTAGCAGTTTTGACTGATGCTTACCACGAAGATGAAATTAATGGTGAAAAAAGAATAGTTCTAAAAATAGATCCGAGTATTGCACCTGTTAAATATGCAGTATTTCCATTACTAAAGAATAAGCCAGAACTAGTTGATAAGGCTAGAGAGGTCTATTTATCATTGAAGAAAAAATATAAATTGGTAATGTGGGATGACAATGGCAATATTGGTAAAAGATATCGACGTCAGGATGAAATCGGAACTCCATTTTGTGTGACAGTTGATTTCGATACTCTAAAGGACAATTCAGTTACTCTGAGAGACCGTGATACAACTAAACAAAAGAGAATGAAAATTGAAGATCTCTTAAAGTAGTATCTATTAAATAAATGAGTATATAAGTTATAGATTATGACAAATAAAAAGTTTTTTTGGGGAGCAAGCGTAGCTAGCCATCAAGTAGAAGGTGGTACTGAAAATCAGTGGTCCGTTTGGGAGCTTGGTGCTGCATCGCATTTAGCTAAAATAGCTCCGAAGCGTTATGGATGGTTAGAAAATTGGAACGAAATTAAATCGCAGGCCACTAATCCCAGTAATTATGTATCTGGTAAAGGTGATGATCATTATCACTTATATAAGCAAGATTTTGATATTTTAGAAAAATTAGGTTTAAACGCATTTCGTTGCGGTGTTCAATGGTCTAGATTAGAACCAGAAAAAGGCAAGTGGGATGCTGAAGCTTTTGATCACTACAAAAAATATCTTGCAGATTTAAGAAGTCGAGGAATAGAGCCATTTTTTAATATATGGCATTGGACTGAACCAATTTGGTTTTCTGAAATGGGTGGTTTTGCAAAGAGATCGAATATAAAATATTTTGATGAATTTGTTAGAAAGTTAAGTGAAGAACTACTAACTGATATTAATTATGTAATAACCCTAAATGAACCCAATGTTTATATAGGTTATAGTTATGTAGAAGGATCTTGGCCGCCTCAAGAAAAGAATATTTTTAAAGCGATCTGGGTATTTAATAATCTAAAAATTGCTCATAAAAGAGCATATAAAATTCTAAAAGCTAAAAAACCAGGTTTGAAAGTTAGTGTAGCTTACCAATTAGCCAATATCCAAGCTTATCGACCAGGTAATATATTAGATGAAACTGTAGTCAAAATAATGCGCTACTTCTGGAACTGGTGGTGGTTAAACCGAGTAAAGAATCAAATGGATTTTATTGGTTTAAATTATTATTTTACTGACTATTATAGAAGATTCACTAGGGTTACACTAAAAACACCGGCTAGTGACCTAGGTTTTTATATGTTTCCTGATGGAATACTACCTCTGTTTGAAAGGATAAATGCTCATTATCCAAATATTCCCATAATTGTTACTGAGAATGGTGTTGCCGATTCCAAGGATCAATATCGTCAGTGGTGGCTTAGTGAAACAATGAAATCAATCGACACTGCTATATCTCAAAACATACCGGTTATTGGCTATTTGCATTGGAGTTTGTTGGATAATTTTGAATGGTATGATGGCTGGTGGCCGAAATATGGACTTGTAGAAGTTGACAGAGAAAACGGATTAAAACGAAAAATACGTCCTAGTGCTTTATGGTGGGCAAAAGAGATCGCAAGACGACAGAACCATTCTTAGTAATATTAAGAGTCAAGAAAAATAAACGCTATATGTTGTGGATAACGAACGATTAGCGAACGAACAGTGGATAAGTGGAGGACATCTTATCCTATTTCTTTATAAATAGACTTGCAGTGGGTAACAGTGGGTAGTATTCTCTAATAAGTGGGTAAAAGTGGGTCAAACCACCGACAAACAAAAACCACTAGGCAAATTAACTAATGGCCACCGTAGACTACTTCGAAAGAAAGCTTGACGAAAAGCGAAGGCTGACAATTCCAGCCGAACTTCGAAGTGAGTTCAAAAGCGGTGTAGTAGTAACGCGCGGCTTCGGAAAATATCTGCACGTGTACTCTCAGGAAGTTTGGGACAAAATGGTAGAGCCCGAACTAAACGGTCATATTCTCGATGAGAAGACGGCTGATCTGAACGTACAATTTAGGGCAGGTAAAGCTACAAGCGAGCTAGATGTTAAACAGGGGAGAATAACTCTGGAATTACATCATCTAGATTACGCAGGTATAAATAAAGAAGTTGTGGCTGTTCGCGCAGGTGCATATTGGCGATTGCAAGCCAAATAGCTTAATTTGCTGAACTTTAACAATCTAGAGAAAGTAAAACGTCGACTCGAGATTAGCGATTCGGCAGTCAACACGTAGCGTTGGGGATCTACGCTAAAAACCCTTGTACATTACTCAACAAAACACCTCCCAAAACTCCACCTCACATAAGTCTCTCAAACTTTTGATAGTAGTCAGTTGATAAATTGAGCAAATTTTTCAAATTCGCAAATAAATATTCAACATTAAGACGCTATCATAAACAAAAACAAAAACAATCAAAAAACAAAAAGTTGGCTGCTGATTCGGTGACCTTGCAAAAACAAAAACACAAAACAAATATGCATGAACCAGTATTACTAAAAGAAACGTTAGATCATCTATCCCCTAAAAAGGGTGAATCGTACTTAGATGCAACCGCCGGTTTCGGTGGGCATGCTAGTGCGATTTTAAAGGTGACTCAAAGCTATAAAGATAGTGTACTAGTTGATCGTGACCAGATAGCAGTAGAAGAGCTACAAATAAAGTTTACTCAAGATGGTCTAGAAATCTTCCAAAACGATTTCTTTACCGCAGCTAATGAATTAGCGCTTGAGGGAAAACATTTTGATCTAATATTTGCAGATCTGGGCGTGTCGTCACAGCACCTTAACATTGCGAGTCGTGGTTTTAGCTTTTCTAATTCAGGTCCACTCGATATGAGAATGGATCAGCGGCAAGAACTAACCGCTGAGATCATAGTAAATGAGTGGAATGAAAGAGATTTAGCGCAGATCATCCGAAAGTATGGCGAAGAGCCACACTCTTGGAAGATAGCTAGAAGTATAGTGACAAATCGTCCTATAAAAACCACAGAAGAGCTTGCATCAATAATTACTCGTACAACTGGAAAGTGGCAGGCAAAACATCCTGCAACTCGCACTTTTCAAGCTATTAGGATAGCAGTAAATAATGAACTAGGATTGTTGGAATCCACTTTGCCTATCTGGTTAGATTTACTCAAACCAGGAGGAAGAATTGGCATCATCAGTTTCCATAGTCTAGAAGATAGAATTGTGAAGCAATTTTTCGCAGAACATAGCGGAAACACATATGATGCAGTCCTAAGACTTATTACTAAAAATCCGGTTGTAGCAGGTAATCAAGAATTAGTTAATAATCCACGATCGCGTAGTGCAAAACTACGGGTCGCAGCCAAAATAAAAACAACAGAAAGGGCCAGCGATGCGCATTAAAGTCACTGGTCGGTCAACTACTTATAGAGTTCAAGTTACGGTAACGTAATAAGACTTAAATAATAGTTGGCTTACGCTCGGCACCAAAGCATTTAAAGCTGAGGTGCTGGGCACTAAGAAAAGAATAAAAACAAAAATATGACATACGGAAAAAACGTTTCAATAAGTCGACAAGCAGCATATCAACGGAATAGAAACGTCATTACAATTAGTGCTAGCAAGGCGGGCTTAGGACCTGTTTCGAACGCTATAGTTCTTATTTTAGTGATGTGTTTATTAGGATTGATGTACCTAACTCAAATTACCAAAACTAATGCCTTGGGTTATCAAGTTAGTAACCTAACTAGTACTCAAACCCAACTCAAAGAAGAATATGATAGTTTGGAAGTTGAGTCTGTTAGCTTACAGAGTCTCAATAGAGTAGGTAATAGTACTGTTGCTCAAAATATGACTCAAGTAACCCCTACAGCAATTGTATCTAATTAAGGTACAATAGATTAAGGCTAATGGTTAGCTCTATTATTCATTATGAGTTATATAAACACGCCAAAATCTTATGGTATAGCAGCTCTGAGTCGCGTTCAGTTACTCAGGGTAATTTTTATTATTCTAGGTGCTATTTTAGTTTCACGATTATTCTATGTTCAAATAATAAAGCATGATTACTATCAGACTCAGGCTGAAGCAGAGCATTTAGAACAATTTGATATAACAGCACCTAGGGGTCTGATATATATGGAAGATGGTTCAACAGCGGTGCCAGTGGCTCTTAATGATACTAGATACACAATATATGCAGACCCTGCCTATATTAAAAACGCTTCAAGTACAGCAGATAAAATAAGTAGTTTACTAGGTGTCAGTACTCAAACACTAACTAAGGAACTGAGTACAAAAAATAGCCAATATGTAATATTAGCTAAAAAATTTACTAAACAGCAAGCTGATAAAATAACTTCTCTTCAACTAGATGGTGTTGGAGCTCAACAAGTAAGTATTCGAACATATCCGCAAGGAAGTCTGGCAGCTCAAGTTATTGGATTTGTTAATGATGATGGCCAAGGCCAATATGGTGTCGAAGGATATATGGATAGTTCATTAACAGGTAAGACGGGACTTGAAAAAGAAATTACAGATGTACATGGGATACCTTTGGCTGTGAATAATAATAATGTTCTCGTACAACCACAGGCTGGAAAAAACGTAACTTTAACTCTAGATATCGGAATGCAAAATATAATTGAAGGTCTATTAAAGGCTGACGTTGAAAGTTCTAAATCTATTAGGGGTACCGTTATCTTAATGGATGCTAATACCGGGGCAATAAAAGCCATGGCAAATTATCCAACTTTTGATCCTAATAACTTTGATCAAGTGACAAATGATAGTGTTTTTATGAATACAGCTATAAGCCTGCCTTATGAGCCAGGATCAGTTATGAAGCCTTTACTTCTAGGTGCAGCTTTTACACAAGGTACCGCCAATCCAAATACCAGTTATTACGACCCAGGATACGTTGTAGTTGATGGATCAACGATTATTAACGCTGAAAACTGGGGTGCAAAAACTATGACTCTATGGGATGTAATCGATGACTCATTAAATACTGGTGCAGTTTTTGTGTTAAAAACTCTAGGAGGGGGTGATATAAATGCAAAAGCCATGAACACTTGGTATACATATTTAACTCAGCATTATTACATGGGCCAGGATACTGGGATTCAACTTAGTGGTGAAGCGCCAGGGTATGTCAGTAGTCCTAACTCCAGTAATGACGCGGTTATACAATATGCAAATATGGCGTTTGGTCAAGGAATTACAATGACACCACTTCAGTTAACAGCAGCTTATGCCTCAATAATTAATGGGGGTACCTATTATAAACCAAGTGTTATAGCTTCACAGGACAGCAATGGCAACGTAAGTTTTAAACCTACAATATTAGCGAAAAATGTAGTTTCGGCCAATGCTAGTACCGAAATTCGAGCGATGTTACAACATTCTGTCGGAATAAATAATCCAGCGGCTCAGAGAGCTGGTTATGATATTGGAGCAAAAAGTGGAACGGCTCAAATTCCTAATGGTAACGGCGGGTATCTAACAAATGAATTCGATGGCAGCTATATAGGTTATATAAGTGGCAATGGTGTCTTGTATATTATGATGGTTCGTCTAGATGAACCACAAACAGCTGGCTTTGCAAGTGCTGAAGCTGCCAAGGTCTGGGCAAAGATAGATAATGCTCTAATAGATAACTATGCTATAAGTCCAAAAAGCCCTTGATTAGCTGGAACTATGTTATAATAAACAGAGGTAGTTAATAAAATAAACATTAAATGGAATAGTATAAAAACCTTATGTCGACCATTAATCTTGCAATCCAAACATCAACCATAGAACATATATTATTCCTTGGCTTTTTAGGTTTTGCGGTTAGTATGCTAATTACGCCAATCTATACCGCAGTAGCCTATAAAAGGCAGTGGTGGAAGAAACCAAGGACTGTGGCCTTAAATGGCGATAAAGCGACTGAATTTCAGAAACTACATGCCGCTAAACATCTTAGAAATATCCCTACAATGGCCGGATTAATCATTGTTATTAGTATCGCAGTAGTTACTCTTACCTTGAATTTAAGTCGAGAGCAGACCTATTTGCCATTAGCTGCAATGGTTGGAGCAGGAGCTATTGGATTAATAGATGATTTTATTAATATTAGAGGTAATGGATCTGGTATCGCAGGCCTAAGGTCAAGACTTAAACTATTGCTGATAAGCGGCGTCGCATTAGTCGGTGGCATTTGGTTCTATACCAAAAACAATATCGATTCATTTCATATGATCGGAATTAATAAACCGATTGTGATTGGTTGGCTAATTGTACCTCTGTTTGTACTTGTGGTTGTATCAACTGCTAATGCAGTAAATATATCTGATGGTTTGGATGGATTGGCAGGAGGGTTACTAGCTTCAGCGTTTGGTGTTTATTCAGTAATTGCATTATTACAGTCTAGGTACGGTGTTGCAGCTTTTTGTATGACAGTTGTGGGTGTTTTACTGTCATATGTGTGGTTTAATATCTTTCCAGCTCGATTTTTCATGGGGGATGTGGGTAGTTTTGCTTTAGGTACTGCTTTGGGTGTCGTAGCAATGATAACTAATACTCTTATATTATTACCTATTATTGGATTGGTGTTTGTTGGCGAGACAGGATCTGTAATACTTCAAAACATTTCTAAAAAACTTCGCCATGGTAAGAAGATATTTAGAATAAGTCCAATTCATCACCATTTTGAAGCTATAGGTTGGCCAGAAGCTAAAGTTACGATGCGTTTTTGGGTAATAGGACAAGTTTGCGCTGTAGTAGGCTTATTAGTCGCTGTATTAGGCGGATTCCTATGAACCCGCGCCAAGCGCGTCGGTCATTGATTTCAAGCATACAGGTGCGCAAGCATCGCCCAGACTATGGACTAGTCGTCATTGCTTGTATATTACTCGGTATTGGGTTAATAGTGATGTATTCTATAAGTCCCGCCTTGGCTGCTCAAGGTGGTGGTGTAAGTGATAACTATTATGTAAATAAACAATTTATTGCTACCATCCTTGGTCTTATTGCATTTATTGCAGTTTCTCGCATTCCTCTTACTTTTTGGGAAAAATATCAAAAAATACTAATTGGTGTCACTTTTATCTTATGTTTAGCATCAATTGGCTTGGGTGGTCTTGGGAGTCGTTGGATAACTATCGGAGCATTATCCTTTCAACCCGTAGAGTTAGTTAAATTCACACTAATAATCAGCGGAGCAGGAGTTATGGCTAGAGCCGTATCAAGTGGCAGTATTGGTAAGTTATCTTCTCTTAAACCATTAATTATCACCTTATTGGCGTTCAGTTTTATTATTATTGGGTTACAGAAAGACCTTGGTTCAGCTTTTGTACTATTGGCCATGATTGGGATTATGGCTTTTGTTGCGGGTTTACCGATGAAGCGATTGCTTATATTCGCTGGGGTAGTGTTATTCATAGTTATTATTGCTATAAGTAGTACAGCATATAGAAGAGAACGTTTTTTAACCTTTTTACAACCGGAAAGAGATTGTGCTACCTCTGGTTATCAAGCATGTCAGGCTTTGATTGCCGTCGGTAGCGGCGGTACTTTCGGACTAGGTGTAGGTCGTAGTATTCAGGCTTATGGTTATTTGCCTGAATCTAATAACGACTCTATTTTCGCAATTTACGCCGAAAAATTTGGTTTTATTGGAGCAGTTATATTGATAGGTATTGTAGGATCATTGCTACTTAGGATTTTAAATATTATGCAGAGAGCACCTAATAAAGCAACACAGTTGATGTGTGCGGGTGTCTTTGCTTGGTTTGGTATTCAGGCAATTATTAATATAGGAGCTATGATCGGATTATTACCCCTAAAGGGTATAACGTTGCCATTTATTAGCTATGGTGGTACTAGTTTAGTCTTTTCAATGGCGGCCCTTGGAATTGTATTCCAGATATCTAGCTATACCTCAATGAGACAAAGTAGCGTATCTTATGATAATGAAAGGGGTAATAATGAAAGTAATAATAACTGGCGGCGGAACAGCCGGCCACATTACACCATTACTCGCAATAGCCTCTGATCTAAAAAATAAACATCCAAAAGCACATATTCGATACATTGGCCAAATTGGCGACCCAATGCGAAAATTAATTAGTGAACAGGGAAGTGTCGATAAGCAATATGCGATATTTGCCGGGAAGTGGCGTAGATATCACGGACTAGGTATATTTAGTCACTTAATCGATATAAAAACTATGCTTAAAAACATCAGAGATGCTTTTCTTTTTGGTATTGGTATAATTCAAAGTTTTTTTATTCTAATATTATGGAGACCGGATGTCGTTTTTGTTAAGGGCGGCTACGTTGGGCTTCCGGTTGGATTAGTTGCAGCATTTTTAAGGATACCAATTGTAACTCATGATTCAGATAGTGTCCCTGGTTTAACAAACCGAATACTCTCAAGATACGCGAAATTGCAGGCTGTAGGATTACCTATAGATTTATATAGCAAATTTTATGACAAATCAAAATTACGATTTACCGGAGTTCCTGTCCAGCAGCAATTTTATAATATAGATGAACAAACAATTATTGCAGCTAAGAAATACTTTGGTTTTAAGACAGAATCAAAAATTGTATCAATAGTTGGCGGTAGTTTAGGTGCAGTTAGGCTAAATGAATCAGTGTTTTCTAATTTAAAGAAGTTACTTGATAATGAATCGATTAATATATTGTGGGTAACAGGGGCTTACCAATACGAAAAACTTAAAGTGCTAGTGGATAAGCTTGGTATAGACCATAACCGACTAAAAATGTTTGCATTTTCTTCTAACATGCTTCAAATAATAGCTGCATCCGATATAGTTATATCGAGAGCAGGTGCGACAAGTATTGCCGAATTAGCTGCAGCTGCTAAACCAACTATTCTAGTACCTAACCCCTATTTAACAGGGGGCCATCAAACTAAAAACGCTCAGTCTTTATTTGAATCGCAAGCAGTTTACTTGATAACTGAGCATGAACTTAGTGCTAAACCCGAAATATTAAGAGATCAGATATTTGAATTGCTTGCTGACTCAGACCAATGCAAAAGAATCTCGCAAAATTTATCCAATTTAACTGTACCTGACGCAACAGATAAAATTGTTTCTACCATTGAGGAGGCTATTAACTGATGAAACTTTGGGGTGGAAAAAAGAACAAAGGCTTTAGATCAAATGATAGATATAAGCCAAGAAATGGCCTAAGTTCAGAGCCAAACCAAAGAGTTATTTCTTATTATACGGCGAGTCGTAGACAAAGACAACTTTGAGCGTAATAGTAATATCCAAAAAGATGACATGATGCATAAGAGACAGGCTCGACGCTTAAGACAATCTTGGTTTGGAATATTTATGGTAATTGCATTGTTGGTTATTTTTGGCTATCTTATTACGCTTAGTTCGAGCCCACACCTTGTACTTAAAGGAGATTTATACCGATCAACTGCTCAATATCAAGCAATCACCACTACTGTATATGGTCATGATTTTCGAGATCGTTTTAAGCCGCTATTACAATCAAATAAATTGAGTAATTCAATTATGCAGGCTGTTCCCGAAGCTCAAAGTGTGGTGGTAAGTGGTTCGATTTTAGGTCATAAACCTGACATTAAAATAATAACTTATAGCCCTCTGGCAATTTTAGATCAGTCGGGAGAAAGCTTTATCTTAAGTAACACCGGTCGTATCTTATTACCTACCAACCAAACAGATATTAATCTCTCAAATCTACCAGTATTAAACAATCAAACCGGAGTAGATGGTA
>Ga0302320_10011289_pt1 | contig 18923 bp, 13 predicted proteins | sample Bog_T0_3_FD_202130 | JGI IMG/M metagenome (GOLD analysis project Ga0302320, IMG submission 202130) | Peat permafrost microbial communities from Stordalen Mire near Abisko, Sweden - Bog_T0_3 | ecosystem: Environmental > Terrestrial > Soil > Wetlands > Peat | place: Sweden: Abisko, Stordalen Mire...
GTTCGCGTCACAATGGCCGTCTCGCGTGAAGAAATGGAACGCGCGCAGTTGATGATTGAACATAAATTCGTGCCGACCCCGCCCCCATTGGCGTAGAACGGTTTCGGTGCGGTTTCCTAATCGGGATGACACCACGCACGGCAGTTTTTTATCGTAAGTGTTTGATACCACCGAACGATGCGACAGATAATTGGTATTATGCTTAAAACGAGGAGGTATGCACTCCTTCAAGCCCTCACTTTTAGGCAAGCCCACGCTCGCACGTTAAGCTGAAACAGCATTTCACCGATGCTGCTAACGCTCTTGGGAGTAATCTGTCCTTTCCAGCTTTGACAGCACTCGCGTAACCGTCAGGCGAGATTGAGAGACGGCTGCGGCAAAAACGTCGAGTTGGCCAGCCGATTCAAGGCAAGTGCCAACCACTCGTCAGTGAAAAGCTTTTGCTTGCGCTGGGCGGCGTCACGACTACCCGGCCAGTGGGCTAACCCCTCGCGTAATGCTGGCACAGTCGCGGCGCATTTCTCCCGGTTCAGCAGCCAGTCCACCGTCCCCAAAAGTTCCATTCCCAGTGGAGACTCGAATCCATCTATCACCTCTGTCGTCTGCTCCAATGCGGGTAGGTATTTTCGACCCGCACCAATGACCAGAAATTCCCGGATGCTGTCGCTTTTGGAATCCTCAAACCGGATCGGTTCGAGCGGGCCGGCATCCGACAAACGCTTTTCGCAATGGAGATAACTGCCATCAAGCCCGTTTAACAGATGCCGCAAATTGTCGGCATACGGCCCGTATTTGTTGGCCGTGAAATTCAGTTTGAGCGGGTTGTCCAGATGCAACGCCTCAATCGTGCGCTGGAGAAACCACGCCAGCTTTTGAACTTCAAGATTCGTGCATTCGATGCCGAGAATGGAATACCGCCGCACCAGTTCCGCAATCATGGCGCGGGCGGGAGTCAATTCATCCAACCCTTCACGCTTCGCGATGTTCTGGTAGGCGCTGGTCGGCTCAAACACGATGACATTGACCCCTTCCAAGGATGACAGCGCCGCCTCAATCGCCGGGCGGACTTGATCCCATTCCAAGCCGCCGTTGCCGCAGCCCAAGGGCGGCAGCGCGATGGACTTGATTTTTTTCTCCGCAATCACGCGCTTCAAATCTTCCAGCCCATCCCGCACCCACTGGAATTTGGACGGATGCCGCCAGTGTTTCTTGGTGGGAAAATTGATGATCCAGCGCGGGCCGGTGAGCGCGCGGTTCTCCGTGACGAACATCCGCCCCACACGCACCTCGCCCTCTTTGCACGCGGCCTCGTAAGCGGCGGTGTTGGCGGGAAACGCCTCGCGGAACATCAAGGCGACGCCCTTGCCCATGACACCCATCTCGTTGACGGTGTTCACCAGCGCCTCGGCCTGGGCGTCCAGCAAATTGCCTGTGGTGTAGCGAATCATCGGAAATAGCAATCTGGTTTCACCGCAATTTGCAACGTTTGTCGCCGTTTTTCAACCTCGGCCTGCAAGAAAGTTTTTTGCGCGTCACCGTGGCAGATGATGCCCGACAGCCCCGCAATCGGCAAGTGCCGATGCACCAGCGCCTCGGCCTGATACCGCTCGAATTTGCCGGGATCGTAAAGGTCGCGTTTGAAATCACGATTTTGCAGCAAATCCCACGCAATCTGATCAAGTCGGGCAAGGTCGGTGAAAAAACTGGCCGTTTGCAGGTAGGCGTGCCGGTCGGTGAAAACGAAGGGGATGTTCTTCGCGGCCAGTGCGGGCAGCGAGGAAACCATGATGACAATTTCGCTCATTGAGCGTTGCTTGATGCCGTTGTGCCCGGTTCTGATGTTGTAAAGCATCGGCGAATGCGGCGTAAAATAAAACGGGATGTAGTCACTCAACACGCCACCGGGCTGAATGAACACGGGGCGGTGGGCGCGCTTTACGATCAATTCCGGGTTGCCGATTTCCACATAATTCGGATCGCGCTCCGGCGTATTCTGGCAATGCAGCCCGTGATCCAGAATCCACGGCACATTGTCAATGTGCGCGATGCGGAAAATCAGCCCCTTTTCTGGATTGAGTAAATTCATGGCAAACCGAGCGATTGTTTGGCCAATTGTTTAAGGATTTCTTGCAAAAGCGAAAGCGTGACATCCACACCGGATTTTTTGATGCGTTCTCCAGCTTTGTGCCAGATTGTGTCATTGCGGGCGGCGTCGAGGAACTCGTGGCCGGCCCAAGTCAAACGTAAGATGACTGCTCCGGTAGGCTGGCCACTGCCGTCCAGGATGATTTCTCCGTGAACTAGCCCGGCTTCGACGAGCAACGCGGAGTGATACACGCTCTGCGTCTCGTCGTAGGCGGAAAGGTCTGGCTTTGGTTCTTCGCCCTCGGTTTCCAGCAACAGCAGCCGGATGAGATTCATGTCCCGCTTCATGTGTTTGTGGCTTTTACGATTTTGATTTCGTCAGGTGTGAGGTCATATTTCTCATAAAGGACAATCTCGTTCTTACAATTTCATCAGGTAAATGTAATTCAATTCCTCTTTTGAAAAGATTTCGCCAACAGCACCGTCCTTGTTTGATTCTGCAATTTCTACTTGCCGGGATTCTTTCACCCAAACTGGATGGTCAAACAGCTTTTTGATGATTTGACCAAAACGCTGTTTAGTAATCGTGTCAAAAGGCTTCCGATAACATAATGCGCCCTCTGTTTTCTTGCTGTTCATCTGGTCAAAAGCAACGCGCATGGCTTCCTCTAAAATCTTTATCCAGTTATTAAAGGCCGTGCGATAATAGAAAGTTCTGGCGACAATGTGAGTTTTGCTCTCTGGATTTGTCGGCTCCCATTTGCCTTTTATGGAGTGTTCTTCAATTTGACAGAGGATGAAGCAAACGTTTTCGATTTCATCCTCACGGTGATTTGCCTCGCTATCTGATGTATCTGGCACTGCTTCCAAATTGCAGAATGTGGAAATGATTCTGTCTAAACTCTGCCAAAGAATTGGCTTCGTCTTTTGCTCGTTCTTGTCCTGTGCCGCAAAGTTCTTAATAAACGAACTGCGTTGACCGATTTCATCCTTGATTGACGAAAGAATAAATTGCGTGCGTTTCGCTTTCGGTTCACCCCGCAAGATGATTGCCTCCGAATAAGGGGCCTTCGGGTCGCCGACGCTTTCACGGTAGGCGTCAATCCGCTGCTGATAAATGTCTGCCAGCTTCGCATCAATGTGGGATTTCTTGTATTTCTGTTGAACGAAATCGGTGTGTGCCTGATAAATCACAAGACGCAGTGCATCTACGTTCGGATGGACGAAAATTAGGCATGAAATGTAATCCCTGTTATTGCCGACAATTTGAGCAACGGCCTTATGCTGCCCGTCAAAAATCTTCACGGTGTTCGCTTGCTCATCCAAACGTCCAAGAGAAGGCAATAATTGCACCGCGCTTTTTAGATTGAAGATAAGCGGCAATACCTTTGGCTCTAGTGGCCGCAACTGAATCAGTTCGTCATTCTCAATAAACTTGGTTTCAATTTCGTGAAAAAAATAATAGTTGTCTTGGTTGTTAATTCTTTGGTTGTAGAGAGGAAGAACCTTGCCGTTAAATGTTATTGTCCTGAAATCGTCAGCGATCGAATAGACTGACTTGATTGCGCTCTTGCACAAATCTCCAAGCCCTTTGATTGTTTTGAGCCTGTTTCCAATGCGGATTTCTTCCCTATAGAGAATCGGGCTTTTCTGCCCTTTGGCTTTGTGACAATTCAGTTTATTCTCGTTTTTTGAGGCGTGAACTGGTGCAAAGTTTGAATCTGTCTGCGGATACCCGTCGGCATAATTGTAAATATGGTCATACTGAATCTCGTCAGCGTCATACCCAGCCAACGGTTCGTCGCAGATGTAGCATTTCGGATGCTGTGCCAGCAGGCTTCCCTTTTCGTCATCCGTCAAAGTCCGTCTTTTTTCAGAGGATAGAGCCATAGAGTATTTAAGGTTAAGTTTAAGTGGACTCAATAATTGTGACTTCTTCCGGCGTCAGGGTGTAGAGCGCATACAAGTTCTGCATACAAAAATCATTTGAACTTCACCCAACTCAAACCAAGAAATTCCACTTCCTCAATCCAATCCCAGAGCGTCAACTTTTCTTCGACGTGTCGCTTGGCGATTTCAAATGCTGCCGATGAATCGGGCGGGCATGTTTTAGATTCTGGATTCTCGACCGCCTCCTTCGTCACGGCGGCGGAAAGCGCAGACTCGTCAATCTGTCCGTCGGCGGAAACAAAAACGGGCAGGAATTGGAAAAGGCATTCGTCGCCATCTTCGCGGCTCATGCGCTTCCGCAAAACGAACGCGAAAAGAAAACCGGAGCGACCCGCCAACGACGGCTCATTGATCTGGCGAATCGCTGTCAGTCCGCCGAAGTCATACGAGCCGACATACGACAGCGTTGCGTCAATGAACGGATGGCCGATGGCCATAAACTGCGCGTCGGTGCGCTTGATGGCCTGTTTACGGTCAAACGTCGCATCCCGGTAGCGTTCGGGCAGACCGAATTTCTTTAACACATCGGGCACGATAAACTCCACAAACGGCCCTTTGGTTTGGAATTGACGGCGGTATTGGTTCAGAAACCGCTCGGTGAATCGCTGCAAGTCGGCAAGCGTTAACTCCGTGGCAAGTTCGCGGCGGTAGCTGTCGAATGAATAACTGGAGACATCGCGGAAAAGGCTCTGCGTCGCGATTTCATAGGCGCGCTTGGCACGTTCGACCGCTTCCGCGATTTCCTGCTGCGTCTGTTTGTTCAGGTTTCCTTCGACCAGCGCCCGCTGGTAAATCTTCGTCGGGTCAATCTCGCTTTCAAGTTGGCCGTTCAGCGTGCCTTTGATTTCTTCGGGATTCTCGCCAGTCACCCTTGACAGTGCGATTGCGGCCCGGTCAAGACGGTCTTCAAAATACGACTGCACTTTATCTTCGACGGTGCCCTTGTTAAAAAAGTGATAAACCTGCACCACCTTGTCCTGGCCGTATCGGTAAATTCGCCCAACGCGCTGCTCGACACGCATCGGATTCCACGGAATGTCGTAGTTCACGCAAATGTGGCAAAACTGGAGGTTGATGCCTTCGCCGCCGGCCTCCGTCGAAACGAGAAAACGCACTTCGGCATGGTTACGGAACAATCTCTGGCTGGTGCGCTTGGTGCTCGGCGCTACCAATGCGCCATCCTTCGCAAAAGGCAGCCAGACGGCTTCATCTTCCATGTTGGCTTCTTCGCGCCGTTCAAGCTTCATGTCGCCATGAATGACGACCACCGATCCCTTGCCATATTTCGTTTCCAACTCACGCACGATGTAGCGCTGCGTCTCGCGGTATTCGGTGAAGATGAGAACTTTTTCCTCGCGCCTGCGCGGGCTTTCGCTCGCGATGTGGTCGGTCAACCGCAGCAATTCATCTAGCTTTTTGTCGCGTTTGGCATTCATGCCCAGGAGGGTTTCAACGCGCTCGATCTCGTCTTTCAAAATCGCCGTGTCGTCCTTCAAGATGGCCTGCTCTTCGTTTTCGCCCTCATATCGCTCGTCAAGAAACGGTGTTTCTTCCGCCTCGTCCTCTTGCGGCGGAATATCAGACAACTGCCCTTTGAGCCGGCCAAGTCGTTTTGTCAGCGCGGACTTTATCGCTGCTGTGGAACTCGCGTTGAGCTTTTGAAAAGTCGTCAGCAAAAAGCCGGCGGCTCGGCGGCGCATCGGATCGTTCACGCGCTCCAACATCTGATACCCGTCGCGGATGTAATCGGAAACCGCCTTGTAAAAGTTATCCTCATCAGGATTCATTTTGAATGGCAGCCGATGCGTCTGCCTCCCCTTGAACACTTTCCGGCCGTTGGCGTCCGTCACGTCTTTCTTTGGCGTGCGAATGACCAACTCCGTGAACGGCAGGCCGGTCTTGTCGAACAGCCCCGCTTCCTCCAGCCCGGCAAAATTGACATCCTCGGCCAGCAGCGAAACCAGATTTTTGAACCGGCTATGATTCTCCTCGCCTTGATGCGGTGTCGCGGTGAGCAGCAGCAGGGCATCCGTGTAATGCTTTTGGCTCGTCTCCTCCGCCAGCCGGTAGTTGTGCGTTTTTTCCGTCTTGCCCGAACCGTAGTCCACCGCGCTCAAACGGTGCGCCTCATCAAAGATGATCAAATCCCACTTCCGGTTCTCCAGCAACACCCGTTTGTGGTCGGCGCGCTTGAGCGTGTCAATCGAAGCGATGGCCGTCGCCTTCAAATCCCAGATACGCGGATTGATGGCCGTGAAATCGCGGCCAAAGATTTCAAACAGGGTGTCGAACTTGTCCTGCATTTCCTCCTGCCACTGCGTTGTCAATCCCGCCGGGGTGATGATCAACGTCCGCCGCGCCTGCCCGCGCTGCGACAACGCCTGCCAGATCATGCCCGCCTCAATCGTCTTGCCCAGGCCGACTTCATCCGCCAGCAGGAAACGCCGCCGCACGCTCGACACCACCCGGTGCGCCGCGAAAATCTGGTGCGGCAGAATTTCCGTGCGCGCGTTGGAAAGCTGGCCGCCCTTGTTGCCCGTCAGAAACCGCGCCGCAAGTATTCTCAACTCAAACCGCCACGGTTCATCCCATTGCCCGCGCCCCGCCCGCTCCAGCGGCGTGTCCACGCGCTCAATCTCTGCCAGATGCAGGATTTTGTTTTCCGAACGATACGGCGGCGGCATGAATACGGACGGATTGAACTCTACCTTGGCCTGTGCACCGCGCGCCTTCTGGATGCGCCCGACGCCATATTCTTTGTAAAGATCGTTCGTGCTGCGGACAAAATCGCCCTCGGCAAACGACGGCGCGACAGCCTCCGCCTTGAACGCCGCCAGCACTTTTTCGTCAATCTGCGTCGCGCTCTGCCAGCGCCGCTCAAAAATGCCGATGGCCTTTTGTGCCGCTTCATCCTTGGCGGCGTCGGGATGTGTGACAATCGCGCCGCCTTCGTCGTTGTGCGTCAGGCCGGCATAAGTCGCGTTGGCCGACGACGTGAGCACCGTCAGCCCTTTGCTGTTGTGAAAAAGATAATCCTTGGGATGAAACGCCGTGTCCTCCAAGCCGAAAGCAATCTGCGTGTTTGGCAGGCGGAACAATTCTTCGACCGCTTCGGCACTATTCTGCCGCACATCGCGCCGCACGATGAGGCGCAGCCGTCCGCCGCGCGACACCAGCGCCGTCAAACTCGGTTTAAGTTCAATCCAGCCGCGAAACGACAGGAACGCCACCGCAATGTCCACGCGCCCGGCCTCGCAGGACAAATCCCGAATAGCGTCCAGCGCCTTCGTCTCGAAGTTGTCTATGTAGTCTACGCGGAGCATCAGTCGTCATCTTCACTCACGTCTTCGTAGTCTGGCGAAAATCCCAGATCGGAAAGCGAGTCTTCAATAGCCTTCAGTTCATCGTCGTTGATGTTCCAGATTTGCGCGGCGGCCTCGTCAAGCTCTCGCTCGATTTTTTCGAGGTCTGAGCGTTTGCCTTCGGCCACTGCCTTGTGGCACTTCTGCGAGCAACCGCAGATTTTTGTATGGAGTTTGTTGGACGCGGCGAAGCGCGGAAGCGCGATCCGGGAAATATCGCTGGCTTGATAATCGGCGGTTTGAACCCAAGTGGCTGTGGAATATAGAAACAGCACAGCAGGCGACGAATTGAGCAGTCCACAAAGGAAGTGGGCTTCTTCCTCTGACTGGCACTCGATGAAGCGCAACTTTGTATCTGCAATAGCAGGTTTCGCGCTCGCTTCGACGACAGCACACTGAAAGAAGTCCGTCAGTTCTTTGAACAAGACACGGTATGGCGAAACCGAATACTCACCCACATTGTAAATTGTCCAAAATGGATCTTTCTTTGGGTCAAAATACTTCACGTATCCAGGCCGCTTCTGAAGAAGCGATTCAAACTTGAGCAAATATTCGTGGGTAAGGCGGTATTTGCTCTTCATCTCACCGCGCTCAACCCCGGTGCGAGTCGTGGGGTCTTGGGTCAAAAGAATGTGAGTGGAAGGTTTGCTCACCCAACGATGAACGTCGCGCCCCCGAAGAAGCGGGTAAACCAATTCCTCCTCTATGACGGTGTCAACCGAATCGACTTTGATCTTTCCAACATCATGCCAGTTCAAAATCCGCACGCGGCCTGTCCGAATTGGAGTTACCGATTTGAGCCAGAAAACCCCGTTCATCCAAGTGCAGACGCCGGCATGGGCCTTTATCTGACTTTTTCCCATAACCTTCTTCAGCCCGGGAATCGCCTTGGCCGGAGCTGTCAACCAAGCTGAGTTTGTTATTCCAGGCAGCATGGGAATAGCGCCCATCCTCCGCCTCTTCACGGAACGATTTACTTCATCGAAATCTGAACTCTCGGTGATGGCGACGCCTGCTTTCGGCGACCACGTTTCGTATCTCACGGGCCAGGTTGTCGCAGTTGCTGAAGTCCCGCAAAGGAAGCTGGCTGTGCGGTTCGTCGCTCCCTCGAAAGGATGGAGTTCAGTCATGTCTATGACATTAAGCGGTCTGACGTGAACGACCTTCCCATTTCGGTGGAACGAGAAATTCCTGAAGCCATCTCCGGCCTCACGTGTCTTGAAAAGGGTTTGAGTGATGACGAAACCTAGCAGACCTGACTCGACCAGATAGTTGTCGAGACAAAGGTAAACGAAGAGCATGGAAATGTCTTTCTTTCCCCCGCCCAGCCGAGCCGCGTGGCCCTTCAACGTAAAAAGACCATACCGAGTCCACAAAGGTTTGGTGGCTTCTCGGTAGTCGGCGGGAAGACTCTCCCAATTCACCCACGGCGGATTTCCGGCAATGTAGTCAACCCTTCCAATGAAGAGGGGCGCGAAAGCATTCTTGATTATCCGTGCCCAAACTCCGTTTTTGTTGGCTTTGTCGAGCTTTACCAGCTCAAGGTAAAGTCCGGTGTGAAGCGTATGTTCGCTTATTGGAAGCCCCTCATCGCGACAGCGCTGCATGAACTCTTCTGGCGAATCGCCGTTGCGAACGCCGGACTCCAATTGCTCGGCATACTTGGCCACGTCGTCGCGATTTGTCGCGATCTCGGTTGGAATGATGAAGGTAGTCGGCGCGGTCTTTAATTCCCGGGCTTTGCCCAAGCCACCGGAAAACAACCCGCCGTATTCAGATGGAGTCATCACCGAATCGCACAGATAAACCGGAATCTCGACTTTATCCACATGGCCGATGAGGTCGCGGATGGCGATGAGGTAGTTGGTGCGTGCGGCCATGACCGCAAGCGGGTTGAGGTCAAACCCGATGACGTTCGACAGAATCTTACGGCAAAGTTCACCTTCACTGTATCCGCATTTCTCACGGTTCTCGTCATACCACCGCCGGATACGGTTGATGGCCATGACACCGAAAGTGAACGAGCCGCAGGCGGGATCGAGCAAGCGTTTATCGGGGTTGCCTTCGTATCCGAGTTCGTTGAGGGTGTGTTCGGCGAGCCAGTCAGGCGTGTAGTATTCGCCGAGGTCGTGGCGGACGCTCTTGGGGAAAAGCTGCTGGTAAAGTTTTTTGAGCAAGTCGCGGCTGCCAGCGGGGTCTTCCGAAAGTGTGCCGGGGTTGTAATCATCCAACCGCGCGACCATGGCGCGCACGAGTTTTTCAATCGGCTCGGTCCACACGCCGGTATACCACGCGAACAGGTCGCCTTCGAGGAAGTTGGTGATGTTGAGATGGCGGAAGATGCTGCCAGCTTCGAGGTCGTCCATCTCGCGCTTGAGCTTGGCGCTCGTTCCCGCCTGCATCATTTTTTGCAACGGCGTCGGCAGCTTGTGAAAGAAGGCGACGATTTCCGACGCCAGCAACTTCATGAACAGCGCGTAGTAGGTGTGGACGGCAAAAAGGAGTTCGGCGGGTTTTAAGCCTTTCACGTTCACCTGGTAGAATTCCGCGAGTTTTTTGATTTTGTCGGATGGATTGTCTACGTCGTAGCCGCAGACTTCGCCGAAAAGAATTTTCCATTGGCTGAAAAACACCTGCGCCTTGGGATTGTCCGTGGTGACGATGGCGTTGTAGAGCGCGTGAATGCCGTCAATGGCGACGGTGTTGCCGCCTTCCGAGCCGAAGTCGCCCGCGAGATATTCCGGCGAAAACGGCTTGCCCTTGTTACCGAGATTGAACAGCGCCCAAAGAAAACGCTCGGCAGAATGACGATTGACCTCGACCGGCTCCTGCACCTGCCACTTCTCGTCCCGGAAACGAATGAATATAAAATAATTTCCGTCCAGACCGACGCCGAAGAGCGAATTCATTGGCTGCCCATGCTGCGTCCGCATGTCGTAAAACCGCTTTTTGATCTGCTCGACAACTTTTTTGCTACCCGGCGAATCCGCCTTCGGCCCGATTTTGTCCGCGCTCCTGGGATTCTTATATTCGATAATGACACGGGAATAAACCGAATCAATGCGCCCGCTGGCTACGGTAAATTCGTGATGGCCCTCCAATTTGATGCCTGCGTCCTTCTGAATGAACGCAAGCTGCTTTTCCGACTCGATGCGAATTTCCTCCTCGTTGGCCGCCATCGCCGCCGCCGCCTTGATTTGGTCGGCGAACTCCGCCGCTTTCTTCGCAATCAGGTCATCGAGTGATTCGTGTTTAGGCATGTTGGAGGCTTGAATTCAAAACCGAAGGCGGAGCGGAACCGTTAGATTCAATCTGCAAGTTTCCATTCGCCATACGGATTGACCGGCATCGTAAGCCGCTGCGGATTTTAGGCAATCAGAAACTAAAACTGTTGACGCAACCGGCGCATGGGCGTTGAATTGGCGGCGACATAACATTTTAGCGAGCACGGTAAGGCGAACAGAAAACCGCGAATTTTCAAATGGGAAGCCTGCCAGAGCACGCGCCAGTCGGGCGCGTGGTTGGCGTTTCCCTTCCCAAAGGCGCTTCGCGGTGCCTCTGTTCGGGTGCGTTGGCTGCGCGCCTCTTTCTTTCCAGCTTCGCTTCAACCAAAAACGCATAAAATGAAATGGCTATCACCAATCATCAACATCGTAGCCGCAGCAATGTTGTGCGGAACGGCTTGGTTTATTTTCCAAGATTTCAAGGCGGACTTCGACAAACGCGAGCAGGACAGGCTGGACGCCATACAAGCCCAAACCACCGCGCTGCAAACTTGCTTTTCGCCGATAATTTGGCTGGCAAATGACGAGATTCAGCGCAGAAAAGCACCAGTCAAGATTGATCCTTTTAAGCCCGACCGAGCGGCGGATGAGTTGGCCAAAATCGCAACCGAATTAAAGATCGCCAACGACGATGAATTGGAAAAAATCAAGACTGATTTGGATACAATCGCCTTCCAATTAAGGACAAAACCGTAATCAGTTCAATTGAAGTGACCGAAAAGGCATGATGATATGCAAGACCGTGTTGCAAAGACCGAGCCTAACGACGAGGAGCAGGATCGGGCGACAAAATCAAGAATTGCCGATGCCGCTTGTAAGCGCATCTGCCGATCAGTGATTCGTAATTTGCAGCGGATTGAACCAATTCTTTTTGGAGATGATTCTCCCTTAAAAAATGCGTGGGAGGACATCTGTATTCAAGAACACCAACAAGATCGTTCGCTTTTGTGGGACGAATCATACGGTGCAACACTCATCCAAGCGATCAAATGGGAATTGAGCAAATTGGACGACGTGACCCGCGTTGCCATCTGGTATCAGACGGATGCGGGTATTGATTGTTGGTTGGATGAAAAAGAAGCGCCGTCCGATTGCTCCCCCGATGAAATCGCACCATTCATACTTAACCAGTATGTGTTACCGGCAGCGGAGAGGTTTTCAAACAAGAGAATCCGAACATATCTCGACAAATGTTGATTTGTGATCAAGGAGGAGCGATAAGCCCAACTATGCACCGTCTATCACAATTCGCAGGTAATTTGAGTTGTCTTCACTGCGATGCGATTATCAGCACCGATGTCTGGCCGCTCAACGGAGATGCCATCCCTTTCTATTTCGAGGAAGCTCCGGGCGCACATTCAGTTGAAATCAAATGTAACAATTGTGGGAAAACCTCATTCGTGGTTTGGGACGAATATCCCGGCCCAATCGAGAAAGTCGAAACGAAAGAGGCGAAAATGTGCCGATCCTGCGGAACGACACCTGATCCGCAATTCTATCTTGCAGTAAAGGTCACGGTGCAGCAAGCCATCTCCCAAGGGGTTGTTGATTTCAACGACCTCATCCGGCAGGCCGAAAAGGGTCTGTCTGGGCATTGCGACATGAAGGAACTTCGTCCGCTCTTGAGGAAGGCTTGGATCGAGTTGCATCGCGGAAAATAGGAGACTTGTCTAAACCGTCATCCGAAATGGTTTTACCGGACGCAGAGCAGTTTTGAAAACCAAAAATGGACGTGATTCCACTGGTCGCCAATATAACGAAATCCGCCCACCCCACCCCCATACCCCGCTTCTACCCCCGCCGGGTGTGGCTTCGTGGCTGTTTTAACGATTGACGCTTCCCATCGTGATGATTTCTCCGGGCGCAGAATCATAGAGGCAAAATCCCCGGAGCCGGGCGGCGGGTGCAATCTGGAGCGCAGCCGGACGAGGCGAGCAATAGATTGACGCGACGACCGGCGACACACAATCGGCCTCTGCTTCACGCGCACGGCCACACGCGACTGCGGACATTTGCGGACATTTGGCTGGACGAATTGCAACTTCTCCGCGACTGCTTCGAGGACTCAAAAGCCTGCCATCCGGCAGGAGTAAGGCGTGTCCTGCCAAAAAGACCCGACGCCCGGCCACACACAATCACTCCTCCAACCCGCGCGCACGCTCCCACACGATTGTGGAACGCCTGCTGACAGTTTGTGTCCCTTGCCGTTGCCAGTTCATACACGCAGCCATTTACGCGGACTGATCAAGGTTGCGGCCTGTTCGCGGACACGGACGAATCGTGTCCCGTGCCAGTGTGCGGGCTGTTTGCGTTTTGGGATTGGTCGTGGCCATGTCCATAATTCCGGCAAAAGCAAGGTTGCGCCGCGTATCTGCCGGACTAATTCGCGGACAAAACCCGTTGTTTCAGCAAGGGGTAACGCGTGCCCCGTCCAAAACCAGTAGGTTGCAACCGTGCGGATGCCAGCGTGCCGCGAGTTCAACCCAAGCCGATTGGACCACATTTCGGATGCAGTTTGACACATTGACAGGACACTTTCCATTTTGGCAATGCTGTCACCCGCGCCCGAAATCCCGTGTGTCTGGAACGCCAAAGCCCACCGGATGCGCGGCAGGATGTGGCGTGTGAAAATTGAATCAAACGGCAAAACGTATCCGATCCCCTGCGCGGCGGTCGTCAGCCTGTCCCGATGGCTGGAGCAGGTAGGTGTGACGACATGCACGGCATGGCGCTGGCGCAAAAGAGGCTGGCTCAAAACCATCAACATCGCCGGGCGACAATATCTCACCCAAGAAGCAATTTATGAATTTCACCGCCGCGCCAGTGCTGGTGAATTTTCCCAAGTTAATAAAGTCCCGATGCGCAAGGATGCCGAACCCGGTGCGTGACGTTTCCATACATCACGCAGTCGCCGCCTGTGGCAGCATCACAAGCGCCGGGCCAAAGTTCATCCGTGCCGCTTGCGCCTGCGCGTGTTCATTGCTCAAATGCCCATACACCTTGCCAATGAGAATCCCGCCATCCTTGTGGCCAACCCAGCGGGCAATCGTCATAAAGTCAATCCCGCTCATCACGGCGTAGCTGATGAAATGGTGCCGGCAATCGTGGAAGCCAATTTTTTGCAGGTGAGCTGGCAACACCTGCTCTTTGTGTTCAAGCCGCGCGCCTTGGCATTGGGGGCACGCTTTCGGAGTCTCTTTGCCGAACGTGATCTTTTTGCAGTCCTGACAGATGCAGCCCGACACGGCCCGTGTCAGTAGCAGGGATTCCCGAAAGGTCTTGGCGCGGTCATCTTGGTCGCCGCGTTGCGGGCTGGGAAACAGCCATTGCGAATCCGGCGCGCGGCGGGCGTGCATGGCCTTGAGATGGGTTTCCAATTCGGCGTTGAAGTCCACCCGCCGGGCTTCCCGGTTTTTTGTGTCCGCATCCGCGCCGATGGTGAGCAGCTTGTGCTCGAAATCCACACCGTCCCAGCGCAGTTTGATGGTTTCCTGCTCACGGGCACCGCACAGCGCCAACAGCCGGACGTAATCGGCGAACGCCGTGCCGTTCTTTGATGCGGTCAACGCTGCTTGGCAAAACAGGTCAACGTCTTCGCGGGTGAAAAGACGGCGCGATTTCTGTTCCGTCCGCTGCCAAGCAATGTCCTCCGCCGGCAGCGTTTTCAGATAGCCATCGCGTTTGGCTGCCTTGAGCACATGCCGCAGGCAAACCAATGCCACGTTGCACGTTCGAGGCGAGCGCACGGCCCGCAGTTTGTTCAGCACGTCCTGGATGTGGCTGGGGCGGATTTTGTCGAGCCGCAGGTGGCCCAGCGCCTTTTGCCAGCGTTTGTAATGCGTCTTTTCAGTAATGATCGTGCCCGGCTTCTTGCCGGACGCCTGAAGCATCGGCAGATAGGTCTGGTCGTAAAACTCGCCGAACGTGGGGGCGCGTCCTATGTGACGCAAACGGTTCTCACTGCGCTCGACAAGCAGTTTGCGGAATTCCTCTTGCGCTTCGGCGGCAGACATTGCCGCCACTGGCACCCAGCGAACATCCTTGCGCCCGGCTTCGTTTTCAACGGAAATGCGGGCCACGAAAGAACCATTTCGCCGCCAGAGGCCGCGAATTGGATGCTTGCGATTGTCCAGAACCTTGGTGTATCTGTATCGGCGTGAGCTTGAACTTGAATCAGTTTTTTGGCCCGGCGTTGCAATGCGTTTCATACGGCAACACTGTCGCAAATTCTGTAGCAATGTCAAGCGGCATCTTGGAAAATCATCATAAATACTTGTAAATGAACGATGCGCGCGTGGCGGAATGGCAGACGCGCCAGACTTAGGATCTGGTCCCGCAAGGGTTGGAGGTTCAAGTCCTCTCGCGCGCACCACTTTTATTCGATGGTAGCAATTGTTTTAAAAATAGTGTTGACTTGCTGACAGTTTGCTGACAGAATCGCGAGATATGAAAAATCCCGCGACCTCCAACCTTCAATCGGGTGGCGCTGCCGTGCTTCCCGCTGATGTTTCTCCCGTTTCTACCACTGCGCCGGTGAACAATGGCGCTGAATCCACGCCCGCCGGTGACGTCTTGGATGTCCAACTCGCCAAGCAGATCAAAACGAAAGTCATCAAACGCCTCAAGAAAAAGGCGGGCGGGCCGGACAAGGAAATTTGGGATGTGCGCGTCGGGTCGGCCCTGCTCACGGTTTATTTCACACCCAGCGGCGACCGCGAACTATTTACGATTTCCTATTGGGTGGACGGAAAACGCAAACGGCAGGTTTTGCCGTCGCTGAATCTGGCCATCGCGGAGGCCAAGTCGGTTGGAAGACAACTGGCTAGGGGTGACTTCGGCACCGTGGAACTGTCAGCAGCCGACAGAGTGTCCGCCGACCGGGCTTTGACCATCCTGAAACCGCTCGGTGTGCCGCTGGAATTGTGCGCTTCCGAATATGTTGATGCCCGGACGCGGCTGGGCAAGGTTTCACTCTCCCAGGCGGTGGATTCCTATCTCAAACGGCATCCAGCCAATCTTGTATCGAAAAAGGTCGAGGCGGTCATGGAAGAAATGCTCGAACTCAAAAAGAATGATGGCTTGAGCGCGGGGTATCTCCGGCATTTGCGCTACGATCTGGAAAAGTTTGCGACCCGGTTCCATAGCAATATTGACATGGTGACGGGACCAGAAATTGACAAGTGGCTGCGCGGCCTGGGCGTGTCGCCGCGCACACGGAACAACCTGCGGAACTCGGTGCAAACGCTGTTCGCGTTCGCCAAGTCGCAAAAGTATCTGCCAAAGGATCACGATGAGATTGACGGGGTGCCGCGGGTAAAAGATGGTGCGGGCGAAATCGAAATCTTCACGCCCAAGGAAATGGCGGAAATCCTGACGCACGCGGACGCGCGGGTGGTTCCGTTCCTGGCGCTGGGAGCGTTTGCAGGCATCCGGCACGCAGAAATTCAGCGGCTGGATTGGACTAACATACAATTTGATGCGGGCATCATCGAGATTCGCGCGGCGAAAGCGAAAACGGCCAGCCGGCGGACAATGCCGATTCAGGATAATTTGCGGGCGTGGCTGTCGAGCCGCCGCAAAGAGGCCGGGCCGGTGTGTGCGTATCTGAACATGGCGAGCGAAATTGAATCGCTGGTGCGCGCCATCAATGCAGCGCGGCGGTCGGCGTGGGCGAAGGTGAATAAAATCGGCAAAGAAGCGCTGGCGGCGGCGGAAGATCGGGCAACCAAGCGCCGGACCGAAGAGCGGAAAAAAAAGGGCGCGCGGCTGGCGTGGGGGACAGCGGTGCCGAGGGGTGCGGAAACGGCGGCGGAAGAGGGTTGGGCGCCGTTCGCTTGGAAACACAACGCGCTGCGGCACTCCTTCATTTCCTACCGCGTGGCGGAGACACAGGATGTCGCCAAAGTTTCGCTGGAAGCGGGCAACTCGCCGCAAATGATTTTCAAGCACTACCGCGAGCTGGTGCAGCCGAAAGAGGCAAAGGCGTGGTTCTCAATCGCGCCGGAAAAGGAGAGCAATGTGGCTCAATTGCAGCAGAAAAGGGCGGCGTGAGGCGCAACGTCCAGGTGCGCGATGAGGGTTAGCCGATGGGCGCATTTACCAAAGGCGCAGTCGCGCCAGCGCGAAGCCAACAATTCTGACTCTCCGATGGTGGAGCGAAATGGCAGGCTGTGCGATAAAAGGGAAATCGCGGCAGACGGCCATGTAGCCCAACGGCGGAGTGTCAGACCAACCAACTTGCGTTGGGGCCACCGTCAGTGAGGTCGGCCATCTTTCCGAGCGGCGAAATGGAGCGCCAGCGGAATGCAGCGGTCGGAAAATGGCCGTGCTCACGGTTATTGCCATGTCTTGTCCGGGCGGAGCCTCGCGGACTATTGCTTGCTGGCCGGACGGAGTCTCGCGGCCATATTGCTGATGCCTTGCCCGCGAGCAACGACTCGTGGGCTATTGCTTGCTGGCCGGACGAAGTCTCGCGGCCAGTGCTTGCCGCACCTGCCATCATTCGGGCGCGCACGATTTGTCTCCTGACTGTCTCGCCAGTTTGCGGCCGTCGGAATGCAGTGGAGTGGAAATGTAGCCTGCGAAATTGAAACGGAGCGGAATGGAGCGGTTGCAAAGCTGGCGAGTCAGTCGCGTGTGCGGGCGGAACCGTGCCGACATTTGGCGCGTCGGGAGTGGTTCGGTGCTTGCGCCTGTCCGCGACCAAGCGCAAGTGTCGGCTCGGTGATGCCACTGGGAAAATCCTGAAACGCTGAAATCCAAAGTGGCGAACCGGACGTGCAACGGCGGTTCGCCATTTGATTTGTTGATCGAAGCGAACCATCTCCCGGCGGCAGCCGGGGCGAGCTTGCGAGTTTCATCTAGCGTCGCAGACATTCGTTTCACCATCTTCATGCCTGACCCGCGCCTGAAATCATCCGCCAACCTGAACGGTTGGAATGCACGAAGACCATTCGATAACCTGCGACGCCCGATGCGTGCGCGCGGGTAGCGAAAGGCACGCCGGGGATGACATCCATAAACCAATGGTGGCGTGCCGGTGCCCGTCAGCAGACCGCGTTAGCGGGCTGCGAGGGCATGAGCGTCAGGCATCCGCGCACGCGCCCCATGTCATTCGTAAATGGAAACCGTGAATGGTTGGCGCGTTCGTATTGTGTTGAGCGCAAAGTGAATCAGGAACGAAACGCGAACAAATTTCGATTGAGCAACGCGAACTAACTTTGCCTTTTAAGCGCGCCCGAAGTGCTTGCGCACGGCCACCAAAAAACATTCGCATTGTCCACGGCTCACAATTTCACCTGGTTGCCTGTGTCGAAATTGCAAGGGGCGCACGAATTTCGCACGCGCAAATAAATTGCCCGGGCGGTGCGAGTGTGAATTGTGCAAAGTAAAGAACCGACACCTTTTTGTTGGACGTTAAACGGAAAAGAAATCTTTTCCGTCGGAAATGCTTTTTGCCTGTTGACAGTCCGGGCTTAATAGGTGTTAGGCATCGTCATTTTACAATGTGAACCATCGTGTAATTGGTGAAATCGTTGCCGAATGCTTTGTGCAACGCAATCTCTATCTGGCTCATCTGCTCCGTGGTCGCCAATCCCGCTGTCCCGACTACAATCTTATGTTCTCGAATCTCTATAACCACTCCAAAATCTTTCCGAATCTGGTCAAGCTGTGCTTGCGTCGTGGCCGAATCTGTTACCACTGGCGGCGCAACAACAGAATGCTGCTGGTGAGAACAACCAACCGCAAAAAATAAAAGCAGTGAAGCTGCTCCTGAAGTGATGAAATGTGGCTTAGTCATAAAACGTGGACGATGCCTAACGAGCTGAGCCACCGCCGACTCACGGCGTGAACCGCGATAGCGGAACGGACAGCGCCAACGGCGGCTCCGGCAATTTACTCATTTTTCTGGTTTGGTAACACTGTTTTTATGCGGAGGGAATATCATCTTCGGTGGTGCGCCCGGCATCCACTGGACACGATTGTTTGTAACACGAAATATGACCTCTGTTTCATTCGTATCACCCGGTAAAGCACACCTAAAATCGGCCCAATACCAATTCGTGACACCCGGAAAACCAGAGGGCTGGTTTTCTGTCACTATCGTATAATCACTAGACTTTATGGGTTATTGTGTTTTGGGCTATTTTGGGGTAAAAAAGCAGCATGAACATTGAGAAAATGTGGACCAACCCGCGGTTGCTGCGCGCGGCGACCTCGCTGAATCGGAGCGAACTGGAGC